>N._stephensi_703_cecum__coassemble_56_pt1 | contig 20573 bp, 19 predicted proteins | sample N__stephensi_703_cecum__metabat2_low_PE_003 | metagenome-assembled genome bin N
TGTAAATCAAATCGAAGCCTGTATGAATTTTATCATAGAATGCCCTGTCCGCAACCACCACATCCCCATCATGCGGAGACAATCCCACAGAGGTGCCCTGGATTGCCAGATATTTCCCATCAGGAATGTCCGTATACTCCTGCAATAGCATCGGGATCACGATCTCCCTGCCGTTCCTCAGGTTTACTTCCTCCGCCACCGTGCGCACCTTATCCGGTGTACGGTTCAGCATGTAGATTCTGTCTGCACCTTTCAGGGCACACAGATGTGCCACCGCCCGCGCCGCGCCGCCCGCGCCGAGCACCAGCGCCCTTTCGCCCTTTACTTCCACGCCCTGCGCCTCTATCATCTGCTTGAAGCCCAAGCCGTCGGTATTATAGCCCGAGCGCGAGGAGCAAACGACGGTGTTTACCGCGCCGAACGCCGCCGCGTCGCCCAACACCGATTTGAGGTGGGGAATTATTGAAAGCTTATAGGGTATGGTCACGTTGAAGCCGTCGTACGAGGACAGCATTTCTTCCACCCTCGCTTCGAACTCCTCTTCGGGAATGGAGATTTTTTCGTATGAAATTTCAAAGCCGAGCTCGCGCGCGTTGAACGCGTGGATTTGCGGGCTGGTGGATTGGGAAACGTCCTTGCCTATAACCGCGAGTTTAATCATTTTTTTGCCGTAAGCTCCTTTGCGCACGCCTCTATTTCGTCCGCGTATTCGTCGATGGGAAGCACCAGTTCAACGCTCTGTCCCACGTTTGCGGGCACGACGAGCGCGACGAACGACTGCTCCTCGTTTTTCTTGTCGAAGCGCGCCATCATCGCCGCCTCCCTCATATCCTCGTACGCGGGAATTACCTTTAACACCTTTTTTATCAGGCGGCGCAGGCTGTCGGCGTAAATTTTTTCGCACACGCCCGCCCCCTCGGCGATAGCCAGCTCGTAGTACATACCGATAAGCACGAATTCGCCGTGGGATTTGCGCTTATAGAAAAGCTCGAACGCGTGCCCCGTGGTGTGACCGAGATTTAAGGTTTTGCGCAAGCCGAGCACGTCCTTTTCGTCCTTCATCACTATCTTTGCCTTGTGGCGTATGCAGTCGCATATTACGCTCTCCAAAAAGTCGATATCGAAGAGCCGCGCCTCGTTTCTTATGAGCGTGTGATAAATCTTTTTATCGAGCGCGCCGTATTTGATTATTTCGCCGAGACCGCACCTTAATTCCCTTGCGGGGAGGGTCTTTAAGAACATGGGGTCAACTATGACCTGCGAGGGTTGATAGAAGGAGCCGATTGCGTTTTTAACGCCCTTAAAGTCGATTGCCGTCTTTCCTCCCACCGAGCTGTCCACCTGCGAGAGGAGGGTCGTGGGGATTTGCACCACGTTTATGCCGCGCATATACATCGAAGCAGCAAGCCCCGCGATGTCGCCCACCACGCCGCCGCCGAACGCGATTACCGTGGATTTGCGGGTAAGCCCGCTGAAAATCATACGGTTGAAAATTTCCATCAAATGGTTTTGGTTTTTGCTCCTCTCGCCCGCGGGCAGCACGAATATCGCCGCCGCGACGAAAGTCTTTTTAATGAGGTCGCCGTACAGCTCGAATACGTTTGTGTCGGTGACCACGAAGAGTTTGCCGTTTATCTGGGGGGCGTAGGTTTTAAACGCGCCCTTGCCGCAGTGAATTACGCTTTCAACCGACGATGTCTTTAAAATGATGTCTTCCATAGTTATTTGAGAAGCGAATAGCGCTCCTTTACCTCCCTTAAATTATCTCCGCCGAGGCGCGCCGACACGACCCTTGCAAGGGCGAGGCACGTCGCGCTTTCCAAAATTATTTCCAAGGCGCAAATTGCAGCTACGTCGCTGCGTTCGCTTGCCGCGGTTGCGGGCTCGCCAGTGGAAACGTCCACCGTCCGCAAGCCTTTCATCAGCGTGGGGATTGGCTTCATTGCGGCGCGCAGGACTATTTCCTCGCCGTTGGACATACCGCCCTCTATGCCGCCCGCGTTGTTGGTGGCGCGGCAATATTTGCCGTCCTTATAAAAAATTTCGTCGTGAACCTTGCTGCCGGGCAGGCTTGCCGCCTTAAAGCCCAATCCTACCTCAACGCCCTTGACCGCCTGCACGCTCATCATTTCCGCGCATAGGGTCGCGTCGAGTTTGTCCGCATAGGTCATACAGCTTCCGAAGCCGCTCTTTAAGCCCTTGACGCGTATCTCCACCACGCCGCCAGCCGTGTCGCCCTCTTGCTTTAATCTATCTATTGCTTCCATAGCGCGCTTTTGCACTTCGCCGTCGAGCATAAAGAGGGGCTGGGTTTTGGCGCTTTCGAGCGCGGAAAAGTCGTAATGCGCGCCGTCCTCCACGCCGCACACCGACTTTACGTAGCCCGAGACCTGAACGCCGAGCGCCGAAAGATATTGCCGCGCAATCGTTCCGCCGGCAACTCGCGCCGCCGTTTCGCGCGCGCTCGCCCTCTCCAAAACGTTGCGGGCGTCGGTTTGGTCGTATTTTATAATTCCCGTCAAATCCGCGTGACCGGGACGGACGCAGGTGAGCCGCTTTCGGGTCAAATCCGCCTTTTCCTCGCCCATAATTTCGCGCCAATTTTCGTAATCGTCGTTCTTTATGCAGAACGCAAGCGGGCTGCCGAGGGTCAAGCCGCCGCGCACGCCGGAGAGTATCTCCACCCTGTCCTTTTCGATTTTCTGCCTGCCGCCCCTGCCGTAGCCGCACTGGCGCAGGGCGAGATATTTATCTATCTCCTCCCCGTCTACCGGCAGATTGGAGGGCAAGCCCTCGATTATGCCGATTAGCATTTTACCGTGGGATTCCCCCGCGGTGGTCATCTTTATCATTCTTCCCCTCCTTTGGCGGTGACGACGGTATAGCCGCCGCCCGATAAAGTTACGGTTATATCTCCGTCGTACATGGTGTACAGCGGGTCGCAATAGTTGCAAATATCAGAAAGCGCTTTGAGCGACGGGTAGTCGGCAAAGCTCTTGCCCACGCTTACGACCGCCTGTTCGGGCTGAATAAAATCGTACCACGGCGCGTAGGTGTTGTTTGCGCCTGCGTGCGCGGGCGCGGTGACTATTTTGCACTTTTCAAGCTCGACAGCGTGCCCGTCAACCTGACAAAAATCCTGACCGAGCTCCCTGCACGCCGCGTATTCGTCCAAAATTCTTTTAAGCGCGGCGGGGCGCGCGTCCGAAGTGAACGCAAACGCCGTCTGCCCGCATTCCAGCCAGGTTACGACCGAGGCGTTTTCTATATTGGCGGTCGTCGCGTCGGAATTCATCGCCGCGTATTCCGATTGCGGGCTTTGATAGTTTACGGGCGACAAAAAGGTGAGAAAATAGCCGTATTCGTCGCTGTAAATTCCCTCGCCGACGCAGGCGTGGCAAAATTGCACGTCGTATTTATCGAGCGCGTTTATAAACGTGCGGTATTCGGGAGTTATGCGGGTGTTTAAGCTGTACGGAATATATGCGTAGCCCACGCGCTTATACTTTAAAATTTCGGCAAGTCCGCCGCAATGCTCGTCCTTGACCGAAGTGCAGACCAGATAATCAATGGTCTTTATCCCGCGGGAATTTAGAAAACGCAGAATTTTCGCGTTGTTGGAATACGCGCCGTCGCCGCCGTCGATTAGCACGGTTTTGCCGTCGGGAAGCTCTATTAAGGCGCAGTCGCCGAAATCGACGTCGATAAAGCTCACCCTCGTTTGCCCCTCCGCGTTTTTATCGGCTTTGACGCAGTACGCGGTGAGATATTTTACGGGAATAAACGCGTTTGTGATTATAAGCGCGATTGCCGCCGCGAGCGCCGCTGCCGCAACCGAGATACATACGATTATTCTCTTTGAAAGTTTTTTCTTCCGCTTAACCACCGTATTTCCCCGCGGCGCAACCGCCCGTATACTTATTCACAGTAAATTATACAATAGTCAGCCGTCCTTTGTAAAACAAAAATGCGATTTTTATTTAAAAATCGCATTTATTATAGATTATTTATTTAATTTTTGCCGCCTTTTGCCGCCGCAAACGGTCGTTATTCGGCGGGATTTTCGTTCTCGGTGAAGTTGATTTGCAGATTGGGAAGCTTATGGAACGCCTTTGTGGGCTTGATTTGCTTTTCGAGGTGCTTGGGCATATTGACGAGATGCAGCGAATTGCACCCCACAAACGCCTGCCTGCCGAGGTTTTTGACCGTATTTGGCAAGTCGAACGCGACGAGCGAACGGCAATTTATGAACGCCACCTCGCAAATCTTGGTCAAGCCCTTGGGAAAGTTGATTTCCCTCAGCTCGTAGCAGTCGGCAAACGCCCACGCGCCGATTTCGGTAAGGCGGCTCGGCAAGGTCACCTTGCGCAGATTTTCGCAGTGGGAAAACACGCCCTCGCTTATGCGCGTGATGTTTTCGGGCACCTCCACCTTTTCGATTTTTATGCAGAAATCGAACGCGCGGCGGCTTATTTTAGAGAGGTCGGGCGGAAGCTCCAACTCCTGCAACGAACTGCACGCGCGGAAGGCGTTGGCGCCGATGAAGCGCAATGTGGGCGGCAGGCTGATATGTTCGAGCGCGCTGCAATTGCTGAACGCCCCGTCGTCAATCATCTGCAAATAGCTTGAAAGCTCGATATAATTGAGGCTTTCGCACCAGGAAAACGCGTTTTTGCCGATAAGTTCGAGCTTTTCGGGCAAATACACCTTTTCAACGTCGCTGTTGGCGAACGCGTTCTCGCCAATTCTCTTGATAAAATCGGGGACGCGCGTCTGCTTAGCCGTGCCTATGTATTTAATCACTTCGTCGTCTACGATTAAATAATCCGCCAAATTTACGAGGGAATTGCGGTCTACCCCGTCCGCTTCCGAAAGCGGGTCCTCGGGGATAATCGCGTCCATTCTCTCTTTCAAGGTTCTGTCGTCGATTTCGGGCTCGGGTTCGACCGGTTCGGGTTCGGTGGGCAGCTCCTCGACTATGGTTATAATCTCTTCGGACTGCACTTCGTCCTTGAACGCCATTTTAACGTCGTCCACGCCGGACGCCACGTATTCCTCTTCGGTTGCAAAGCTGTCGGAATAATCCTCGTCGTCGTAAGCCGCGCCGGAGGAGGCGTAAAAGCGGAAATATATGTCCGCGTTCTGCGGGAACACCTTGCCGCCGTTAACCCTGCGGTAGAGGCGCCCGGGAATGGTTACCTCCACGAGGTTTTCGCAGCCGAAAAACGCACCCTTGCCGATTGACGCGAGTTTGACGGGAGTTATTACTTTTTTTAGCGTTTTGCAGCCCGAAAAGGCGTACGGCGCGATGCGCACGACGTCGCGCGGGAGCTTTAATTCTTCATCCGCGCCCGTGTACTTTAACACCGTGCCCTGTTGTATGCGCAAGCCGTTAATCGCTTTGTTTTTCATATGCTCAATTCCCCACGCGGTAAACTTTTTTATGGACGGTAAATATTATATCACAGCCCGCAAAAAAAGTAAACGGTTAAAGGCGAAATTTTAACCGTTTTTAGTTATTTTGACAATCTTTTTACAGCGAACCGTGAATGGTGCGCGAAATTACGTCGTCCTGCTGCTCTTTCGTCAGTTTGTTGAAGTTGACGGCGTAGCCCGATACCCTTATGGTGAGCTGGGGATATTTTTCGGGGTGAGCCTGCGCGTCCAACAGCGTTTCGCGGCTGAACACGTTTACGTTTAAATGATGACCGCCGTCCGCAATGTACGCGTCCAGCATATTTACCAAATTATCCGCTCTTGACATTTTATATTCTCCTAAAAGTTTTTCTCGTAAAAATCTCGTGTACCCGTCATTATGAGGAGCGTAGCGACGTAATAATCCGGAATTACGAAGTCCGCGCAACTATCCGCGGGATTACCGCGCTTCGCTCGCAATGACGATAGCGCCGTTCTTAATTCGCTTACTCGTCTTTGCCGAGCGAGGCGGGGGTTACCGAAAAGGTGTTGGATATGCCGTCGCGCGAGTATTCGTAGGGAAGCTTCGCCACGCTTTCGAGCGAGGCGAGCGCGCCGTTTTTATCCCTGCCGTGCATGGGGTTCGCGCCCGGCGCGAGGGGCGAGCCCGCCCTTCTTCCGTCGGGGGTGTTGCCCGTCTTTTTGCCGTATACGACGTTGGACGTTATTGTGAGTATGGACGTGGTGGGCACGCTTCCGCGGTAGGTATAATGGCTTTTAACCTTGTTCATAAAGGTCTTTACGAGCCACACCGCGATTTGGTCTACCCTATCGTCGTTGTTGCCGTATTGGGGATATTCTCCCTCGGTTTTGAAGTCAACCACCAGCCCCTCTTCGTTGCGTATGGGGTACACCTTTGCGTACTTTATTGCCGAAAGGCTGTCCACCGCGCAGGAAAGCCCCGCTATGCCGGTTGCGAAGAAGCGGCGCACCTCGGTGTCGTGCAGCGCCATTTCGAGCGCCTCGTACGAATATTTGTCGTGCATATAGTGAATGAGATTTAAGGTGTTAACATACAGCCCCGCAAGCCAATCCATCATCTGCTCGTACTTGCACTTTACTTCGTCGAAATCGAGCGGGCCGTCGCCGAGAATGGGCGAATACATAGGGGATACTTGCAGGTGTTTGCCCGTTTTTTTGTCCAAAGTCACCTCGTCCTTGCCGCCGTTGATTGCATACAAAAGGCACTTTGCGAGGTTGGCGCGCGCGCCGAAGAACTGCATATCCTTGCCCACGCGCATACAGCTTACGCAGCACGCTATGCAATAGTCGTCGCCCATTTCCGGCCTCATCAAATCGTCGCTTTCGTACTGTATCGCCGAGGTTGCAATTGAAGTTTCGGCGCAGAATTTTTTAAACGCCGCGGGGAGGTTGCGCGACCAGAGAACGGTTAAGTTGGGCTCGGGCGCGGGTCCCAAATTGGAAAGGGTGTGCAGAATTCTGAAAGAATTTTTTGTGACCAGCGTCCTGCCGTCCACACCCATTCCGCCGATGGATTCGGTCACCCACGTGGGGTCGCCCGAGAACAATTCGTTATAATCCTTTATGCGCATAAATTTGACGATGCGCAGCTTCATCACGAAGTGGTCGATAAGCTCCTGCGCGGCCTCTTCGGTGAGGACGCCGTTTTTGAGGTCGCGCTCGATATAAATATCGAGGAAGGTCGAGTTTCTGCCGATTGACATTGCGGCGCCGTTTTGGTCCTTGACCGCGGCGAGGTAGCCGAAGTACAGCCACTGTATCGCCTCCTGCGCGGTTGCCGCGGGCTTGGAAATGTCGAAGCCGTAGAGCGCCGCCATCTCTTTGAGCGCGCCGAGCGCCTTAATCTGTTCGGCAAGCTCCTCGCGGTCGCGCACCTTGTCGGGCGTCATATCGCCGTCTATCAAATCCCTGTCGCGCCTCTTGTGCTCTACGAGATAGTCCACGCCGTAGAGAGCCACGCGGCGGTAATCGCCCACTATTCTGCCTCTTCCGTAGGTGTCGGGCAAGCCCGTGAGAATGTGCGCGGTGCGGGCGCGGCGCATTTCGGGGGTGTACGCGTCGTACACGCCGTCGTTGTGCGTCTTTCTGTAATGGGTGAAGATATATTTGATTTGGGGGTCGAGCTCGTAGCCGTACATATTGAGAGCCTGTTCGCTCATCTTTATGCCGCCGAAGGGCTGCAAGCCGCGCTTGAAAGGCTCGTCGGTCTGCAAGCCGACTATCTTTTCGAGTTTTTTATCTATATAACCCGCGGGGTGGCTCGTGAGCGTGGACACGACTGCCGTATCCGCCTTTAAAACGCCGCCCGCCTTGCGCTCCTCCTCGGAAAGCTTTAACACCTCTTTCCAGAGCTTGGAGGTGGCGTCGGTCGGCCCCGCCAAAAAGGCGCCGTCGCCCTCGTAAGGGGTGTAGTTATGTTGAATGAAGTCGCGCACGTTAACCTCGTCGTCGCTCCACTTTCCCGCAACAAATCCTTCCCACTGTTCAAATTGCATTTGTATTTCTCCTTAACGTTGTAAATCGTAATTATTCGCCCAGCTTTGCCTGAACCCAAAGTTCGAGAATTTCACGCGGCTGATAGCCCGCGCACTTGGCAATCATCTTGCCGTCCTCCGCCAAAATTATGGACGGAATTTTGTCTATCTGATAGGTTTTGACAATTTCGGGGTCGTCCTCTATGCTTATTTTGACGAAGCGCAGACCGAAATCTTGGGCGACGCCGTGGCAGTTGGGCAACACGGTCAGGCACGCGGCGCAGGTCTCTCCGCTTATTTCAATCAAACATTTTCCGCGTAAATCGTAGTTCATTTGCCCGCCCCCAAAATTCTCTTTGCGTTTTCAATTCTCTCCGCCGTCGGCGGCTGAACGCCCTTTAAGGGATAATCCATTCCCAGATTTTGATATTTCACTTCGCCCATCGTGTGATAGGGAAGCACCTCCACCCTTTGCACCGTCTTTAAAGTTGAAATAAACTTTGAAAGACTTTCGAGATATTTATCGTCGTCGGTAATTCCGTCCACCAGTACGTGGCGTATCCAAATCGGCTTGCCCAAATCCGAAAGATATTTTGCAAACGCCAGCACGTTTTTATTGGAACGGGCGGTCAATTTTTTGTGTTCGCCGTCGTCGATATGCTTTATATCCAATAGCACGAGGTCGGTCGCTTCGAGCAGACCGTCGAACTTGTGCACATCTTCGCAGTCGAACATAATTCCCGAAGTGTCGAGCGCGGTGTGCACGCCCTCGCGCTTTAAGATGGAGAAGAGCTCCTCCACGAACTGCGCCTGAGCCATCGGCTCGCCGCCCGAAACGGTTATTCCGCCGCCGCCCGTAAAATAATTTTTATACTTTAAAACGCGCCGCGCCACCTCTTCGGGCTGAAATTGCTTGCCTTGGTTAAATTGCCAGGTGTCGGGGTTGTGGCAATATTTGCAGCGCATCGGGCAGCCCTGCATAAACACGACAAATCTTATTCCCGGTCCGTCAACCGTTCCGAAGCTTTCAAAAGAATGAACGTATCCCAGCACGCGCTGTCCTCCGCAAAAAATAAGGGCAATCTACTTAAAATACAAGTAAATTTGCCCAGACGAACGGCTTGAAACGTACGCGCCGCTCCCTTACGGTAATCCGTCGGCTCTTCGTCAGTTACGGCGCGCTCCCCTAAGTTGTGAAAAGATTATAACACACGCAATGCGCGTTGTCAACACTTTATTACAAAATATTGAAGCGTTTGCGCACGTTTTACACAACATATAGTGTTAATATTTGTTAAATAAACGTATAAATCAATCCCACGAGCACGCCCGAAAACACGCCGAACACGATTATGGGCCCCGCCACGGTGAACATTTTTGCCGCCATTCCGTATATCCAGCCCTCGGTTTTGAACTCGATTGCGGGCGAAGCGACCGAATTTGCAAAGCCGGTGATGGGCACGATAGAGCCAGCGCCCGCGTGCCTGCCTATTCTGTCGTACACGCCGAGACCGGTTAAAAGGCAGCTTAAAAAAATCAAAATCATCGAAACGGCGCCCGCAAGGACGTCGCCCGAAAGGCCGGCGTATTCCAGCATAAAGCGGAAAAACTGACCTATGCAGCATATCAGCCCGCCCACGCCGAACGCCGACAGGCAGTTTTTAAAGTGTTTGGACTGCGGCTCCTGCGTTTTGATGTAGTTTAAATAATTTACGTTTACGTTCTCTTTATTCTTTCCTGTCATTTCTGCCCTCGGTCGGCTTTACGCCCTTATACAAAGTTTCTCTCTCGTCGCGGCGGGTTAAATCGAATTCCTTTCTCATTGGTTGAACATCCTCCCGTCCACGTACGCCGTCATCTTTGCGGGCGTGACGCGCGCATAAAATCTCTTCATATTGTTGACTGCGCCGCAGGTCTTTATTATCGGCGGCTTGGGCGCGATGAGCACCTTGTAGATATCCTCCGCCACGCGTCCGGGCTTCATTCCGCTCTGCTCCATATTGGCAAGCGCCGCCACCGCCCTGTTTAAGGGCTTTGCATAAGAGCCGTTTTCCTCCTCTGGATAAACTTTTCGCTTAAAGGTAAAATTGGTTGCAGTGCCGCCCGGGAGGACCGCGGTTACCGCCACGTTGTAGGCGTTAAGCTCGGTGTTCGCCTCCATTGCAAGCATTTCGAGCGCGGCTTTGGAGCAGGAATAAAAGCTGTCGAACACGATTGGCACGTCGCCCCCGAGCGAGCCGACGAGCACTATTTTTCCGCCCTTTTTCTTCATATGCGGAATTGCCGCCTGCATTGCCTTTAACGCGCCGAAAAAGTTCACTTCGAAAAGATATTTATAATCGGTCTCCTTGGCGTACTCGATGGGCGCCGCCATCGAAAAGCCCGCGCAGTAGACGAGGGCGTTAAGCCCGTATCTCTCCGCGGTGGCGGCAATCGCGTCGTACGCTTCGCTGCCGCAGGTCACGTCGGCGCAGATATTGTTTACCTTTGCGTTGTTACAGGCGGTGCGGGAAACGTTTGTAACGTTCCAGCCGCGGTTGACGAGGCGCACGCAGGTCTCGTAGCCGATGCCCGAGCTGCCACCTATTACTATCACCGACGGCTTATCCGCCTTTGCCTTAGAAGAAGTTTTTCCCATACCCCTATTTTGCGGATATAATTTTAATTTATACAATTTTAACTTTTTACTTGATTTTTAAGCGACAAACGGCTAAAATAAAACTGCGCTAATTGAATAATGTATGTCAAGGTTACAAAACGGCATATTTTGTACCCTTTTCCTTGATATACAGAAAATTAGCGCAACTATTGGGGAACAATATGCGGGCGTTCCCTTTTGGGGCGCCCTTATTTTTTATTAGGAGAAAATTATTATGAAGAGAAAACTGGCAAAACTTGCGGCAATCGTGCTTGCCGCCGCGGCGGCGCTGACGGCGACGGCTTTTACCGGTTGCAATAAAAAGAACGACGACAGCAGCGATAAGGTCGACCAAGGCGTTCAAGACAACCAGGGCACGCAGGGCGAAAACAACGGCGGCAATCAGGGCGTTCAGGATGGCGACAACCAGGGCGCACAAGGCGAAAACGGCGGCGACAGCTTGACCTACTACGATACCGCCACCGTATTTGCGTATGCGCAGAAATTGGGCTATAACGGCACCTTAGAAGAGTTTATCCAACTAATTTCGGGTAAAGACGGCGAGAAAGGCGATAAGGGCGACAAGGGAGATAAAGGCGACCAAGGTATACAGGGTATTCAGGGCGAGCAAGGCATACAGGGCGAAAAAGGAGAAACAGGAGACAAGGGAGATGCGGTCGTAAGCGTAAAGAGCACGAAAATTGAAGACGGACACCTTATTGTAACGTTTAGCGACGACAGCACGTTTGACTGCGGCAACATATTCGGCGATCATAATCACGATTTTACTGACTGGATACTTATTACCGAAGAGACGTGCACTACCGCGGGGTTGCAGATACGGGGATGTGAATGCGGTTATACCGAAAGCAAGGTTACGCCCTCAACCGGTCACGATTGGAACGATTGGACTTACGTCGACAAAAATAAGCACAGCCGCAGCTGCGACACCTGCCATTCGGTTGACGGACCGGCAGACCACTCGGTCGTAGACGGCGCTTGCACGGACTGCGGCTTTGCGGCTTTGCCCGGCTTCATTTCGCCGATGGAGCAAATAAATATCGTGACCGATTACGGTTTTTTATGTAACCATATTTTAATCGGTACGTATCAATATCATCTCGGATTAGATTTGGCTGCGCCCGCCGGCACCGAAGTTTACGCCGCGCTTGACGGAACGGTTAAGTCGATTACCGAGGATGGTTATTCCTGTAGCATTATAACGATTGAACACGCAAGCTCTTACGAAACAGTTTACAAATTGGCGGTTGCAAAGTCAGGGCTTGCGGTTGGCGACGCCGTAAATAAAGGCGACGTTATAGGCACCGTTCAGCAGTTCACAGGAACCGATTTTACGTCTGAAAATCATTTGCATTTCGAGATTAAATTTAACGGCACGCAGGTCGATCCAAAAGATTATATCGAAGATTTTGTAATCGAAGAAGAGCCGGACAATCAGGGCGACAATCAGGGCGACCCCGAATAAAACATAAGCTTTGAAGCTATAAGATTGAAAACTGCGGAAAGCCCGCGCGTTTTAAAAAAACGCGCGGGCTACTTTTATTATTTAAGCAAGCATTTACCCGAAGGCGACGTCTAAAATCATCATCAAGGCAAAGCCCAGAATAACGCCGACCGTCGCCTTTAATTTGTCGGTTGCGAAGCTTTCGGGGACGAGCTCGGAGCAGACCACCGCCACCATTGCGCCCGCCGAAAAGGCGAGGGCGAAGGGCAAAACGCCGCTTACCCAGGTTACGGCAAGCGCGCCGATTATGCCCGCCACTATTTCAACCGCGCCCGAAAGCTGACCGATTATAAAGCTTTTGCAGCGCGAAAATCCGTTTGCGCGCAGGGGAAAGGCGACGCACATTCCCTCGGGGAAATTTTGTATGCCTATCCCGACGGCAAGCATAATTGCGGCGACGGCGCCCACTCCCCCGCCCTGCGACAGCGCGCCGAAAGCCACGCCGACGGCAAGCCCTTCCGGTATGTTATGTATGGTTACCGCCGTGCACATAACCGCGCAGGATTTGCTCTTTTCACCGGAATTTTTACTGAATTTGCCTATAATTATATCGGTGACCGAAATTAAAAGCCCGCCGAGAATGAACCCTGCAGTTAACACGATGAAAGCGTAGTCGCCGCCCTGTTCGAGCGCGGGCAGCAGAAGCGAAAAAAACGAGGAGGCGAGCATTATGCCCGCCGCGCCCGAAAGCATAAAGCAAAAGGCGTTTTTGCCCACCTTTTTATAAAAGAAAACGAATGACGCGCCGAGCGCGGTTAAAGCCCAAGTGAATAGGGTTGCGAGCAGCGCTTGCAACCAGCCGTCGAGTTGTATGAACCAAGCCAAGACCGTATTTCTCCCGTAAAAACGTATTTATTTTATTTATATGCACTTATTGCGGGCGGGGGTTATCGTCGTGCTTGGCGCGATGTCGTGCAGCGGCGGTTATAACATTGCGGGCGGCGGTTATTATATTGCGGTAGGAGAAAAAAAGAAGCCCCGCGCGTTTTTAAAACGCGCGGGGCTTTACGGTACTTTTAAATTTTTATTAAATTAAAGCTTTTCGATGACGGCTACTATTTCGCCGACCGTCTTGATGTTGGTCACTTCGTCATCGGGAATGGTCTTGCCCGTTTCGTCTTCGAGCTGCATCAAAAGCTCGACAACGTCGAGGCTGTCGGCGCCGAGGTCGTCGATAATTTTGCTCTCCATAGTGATTTTAGATTGGGGAATGCCGAGCTGTTCGGCAAGCATCTGAGCGATTTTTTCAAACATAGTTACAAATTACTCCTAAATTTAGTTGAATAAATTATATCCCATAGGGCGCGGGGATGTCAAGAAAAATTTTACTTGGCTTCCGATTTTGCAAGCCGCTTTATGGAGAGCCCTATGCGCTGTTTTTTTACGTCGAGATTGATTATTACCGCCTTGACCTTCTGCCCCACCTTTAAGACGTCGGAGGGGTGCTTTATGTAGCGGTCGGTAATTTCCGAAACATGCACGAGCCCGTCCTGATGGACGCCGATGTCGATGAACGCGCCGAAGTCGATTACGTTGCGCACCGAACCTTCCACCACCATTCCCACGGACAAATCTTCGATGCTCATAATGTCCTTGCGCAAAATCGGCGCGGGCAGGCTGTCGCGTATGTCGCGCCCCGGCTTCATAAGCTCGGTGACGACGTCGTTCATCGTCGCCCTGTCCAGCTCGCAATAAGCCGCCGCCTTATCCTCTCCGTACGCCTTGATTTTTGCGGGAAGCTCCTTTAAGTTGCCCGACTTTACGTCTTCCGCGGTATAGCCGAATAAATTGAGCAGTTTTTCCGCCTTTTGATAGCTTTCGGGGTGGACGGCGGTGTTGTCGAAAATATTTTTGCCGCCCACTATGCGCAAAAAGCCCGCGCACTGCTCGTACGCCTTTGCGCCGAGCTTGGGCACCTTTAAAAGCTGCTTTCTTTCGGTGAATTTTCCGTTCTCTTCGCGGTAAGCCACCACGTTTTTGGCGACGCCCGCGTTTAAGCCAGCAACGTACCTTAAAAGGTAGGCGCTGGCGGTGTTTAAATCTACGCCGACGCTGTTGACGCAGTCTTCGAGCACGCCGCCGAGCACCGCGTCCAGACGCTTTTTATCCATATCGTGCTGATACTGCCCCACGCCAATTGACTTGGGGTCGATTTTTATGAGTTCGGCAAGCGGGTCTTGCAGCCTGCGCGCGATTGAAATTGCAGAGCGCAGAGTTAAGTCGTAGTCGGGGAATTCCTCCACCGCGAGAGGGCTTGCGGAATAGACCGAAGCGCCCGCCTCGTTTACCACCGCGTAGGACACCTCCCTGTCAACCTCCTTTAAAAGGTCGGCGACGAAAATTTCGGTCTCCTTGCCCGCCGTGCCGTTGCCGATGGAAATGACGTCGACGTTGTGTTTATATATAAGGTCTTTAATGATTTTTTTGCTCTCTTCAATCTTGTTGTGGGGAGGCACGGGATAGATGACCGAGGTTGCCAGCACCTTGCCCGTATCGTCAACGACCGCCACCTTGCAACCCGTTCTGTAACCGGGGTCGAGCCCCAGGGTCACCTTGCCCTTTACGGGCGGCTGCAACAGGAGGGGACGGAGATTGACCTCGAACATACGGATAGCCTGTTCGCTCGCCCTGTCGGTGAGAATTGAGCGCACCTCGCGCTCTATAGAGGGCTGTATAAGCCTGTCGTAGCCGTCGGATACCGCCTGTTTAATCAGCTCCGCGCACTCGCCCTTGCTCTTGACGTATTTCGCCGCGCACACGCGCTTTGCCACGTCGGGGTCGAAAGCGATTTTTACGCGCAGACACTCCTCCTTTTCACCGCGGTTGATTGCGAGAATTCTGTGATTTTTTATTTCGGGTATAAGCTCGGAATAGTCGGCGTACATATCGTAAGTGCCCTTTCCGTCGTCCTTTACGAGCTTAACCTGAATTTCGCCGTGATTTTCGAGGAGGGAACGGAGCTTCTTTCTAAGCTCCGCGTTGTCGGACACCGTTTCGGCGATTATATCCTTTGCGCCGGAAATTGCCTGCTCGCGCGTTTCCACGCCCTTTTCGGGGTCTATGTACTTGTCCGCTTCCGCCCAAGGGTCGCCGTTTTGCGCCAAAATGAAGTCGGCAAGGGGTTGCAATCCCCTTTCGATTGCAACCGAGGCGCGCGTCTTTTTCTTCTGCTTATAGGGGCGGTAAACGTCCTCGATTTCGGTCATAGTCGCGCACGCCGCGATTGCCGCGGTAATCTCGTCGGTCATCTTGCCCTGTTCGGTGATTGCCGCCGCGACCTCCTGCTTGCGCTTTTCGAGATTTTGCAGATACTCGTATCTGTCTGCAAACTGCCTCAAAACTTGGTCGTCAATCGCGCCGGTCATCTCCTTGCGGTAGCGCGCGATGAAGGGTATCGTGTTGCCCTCGTCCAAAAGCTTGACCACGTTTTCTGCGTGGTCGGGTCTAAGCTTAAACTCTTCGGTTAACTGTTTTACGATTTCCATACTCTATCTCTTAAACCTTTTAAAAAGTTTTTTTGTTCGTTCGTAAGGCGGAAGCTTTCGCACGCCTTTTGAATGGCTTTGTCGTGCGTTTTTGCGGAAAGCGCGCCGCTTTGCAAAAATTTTACGCCGCTTTCAAAATATTTTACGAGCACTTCGGCGACCAGCCACGCCGCCGCCATATGCACGTAATAGTACCGCTCGTCCGCGCACTCTTTTACCGCCTTGAAAATTGTGGGGAGCCGCTCCTCCTCCACGTAAAAATGCAGGAGCGTAGTGAGCGCGAAACGCTGGGAAAACTCCTCCCTGCGGCTCAAATATTTTTGCAAGTAAATTAAAAATTCGTCCTTATGCTTTGCTATGCACTTGGGCGCGAAGCAGTCGCACGCCGCCCAATTGTCGATTAAATCGACGCACTTGTCGATATATTTAATAAACTCTTCCCACGGAAGCAAGGCGACCGCCTGCAACTTGATAAAAGTTACCTCGTAATAGTCGTCGGGGCAGCATAGTAGGGGGTCAATTGAGTTTTTGAACCCCTTTGCAAGCTTGCGCAGGGTTGGCACGCGCACGCCCAAAACGCTTATTTTTTCGTCCTTTAACAACCGCTTGTGGAATGCGGCGTATTCGGGCTCGGCATATGCTTTAAGTTGATTTAAAAGCTCTTCGTAGAGCGGCGTACCATTCATCGTCCTTTCTTCCCGTGTTGGCGGGGCTTGTGGACGGCAGCTTTATTGCGGGCATTGCCAGCGAAGCATAGTGTTTTTTGAAAACGCCGTAAGCCGTTCCGCCGTTTATAAGTATACACTCAATCGGCGAATTTTGCAATACTTCTTGCAAATTTGCAACCTTAAAATTTTTTATGGTATCGTCGCGACTGCCCACTATTTCGCATTCGGTTACTATATCCCACAGCGCGACTTTATTGCGCGAAAGGAAGTCCTTCTTCTCCTCTACGCTCTGGGGAAGCGCCTCGCCGAAAAAGGTTGAAAGTATGCGCCAGAAGGCGTTTTGCGGGTTGCCGTAATAAAAGTTTTGGGCGCGGCTTTTGACCGAGGGAAAGCTGCCCAGAATAAGTACGCGGCTTTCGCCGTTATAAAAGGGCTTGAAGCCGATGACCTTGTCGTTCATAATAATATGTTCCTATTTATCCCTCCGCTTAGAAGCAAGCAAGACAAGGAGCGGAAGCGCAGTCCCGCCCCGCGCTTGCGCGGCACGCAGTACGGGAGCGTACACGGACGTACGTGACCGAGGGCAAGCATTTTGCGACGCAGTATTGCGCCGCTTATAAGCGGAGTTATTTAAGGGGTCTGTCTACCTTGCCGACCAACGCGGTGGCGCGGTATCTATCGTCAAAGTTGTACTCGATTGCCTCGTACACGTCGTTTAAGGTTACCGAATTCAGCTTATTCACCCTGTCCTCGAAGTCGTAAATTTTGCCCGAATACACCACTTCCTTGCCGTACAAAAGCATTTGCGAGCTGGTGCTTTCCTGCGCGTAGATGAGCGACGACAAGAGCTGTTCTTTGCCCCTTTTGAATTCGTCCTCTGTCAAGGTCTTTTTCTTCAGGTCGGCGATGCAGTCGTAAATCGCCTCCACGGACTGCATATAGCTGTCCGCGTTTACGCCCGCGTATACGGTGAGCGCGCCCGATTTTTCGTACGGGGTGACGTAGGAATACACCGTGTAGGCAAGACCCAACTTTTCGCGCACGGTCTGAAACAGGCGCGACGACATGCTGCCGCCGAGCACGGCGTTCATAATCTGGGTTGCGTCGCAAAGGCGCTCGTACCTCTTCATCGATGGGTAGGCGATTGCCACGTGCACCTGCTCTATGTCCTTTTCCTTATATAAATTGCGGCTCTGCAAATTCACGTTTAAGGCGCGCGCGTCCGCCTTTAAGGGCTTTACCGAGGAGAAGTGTTTGTTAACCATTTCCTCCGCCTGCGCAACCGAGATGTTGCCCGCCATTGAAATAACCACGTTGTCCGCGGCGTACCGGTCGTTCATATAGTCGGCGATATTTTTGCGGGTGAAGCCGTTTACGTTGGACTTGGTGCCCAATATGTTTCTGCCGTAGTTTTCCTCGCCGAAAAACGCCTTTGAAAGGAGGTCGAGGCAGAGGTCGTCGGGCGTGTCCTCGTTCATACTTATTTCCTCGCACACCACTCCCTTTTCCCTCGTCATTTCGTCCTCGGGGAAAGTGCTGTTCAAAAACAAATCGGACAAAATTTCAAACGCTTCGGCGGCGTGATTGGAGGTGGATTTCGCGTAGTAGCAGGTTATATCCTTGCCAGTAAACGCGTTTACCTGCGCGCCGATTGCGTCCATTCTGTCCGAAATTTGGAACGCCGTTTTGGTTGCGGTGCCCTTGAACATCATATGTTCTATAAAGTGGGAAATTCCGTCCTCCGCGGCGGTTTCCACGCACGCGCCCGTTCCCACGATTATGCCCATTGACACGGACATCAGTCCGCTCATTTCCTTTACGATAAGTCTTATGCCGTTGCCGAGTTGTTTGAAGTGTACCATTATTCTCCTAAATTGCAAGAGACGGTTACGGCGGTTAAGCCGTTTTCTCTTATGTAAGTTAATATTTCGGGAAGAGCCTTTACCGTCACGTCCATGGGGTGCATAAGTATAAACTCTCCGTTTTGCAAATTTTTTGTTGCGCGACTGTAAATTAAATTCACGTCTTTATCGCGCCAGTCTATCGTATCGCGCGACCACATTACGGTCTTTAAGCCGAGCTCGGTTGCCGCCGTTACCGTGCGGTCGCTGAAAGCGCCCGAGGGCGGCGCGAAGAGCGCGATTTCGGTGCCGAGAATTGCGTTTAAAAGCTTTACGCTGGGGCGGATTTCGGCAAGATTTTGCTCGTGCGTCATCTTGGAGTGGTCCTTATGGAAATATCCGTGCGAACCCACCTCGTGCCCGCGCGCATAGATATCGCGCACGCAATCCACGTTGTCGTCCGCCCAGCACCCGCCGAGAAAGAAGGTTGCCTTTGCCGAATATTGGTCGAGAATATCCATAATGGCGTAAACGTTGTCGGTGTTCTGATAGACGTTGAACATTAAGCTTACGCCCTTGCCGTCGTCCGATTTGTAGTAAATATTTTCGCCGTCGGAGGTCACGGAAGTAGCAACCCCTCCCACGAAGCCCACCACGCACACGCAGATGATTATTGCGCACAGCGCGACGTTGACGATAACCGAAATTATTTTGTTTTTCAATAGTTTGCCCCTAAAATAAATTACTATTACTATTTTATTTTGGGCTCTGAAAATGTAGAATTAAGAATAAATTTTTGGCTATGCGCTTAATCGCGCACGGTCATTTCAGTTCGACGATTGTCACGCCGATTTCACCCTCGCCGTAGGCGCCGGAGCGGTAAGATTTTACGCCGCGGTGGCGTTTAAGCCGCTCCCATATGGCGTTTTTCAGTCTGCCCGTGCCCACGCCGTGAATTATTTTTACCTGTTCCAAATTGTCGGTAAGCGCCTTGTCGAGGAAATTTTCCACCTCGTACAGCGCCTCCTCCGCGGTCATTCCGATGACGTTTATTTCGAAAAGGGGCTGCGACGGCGAAAATTTGCGCACCACCCGCACCCTTTCCTGCGGCTTGCGCTTTTCGCTCTTTTTTTGCGGCGCGGCGGGAATAAATTGCAGATTTTTCAGGCTGACGTGCAGCTTTATGCTGCCGCACGCAACCTCCGCCTCGCCCTTTGCGGGGTTGAACGAGAGCACCACGCCGCGGCTCTGCAAGCTTATGACGAACACCTCCGCCCCCGCCTTGATATTCTGCGCGGTTGCGGGCAGGAACTGCTCGATTTTCACCGTCCGCTCCTCGTCGTAACTTTGGTCTTTGAGCTGATTTTTAAGCGTGCGGGCGCGGATTAAATCGGCTTGCGTAATCTCCTCTTTTTGGAAAATATCCTCGATTTCGGCAAGCAGCTCCTCCGCGCGGGCGGTGCGCTCGTTTATAATTCTCCTGCTTTCGGCGCGGGCTCCCGCCCCCAAAACGCTCCTTTCCCTTTCGAGGCTATCGATAAGCTTTTGCGCCTTTTCGCTCTTTTCCCGCCATTCGGCTTCCAGTGAAAGGGCGCGTTCGAGCGCGGCTTGCGCCTCCACGCGGCTGTCCTCGGCGCGCTTTAAAATATTGTCGTAATTCCTGCCCGCGTCGGAAAGATAACCCTCCGCCGCCTGCAAAATTTGGGGGTTGAGCCCCAGCCGCCTCGATATGGCGAGCGCGTTGCTTGCGCCCGCAAGACCGATTTTTATGCTATAAAGCGGCTTTAAAGTCGCGCTGTCGAACTGCATTGCGGCGTTTTGTATGCCCTGCACCGAGTAGGCAAATTCTTTAAGGGCGGTGAAATGGGTGGTGATTATGCCCTTGCTGCCCACCTTTAAGAGGTGCTCGGTTACGGCGCGCGCAAGCGCCTGACCCTCGTCGGGATTGGTGCCGCCGCCGAGCTCGTCGATAAGCACGAGGCTGTCGCCGTCCGCCCCGTCGCAGATTGCCGAAACGCGCGTTATGTGGCTGGAAAAAGTGGACAGGTTGTCCTCAATGCTCTGGCTGTCGCCCACGTCGCAGAAAACGTTTGAAAAGGCGCACACCTCGCTCCCCTCCGCGGCGGGAATAAATAAGCCGCATTCCGCCATAAGGCAGAAGAGCCCCACCATTTTTAAGGTGACCGTTTTGCCGCCCGTGTTTGCGCCGCTTAGTAAGAGATAGGAATAGTCCTTGCCGAGCTCCACAGAGACGGGCACCGCCTTGTCCTTATCGATTAGCGGGTGGCGACCCTTGATTATATTCACGTATCCGCGCCCGTTCACCTGCGGGCAGGTTGCCTTTAAGGAGTAGGCGTATTCCGCCCTTGCGAAGTATCCGTCGATTTCGGTGAGCACGCCTATATCGGTTGCAAGCCTTTCGCCCATTGCGCCTATGCGGGCGGAGAGCGCCTTTAAAATGCGCTCCACCTCCTGCTTTTCGTCG
>N._stephensi_703_cecum__coassemble_60_pt1 | contig 19593 bp, 22 predicted proteins | sample N__stephensi_703_cecum__metabat2_low_PE_003 | metagenome-assembled genome bin N
CGGTGGTCGCCGTGTGGTGCGGGGTGCGAAAGGGGCGCAGGGAAACAATTCCCTCTTCCCCGAGTTCGCCCGACACCGAAAGGATTTTTGTCACTTCCAGCGCCTCGTCAAAGGTCATATCGGGCATAATGGTGGGTATGCAGCGGGCAAGCATAGTTTTGCCCGTGCCGGGAGGACCCGCAAGCAAAATGTTGTGACCGCCCGCCACCGCTATTTCGAGCGCGCGCTTAGCCACCGCCTGACCGCGCACCAAGCTTAAATCGCAGTTATAAGAAGCCTTGCTCTGCGCCGTCTGAAAGCTGCGCACGGGCACGGCGGGGAAAGGTTCGCCCACCAAAAACGCGTACGCTTCCTTTAAGGATTTCAACGCGTACACTTCTATGCCCTCGATATAACTCGCCTCGTTGGCGTTGCCGTAGGGCACGATGAAAGTTTTAAATCCCCTGCTCTTTGCGGAAATCAGAATGGGCAGAATGCCGGTTACGGGGCGCAAGCTTCCGTCGAGCGCAAGCTCTCCCAGCATAATTATTCCGTCGGTATTCGCGTGCAGCTGGCCGCTTGCCACGAGGAGGGATATTGCGATGGGCAAGTCGTAATGACTGCCCTCTTTCTTTATGTCCGCGGGGGCGAGGTTAACCGTTATTTTGTTGACGGGGAACTGCAACACGCTGTTGCGTATGGCGGAGTATACCCTCTCCTTGCTCTCCTTTACGGCGGCGTCGGGGAGCCCCACCAACTCGTATGAAACCATACCCTTATTTATATCGGTCTCGACCTCTACGGGCACGCCTTCCAGCCCGACCAGAGCGTAGCTATAAATTTTGGATAACATTTGTACACCTTTATTTTTAATCCGGAATTGTGTATTGACGAAGTCGCCGCGCAACTATCCGCGGGATTGCCACGGGTGTAAAGCACCCTCGCAATGACGCTACTAATACGAAGTCACCGCCCAAGCAATTCCCTCCGTTTAGATACGAGCAGTTCTAGGCGGGAGCGTCATTACTAAGTCCCTCCCTCGCGGGAGAAACAAGCAGGTCAAGGAGCGCGCGGATTTGGCGACAGGAGTTTACACGGACGTAAATGACTGAGCCAAAACGTAAGCGCAACGCAGAGATGCGCAGTTTATGCCGCGAGAAGCCGAATAAGGAAAGCTCCCGTTGCGCAACGCGCAACGGGAGCTTTTTTATTACTTGATTTCCGCAATCTTCGCAGCCTTGCCGGTCAAGCCCCTGAGGTAGTAGAGCTTTGCTCTCCTTACCTTGCCGCGCTTAACGACCGTAATCGACGCGATTTTGGGGGAGTGTACGGGGAAAGTTCTTTCCACGCCTACGCCGAAAGAAAGACGGCGAACGGTGAAGCTCTCTCTTATGCCGCCGTGCTTCTTGGCGATAACCACGCCCTCGAAATTCTGAATTCTTTCCTTGGTACCTTCGATAACCTTGAAGCCCACCCTTACGGTGTCGCCCACGTTAAACGCGGGTACGCTCTCTTTCATGCCCTCTCTTTCGATGGCTTCTACCAATTTACTCATTTGACTTGTCCTCCATTAACCAAGTATTCGTGCCCGAATTTTTCCGCAGAGGAATACCCGAAGTCTTAAAATTTTTTAATTACATTTTGCGATTGCCATACTATCTTAACAAACGGAAAATAAAAACGCAACTCATTTTAAGGGGTATATCGCAATTTTCACAAAAGAAAATAATCCGCCTCCCGCCTGCCACTATATATAATATGTATATATAGTAGCCCGTATCAGCCCTACCGCCCGTCACCAGACGAAAAAACCGAGAGAGTTTAAAAATAATAAACGTAGCAAGCAAAATCGCACTTTTGCGCAGCGCGACCCAATTTGTGGCTCCGCCACCTCAGCGGAGGGAATGCCCGCGATTATATAATCACGGGTGCCCCTAACTATCGCGGGCAGGGAGGTAGAGCCTCCCAAATTCGTAACGTTTTTTCGTCGTCGCCAGACGAAAAAACCGAGAGTTTAATAAAATGCGTTTTCTATGTGATTTATGCCGTCTTTCGTCACCTCGATAATATCGAAGCGCACGGTTACGTTTACGCTTTTGCCGTAAAAGTAGTAGCGCGCGGCGTTTTTATATCTTTCCTGCCGCGTTGAGTTCACCGCCTGATTGGGCTCGCCGAAATAATCGCTCGTCCTCGTCTTGACTTCCACGAAAGCCACGGCGTCGCCCTTTTGCGCGATTACGTCCACTTCCCCCATTTTACAGCGGAAGTTGCGTTCCAAAATTTTATACCCCTGCCGCTTTAAATAGCGCGCCGCCCTGCGCTCGCCGGAAAAGCCCAGCCGCCTCTTTTCGCCGTTTATTGCCATTTGCCGGTAAAACTCCTGCGGTGAATGGGGCACAGCCCGTGCTCCTTTATTGCCTGAATATGCTTTGCCGAGCCGTAGCCCGCGTTGTTTTCGAAGCCGTAAAAGGGGTACTCTCTTGCGTACTCCTCCATCAGCTTGTCCCTGTGCACCTTGGCGATAATCGAAGCCGCGCCAATCGAATAGCTCAGCGCGTCGCCCTTAATTATCGAGCGTTGGGGAATATCTATATCCAGCGTCATATTGCCGTCGGTCAGCACGAAGTCGGGCGCGACCGATAAGCTTTCAACCGCGTTTTTCATACAAAGCCTTGTTGCCTGCAAGATGTTAATTTGGTCGATAATTTGCGGTTCGACGCGGCATATGGCGTAGGCAATTGCGTTTTTTATAATTTCCGCGCTCAAAATTTCACGCTTTTTTTTGCTCAATTTTTTGCTGTCGTCAACGCCCTCTATGCACGCGTCCAGCGGCATAATGACCGCCGCGCACACCACGGGACCGGCAAGCGGGCCTCTGCCCACTTCGTCCACGCCGCAAACGTATTTACAGCCCCTTTCAAGCAATTGCCTTTCGTATTCCAATTTGTCCATAGTAAATCCTAAAACTTGAAATTTTTGCAGTCGGAAAGGTCGTCTAACGTGACCTTGCCAAGCCGCCCTTTTCGGAAGTCGTCGACGACCGCCTTTTCGCCGCGCTCGTAATCGAAGTCGTTGCCGCGCAGCACGAAGCCGCGGCGGGCGCACACCTTGTCCAGCATTTCCAGCGGGGTTATTTCCCCGTCCGCCTGCGCGCCCCCGCCTATGCCGTAGCGCTCTTTAAGCGCCTGCGGATACTTCTCCCTCATTTCGGCAAGCAGCGCCAGCGCGATGTCGTCCAAATCGAGAATATCGTCGTTTAAGCTGCCGACGTAGGCAAGCCTGACCGCAAGCTTTTGGTCGGAAAATGACGGCGGCGTGGTGCCCGGCGTATCCAAAAGCTCGAAGTCCTCCAAGCGTATCCACTGCTTGCCGCGGGTTACGCCCGCCTTGTTGCCCGTTTGTGCGCGCGCGTTGCCGGCGATTAAATTTATCACCGTGCTCTTGCCCGTGTTGGGCACGCCGCACACCATAAAGCGGAAGGTCTGGTTATATCCCTTTTGCGCGTTTTTTTGGCGCTTTTCGGCAACCAGCGCCGCCAACGCCTCGGCAACCGCCCTGCGCGAACGGCTGTCCGCCGCGTTTATGCGCACGCAAAAAGAGCCGCTTTCGCGTATGAATTTTACGAAAGCGTCCGCCTTATTGTCGGCGAGGTCGCCCTTATTTAAAACGTACAGCACGGGCTTGGAGCCGAAAGTTTTTTTGAGCGACGGGTTGAACGACGCGGCGGGACAGCGCGCGTCGAGCACGTAGATTATTCCGTCGCACACGGCGACGTTTTCCTCCATCATTCTCATCGCCTTGGTCATATGCCCGGGGAACCATTGCAGGTTACGCATAAATTTTCCTCATTTCAACAAATCGGGACGGCGCGCGGCGGTAATCTTTTCGCTCTGCTCTTTGCGCCACTTGTCCACCTCGGCGTGATTGCCAGAAAGAAGCACCTCGGGCACCTTTATCCCCTCGTACTCGGCGGGGCGGGTGTACTGCGGATATTCCAGCATTCCGTCGGCAAAGCTTTCGTCGGCGAGCGACCCCGCGCTTATAACGCCGTCAACGTAGCGCGCAACGCTGTCGCAGATGACCATTGCGGGCAGTTCGCCGCCCGTTAAAACGTAGTCGCCGATGGATATTTCCTCGTCGAAATACAAATCGAGCGCGCGCTGGTCCACCCCCTCGTAGTGCCCGCACAGAATGAGAAGATTATCCAATTTCGCAAGCGAGCGCACCTTTTCCTGATTTAGGGTTGCGCCCTTGGGCGAAACGTAAACGCGCAGAGCCCTGTGCTCGGGGTCCGCCGCCTTCACCGCGCTGCCCACGGGCTGGGGCATCATCACCATACCCGCGCCGCCGCCGAAAGGATAGTCGTCGCACTTTAAGTGCTTGTCCTCGGAATAGTCGCGGATATTTACCACGTTTATTTCAATCTTTCCGCTCTCCACCGCGCGCCCGATTATGCTCTCTTTGAGCGGGGCGAACATTTCGGGGAAGAGCGTGAGTACGGTTATTTTCATAATCAATCCTCTAACGCCACCTGTTTTAAGCGTTCGCGGTTGACCTTCACCGTGCGCGATATAAGGTCGATATCCTCGATAAGTCCCTCCACCGCGGGGAAAGTCAGTTTTTTGCCGTCCACCCTTTTAACCTCGTAAACGTCGGTGCGGGCGGGGGTTATATCCTCGACTTCGCCCAAAAGAGCGCCGCCGTCGTCCACTACCGCACAGCCGATTACGTCAGCGATATAAAATGTGTCTTCGGGGAGAGCGGGCGCGTCCTCTCTGCGCGCCTCCACCGCCAGTCCGCGCAAAAGCTCCGCCGCGTTTCTGTCCGCGACGCCGCTTAAAGTTATAAACGCGCAGTTGCCGCCTTGGGGACGCACTTTGAGCATTTTGTAGGCTTTGCCCCCCACGTATACGCTGCCGAACGCCTGCAAATCCTCGGGCGCGTCGGTCATAGACAGCACTTTAAGTTCGCCGCGTATCCCCTGCGGCTTGACAATTTGCGCTATCGTAAGATAATTTTTCATATAATTAACTTAGTAAAAAAAGGTGTGAATTACACCTTTTCCTTAATCTCTATAAAATATTTCTTGCTTTCGCGCGGGGTATACGCATTGACGATGGTTCTGAGCGCCTTTGCGATTTTGCCCTGTTTGCCGATGACCTTGCCCATATCGGACGGGTCTAAAATTACGGTAACGTCAACCGAAGTCTCTTTCTCTTCGACCTGATATTCAATCTCGTCCTTTTTGTCGGCGAAACGCTCCACTATATACTTAATTAAAGCTAACGTATCCATAATTACTTCTTCTTTTTCTTGTTATTGGTCTTGGGTGCGGACTGCTTTGCGGAGGGCTCCATTGCGCCGACCTTTACGAGATAGCTTTTAACCGTTTCGGTGGGCTGAACGCCCTTTGCAAGCCAAGCTTTCGCCTTTTCAACGTCGATGTTGATTTCGGCGGGGGTCTTTAAGGGGTCGACGTAACCGATTTTATCGATATATTCGCCCGATTGCGCCTTTCTCGAATCGATAACGACCACTCTGTAAAAAGGTGATTTTTTGTCGCCCATTCTCGTAAGTCTCATTTTAACTGCCATTGTATATTCTCCTTTTTTGTATGCTCGCAAAAACCTTTCGCTTGGGGCGCGAAATATTTTTTGCGATTTTGAGGGCGTTGCCCTCTGCGCCCGATAAGTTTTAGCCCTCGATTATCAAAAATCGGGCGCATTCACCTACTGAGGCGATAAATCGCAAATTGGGTCGCGCTGCGCAAAAGTGTGATTTTGCTTGCTACGTTTATTTATTTTTTTACTATTATTAAGTCGCCAATCAAGAAATTCCCTCGCGGGAGAAACAAGCAGGTCAAGGCGCGCGCGGCTTTTTCGACGGGAGTTTACAATGAAGTAAATGACCGAGAAAAAAACGTAAGCGCAACGCAGAGATGCGCCGTTTATATCGCGAGAAGCCTTAGAACGGCAAGCGCCGCTTTCCGCTCCTAAGCTGCTTCATCAAAAGCTTAGTCTGCTCGAACTGCTTTAAGAGCTGGTTGATTTCCTGCACGCTGGTGCCGCTGCCCGCGGCTATGCGCTTCTTTCTCGACGAGTTGATAATCGACGGTTCCACCCTCTCTTTTGGGGTCATTGAAAGAATTATCGCCTTGGTGCGCTCAATTCTTCCCTCGTCGATGTCGCCGTCCTTGACCTTTCCGCTAAGCCCGGGCATCATGGAAACGAGCGCCTGCGCGCCGCCCATTTTGCGCATGCTTTCGAACTGCGTGAGATAATCTTCGAGCGTGAAAGAATTTTCCAGCATCTTTTTCTGCATTTTTTTGGCTTCTTCGGCGGTGACCGCCTCCTGCGCCTTTTCGATGAGCGACAGCACGTCGCCCATGCCGAGAATACGCGAAGCCATTCTGTCGGGGTGGAAATATTCGAGGTCGGTAGACTTTTCGCCCACGCCGATAAATTTTATGGGCTTGCCCGTAACCGCCTTTATGGAAAGGCACGCGCCGCCCCTCGTGTCGCCGTCGAGCTTGGTCAACACTATGCCCGTCACCTCCAACCTTTCGTTGAAGGTTTTGGCGACGTTGACCGCCACCTGTCCCATCATTGCGTCGACCGTCAATAAAATTTCGTCAACTCTGATTGCCTTTTTGATATTTTCAAGCTCCTGCATGAGAGCTTCGTCTATTTCAAGGCGCCCCGCCGTGTCGATAATAACGGTGTCGTAGCCCATGGATTTTGCGTAGTCGATTGCCTGCGGCGCGGTCTTGACGGGGTTCTGCGCGCCCTTTTCAAAGACCTCCACCTGCACGCCTTTGCCCACCACTTTAAGCTGCTCTATCGCGGCGGGGCGGTATACGTCGCACCCGACGAGCAACGGCTTTTTGCCGCCCTTTTTTAAGAGCAGCGCTAACTTTCCGCAAAGGGTGGTTTTGCCCGCGCCCTGCAAGCCGCACATCATGATGACCGTGGGCGGGTTGGGGGCGACGGTGAGCTTTGCGCTCTGCGAACCCATTAAATTTATGAGCTCCTCGTTTACTATTTTAATGACCTGCTGCGCGGGGTTAAGGCTTTCCAAAATCTTTTGACCGACCGCCTTTTCGGAAACGTCGGCGCAGAATTGCTTTGCCACCTTGACGTTTACGTCCGCCTCCAAAAGCGCCACGCGCACCTCGCGCATTGCCGTTTTAATTTCGAGCTCGGTAAGCCTGCCTCTCTTTGTGAGCTTGGAAAAAATGTGATTTAATCTTTCCGATAACGAAGCGAACAACGCCACAATTATTTCTCCTTACCTTACTCTTTACCCAATTTCTTTAAATCTTCGGCGATTTCATCGGAATAATCCTTATCCAAAATCGCGCGAAGCTGCGCGATATCCGCCGCATATTCGGGGTGCAATTGCAAAAATTCATCCGCCCAGCGGCGCGTGCGCGTCAAGATAATCGACGCGTAATCGTCGCCCTCCGCCAAAAGACGGTCGTGCTTCAACTTGTCGTCGTATTCTTTAAGCTGCCTTTTGCACAGCGACAGACATTCGGAAACGCCCTGACGGGAAATGCCCTTCTGTTCGGCGATTTCGGAAACGGTTAAATCGAGATTGAAATACAAATCGGTTATTTCCTGCTGGGTGGGCGTTAACAGTTTACCGTACAAATCCCACAGGCGCATAAACTGAATTTTGTCCATTTCCCTCTCCCGAAACGCAATTACTCTGCCATTATATCCGCTCTCCCTCCCCTTGTCAAGCATTTTTACTTGACAAAAATAATTTAATAGGTAAATTATCCATAACGTAACCTTCCCCTTAAGGGGAAGGTGGCGCAACCGTTAAGGGCAGTGACGAATGAGGGGTTAGTCAGTTTTACCCCACCAACCCCTCACCACCGCTACGTAAGCTTCGCGGAGCCTCCCCCTAAGGGGAAGCTCATATTGCTGTCTTAATTTTGGGTTGTTCAAAATCGAATAACGCAAAAATTCATATATATTTTGGTCTTGACTATATTAAAATTAAGTGATAAAATTAAATTTAGAGGCAAGCAGGCAACATGAGACAAATTATTGACGGAGCCACGTACGACACGCAGAACTCCACGCTTGATAAAAAATTCACCTACGGCGCGCCCGGCGACGCCACCGGCTATGAAGAGACGCTGTACATAACCTGCGACGGCAGATATTTTATTTACACCAACGGCGGCGTGCAATCGAAATACCCGCGTGAAAACATTACTCCCATTTCGAGGGAACAGGTGAAAGATTGGATTATGTCGCACTGAAACGCGGTGAATTTACGGTATAAAAACGCAAAAGGCGGGGCTTTCGGCAGGAAAGTCCCTTTATTTTTAAATTTCACACAATTATCATAGAACACGCGGTTGCATTTTACTGCGGCTGTTGGTATAATACCGCTTGTAAAATTCATTAAGGAGACAGGATAATGTTAACAAATTTAATGGTTACCTGGTCGGAGGTCTGGGATAAGATTGTAGACTGGATGACGACGTCGGGCATAAAGATAGTTATCGCCTTGTTGGTCCTGATAATCTCGTTTATAGTTATAAACGCGGTTACCAAGGGCATATACAAGCGCCTGCATAAAAAGGGCGCGGACGAAACTCTTTCCCGCGTGGGCACGCAGACGATACGCATTATTTTAAAAATTCTGATTATTATCTGTTTGGTGGGATATCTCGGCTTCGAAACGGCTTCGCTTTCGGCGGTCGTCGCTTCCATCGGCGTGGGCATTTCGCTCGCCGTTCAGGGCACGCTTTCCAACTTTGCAGGCGGCGTTATCATCATCGTAATGCGCCCTTTCAAGATTGGCGATTACATATCCAGCAACGGTCAGGAAGGCACGGTTGAGGACATTAAGCTTTTTTATACCCACATCGTAACCAACGACAACAAGGCGGTCGTCATTCCCAACGGCACGCTTGCAAACAACGTGATAGTCAACGCTTCGGCAAAGGATACGAGGCGCGTGGATTTGCTTATACAGGTTGCTTACGGTTCGGACGTGGCGCTCGTTAAAGAGCTCATCAAAAAGGTGTGCGGAGAAAACGAGCTTGCGTTTAAAGACCCCGCTCCCTTCGTGGAGCTTTCGAATATGAACGAAAGCTCGCTCGATTTCACCGTGCGCGTATGGTGCAACCGCCCCGACTATTGGACGGTGAACTTTGCGCTTATAGACAGCATTAAACAGGCGTTGGACGAAAACGGCATCGAAATACCTTTCAGGCAGCTTGACGTGCACGTTAATAAGACGGCGGAAAGCAAATAAGGAGAACGAAAATGGCAGACGAAGAAAAGAAAGACGGCGTTGAAGCCGAAGAAAAAAAGGACGGAAAAATTTCCGGCTTCTTTAAGAAACTTTCCAAGAAATTGGACGACGCAACCTTGAATATGCGCATGCAGAGCGACTTTGACAAGGCGCACAAGAAGTACGTCGTATACGGCGGCACCTCCGCGCTTTCGGCAACGCCCGAAATTGCCGTTGAGGAGCATTTGGAAGAAAATTACCTTTTGACCCTTGACGACGACGAGCAGATTGCGGCGGGCAACCTTATACAGGACAGCAAGACGGGCGACGTTATGCACATCGTTTCGGTCGAGGACGGCGAACTGACGGTTGTGTTCGAGGGCGAAAGCTATACGCGCCCCGCGCGCAAAATCTTCCTCGGCGAGACTGCGCAAAAGGTTGAAGTGATTAAGGTCGGCAACGACTTCTATCTGAAGTAATTATAAAAGCATTAAAAATAGCGGCGCGCGATTTTATCGCGCGCCGCTTCGTTTTGCAGAGAACGGGTTGGGTTAATTTTTAGATAATTAAAGGTCTTGGAGGGGGCGACACGCCCCGCCCCGCGCGGCATTTGCCGCGCGGGGCTTTTTTATCAATCAAAAACGAAATCAATCGTCGGGGTCTATAATCACCTCTTCCTCGGGCTCCTTTACGCCCTTGAAGAACACCTTTAACAGCACGGGCGTCAAAATTGAAGAAACTAAGATGAGCATGACTGTCATTATCATAAATTCCTCGCCCAAGGCGTTCGCCCCCAGGCTCGCCGAGGTGACCGTCTGCGTGACTATCAGCGCCACCTCTCCCCTCGCCATCATTCCTACGCCGCCCGCCGCGCTCTCGCGCCAGCCATATTTAAACGCCTTGAACACCGCGCCGCAGCCGAGTATTTTGCCCGCAAGCCCCATAATCACCGCCGCCACCGCAAACAGCAGCACGGCGGGGTTCATTCCCGCAAAGGAAATGGAGCTTATGCCGATGTTGGCAAAGAAAACGGGCGCAAACAGCGTGTAGGTGTCCACGTCAATCTGCTTGTCGATGTAAACGCTTGCGCGGTGGTCGGTGGAGAGCACGATGCCCGCAAGAAACGCGCCGGTTATGTCCGCCACGCCGAAGATTTTTTCCGCAAGCCAGGCGTAGCCGAAGCACACGACGAGCGAATAAATGGACAGCCTGTGTTTATTGGGCCACCTCTTATCCAGCCACTTAAACGCCTTGGACACCACCCAACCGAGCCCGATTGCCACCGCGAAGAACGCGATTATCATAATAATCGTGCCGTAGGGCGTGGCTTTGAACGCCTCGAAGCCGTTTGCCGCCTGCACGTTGCCGCTGCGCGCAAGCCCCGTGACCACGGAAAGGAGAACTATGCCGATTACGTCGTCTATAATCGCGGCGGAAACGAGCGTGGTGCCGAGCTTGGATTTAATTCTGCCCAATTCCTTTAACACCGAAACGGTGATTGCAACCGAGGTTGCGGTTAAAATGGTACCGATGAACACGCACTTGTAGATATTGTGCACGCCCAGCCCTATGTTTGAAAACGGCAGGGAAATTAAAAAGCCCAAAAGCATAGGCACCGCCACGCCGGCGAGCGCGATAAGCGCGCTTGCAAGCCCCGTGCGGCGCAGCTCCTTTAAATTTGTTTCCAGCCCCGCGCCGAACATAAGAAGGAGCACGCCGATTTTGGAGAATATCTCCAAGCCGCCGTTGCCCTCCGAAATGGTGAAGAGCGCGCGGTAATCCTTCCCCTCGAACCCGATTAGCGAAAAGCCCAAAAAATCGCCGAATATGGCGGGGCCGATAATTATTCCCGCGATTATATATCCCAGCACCTGCGGCAAGCCGAATTTGCGGAATATCAGCCCGAGCGACTTTGTAAAAAACAGTATTATTGCAAGCACGGCAACGAAGCCGAGACCGTCGTTTACGTTAAACATAACCTTACCCTGTAAAAAAATAAAGCGCACTTTTTTGTCGATTTGCGTATATTATACCACCGCAAACGGCAAATGGTTAGCGATTATCGCCCCATTTTTACATTTTATGTAAACGGAGAGAAATTTTTATTATTTGAAAAAATTTTTAAAAAAGGTCTTGACAAGCGTTAAAACTGTGCTATACTTAAAGTACAAAAAGAAAATAACTTACAAAAAATGTTAACCGGTAACATAAATTTAGGAGTAAGCTATTATGAAAGGGACGTAGCGGCGAAAGCCGGACAAGGACTTTTATAAAATTTAATTAAGTTTTTTATAGGCACCCGAGCGGATAGCTTACGGCGACCGCCCCGGTAAAGGATATACCAAACGCGAAGTTTTGCAAGGAGTTAAGATTATGAAAAGGCTGTTTTGCAAAGTTAACGAAGAAAAGGTAAGGTAAACTCCGATGTACTATTCAACTTGTGGAATTTAATATCCCAAGCGGTAGATTTTAAGCAGCCGCGTACGATTGACGGCTGCGCGGGTCATAACCCAACAGGCTTTTTAAAGCGCCGCGGGGAAGATATTCCGTAAATAAAATTTAATATAATATATCCCCCGTGCGACGCATTGCGCGGGGGTTAGTTTTTTGCCTCATATCCCTCTCCCCTCCTAGGGGCAAAGATTTAATCTCTACTCGGGGCGGAAGAATTTATCTGCTGTACAGGGCGGAAAATTTGCCGAAAATTTATTCCTCGTCTATGCCGCCTTCGAGCTCGTCAAGGGTCAGATAAAAGCTGTCGATAAAATTCTTCATAAAATATTCGACCTCTGGCTGATTGCGAGAGAGCAAATCCTTTTCTATGCTCTTTTTCGCCTTTTCGAATTCGGTGTTGCCGCAGCGGTGCTCTTCGAGGCACTTTATGTACGCCGCAAGCCTATCCGCCGCCTTCATTATTTTATATTCCTCGCTCGCCGTGTCGGGCTTGACGTAGCACGCGACGTCTTCGCAAAGCTCCGCGGGCAGCGTCTTTAACAGCTTGTCGCACGCCTTGTCCTCCAAGCTCTTATACGCGCCGTGAATGGAATTGTTGAAGTATTTTATCGGCGTGGGCAAATCGCCCGTCATCACCTCGCCGCACTCGTGATAGACGGCGTACATAACGCACTTTTCCGCGTTTACGTTGCCGCCGTACACGTTGTTTTTGATTACGGCAAGCGCGTGCGCAAGCATTGCCACCTGCTGCGAGTGCTCCATAATGTTCTCTTCCCGCACCGAACGCATAAGCGACCACCGCTTGATATATTTCATTCTGTCCATAAACGCGTAAAAATTATAAGGCATAGCCGTCCTCTCCGTTACGAAATATTTTAACCATTATATAACAAACGGCGGCAAAATTCAATTGACTTTGCGCATATTTGGGAATATAATTTTATTCGTAGGCGGGCGCGCGGAAAAAACGCCGCATTGCGCCGCTTGCAAGTTAAAAAATTAAATAACCGTCGGGGGTGTTGCGGAAAATTTTGTATCCGCGGCTGAGATTATACCCTTTGAATCGGCAACGTAATGGTTGAGCGATAGTACCAAAGAAGTGTTTTCTTTGCGCCCCGAAAAATTTTTTTCGGGGCGCTTTTAAATTAAACGCGGCGGTTAAGGAGGTTTTATGTTTCACTTTTCCTATCTTGCCGTCGTGTCTGAAACGGCGACGGACGTTGTAACCTGGGTGTCGATTGGTTGCATTGCCGCGTTGGCAATCGCGCTTACGCTGCTGTGCATCTTCGGCAAGAAGTACTCCACGCGCGAAATTGCGTATGCCGGCATTTGTCTTGCGCTGTCGTTCGCGCTGTCGTTCATTAAGGTGTCGCCCGTGCAATACGGCGGTTCGATTACCTTGGCAAGCTTCGTGCCGCTGCTGATTTACGCGTATAAATTCGGTCCCGTCAAGGGCACGCTTGCGGGCATAATGCTGGGGCTGTTCAACTTCATTTCGGGGCCCTACATTTTAACGCCGCTTACTTTCGTTCTCGACTACGTTTTGGCGTTTGCAAGCATAGGGCTTATGGGCTTCGCGCCGAAATTCGGCAAACTGCCGCTTGCGGCAAAGGTGTCGATAGGCACGGTGCTCGTATACGTGGCAAGATTTATCTCCCACCTGCTTTCGGGATTTATTTACTTTGCCGAAAACTCGATTTGGGTGGATTTACCCACGCCCAATATGTTCGTCTATTCGTTTATCTACCAATGCGTGTACTTGCCCGCAGACTGCGTAATTTGCGTTATCGCTTTGTTTACCGTTGCAAAGACCAAGGCTTTGGACAGATTGCTTGCGATGATGGACATAAAAAAGACAAAGCAGACGGAAGCGGTTGCGGAGGGCGCGGCGGTTGAAGAGGTTGCGGAAGCGGCGGAAACGGCTGAACGGACCGCCGTTGAAGAGGTTGCGGAGGAAGCGAACACGGTCGAAACGGGAGAAAATCAGGTTGCCGCGGAAACTTCGGCGGCAAGCGAGGAATAATAAGGATTTAAGTAAAAAAGGGTGCGCCCGCGCGTTTAAAAAACGCGCGGGCGCATATTTTAACACCTTGCAAACTGTAACACGTCCACTAATATTGCAAATCCCAAAATCAAAACGAAGCCTACGGCGTGGATTACCGCCTCAATCTTGCGGGGTACGGGCTTTTTGAAAATCCACTCGATAAGGCAAAAAATCACCTTGCTTCCGTCCAGCGCGGGTATGGGCAAGAGGTTGAATACGGCAAGATTGACCCCGATATATCCCGCAATCTGCAAAAAACTTTGCACGCCCTGCACCGCCATTTCGCCCGTGACCTTTATGGTGGTCACCGGCCCGCCCATCGCGCTCAGCCCCAGGTTGCCCGTCAAAAGTTCGCCCAGCACCTTGAAGATGGTGCCCGCCATTTTGAAAGAATAGCCGAACGACCGCCCGAGGGTCTGCCAGAAGCCAAAGCGGCAATTTTCGGCGGAAACGCACCAATACAGGTTGCCGTCCTCGCCCTCGTAGGTATCCGAGCCCAGCGCACGCCAAAGCTTTGACACCTCGGAAGAATTTTTAAAGTTGCAGTCGGAGCGGAGCTCGACCTCCACCTCCTGCTTTTCGCCGCCGCGCAGGACGTAAAGCGACACCTTATCTCCCGCGCTTTTGCCGCGCAGGGCGGACATTAAATCGGTTGCAAAGTACACTTTGGAGTTGCCCACGCCCAAAATAACGTCGTCCTCCGCAAGGCTGTACGCCGCGGAATATTGCTCGCTCGGAGCAATCGCGCCCATTTTGTAGCACGACTGCCCGAACGCGAAGAACCCGATTATGATGATGAGCAGCGCCAAGAGGTAATTCATAAGCGCGCCGCTGACCAGCACGATTATGCGCTGCCACGGGCGTTTGTTGTTGAAAGCGTCGGGGTCGTTTAAGTCCTCGTCCTCGCCCTGAAACGCGCAATACCCGCCCAAAGGAAAGGCGCGTACCGAAAAAACGGTATCGCGCTTTTTGCTTCGGCGTTTGAATATCGCGGGTCCGAAGCCGATGGCGAATTCGTTAATTTTAAAGCCCAATATTCTGCCCGCGATGAAGTGCCCCAGCTCGTGCACGCAAATCATTGCAAGCAATATTATTACGGCGAGAAATATGGACAGAGCCACCGTTCCCGCCCGCGACGCTAAAAGATTTAACATTGTACCTCTTTTATTATTTCGGCAGCCCGCCTCCTTGCCAAGTCGTCCTCGGCGGCAAGCTGAACGTAACTTTCAACGCTTTGGTTATGAGCGCCGTTCACCACCCTTTCGGCTACCGTGAAAATATCCGTGAACTTTATGCGTCCGCAGAGGAACGCGTTAACCGCCTCCTCGCTTGCCGCGTTTAGCGCCGTGGGCAACACGCCGCCCTCCTCGCCGCAGGTCAAAGCCAGGTTGAACAGGGGATAATCCTCCCTTTCAAGCGGCAGAAATTCCAGCGACAGCGCGGAGGAAAAATCCAGCCCGTTCAGCGCGCAGTCGCGCCGCTCGGGATAAGTGAGCGCAAGCTGTATGGGCAGCTCCATCGTCGGATAGGACATCTGCGCGAGGGTCGCGCCGTCTTTGAACTGCACCATAGAATGCACTATGCTCTGCGGGTGAATTACCGCCGAAATTTTTTTATACGGGGCGCCGTACAGGTGATGCGCCTCTATGATTTCATAGCCCTTGTTTAAAAGGGTTGCGCAGTCCACGGTGATTTTCGCGCCCATCTTCCATGTGGGGTGGCAAAGCGCCTCGGCGGGGGTTACTCCCCCGAGCGTATCCCACTTCCTCCCGCGGAACGCGCCGCCGCTCGCCGTTATCACCAGCCTTTCAAACTCCCTGTCGCGGTGAAAATCGAGACACTGCCACAGCGCGGAATGCTCGCTGTCCACGGGCATAATCTGCTTTATGCGCGGCATAAGCAACTCGCCGCCGCACACCAGCGTTTCCTTGTTGGCAAGCGCGAGGGGCACGCCGAGCTTTGCCGCCAAAAGGCTGTATTTAAGCCCCGCAAAGCCGCCGCACGCAACGAAAATTATATCCGCGCCGCACTCTTCAACCGCGCGCAACGCGCCGTCGTTGCCGCTGAAAAATTTAACGCCGTCGGGCACTTTCCCCACCGCCTTTGCCGCGTTTTTGTCGGTAACCGCGGCATATTCGGGCATTAACGCCCCGATTTGGCTTTTGAAAAGGTCAACCGAAGAATTGCACACGAGCGCGCAAAGCTTAAAACTTTGGCTGTTGCGGCAAACGACGTTTATCACCTGTCTGCCGATTGAGCCCGTGCTTCCGACGAGAGCAATTTTCTTCATATATATTATACCCTTAAAATATTTTTTAATGTCTGTTTCGATAAGAAAAAGGCGGCGTTACGCCGCACGTTATTCTGTTGTGTCCGCTAATGGCGGCAAATAATCCGCATTGCAGCCTTCCTCTTAGGGGGAAGGTGGCATTTTCGTAACGCCGTGAGAAAATGACGAATGAGGGGTTGGTTGGAATTGTATGTTCTCTCATTGTTCTTACCAACCACTCAACCGTCACCGCATTAAGCGCGGCGACACCTTCCCTCCAAAGGGAAGGTCATATTGCGGTAAAAATTACAACATCATAAAGCAAACGACCACCGCCACCGTGGCAAACAGCATACTGTCGAACCTGTCCAACACGCCGCCGTGGCCGGGCAGAATTTTGCCCATATCCTTTATGCCGCAGTTGCGCTTTATGGCGCTTTCAAAGAGGTCGCCCAGCTGCGCCAGCACCGACATAGGCAGCGAAATGAGGATAAGCACCGGCAATTTATGGAGAGAGCCGAAATATTCGAAGTCGATATAGGGCGAAAACTCGCATATCACCCACACGATGACCGCCGCGCATACGCCGCCGAGCACGCCGCCCACCGCGCCGACCACGGTCTTGTTGGGGCTTGTGTGCGGGGCAAGCTTATACGGCAGAACTTTGCCGAAAATTTTGCCGATGAAAAACGCGCCCGTGTCCACCATGGGCACCAAGATGAACAGGAAGAGGATAGCCGCCTCCGAATTGATTTGGAAGTGATTTATGTTAACTCCCACGCTCGTGAGCATGCCACAATATAAAAGACAGGTTTCGGCGTACGCCGTGCTTTTCAGGTCGCTGTGCTCGTGGTCGAAGACGGCGAGCGAGGCAACGACGAGCGCGCCCATACTTGCAACCGCCAACAGTAAAATAAGCGCGGGCACACCGAAAATGTCGGCTTTGCCGATTTTTATTTCCACCATTTTGACGACTACGAACGCGGGTATCATAAGCGCGCAGGTTGCGATTACCACCCACCGTTGCGCATTGGAAATGCCGCCCGTAACCGCCGCCGTAGAGCCCTCCGCCGTATCGCCGTGCACGCCCACCGCGCGCGTAAATTCATACGCGCCGATAACCGAAATCAGCCAGAACAGCACGTCCACGCCCAGCGCGCCGAAGTCCAGCCCCTCGGACGTGACGGGTATCATCAATTTCATAACCAGCAACGCCGCCATTATTATCACGTAACATATACCGGTTATAAACCTCTTTTTCATTCTATAAAACTCCTTTACACCTTGCCAAAGCGCCTTGTACGCGCCGAGTATTCGCCAATCGCCCTTTCGAATTTGTCGTCTGTAAAATCAGGGAAGAGTACTTCGGTAAAATATAACTCGGCGTAAGCCGCCTGCCAAAGCAAAAAGTTTGAAAGTCTCAGCTCTCCGCCCGGGCGGATAATAAAGTCGGGGTCGGGCACGCCGCCCGTATACAAAAGGCGGGAAAAGCTTTGCTCGTCCACCCTTTCGCCCCGCTCGACCGCACGGTTGGCTGCGCGCACGATTTCCGCCCGCGCGCCGTAGCAAAGAGCCATAATAAACGTAAATTCAGCCTTTTCGGGCGAACGCGCAAGCCCGTCCGAAATAATCTTTTGAATATCTTCGGGGAGAAGGGTAATATCGCCCATCACCTTAAACGCCGCGCCGCCCGCCACGAGCCTATCCACGCAATTTAAAAAATTCTTGCGGATAAGGTCGAACATCTTTGAAAGTTCTTCCTCGGGGCGTTGAAGATTTTCGGTGGAAAGCGCGTATACGGTCATATATTTTATGCCCATACTCTTGGCTTTTTCGGCAAGCGCAATCATTCGGTCCAAGCCCGCGCCGTGTCCGTCCGAGGCAATCATCAGGCGTTTTTTAGCCCACCTGCGGTTGCCGTCCATTATTATTCCCACGTGCAGTGGTATATTTTTAATTTCTCTTTTCGCCATTTAATAAAGCCTTGAAAATCGTCGAATTTATTTTTCATCGTCTTGTAAAATAAATCGACGGGAAAACCGAGAGCATTATCACACCGTCATTATTTCTTTTTCTTTTGCGGCAACGGTTGCGTCCACCTTGGCAACGGCGTCGGACACCATTTTTTCCACTTCCTTTTCGCCGAGGGCGTATTCGTCCTCGGAAATGGATTTGTCGTTTTTCAGTTTTTTAAGGCCGTCCATCGCGTCACGGCGCACGTTGCGCTGCGCGATTTTCGCCTCTTCGCCCATCTTTTTAATCTGCTTTACAAGGTCGCGGCGGCGCTCCTCGGTCAGCTCGGGGAACACGAGGCGGATAACCTTGCCGTCGTTGGTGGGCGTTAAGCCTATGTTTGAAATCTGTATCGCCTTTTCAATCCCCTTTAACGCGGACGTATCCCACGGCGAAATGACGAGGCACCTGCCCTCCTGCACGGAAACGTTAGCCATCTGCGTGACGGGGGTCATTGCGCCGTAATAGTCCACCGTCACCTTGTCGAGAATGTGCGGATTGGCGCGCCCTGCCCTGATTGCGGCAAAGTCCTCTTTCAAGACTGACACCGCCTTGTCGAGTTTGTCGTCGAGAATTAAAATGATTTCTTCAATCAGCTCGTTTTCCATGTTATATCTCCTTTAAATTTAATGATTATCTATTACGGTGCCCAATTTTTCGCCGCAGACGACGCGCACTATGGAATTTTTTTCTTCCAGCCCGAACGCGACTACGGGCACGTCGTTTTCCATACACATCGTCGCCGCCGTGGCGTCCATCGCCTTAATGCCGTTTTTGATTATGTCTATATAATTTATATGCTCGTACTTCTTCGCATTCGGATTAGTTTTGGGGTCGCTGTCGTAAATGCCGTCGATATTCTTCGCCATCATTAAAAGGTCTGCCTGAATTTCGCACGCGCGCTGCGCCGCCGCGGTGTCGGTCGAACAGTACGGGTTGCCCGTGCCGCACGCCATAATTACCACCCTGCCCTTTTCGAAATGGTGCAACGCCTTGCGCAAGATGTAGGGCTCGGCAACCGACGTCATAATCAGCGCCGTCTGCACCCTCGTGGGAATGCCGCGCTGCTCCAACGCGTCCATCATTGCAAGCGAATTCATAACCGTGGCAAGCATACCCATATGGTCGGCGGTGGTTCTGTCCATCTTTTTGCCCTGCCTGCCGCGCCAGAAGTTGCCGCCGCCGATTACGAGCGCGATTTCAACGCCCATCTTTTTTATGGCTTCGATTTGGTCTACGACGCCCGAAATAACGTTTTCGTTCAGCCCGTGCCCTTCCTTGCCGGCAAGCGCCTCGCCTGAAAGCTTGATTAAAACTCTTTTGTATTTCGGCTGCATAAAAAATACCCCGCTTATAATCTTACTTTTTGATTATAACATACTGCCGAATGTAAATCAATTGAAATAAGGAAAATAAATTTTAAAAATACGCCCCGCGGCGTTCGCCGCGGGGCGTATACTTTATTTACTATTCCCAAAGTAGTCCCTCCGGTTAGACAACACGAAGTCACTCCCTCGCGGAAGAAACAAGCAGGTCAAGGAGCGCGCGGATTTGGCGACAGGAGTTTACACAGACG
>N._stephensi_703_cecum__coassemble_64_pt1 | contig 18755 bp, 14 predicted proteins | sample N__stephensi_703_cecum__metabat2_low_PE_003 | metagenome-assembled genome bin N
CACCGCCCCCGTTTACGTTGCCTGCTCGTCTAAATGCAAGGGCAAGGACGTTATGAACGCGTGCAAGGTGGGCTGTATAGGCTGTACTATGTGCGCCAAAAAATGCCCGCACGGCGCGATTACCATGGTTGACAACCTGCCCGTGTTCGACTACACCAAGTGCACGGGCTGCAAGACCTGCGTTGCCGTGTGCCCCCGCCACATTATAATCGACAGGGAAGCCGCCGCCGACAAGACGACCGAAACGGAAGCCGCGGCTAAGGCGGAAAACAAATCGGCGCCCAAGCCCGAGGTTAAGGCGCAACCCGCGCCCAAGGAGAACCAACCGCTTAAAGAAGCGGCGGACGACAAGCAGTCGCACCAAGAATAAAGTTGAAATACTGAAATAATGAATACGCGCCCTCCGCAGATTGCGGAGGGCGCGTATAGTTTTTCTTATTATAGTTTTAATTGAGGGCGCGCGTTTATTTAGGCGGCGCGCTTATTTGCGCTTATATATGGCGCGCGTTTTGCCTTTTCAGTTTTCGAGGTTGCCGTCGTCAACAAATTCGAGCGGCGCAATAGTCAGCGAATGCGGCGTGCAAATTATGGGCGAGGACGAATTGGAGCTGAGCTTGGGCGTGTAAACGCAGTCCTTGTGCGGGGAGCAATCGCTCTCGGTCACCCTGACAGTCCTGTTTTCAAGGTCGGCAAAAATCAGGTTGTAGCCGCCGTCCGCGCTGAAACGCAGCGTATAGCCGCCCTCCGCCTCCTCCACGGCAATTCTGTTTTGGTCAAGCACCTGAAAGCTTCCGTCCGAAAAGTCGCACTCAAACACCCTCTCGCCCCTGTACGCGACGTAGAAGCCGCCGAGCGACGACTTGTCGCCGCCGAGGGTAAACGCGAGGATTAGCGCGACCGCGATTATTATTATCGCGCCGAACGCAACCGCGTCCCATATGGAGAGCCACTTATGGCTCTTTATTTCATCAATCTTTTTAACCGACATCGTCAAATAAAGTTCAATCGCCGAATACGGCGCTTATAAACTGATAATTATTGTTCTCCGCTGTAAAATATGTGGGGGCGTTGGTGACAATTCTGCCCGCGCCGTCGCCGCCGATAATCAGCATTGCTACGTTTAAGTGCGAATATCCGCCGTTTATAAATTCCACCGCCCTCTCTTCGCCCATAGCCATAATCGCGGTCGTAAACGCGTCCGCCTGCGCCGCGGTGCCGCCGACGACGGTTGCCGAAGCCACGCCCGTGCGCACTGGTCTGCCCGTCGTGGGGTCGATTACGTGGCAATAGCGCGTTCCGTCAATCTCGTAAAAATTGCGGCTGTCCGCGCTCGTGGAAAAGCACGCGTCTTGCACCTTAAAGGTCATATAGCTTGCGTCCTCGTTGCGGGGGTCGCCCGTGCTGACGGTGTAGTATCCGTCGCCGCCGCTATATTTTTTTACGCCCATACTCGACGTGCCGAAGTTGAAATAACCGTAAGCAACGCCCGCGTCGTCAAGCATCTCGTTCACCTTGTCCACGCACCAGCCCTTGGCAATTCCGCCGAGGTCGATTGCGAGGGAATACGCGTTTTCATCGCCTTCCACGCTGACCGTGAAATTGGGCTTAAACGCGTAATACTTGCCGTCCGATTGGCTTAAAACGACCTCGGAAAAGTGCGAGGAAAGCTCCTTAAACGCCGCCACATACTTTTCGTCGGGAAGCGTGGGCGCGTCGCCCGCCATTCTGTCGTAGGGCATGGCCGGCGCGCCTGCGGGACGGGCGGCAAAGCCGTAGATATCCTCGCAGTAATACACCGCGGGATTGAAGTAGCCCGAGGTGCTCTCGTACAGCGTTTGGGCTACGGTCAGCGCTTCGTAGCAAATTTGGTCTATCTCCACCGTCGTGCCCGCGGGGGCGGCGTTGAATTTGTACACGCAGGAATTGGTGCGCGCCGCGCTAAGCGAATTTTCGGCGGCGGAAAGAAAGCTTTCCACGCTTTGGGAAAGTTTTTCAAAGTCCTCCTTATTCACGCCCGCCACGGCAAGACGCGCCGCCGTGTCCATTGCGTAATAAGTTTGTGTATAGCTCCCGCTTTTATCGCCGCCCGAGCCGGAATTATTGCCGACGCCGACACACGCCGTGAGGGCGACGGGGAGCGGCAGGGCTGCGCATAATGCCGCCGCAACGCACGCACGCTTGAATTTCATACGGTAATTATATATCATTTAAACGCCTTTTGCAATAAAATAACGCCAAGCGGCGCGCGGAACATTTCCGCGCGCCGCAAAAATTAAAGTTAAAATTAAAATTTGGAGAGGGCGTTTTGCACCGCGAGGAGTAGCCGCGCCGAGCTCACGGTCGCGCCGCTTGCAAGCAAGCCGCTGTCGCTCACCGAATTTCCGGTTGCGCCGTTTTGCCCCTCAACCGCGCCTACGACGGCTTTGACCTCTTCCACCGTCTTACCCTCGTACGCCGCCAGAATATCCGCCTCCGCGTCGTACCACAGCGAAGCTTTCCAGCTCTGCGTCAAGGTCGCGTTGGTATAGTCGCTTGAAAGCGTTCTCACCCTTTGAATAACGCCGTCCTTGGCAACCACGCGCACCTTTGCGCCGTAATTGGTGCCCCAGCTTTCGTAGCCGTATTCGCCGTCGGCGCAGGCGTAGCCTTCGAAGGTCTTTAACGCGTTTTGCACCGCAAGAAGCAGCCGCCCCGAGCCGAGCGTTGCGCCCGCAATCAACTTGTCGTCGCCAAAGTTTTCAAAGCCGCCGTCGCCCTTTATAAGCGGCGCGCCGCTGCCGTCCGTCGCAACCTCCAGCGCGAGCACGTCGGCGACGTATTCGCCGCGATAGGCGTTTAACAGCGCCTGTAAATTCCCGTCCCACACCGAGGGGTCCCACGCGCCGCTTGCGGGTGAAGCCTCCACCAAGTCGCTCGGCGCAATTTCAACCTTTCTTATGCGGTCGCCCTTTTTGTCGGTCTGCACCTGCACGGTTACCTTTACGCCGTAAGTAGTGCCCCAGCTTACGTAGCTCATTTCGCCCGTAACAATTTGCTGTTTTGCACAGCCGGACAGCGCGAACGCGCCGGTTGCGCAGGCGGCGGCAAGCATTAGCCCAACCGCGCCGCGTTTGATAAATTTTAAACGTCGCTTAGCTTTCACGCATAAATTATTGACAGTTTTGCGGTTATTATTCGGTTCTCAATGCAACCACGGGGTCTTTCTTTGCGGCTGCGGAGGCGGGAAGCAAGCCCGAAATGAGTGTCAAGCCGACGCTTATGCAGACCATTATCGCCGCCTGCCATACGGGAAGAGCCGCTATGCCCCAAATTCCAGCTGCGGACAGCACGATTACGTTGATTATCAGCGACAATAGATAGGTTATAAATATGCCGAACAGACCCGCAACCAGACCGATGATGAACGTTTCGGCGTTGAACAGCCTCTTTATGTCCTTTTTCCTTGCGCCCACCGCGCGCAAAATGCCAATTTCCTTTACGCGCTCCACGACCGAAACGTAGGTGATTATTCCTATCATAACGGTCGAAACGACGAGCGAAAGCGCCGTAAACGCAATCAACGCAATGGTTATAATCTGTATCATCGTATTGACCATATTTATAATCATTCCCACCGCGTCGGTATAGGTTATTTTGTACTTTGCGTCGAGCGTGACCGTGTGCTCGGCGCCGTCCGAGCCGACGTAAACGTAGTTTTCGCCGTTTTCGCACATCTCGTTCCATTTATCGAGATAGTCGGTAATTTCGTTCTTGGTGTCGAAATCGGTGGGATATACGTATATGGACGAGGGCAAGTCGCTCCCTCCGAGCATATCGGCGGTTACGCGCAGCATTGCGGAATTGTCCGCGCTGCCGCCCAGTCCGGACATAAGCATATCCATCAGATTTCCGCTGTCGTAAATGGCGTTCATCGCCATTTTCTGTTCCTTATATTGCGCGCTGTCGCCGCTGTAAGAGGTGTAGTAGAAGCCGTAGGGCAACCTGTCGAGATAGCCCTTGCCGTCGGGATTTTTCAGATATTTTACAATCTTACTTTCCCTGCTGTCCGCCAAAATATGGTCGGTGAGCGCCTTGGTGTAGTAAATGCCCGCGTCGAGACAGCTGTACGAGATGTCCTCTTTCTTCTGCAAAATAATCCTTACGCTCAGCTCCATTCCCTTGCTTTGGTCTATATCGGAGTTGGGAATATCAATTTTCACCGTCTGAGTGATATCGTTGCCCGCCTCGTCCTCGCCGACCTTTATGGCGCTAAGCATAAAGTTGTTGTCTAAATACGATTTATGATAATAGGTGCCGTAGTACGTGTCGTACACCTCGTCGTTGGGATACCAGGTGAATTTTTTGGAATTTTCACCGATGAAACGCGTTATGGGGAAGCCGTTTTCGGCGTCGGGCGTGGTGCCGTCGGATTTAAGTCCGCTGCCCACGAGCCCGATGCTGGGGTCGTAGCTCTCGTCGCCCTCGCTCGCGACCGCCTTGAACGCATAGTTCAAAAATTCCCTCTGCGTCAGATATCCGTACTGCCCGAGCATAAGGTCGGTGACCATACTGTTGTCGGCAACCATAATCAGCGACGTCTTGTCGTCGAAAATCGCCTTTTTCTGCGCGTCGGTCAGCTTATCCGCGTCGTACACCACGCCGTCCGCCGTTTCCGCCGCGATTATGTCGTACTGGCTTAAAACGTATTCGTAGTTGGAGGGCACCTCCTCAAAGGTTGCAACCGTGGAAACGGTGCCCGCAAAGTTGGAATAATCCTTCTGCTCGCTCAAAATCTGACCGTACATGCCGCGGATTGCCGCAACCGAAGTAATCTGCGAAGCGGCGTCCTCCTCGCCCGTGGCAACCGTGAAGTCGGTATACACGTTGTTGGCAAGATTTATTCCGTAGCCGTACTGAATTACGTTGGTGAGCCTTTCGTCCATACTGTCAACGTAGTAGACGTAGGCTTCGGAAATGTCGTTGGTCTTGGTCACGCCCTGCGTGAAGTTGCCCAGCGTTTCCATTAAGGACTGAACGTACAGCTTGTCGTTGAGCTTGGTGATATTTACCTTGGGCTTTGACGAAGACGACATATCCATAAGCGAGGAGAAGTCGAGCGCCGAACGCGTTACCGCGACGGGGTTGCCCGAAAGCATATCGTCCTCCATCGAACTTATGTATCCCCTTACGCCCGAGGAAATGGCAAGCACGAGCGAAACGCCGATTATGCCTATCGAGCCCGCAACAGACACCATTGCCGTCCTTTTGGACTTTGACATAAGGTTTTTGCAGCTGAGCCCCATCGCCATACCTACGGACATAGAGGTCTTTTTCTTGCTGCCCTTGTTGGTCTTTTTGCCCTCCGCGTCGTCCGCGGCAACCTCCTGCGCCGCGTCCGTCTGCGCCTCTTTCTCGGCTTTGGGCTCTTCTGCCGCTTTGGGCTCCTCCGAGCCGTCGTACGGCATGGAATCGTCCACCACTTCGCCGTCCAAAAGCCTGACTATGCGCGTGGAGTACTTTTCGGCAAGCTCGGGATTATGGGTTACCATAATTATGAGCCTATCCTTGGAAATCTCCTTTAAAAGCTCCATAATCTGTACGCTTGTAACCGAATCGAGCGCGCCGGTAGGTTCGTCCGCAAGCACTATTTCGGGGTCGTTGATGAGCGCGCGGGCGATTGCCACCCTTTGCGCCTGCCCGCCCGAAAGCTGGTTGGGGCGGTTGTTTATCTTGTCTTTAAGCCCCACCTTTTCGAGCGCGTCGATTGCCCTCTGCCTGCGTTCCTGCTTGGAAACGCCCGAAATCATAAGCGCAAGCTCCACGTTCTGCAAAATTGTCTGGTGGGGAATTAAGTGATAGCTCTGGAATATGAAGCCTATGGAGTGGTTACGGTAGGTATCCCAATCCCTGTCGCCGTACTGCTTGGTGCTTACTCCCTCTATTATAAGGTCGCCCGAGGTGTATTGGTCGAGCCCGCCGATAATGTTTAAAAGCGTAGTTTTGCCGCAGCCCGAGGGACCGAGTATGGAGACGAATTCGCTCTTTCTGAACTTCAAGCTTACGCCCTTTAAGGCGTGCACCTTTTCACCCGCAACCGAGTAATCCTTTTTAATATCGTTTAATTCTAACATAATTTTTTACCTTTTGAATTTAAAAATTATTCCTTTTTTCAGTGTTTATCCCTGTGAAAAATATACAGTATTAAAAAATACGGCGACGTAAATAACAAAATCAGCAGCCCCGAGCGGGCGGGAAATCTATCTATCAAATTTTGTTCGCCGTTTGCGCTTTTGTCGTAATGATAACAATAGGCGCAAGGGAAACAGGATATATCCAGGAAAAGAATTGTAAGTAATATAAAGCTTACTATATTCCCGACGCCTATCGCCGCCAGAATTAAAGCCGAAGCAATCAGCAGAACGGCGGTTATGCACAATTAGATAAAATTCCTGTTACTCATATTCCCATAGACACCATTATAATATAATCGTAAAATGCAAATGTCAACGCGTGAGCACGCGCGCAACTGTCAATTCACACAATTTTCAGAATTGCTTCACAGAGCGGTTATCTTTTAAATTTTGCCTGCGGCAAGCCTTGAAAGCGTGCGCTCTTTGCCGAGAATTGACATGACCGTGCAAAGGTCGGGCGAGTTGGGCATTCCGGTTATCGCCACGCGCAAAATTTCCGCGGCGTCGGCAACGCTTCCGATATAATTTTCGGGGTTTTGCTTATATTCGCTCATCTCAGCGGCAAAGCCGTTCTGCGCGGCGACCGCCTTAACCTTTGCGAACCACGCCGAATTGTCGTCCTCGGGGTCGTACGCCTTTGCAAAGCCGTCCAGCACCTCGTTAACCGTATCCTTTTCGAAGCGGTAAGCGTATTCGGGCGCGAAGCAATCGTCGAAGAAATAATCTATCATTTTTACGCCCGTATCGGCGCGCACGATGTCTTTCCTCCTCTTTTTGCCGCCTATGCCGCAAATTAAGTTCAATATTTTTATTATATAATCTTTGTCGGCAAAATGTTGCCTGTCTTTATCCGTGCCGAATTCCTGCACCCAACCGTTTAAAAATTCGTAGGTTTCCTCCGCGGTAAGCGTTGAAAGCTCCGCCTTGGAAACGTCGTTGAGTTTGTCTATATCGAATAGCGCGCCGCTCTTGCCCATTTTTGAAATGGAAAACTTGAATTCGCGGTAATCAACCTGCGGATTTTTCCTCTCCCACTCCTCGAAATTGGAGTTTAAAATGGTCATAAGATATTTTACGACCGCCTTGGGGTAATAGCCCGCGGCGCGGTAATAATCGAGGGATAGTTCGGGGTCTTTGCGCTTTGAAAGCTTTCTTTTGACCCCCTCGTCCACCTTCATAAGCGAACAGGTGTGCCCGTATTTGGGAAGCTTGAAGCCGAGCACCGAGAAGAGTTCGAGGTGAATGGGAAGCGACGAAAGCCACTCCTCGCCGCGGATAACCAGCGTGGTGTGCATAAAGTGGTCGTCTATGGCGTGCGCGAAGTGATAGGTGGGAATGCCGTCAGACTTTAAAATAACCACGTCCTGGTCGTTTTCGGTTACGGTAATATCCCCCTTAATCGCGTCGCGGAAGGTTATTTTATTCAAAGCGTATCCGTGCGATTTAAGCCTGATTACGAACGGCTTGCCCGCCTCCAAATTGGCGTAAATTTCCTCCTCGGAAAGGTTGCGGCACTTTGCGTACTTTCCATAGTAGCCGGTTATCTCCTTGTTCACCGTCTGCTCCTCGCGCACGGCGTTCAGTTCGTCCTCGGTGCAAAAGCAGGGGTACGCAAGCCCGAGCTCGATTAAATCTTTGGCGTACGCCCTGTAAATATCCGCCCTTTGGCGCTGATAGTAGGGACCGTACTTGTTTAGCGGCGAGGTTATCTCCGCGCCCTCGTCGAAGTTTACGCCGAAGTATTTTAGCGAGCGTATCACGCTTTCCACCGCGCCGTCAACCTTGCGCTTTAAGTCGGTGTCCTCTATCCTGAGATAGAAAATGCCGCCCGTGGTGTGGGCTATGCGCTCGTCCGCAAGCGCGCTGTATAGGTTGCCCAGATGTATGAAGCCCGTGGGCGAGGGCGCAAGGCGGGTTACTTCCGCGCCCTGCGGCAGCTGCCTTTCGGGATACGCCTTTTCGTATTCCTCCAATGGCAACAGATTTTTATCGGGGATTAAAGTTTCGGCAAGTTTTTTTAAATCCATAATCAACCGTCCTTTTTTTCGCTTTCGGTTTGTTTTTCGCTTTCTGTTTGATTTTCGATTTCTGTTTGTTTTTCGCTTTCGGCGTCAACCGTTTGGGGCTGGCTTTCGCCACCCTCTTCGCTTTCGTATTTTTTCGCCTTCAAAAGCTCGGCAAATTTATTCTTTTTATAAAATTTGAGTTTTACGGGGGAAATTACGCGGAAGATTACCGTAACCGTACATATGCCAACCGCAATGCCGAGCAGGGTCAATAGACACACGCTGCCCCATTTAGTAGCCAAGTCCGTTTCAACGTTGGACGAAACTATCGCCTCCATAGTATAGTACAGCGAGCTGCCGGGAACCACGGCTATTATAGCGGGAACCAATATTATGGTTGCGGGTATTTTAATCTTGCGCGCCATAATTTCGGAAAGAATTGCCGCAAACAGCGTGGGAACCAACACGATTAGGAATATATAGTCGTCGTTGTAATTAAACGCCGCGAGCATGCCCACGTACACGCCGAGGGTAAGAAAGCTTGCAAGCACCGCCCAGCCTATGCGCTTGAAATTGAGGTTGAAGAAAAAGCACACTGACAGCGCGCCCAGCGTGCCGGAAATCATGAGCATAAGCGCCTTGAACCACGCCTCGTCCGCCGCCGCCACGTTGTACCAGCCGATATACGGGTCGAGCTTGACGAAATCGGCGATGGGGCTTAAAGCGAGGATTGAAACGCCGTAGCCCGCCGCGATGACCAGCGTTAAAAGCAAGCCGTTCAAGAGCTGGAAGGTGCCGCTCATCAGGTCGCCGGTGAACATATCACGCACGGCGTTGGTGGTCAAAAGCCCGGGTATTAGTATCATAATCGTGCCTATCATCACGTACGAGCCCTGACAGGGCAGCCCGATTAAATTTAAAAGCTTGCAAAGGGAAACGCTTAAAACGCCGCCCACGAGCGAGAGCAAAAACGTGGACGCGTAGACGTTTAGCGAACGCCTGGAGAGCAATTCGCTGAGCACCGACATGCCGAACGCGACGATAAACGCGGGCAGAACGTCCGCAATGGTGCCGCCGAAAAATATGGAGTAAACGCCCGCCACGAGCGCCGCTCCGAGCACGGTTACGCGCCTGTCCCTCACGTTTGCGTGCGCAACTTCAAAGCACGTTTTAAGCGCCTCGTTCACGGGATATTTATGCACGCAAATATCGCGCGAAAGCTGGTTGTATTTTTCAAGCAGCGCAAGGTTGTTGGAGGTTGAATACACCCTCTTCATATACGAATATTCGTGCTCGTCCGCGGTGCGCACGCTGGCGATGACCATCGAGGGGAACGCCGCAACGTTCGCCTCCACCGCGCCGTATGCGCGGCAAATTCTGTCCACCGCCGTCTCCACGCGGGATACCGAGCCGCCGCACGACAAAATGCCCACGCCCACCTCGAGTGCAAGCTCCAACACGCCTTCGTAATTTATTTGTTTTTTCTCTTCGCCGCATTCCGCGGCAACCGCTGCAATTTCTTCCATAAATTTTTTCTTGCAATATTTAAAATTTTAAATTAAATTTCGTTTTTTCTGTTGGGCTTGTAAAGCTTTCTCAAAACGAACCAGCCCACCACCAGCACCTGCACCGCCGCGGCAACCACGTAAAAGGGCCAGATGGCTATGCCGCGCGCAAACTGCCACAAAAACACGTGCACTATTATGGCGACCGACCACACCACCGCCGAGGCGGCAAGCGCCGTAGTAAGCCGCCTGCCCCACAGGCTGGAAAACACCAGCAGCACTATTGAGGAGATGAGCGGCGCGACCGCGTAGGAAAGATACGCAAGGTGGCGCACCGGCGCTATGTAGTACAAAATCATAAACGCGCCGGTTGCAAGCACCCACACAAATCCCGCCGAAAGCAGGGTGATTAACAGGTGCTTTTTGGCGAGGTTGAGCTTTGGCTTAACCACGCGCTCGTGCTGTTCGCGCACGATGTCGTCGAGAGAAATGTGATATATTTCCGCAAGCTGGATAAGCACGCGCAGGTCGGGAATGGATTCCCCGCGCTCCCACTTGGAGACCGCCTTGTCGGTATAGTTGAGCATATCCGCAAGCTGTGCTTGCGTGAGCCCGACCTGTTGCCTTAAACGCGTGAGATTTGCGGCTATTATTTCCTTTAAATCTGTCATAACGAGAGTATAACAAAGTCGCACGATATTTGCAACTATTTTTGCAACTCTACTGACGGTAGAGTGCGAATTTTTTGCGGTAGAGTTGCAAAATCGGGCAGTTTACGCCTTTTTAAAATCGTAGATTGACATTACCGCTCTTTTTGTTGTAAAAGTTTGGCAAGGTGGTTATAATAATACCGAACATATTTTGAAAGGTTGCACGCGGGCGTTGACCGCCTTTTTAAGCGAAAAACGGCAAGCGGGCGGCGCAACCGGAGGATTTTAATGAGAAATTTTGACATTTACGCCGATTCCGCGGCAAATTTGCCCGAGGATTTGATTGAAAAATACGGCATTAAGATTATAAGCTATATCTGCTCGGTTAACGGCGAGGATATGTATTGCTACGAGGAGGGCGTGCCCTTTAAGGAAACGGCGAAAAAATTTTACGACGCGATGAGGGCGGGCGCGGACACCAAGACCACCCTTGTGAACGCGGAGAGAATTAAGAGCGCGGTTACCCCCTCCCTCGAAGCGGGACGCGACGTTTTGCTTATTACCATTGCCGAGGGCATAAGCGGCACGTACAATCAGGCGAACGAGGCGGCAAAACAGCTGAAAGAACAGTTCCCCGGGAGAAAGATTTTGGTATCGCAGAGCGCGAACGCGTCGCTCGGCGAGGGGTTGGTTGCGCTGTACGCGGCGCAGCTTGCCGACGGGGGCGCGGACGTAGAGACGTGCCACCAATGGATTGAGGACAATAAATTCAGCATTCACGGCGTGTGCACGGTTGACGCCCTCAAATATTTAAAGCGCGGCGGCAGGGTTTCGACGGCGCTGGCGATTGCGGGCACCATTTTGAACATTAAGCCCGTGTTGCACGGCGACGAAAACAGTAAGCTGACGGTTTTTTGCAACGAGCGCGGGAGAAAGAAGTCGATTGCAAAGCTTGTGGAGACCTTTAAGGAAAACGTTATAGACCCCGAGAACCAGATTGTGGCGATTGCCCACGCCGACTGCGAAGAGGAGGCGTTGGAGCTTGCGGAAAGAATTAAGGCGCTTGGCGCTAAAGACGTGATTATAAATTATTACGATTTGTGCACGGGCGCGCACGCCGGCCCCGGCACCATCGCGCTGTTCTTTAAGGGCAAGTCGCGCTTAAAGACCGAAGCCGCCGCAAAGGAGAGCGCGGGCGTTAAATTAGGCTTCAGGGCTAAACAGGGCAAATAAAAATATGGAAGATAAAAAAGGGAGCGGCGCGGTTGCTCAAAAAGCAACCGCGCCGCTTTATATTTACTTAATTTTATATTTATTAAATTCTACGTTATTTCCTTAAACGCCGTTTCTCCTGTCGTAGCCGAACGCTTCGCTATGCTCGGCGAGCAGATAATCAAGAAAACTACTGCAAGAAGAATAAATCTCTTTATAGGTCCTTTCAAAGTCGCGGGTGTACCACGGGTCGGCAATCTCCCCCTTTTCGGGCGAAAAGTGACCAAGCATAAATATTTTATCCGCGGCGCCCACGCCCGCAAAGCGCGACAAATCTTCGTAATTCATATCGTCCATAACGAGGATATAATCGGCGTTCTTCACGTCCGCAAGCGAAATTTTTTTGGCCCTGTGGGAAAAGTTATAGCCCTTTTCGCGCAAAATTTTTTGCACGGGCGGATACACGGGGTTGCCCTCCTCGCAATCGGAGGTGCCGAAGGAGTTGACCTTGAAGGAACCCGCCGCCCCACGCTCTTCGGCAAGGCGCAAAAACACGGCTTCCGCCATCGGTGAACGGCATATATTGCCGAGGCAAACGAAAGTTACCGTAAACATTTCAGCTTACTCCCCGAGCTTTGTGCGCTTGAACGGAATGGGGTTGGGAACGTAATTTTCGAGATAGTCGAGCGTCTCCTCCACCGTCGTGAAAATTTCGTATAATTTCAGGCAACTCGGCGTTATGAACTTGCGCTCGCACGCGGTGTGCATAAATTCTTCGAGCTTTTGATAATATCCGTCGATGTCCAAAAAGACGATTGCCTTGTCGTGGCGGTTGAGCTGCTTTAAGGTGATAACTTCGTACAGCTCCTCGAACGTGCCCACGCCGCCGGGCGTGATGATAAACGCGTCCGCGTCGTCCTCCATCACCGTCTTTCTTTCGCGCATAGTTTCGGTGTAGGTCATCTCGTCGCACTCGCCGAAGAGCTGCTCCACCTCGTTTTGCTTGAAGAACGAGGGCACCACGCCGTGAACGTAGCCGCCGCCCCGCTTTACGCCGCGCGCCGCCGCGCCCATAAGACCGGTGCCGCCCGCACCGAAAACGAGGGAGTGCCCGCGCTTTGCCATCTGTTCGCCCAAATTTTCAACCGTTTTAATATAAATTTCGTCGATATGCGCGCTTGCCGCGCCGAAAACACAAATCTTCATACCCATAATTCTACTATAATTTTGTCCTCTTGTCAATAGCGCGGGAAAATCAGCCGCCTTGCCGCACGCCGAGAATGTGGATATATCTTATTCTTTCGAAGCTATATGAGGTAATCGGGCGGCGGTATGCGTCGTAGCTGTGCGCGGCGATCAGCGGCACGCCCGCGTTTGAAAAGCCGACCACGACGGGCGAATGATAAAAGTCGCCGTTGGCGCGACCCAATTGGATTATATCGCCTATTTCGATGCGGTTTGCCTCCACCTCCTCGGCAAAAGGCCCCGCGCCGTCGCCTATGCCTTTGGCGTTGCCGGTTAAAAAATTATAGAAATATTCCACACCCGTCCAGCTTGCGGTGCGGTCGTCCGAGTTGATGTAATACCAGCCGAACACGGGCTTATAGTTCATCACGCCCGAGCCCGCGAACACGCATTGCGAGGCGAAGTTGGTGCAGTCTCCACCGAGATTATCGAAGTTGAAGTAGGCGGGGTTGCGCTTGAAAGCCCATTTGCGCGCGTATTCGACAGCCGCCTGCCTGTCATAATTTTTAATTTCCATACTTTTAAGGATATGCCCGCCGAGGCAAAACGGTGAAAGGACGGATAAAGGAATATTTAAAACAGAAAGCCCCGCGGCGCAAAATTTTAAAATAGGGAAAAATAGAAAAGGAAGCCCCGCGGCGCAAAACTTGCGCCGCGGGGCTTTTAAAATTTAAATTGTACTTACGATTTATATCCGTTGGGGTTTTTGGTCTGCCAATTCCAGGACGAGGCGCACATTTCGTCTATGCCGCGGGTTGCCTGCCACCCAAGCTCGCGCTTGGCCTTGCCCGCGTCGGCGTAACACGCGGCTATATCGCCCGCGCGGCGGGGCTTTATTTTATAGGGTATCCCGTGCCCGCACGCCTTTTCGAACGCGTGAATTACGTCCAACACCGAATATCCCACGCCCGTGCCAAGGTTGTATACGTGCACGCCCGCGCCCTTAACCCTTTCGATTGCCGCAAGGTGACCGAGTGCCAAATCCACCACGTGGATATAATCGCGCACGCCGGTGCCGTCGGGGGTGTCGTAATCGTCGCCGAACACTCCCACCTCTTCAAGCTCGCCGATTGCCACCTTGGAGATGTACGGCGTGAGGTTGTTGGGTATGCCCTTGGGGTCCTCGCCGATAAGTCCGCTCGGGTGCGCTCCCACGGGATTGAAATAGCGCAGCAGCACGACCGTCCACCCGTTATCCGCCTTATACACGTCGTTCAACATAATTTCCTGGAAATATTTGCTCGTGCCGTAAGGGTTGGTGGCGCCGCCCGTTTTGCAGCTTTCGGTGAGGGGCAGCGTTTCGGGGTCGCCGTACACGGTTGCGGACGAGGAGAACACTATTTTTTTGCAGCCGTGCCCGCGCATAGCCTGCAACAGGACGAGGGTGCCGTTTAAGTTGTTGTCGTAATATTCCACGGGCTTTGCGCAGCTTTCGCCCACCGCTTTGAGCCCCGCGAAGTGGATAACCCAGTCAATCGCGTTTTCGCCGAATATTTTATCGAGAAGATTTAAGTCGCGTACGTCGCCCTCGTAAAGCTTGGGGCGCTTGCCCGTTATCTTTTCGACGCGGCGCAGACTTTCCGGAGAGGAATTGGAAAAATTATCGACGACGACAACTCCGTAGCCGTTTGACAGAAGCTCGACGCAGGTGTGACTGCCGATGTACCCCGCGCCGCCCGTAACTAAAACGTTAGCTTTCATATCAGTTTTCCGTGCCTCCCGTTTGTAAATTTTTTTAAAATCCCGCAAAGATTTTGCCTGCAAAAGATTTGCGGGAAAAGGAGCAACCTGCGTTTAAGGCGTAGTGTTTGCCTTGGGTAAACACTCGCAAACAGCGCAGTGTTGCGACGTGGTGGAGCAGCGGGGACTTGCACCCCGGTCTTACTGCGTTCAAGCGCGCTTTCTACATACTTAGTTTACCTTTAAATCTTTCCGCGCGCACTGCCGGGTAAACGGGCAACGCGTGCGGGCAAGCCGTAAATTTCACCCGCGCGGCACGGCCGGACCGCAACGGGTGTTCCGCTTGGATTAGCGCCGTTACGCTTTAAGCGGCGTGGAGCGCAACGACGGACAGCTTAAACTTTAAGCTGCGCAAGCAAGGCTTGCCGCCTGACGAGCAGGGAAAGCCATTACTTTTTCAGATTTGTTATCTGCATTTAAATTTAAATTTCCGTTTTTACAAAGCCGAGCCTTTGGTATGCTTACGTCGCCATTCCGCCGCAATCGAATCTGAAACTGCCCCGTATGCGGAGAACTCCGACACCTATATTATATCCACACCCGCCCGAAAAAATCAAGCGAATTACGCCTCCGCGATAAACGCGTCGATTTTTTCCATAACCGCCGCGTCCTCTTCGGTGGCGGCTTGCCAGTCGAACGAGGCGTAGTACTCCTTTTCCTCCTCGCCGTTTGCAAAGTCGTGCGCACCCGTAAGCTCGGCAAGCTTTTGCTCGGCGGCAACCGTGTTGTAGGGGTTGTGCCGCTTTTCGGGCAAAATCAGCTTTTCAACGTTTTCACCCTTTGCAAGGTATGCCGCGCCGTGCTTTAAGCGCACCGTGCCGTCCTTTTCGCCGTGAATTAAAAGAGCTTTCGTTCCGCTCTTTTTTATCGCCTTAGCCGCTTTCGTGTTGCCCTTTGCGCCGAATTTGAAGAAATTGATTACGGCGAACCACATCTGCATTGACGGCGCGAATATCTTGCCGACCGGCCCTATCGCCTTGATGAAATCGCCGAGGCACTGCACGGGGGAATTGAAGCTTGAAAGGGCGACCACGCCGTCCGCGCCCACCCTTTTGCTTGCGGCGAGCACCGAATACGCGCCCCAGCTGTGACCGACGAGCACGACCCTTTTATTTTTGAGCCGTTCGTCCGATTTGACCGCGATATATGCCGCGATTACCGCCTCCGCGCCCGCGTAAAAGCCCTTTGCGCTTTTGCCCGCGGAATTGTTGCAGCCGTACGCGTCCGCCGCCAGAACGGCAAAGCCGCGATTGGCAAAGTGCGCGATTTCGGTCATATAGCTCGACGTGCCCGCGCCGAAGCCGTGCTGGAAAATAACCACCCTGTCGCACTCCTCCGCGGGTTTGACCGTGTAGAGATTTGCGGCGAGGGTGACGCCGCCGTAATTTACGGGCACGCTTTCCGCGCTTACGCCGAAGTCCTCGGGCGTGAAGTACTTATAATCGGGGTCCTTGTCCTGCCTGCCGAAAATTATTTTATGCAGAACGTAGGACATCGTGAACGTGAAAACGACCGTAAACAGCACGATCATTGCGATTGACACGCCTAAAATTATGTACCACATAACCAAATTTACGGGGCGGCGATAACCGCCGTCCCGTTTTCTCCTATTTTATTAAATCAGGGTTTTTACCGATTAAACGATGTACTTGCCGTCCAATTCGGGCGCGGCGTCCATCTCCTTCTTCTGCCCTTCGTAGCCCTTTTTGCCGAGGAGCGCAAAGGTTGCCTTTTTGCCGTTTTCCACGCCGGGCTGGTTGAAGGTGTTGATGTTGAGCATTGCGCCCGCATAAGCCGTCTGCAATTCGAGCATATACATAAGCTGACCGAGCGTAAACGCGTTTACTTCGGGCATATTTATGGTGTAATTCATTCTGCCCGCCATCATAAGGGCGTACGCGGTAGCCTTATTTTCCGCCTGAATGAGCTCCTCCATCGTGTGTCCGCCGAGGAAGCCGACGTCGGGAATATCCTCGCAGCCGTGGGGAATGGGCATTTCGCACGCGTATTTTCCGACCGAGATGAAAGTGATGACCTTGTCGTAAGGACCCTCGATGTACAGCTGCACCTGCGAGTGCTGGTCGGTTACGCCCAAGCTCTTCACGGGGGTGGTGCCGGCGTTTACCTTTTTGCCGTCGTAGTCCACCGCCTTGCCGAGGCTTTCCGCCCAGAGCTGGCAATACCAATCGGCGATGAGTTTAAGATTGTCGGAATAGGGCATGAGCACGTGGATATTCTTGCCCTGCTTCATGGTCACGTACATAAGCGCGGCGCACGCAAGCGCGGGGTTGTGCGAAATTGTGGGCTTGTTGCAAAGGCCGTCCATATAAGCCGCGCCCGCAAGCAGACCCTTTATGTCTACGCCGAGCACCGCCGCGGGGAGCAAGCCCACGGGGCACAGCTCGGAGAACCTGCCGCCGACGCCGTCGGGGAGAATATACTTTTTAACCTTTCCGCCGAGGCTCTTGTCGATTTTGATGAGGTTGCCGCGGCATGCGTCGGTGGTGAAAATCATATTTTCGGAGAGCTTAACGCCCGCCTTTTGCAAAATGTCGGAAATGATGAGGTATTGGGTCATCGTTTCGCTGGTCGCGCCCGACTTGGAGATGACGTTAAAGCAGGTCTTATCGGGTTCGATGACGTCCAAAAGAGCCGCCATTCTCACGGGGTCTACGTTGTCCTCAACGTAGAACTTGGGACCCTTGCGCTTGGAAGCGGGCAATTCGTTGTAGTGAAGGTGGCACAGAGCGTTGTATACCATACTGGGGCCGAGCGCGCTGCCGCCGATGCCGAGAACGACGAAATATTTGAATTTCTTCCTGATTTCCTTTGCGGTTGCAAGAATGTCGGCAACGATTTCGGTCTGGTTGTAAGGAAGCTCCGTCCAGCCCATGTAAAGCTCGTCCTTGCCGCGGTTTGCCTGCACGTAGTTAAACGCTTCCTCCGCCTGCGCCTTTACTTCCCTGAGCTGGTATTCCTTGATACCCTTGTCGCCGAGGAACTTACTCATCATATTGTTATAGTCAACTGTAACGCGCATGGAATTGCGCCATTCTTTGGTCTTGTAGCTCATTTTTCCTCCAAAATAAAACGTTTTATGCAATTATTGCCACATTATTATATAACAAAGCGTTGAGTTAGTCAATAGCGGCATTGAAATATTTTGTATTAAATTTTAATTTAATCCCGCCGCATTTGCTTGAATTGAACGCGCCGCAAGGTTATAATTTAAATATGATTATATTAAACGCCGACCAGAAGAGCGCGGACAAAAAAATATGCGATTGGTACTTTAACGGAACCAGACAGGTGTTCGTGCTTTCGGGCTACGCCGGCACGGGAAAGACCGCGCTTTTAAAGCACGCCGTGTTGGAGAGCCTGCGCCTTGACGACACCGTAAGCGCGGCGTTCGTCACGCCCACGGGCAAGGCGGCGACCGTGCTCATAAAAAACGGCGTTTCGGCGTGCACGGTGCACAGGCTGATTTATCAGTCCTCCACCGTCGAGCAGGAAGTCGAGGTGGGCGGCAAAAAGATTAAGGTTGAACGGCTGGTGTTCCGCCGCCGCGAAAACATTGACAAGGCGATTAAGCTGATAGTTCTGGACGAGGCGTCGATGGTGTCCGACGACGTGCTGGGCGATATTTTAAACTTCGGCGTAAAGGTGCTGTTGTGCGGCGACAACGCGCAATTGCCGCCCGTGGAGGGCTTTAACACCTACTTAAAGCAGCCCGACTATACGCTGACGAACATCGTGCGGCAGCAACAGGACAACCCCGTTATCCGCCTTGCCACGCTTGCGCGCGAGGGCAAGCCCATACCCCTTGGAAGCTACGGCGGACAGGCGTACGTTACGCTCGCCAACAAATTTACGGGCGCGCGGAGAGAGGGGCTGTTCGACAGGTGCGACCAGATTATCTGCGGGCTGAACAGGACGCGCGCGAAAATAAACGCCGAAGTGCGGAAAATTAAGGGCTTTGAGGGGCTGCCGCAAAACGGCGAAAAACTTATCTGTACGCTGAACAATTGGGAGCAATTCATTGACGGCGAGGCGCGCTTTAACCTCGTTAACGGCATAATAGGCGCCGCGATAGAGCCCTTTTACGACAAAAACGCGCATATGGGATTTATGCAGTTCAAGCCCGATTTCCTCGACGAAAACTGCCCCGACGCGCTGCCCTTCGACACGGGAATTTTCGAGGACGGGCAATACCGCTATAAGCACGGC
>N._stephensi_703_cecum__coassemble_79_pt1 | contig 16766 bp, 8 predicted proteins | sample N__stephensi_703_cecum__metabat2_low_PE_003 | metagenome-assembled genome bin N
TCTTGACCGCTTTCAGTTAAAGCCGACGGGTCAACACCCTCGCGTTAGAAACAAGCAGGTCGAGGAGCGCGCGGATTTTCCGCAAGGAATTTACTAAGCGTAAATGACTAAGGAAAAACGCAAACGCGCCGACGAGATGCGCAGTTTATAACGCGAGAGCTATTTTACGAGCGTTATAACAGCCTTTTCGCCGTTTATGGACAGCTCCTTGCAGAACCCCTCGTGCACGCCCTCTTCGACCTTGTTTGCAAGCACCGAGGGAGCGAACGCGCCCGCCTCTAAAATTCTGCCAACCCTGCCGCCGGCGGTGAAATAGATTGATATGCGGTCGGTCACTTCGAAGCCCGCTTCCTTGCGCATATTCTGGATTTTGGACACGAGCTCGCGCTCTACGCCCTCGTCGATGAGCTCCTCTGTCAAGGTCGCGTCGAGAGCGACGGTTATGCCGTTGTCCGCCGCCGCAACGTAGCCCTTTGCGCTTTCGGTGAGGATTTGCAAATCCTCCTTATAGAGGGCAACGTCAAGCCCGTCGATTTGATACGCGCCGCCGTCCTTGACCGCCGCAACCACCTCCTCGGCGTTGCACGTTGTCAAAAACTGCGAGATTGCGCCCAATTTTTTGCCGTATTTGGGACCCAGCGTTTTGAGTTGGGGCTTTAATTTATAGCTGATGTAGTCGCCCGCGTCGGAAGTCAATTGCAAATTCTTTACGTTGAGCTCGTCCAAAATTATGAGTTTTTCCTCTTCCGAAAGGTTGATGTTGCGCTGCGTTGCCACAATCATTCCCGCAAGGGGCTGCCTGTTTTTGAGGTTGCCCGCGTTGCGCGCCGCCCTGCCGAGCACAACCACTTCGGTTACGCCGTCCATCGCGCGTTCGAGCCCGACGTCAATCGCCCCCTCGTCCGCTTCGGGGAACGGGCACAGGTGCACCGACTTGGGCTCGCCCTTATAAAACGACGGCACGAGGTTAAGATAAATCATTTCCGAAATGAACGGCGTGTAGGGCGCGGAAACTTTGGCGAGGGTGACGAGGCAGGTATACAGCGTGGTGTACGCCGCCGCCTTGTCGTCCGTCATCTCGCTGCCCCAATAGCGCTCCCTGCCGCGGCGGATATACCAATTGGAAAGCAGGTCGCAGAAATCCTGCAACGCGCGTGAGCTTTCGGTTATTTCGTATTTCTGCAAGTCGTTATCCACGAGCTTTATGAGCGAATTGAGCTTGGAAAGTATCCACTTGTCCATAAGCGCGAGCTTGCATTTCTTTATATCGTACTTGGACGGGTCGTACTTGTCGATGTCGGCGTACAGCGTGAAGAACGCATAGGCATTCCACAGCGTGCCGATATACTTGCGCTGGACTTCGGACACCGCTTCCTCGTAGAAGCGCGAGGGAAGCCAGGGCGCGCTGCCCGTGTAGAAATACCAACGCACCGCGTCGGCGCCCTGCTTGTCGAGCACCGTCCACGGGTCAACCACGTTGCCCTTGTGCTTTGACATCTTAATGCCGTTTTTATCGTTGACGTGTCCCAAAACTATGCAGTTTTTGAAGGGCGCCTTGCCGAATAGTATGGTGTTGATGACGAGCAGCGTATAGAACCACCCGCGCGTCTGGTCCACCGCCTCCGAAATGAAGTCGGCGGGGAAAGTCGTTTTAAAGGTCTGCTCGTTTTCAAACGGATAGTGATACTGCGCGAAGGGCATAGAGCCGCTGTCGAACCAACAGTCGATGACCTCGGGCGTGCGCTTCATTTTGCCGCCGCACTTGGGGCAGGAGCAGGTGAGCCCGTCGAGATAGGGGCGGTGAAGCTCTATATCCCTATCCGCGGGCACGCCGCACTTTTCTTTAAGCTCCGCCTTGGAACCGATTACCTCAATCTCGCCGCAGTCGGGGCACACCCAGACGGGAAGCGGCGTTCCCCAATACCTATCGCGGGATAAGCCCCAGTCAATCACGTTTTCGAGGAAGTTGCCCATTCTGCCCTCTTTAATGGTGTCGGGCATCCAATTTACCGAACGGTTGGCGGCGATTATTTCGTCCTTAACCTTTGTTACGGCAATGAACCAACTCGAACGCGCGTAGTATAAAAGGGGCGTATCGCAACGCCAGCAGTGGGGATAATCGTGCTCGAAAGGCACGACCTTGAAGAGTTTTTCCTCGCTTTGCAGCCTCTCAATTATGCTCTTATCCGCCTTCTTTGCAAAAATTCCGTTCAGGGAATTAAATCTTTCGTCAAAGCAACCCCTTTCGTTTACGAGCTGGACGACGGGGAGATTGTATCTCTTTCCCACCTTATAGTCGTCCTCGCCGAAAGCGGGTGCGATGTGAACGACGCCCGTGCCGTCGCCCATGGTTACGTAATTGTCGCACACAACGTAGTGCGCCTTTGCGGGCGCGCTTGCGGGGGAAATGCGCTTTATCTCCTCGGTCGTTTCGGGGAAGAGCGGCTCGTATTCCAGCCCCTCCCATTGCTTTCCGCACTTTTTGTCGATTACCTTATACTCTTCGAAGAAGCGGGAAACGAGGGCTTCCGCCATAATATAGCGCGCGCCGTCCGCCTCGATTTCGACGTAGGGTTGGTCGGGGTTCATACATAAGGCGACGTTGGATGGAAGCGTCCAAGGGGTGGTCGTCCAGGCAAGAATATAGCGCCCGTCGCTCCCCTTTACCTTGAAGCGGGCGACGACCGAGTTTTCCTTGACCGATTTATAGCCCTGCGCAACCTCGTGCGAGGAGAGCGCGGTGCCGCAGCGGGGGCAATAGGGCACGATTTTGTGACCCCTGTACAACAGCCCCTTTTTGTGCATTTCTTTGAGCGCCCACCACTCGCTTTCGATATATTTGTCGTCGTAGGTTACGTAGGGGTTGTCCATATCCACCCAATAGCCCACGCGATCTGACATCTTTTCCCATTCGCCCTTATACTTCCACACCGACTGCTTGCACTGCTTTATAAAGGGCTCTATGCCGTAGCTTTCGATTTGCGGCTTGCCGTCCAAGCCCAATAATTTTTCCACCTCGAGCTCGACGGGCAGACCGTGCGTATCCCAGCCCGCCTTTCTCAAAACGTGCTTGCCTTTCATGGTCTGATAGCGGGGAATGATGTCCTTCATTACGCGCGTTAAAATGTGACCGATGTGCGGCTTGCCGTTAGCCGTGGGAGGACCGTCGTAAAATGAAAATTCCTCCGCGCCCTCGTTCTTTTTTATGCTCTCTCCGAAAATATCGTTGTCTTTCCAAAATTTGATTATGCGTTTTTCTCTCTCAACGAAGTTTAAAGAGGTGTCTACCTTTTCGTACATAAAACTCTCCTGAATAAATTTTCCCGTTTGCGCCTGATTAAAAATCGAACGGCCCCGACTTGTCGTTTTGGGCAACCGCGCCGTGCTTGCAGTTGACCTTTATGCAATAATCCGCCGAGCACACCTTTATGCACTTGCCGTTTCTTATGGCAAATATCCGCCTGCCGTTGGTGGCGATAATCGTGCCGTCGTCCGCAATATCGAAGTCGCCTACGCCGCTTTTAATCACCTCGCCGCTCTCCACTTCCACGAGCTGCCAGCTCTTGGGGATAAAGCCGTAATCCACGTCCTTTTTGCTTGCGTTCTTTTTCAGCTGTTTATCAACGTCGATTAAATTGCCCGCAATTTCAATCTTGCGGCTATCGTAATCCTTGCCCTTTGCGGGATTGGGTCCGCCCTCGGTTATGCCCTTGCCCGTTGTCGCCTTGACGAAAATGTTTATAAAGCTTGCAATGCCCTGCAATATGCGCCAAGGGATTAAAATAATTTCCAGAATGGGGTTGCCGCGCTTTTCCTTGACGGGCGCCTTTATGGCGTACAGCTTGCCGCCGAACGACGCGGGTTTGAAATAATGATAATTGGGCGAGGATTTTATTTCGTCCACTTCCATTCTGTTCAAATCGAGCTTGCAGATTGCGGAGGGCGAAAATTTGACGAATTCGCCGTGCGCGTCCCTGCCCGCCCCGCGCGAGGAAAAGTAGATAATTCCCTTTTCGTCGGGGGATATGTAGGGATCAATATCCAAAGTGTCGCCGTCGGTCACGCATTTATAGTCGCCCGTATTCAAGTCGAATAGCGCGATGTCGGAATTGTAATATCCGCGCTTTATGGACACGGCGAGCTGCTGCGTGGAGGTTTGAAGCATGCCTCCGCCGAACTTTAAGTCGTTGGAATTTATAACGTGGGTTTCGGGCGATTTATCGTCCGAAAGGCACTTTTTGTATATGCCGGAGGCGCCGTTTATTTCAAACGAATACGCCACCCAATCGTCGCTTTCGGTGGGATAAACGCCGCTTATCGCGCAGTCGAAGGTCGCTTCGGATTGCCCGTAGCCGCGGGTATCGCCGCGAAAAATGGCGCCCTCGCCGCTCGTCTTCCACTCCGCGTTGCGGCGGGAAGCTTCGGCGTTTTCCTTGTATCTTTCAATGTAGCCGCTCTTATATTTCACAGTCTTTTCGCCGTCGAATATGCAGATGTCCTGCCCGTCGGCATACGTGAATTTTATCATAAATCCCTCTTAGAATTTCCGTAAAAATTAAGCCGCCCGCTTTGGTTATACGAGCGGAATGGCGGCTTTTGCGTTGATAGAAAGCGGCGCAAAGTTTCCGCCGAGATATTGGTTGAGCCCTTCGGAGGCTATCATTGCCGCGTTGTCGGTGCAATAGCGCTTGGACGGCAACACGAGCTTTATGCCCGCCGAAAGACAGGCGTCCGAAAGGGTCTTTCTGAGATAGTCGTTTGCGACCACGCCGCCGCCCGCCGTAACCGTTTGCACGCCGAGATTTAGGGCGCACTCCACCGTCTTTTTGACCAGCGGGTCGATTGCCGCGCGCTGGAACGAAGCCGCCACGTTTTGCTTTTTAACAACCTGCCCGCGCTGCTCCGCCGTGTGCATATAGTTGATGACCGCCGTCTTTAAGCCGCTGTATGAAAAGGTTAAGCCGTTGCCGTTTTTGACGAGAGCGACGGGAAATTCAATCGTAGCCGCGCCGCCCTCGGCAAGCTTTTGCACGTTGGGACCGCCCGGGTAGGGAAGGGAAAGAACCCTTGCAACCTTGTCGAACGCTTCGCCCGCGGCGTCGTCGCACGTGCCGCCGAGCACCTGCGCCTCGAACTCGGTTTTGGTGTGAAGAATTGCCGTGTGACCGCCGCTTGCAAGCAAGGTGATAAAGGGCGGCTTTAACTGCGGGTCGTCGAGATACGCCGCCGCCATATGCCCGCGAATGTGGTTGACCGCGATTAGGGGAATATTGTGCGCGCGGGCGAACGCCTTTGCAAACGACAGCCCGACCAAGAGCGCGCCCAAAAGACCCGCGCCGTAGGTCACCGCAACCGCGTCCACCATATCGGGCGTGATTTCAGCCGCCTTTAACGCGCGCTCCACCACCTCGTCAACCGCGTCGGTGTGCGCCCTGCTGGCGATTTCCGGCACGACGCCGCCGTAGAGAGCCTGCGTGCCGGCGGAGGAAATAATCTCGTCCGCAAGCACCGTGCGCCCCTTTAATATCGCGCACGCCGTTTCGTCGCAGCTCGATTCAATTCCCATAATTATGGGCTCTGGCTTAATTTTGTATTTTGATAAATCGTACATAAGTTAAATTTTTCGCCAATTATTCGTCCGCGGGCGCGTTGAAGCCGTCGGGGTCGTAAGGATAGTCGTTTTGGGGTTGGGGCTTGGGCTTTGTCTGCACGGGTTTGGGTGCGGGCGCGGGCGCAGGTCTTTTCATCTGCGCGGGCGCGGGTGCGGGAGCCGACCTTGCAACCTTTACGGGGTGGCTTACGGCTTCCCTGCGCAGCTGCGCGTAGGCGATATTCAAAAGCTCGCGCATGGTAGTGCGGAGAACGTCGAGATACTCCTCCAATTCCTGCACGTTTTCGGCGGAATAGAACGCCCCTTTCTTCATTATATCCAAAAGGTACGCCGCCTCGTTTATCTTAATCAGAGCGTTGGTTGCCATTTCTATTTTGGCGGAACGCTCCTCAACGTCTTGGAGCGCGGCGACGAAAGCGCCCGCCTCCACGCCCGTTTGGAACAGCATATCCGCAAACACTTTGCCCTGCCTCGGGAATATTTTTTCGCCGTACAGCTTTACGAGCATTCTGCCGAGTTCCCCGCTGATTTCTTTATACGAGGTAAATCTGTTTTCTTCTTTCATAGGTTATAACCCCCTGACGATTGTTTTTTTATTTTTTGTCCTGTCAGACCGTCTTTTTGAGATAATCGATGATAAAGCCCTGAATGTCGCCGTCCATCACCGCCTGTATGTTGGAATTTTCGTATCCCGTGCGGTGGTCCTTTGCCAAGGTATAGGGGCAGAAAACGTAGGAGCGTATCTGGCTGCCCCACTCGATTTTCTTTATCTCGCCCTTGATTTCGGCGTCGGCGGCTTCCCTTTCGGCAATCTGCCTTTCGATGAGCTTGGCGCGCAGATATTGGAAAGCCATTTCCTTGTTCTGCAATTGGCTGCGCTCGTTTTGGCAGGTGACGACAATGCCCGTCGGGAAGTGGGTAATTCTTATCGCCGTTTCGGTTTTGTTGACCTTTTGCCCGCCTGCGCCCGAGGAACGGTATACGTCGATACGAATGTCCTCGTCGCGTATCTCCACCTCTCCCTCGTCGTCAACCTCGGGCATAACCTCCAAGGAGGCGAACGACGTGTGGCGGCGTTTGTTGCTGTCGAAAGGCGAAATGCGCACCAATCTGTGCACGCCCTTTTCCGCCTTTAAAAAGCCGTAGGCGTTTTCTCCCTCCACGCGGAATGACACGGACTTTATGCCCGCCTCGTCGCCGTTTTCAAGGTCGAGCTCGGTGACCTTAAAGCCCGACTTTTCGCAGTAGCGCAAGTACATTCTGTACAGCATCTGCGTCCAGTCGCACGCCTCGGTGCCGCCCGCGCCCGAATGGAGGTTCAAAATCGCGTTGTTGCCGTCGTACTTGCCCTTTAAGAGGGCGCGTATGCGCATATCCTCGATGTCCTGCTCGGCAACCGAAATCATCTGTTCGAGCTCGGGTATCAAGCTTTCGTCGTCGGCTTCCTCGATTAAATCGACGAACGCGAGAGCCTCGGCAATCGCCGTTTCGCCCCTGTCGTAAGCCGCCATTTTGTTTTCAATCGAAGAAATTTCGCGCCCGACCTGCTTGGATTTTTCAAGGTCCTGCCACACCTCGGGCTTTTCCTGCTCCGCCTTGAAATAGGCGAGTTTTTCACCGAGGTTGTCTATGTCGAGGGCGTATTTCGCTTCGGCAAGCGTTTCCGAAAGCGCCTTCAATCTCAATCTGTAATCGTCTGCTTTAAACATAGAATTCCTTTAAATTAAGCATTATTTTTTTGGCCGATGAATGGGAGTGCCCGCGGGAACGTAATTCCCCTGCTCGTCAATGGGCTTGGGTGCGGGCGCGACCGGTTGCGACGCCGCGGGGGCCGGAGTTACAGGCCGGGGCTGCTGCTGGGGGCGCATGGGGGGCGCCATATTGGCGGGTATACGCACAATTCTGCCCTTTAAAAGACGGGTAATGGTAGTCGTCTGTATGCGCTCTATCATTTCGTCGAACATTTCGTGCCCCTCTTCCTTATAGGCGATTACGGGGTCCTGCTGCGCGTAGCCGCGAAGCCCTATACCCTTTCGAAGTTGGTCCATCGCGTCGATGTGGTCTATCCAATATCTGTCAACCGCGCGCAAAAGCTCGTCCCTTTCGATTTGCAAAAAGTCAATCTGCCCGTTGGTATCCCTTGCGACGTTTTCGATTTTAATCTCGTACGCTTTGGTCACCTCGTCGCAAATGGTATCTATCGCCCTGTCGTAATCCCAGCCTTCGAGCATTTCGCGCGTGATTTCGAAGGTGCACTCGTCGGGATATACCTTTTGCTTCAAGTTTTCGTTTAGCGCCTGCTCGTCCCACTTTACGGGCATAACGTCGGTGTTCACGCTTTCGTTTACCACCTTTGCGACGTAGTCGGGGATATACTTTAAAATCTGGTCGTGCACGTTGCCGCCGCGGAGAACGTTCAGTCTTTCGGCGTAGATAAGCTTACGCTGTTCGTTCATAACCTCGTCGTACTGCAAGGTGTGCTTACGCATACCGAAGTTGCGCCCCTCTATCGCCCTCTGCGCGTTTTCTATCGAGCGTGAGAGCATCTTCGATTGCAGGCATTCGTCCTCGTCCATGAGCGCGGTGTATATGCCTTTCAATCTTTCGCCGCCGAAGCGCTTAGCCAAATCGTCTTCGAGAGAGATGAAGAATACGGAAGCGCCCACGTCGCCCTGTCTGCCCGCACGGCCGCGGAGCTGATTGTCTATGCGGCGCGATTCGTGGCGTTCGGTACCGAGTATGCACAGCCCGCCCGCTTCGATAACCTTTTCCTTTTCGGCGTCGGTTTCCGCCTTGTACAGCGCGTACAAATCGTTATAGCGCTTGCGCGCCGTCTGTTCCTCTTCGGTAAATTCCCTGTCGGCGTAGGAGATTGCAACCTCTATCATATCGTGGTCGTAACCCTCTTCCCTCATACGCTTCTTCGCAAGGTATTCGGCGTTGCCGCCGAGGAGAATATCGGTGCCGCGCCCCGCCATGTTGGTAGCTATGGTAACCGCGCCGTATCTGCCCGCCTGCGCAACTATTTCCGCTTCGCGCTCGTGGTTCTTTGCGTTTAATATGTTGTGTTTTATGCCGTTGCGCCTTAAAAGACGGGAAATTTCCTCCGACTTTTCAACCGTGACCGTACCGATGAGCACGGGCTGACCCACCTCGTGGCGCTTTGTGACCTCTTCTACGATAGCCTTTTTCTTGCTTTCGACCGTGGCGAAAATGGCGTCGGGCGCGTCTACCCTCTGAATGGGGCGGTTGGTGGGGATAACCACGACGTCCAACGAATATATGGTGCGGAATTCGGCTTCCTCGGTCTTGGCGGTACCCGTCATTCCCGAAAGCTTTTTGTAAAGGCGAAAGTAATTTTGGAAGGTTACGGTTGCGTGCGTCTTGTTTTCCTCGCGCACCTTGACGTGCTCCTTTGCCTCTATCGCCTGATGAAGTCCGTCGGAATAGCGCCTGCCCACCATAAGGCGGCCGGTGAATTCGTCGACTATCATAATCTCGCCGTCCTGCGTTACGATATAGCTTTCGTCGCGCTGGAAGAGCTCGTGCGCCTTTAACGCCTGCTGAATGTGGTGGTTCAAATCGGCGTTTTCAATGTCGCCCAGGTTCTTTATGTTGAAGAATTTTTCCGCCTTTGCCGCGCCGAGTTCGGTGATGGTTACGGACTTATCCTGCCTGTCTATGACGTAATCCCACGTTTCCATATCCTTGCGGATTGCCTCTAACTTGCGGTTGACTTCTTCCTCTTCCTCGGTGAGCTGCTGGTTTTTCTTGTGCTTTATGGGAGCCTTGTTTTCCGCTTCCTTTTTGTCGTCGTCGAAGCCGCCGTGAAGGGTGCGGACGAACCTGTCCACCTGCTCGTAAAGCTTACTGCTTTCGCCGCCCTTGCCCGAAATGATGAGAGGTGTTCTCGCCTCGTCGATTAAAATGCTGTCCACCTCGTCGATTATGCAATAGTTGAGCTCGCGCTGAACCATTGCGGGAATGGAGGTTTTTAAATTATCGCGCAGATAATCGAAGCCCAGTTCGTTGTTGGTTGCGTATAAAATATCGCTGTTATACGCCTGCTGCTTCTGCACGTCGTCCATTCCGGGAACGACCACGCCGACGGTGAGCCCCATAAACTTATGCACCTTGCCCATCCACTCGGCGTCGCGCTTGGCAAGATAGTCGTTGACCGTGACGATGTGCACGCCCTTGCCCGTGAGCGCGTTTAAATACGCGGGCAGCGTTGAAACGAGGGTTTTGCCTTCGCCCGTTCTCATTTCGGCAATTCTGCCCTGATGCAGGCAAATGCCGCCTATTATCTGCACGTGGAAGTGCTTCATTTTGAGTACGCGCCAGCTTGCCTCCCTGAGCGCGGCAAACGCGTCGAACATAATGTCGTCGAGCGTTTCGCCCGCGGCAAGTCTTTCCTTTAATATGCCCGTCTGGCTCTTCAACTCTTCGTCGGACATAGCAGCGTATTTCGGCTCTAAGTCCTCCACTTTTTTTGCGAGTTTGTCCAATTTTTTAACCGCCTTGCGGCTGTCCGAATTGGATAAAAATCTAAGCAGACCCATTTTATAATCTCCCTGTTTAATACATTAAATTCCCAACTAACATTGTACTATATTTTGCGCGCTAAGTAAAAGCATTTTTTTGCAAAAAAACGTAATATTTTAAGTAAATAAAAAACTTCCCCGCGATTTGGTTGCGGAGAAGTTGATTTTTATAAAAAAATCAGTCTGCGTTTATATCGGTGAACGAAAATTTATCCACGTCGAAAAGTCCCCTGTCGGTTAGCTTTAAGTGCGGGACGACCGCAAGCGACAAAAATGCAAGAGATAAAAACGCGTCTAAGTCGGGCTTTACGCCCATAACGTGCGCGCGTGCGTAGATTTTGGCGCTTTCCGCCACGAATTCAGCGGGGTCGGCGGAGGACATAAGCCCGCCTATATCGAGTGGCAAAGACAGCATTTCGTCCGCGTGCCTGTCGTACACCGCCATTCCGCCGCCGATACGCGCAAGCTCGTGCGAGAGCTTTGCCATACTGCGGTTGTCGTCGCCGACGATTATCATATTGTGAGCGTCGTGCGAAACGGTTATGCCTATCGCGCCGCCGTAGAAGCCGTAGCCCTTTAAAAGCCCCAGCCCGACGTTGCCCGTAAGCTTGTGCCGTTCCACCACCGCAACCTTTAAAATGCGCGCGTCGGCAAGATTTACGTCGCCGTTTAAAGACGGCACTTCCACCACCTCGCCGCCCGTGACTATGGTGCCGCCGCTGACCGTTATAACCTTGGCGTGCGTGCCTTTTAGCTCTATTTTAAAGTCGGCGGCGGTTATCTCCTTTACGTGCACGGTGTTAAGCACCTGCGGGGGCAGATATTTTTCCTGCACGGAAAAGAGCGGCTTGCCGCCCCTCGCCACCAATTTGCCGTTTTTGAACACGCCCATAACTTTGAAGTCGGTCAGGTTGTCCACCACCGTAAGGTCGGCGAACCACCCCGGCGCGATTGCGCCCAGCCGCTTTAAGCCGTAGCACTCGGCGGCGTTAAGTGTGGCTATCGTGACTGCGTGCAGGGACTTTACGCCCTCGGCAACCGCGGTGCGCAGCGCATCGTCTATATGTCCGAACTCCGCGATATCCGCGGCGTGCCTGTCGTCGGTGCACATCAAAAATCTGCGCAAATTCTTTTGGTTGACCGCCTTGCAGTTGGCTTGCAGGTTGCGCGCGGTTGAGCCGTGGCGGAGCGCCACGTACATTCCCTTTGAAATCTTTTCCTCTATCTCTTTTTTATCGGTGCACTCGTGGTCGGTCGAGATGCCCGCGCAGAGATAGGCGTTGAGTTTTTTGCCGTGCAAAGACGGCGCGTGCCCGTCGATAATCTTGCCCGCCTCCGCCGCGGCTGAAAGCTTTAAAAGGGCGTCCTTTTTTGCCGAGAGCACGGCGGGGTAGTTCATAAATTCGCCAAGACCGAAAACGTCGCCGTCTGCCATCAGCGCGGCGGTATCCTCGTCCGAAATTTCGGTGCCGCTCGTCTCGTACGGGGTTGCCGGAACGCAGGAGGGAAGCATGAGCTTTACGCCGAGAGGGGTGCGTTTTGCCGCCTCCGCCATATATTTAAATCCCTCCACGCCGCAAACGTTTGTAATTTCGTGCGGGTCGGCGATTACGGTTGTAGTGCCGCGAGGCACGACGAGCGCCGCGAAGCCCTCGGGGGAAAGCTGCGAGCTTTCGATATGCACGTGCGCGTCGATAAATCCCGGCAGCACGAACAATTCGCCCATGTCGTATTCTTCCGCCCCTTTATAGGAGCCGATACCCACGATTTTATCGCCGCAAATGCCTATATCGCCCTTTCTTATCTTGCCCGAAAACACGTCCGCATACTTGGCGTTTTTGAGCACGACGTCGCATTGGGTGCGGGATATTGCCGCGTCAACGTAATTTTTAAGCATAAATTTATACCTATACGAAGTCACTCCCTCCGGTTAGAAGCGAGCAGTTCAAGGCGCACGCGGCTTTTACGACAGGAGTTTACAATGAAGTAAATGACTGAGTAAAAACGCAAGTGCAACGAAGAAATGCAAAGCTTATAAACGGAGAAGAAATTTTAAAGTGTCAACTGCATATTGCCGCCGTCGAAATCGGAACGGTATTTAAGCGCCACCGCGCCCACCACCTGACTTGCGTTTGCAAGCGGCTTGCCCTTGGAGGGACGGGGCTCGATTGAGATCTCTTCGGTATCCATTTCGGTGACGGTGTTGTCCGACCGCACGACGGCGATTTTATAGGGCACGGTTACGTAGTCGGCAAACGCCACCTGCGACTTGCCGTCCACAATCATCATACCCTTTCTGCCCCTGCCCATCGGCTGGAAGAGCGAGGCGATTACCCTCTTTGCCGCGCCTTGGTCGGAAATTATGATAAATTCGCCCTCGCCGTAGAATTGGGTTGCAAACGCCACCTCGTCGCCGTCGTTTAAAAGAATTCCGCGCACGCCGCCCGTTACCCTGCCCTGGGAGGGAACGTCGTCCTTTTCGGCGTTCAGGCAGATACCCTCGCGCGTGACGAAGCACATCGTGCTGGAGCTGTCGTCGTCGAAGGTTTCGACGTTTAGCACCTCGTCGCCCGTCTTTAACTTGATTGCGGGGAACACGGGGCGCGCCACCGAATACTCCGCCCACGGGGTGCGCTTGACCACGCCCTGCCGCGTGAAGAACAGAAGTTCTCCCTCCGGCACGCTTTCGCCGACGGCGAAAAGCTTTACGGGGCGTTCGCCGCGCAGAGCCGCGTCGTAAAATTCTTTCAGCTTTATGCCCGCGCCGCCCATACCGGTTGCTTCGAATTGGTTCAAATCCACCTTTACGCAGTTGCCGTAGTTGGTGAATATGAGCATTGCGCCGTCCGATTTTTGGGTGACCGTCTGCTTGTACAGCGCGTCCTTGTGGAAGTTTGCCGCCAAGGGTTTTTTACGCTTTTGGTCGTATTCTATCTTTTCGATAAATTTAATGTTGTCGCCGGCGGTTATGGTGAGCACCCAATCGGTGGAGGCGCGCTTGACGTCCTGTCTGAACACCTTGATTTCCTCCACGCTCGGCACGATTTGCGTCCTGCGGGGACAAGGATATTTTTCCTTAATCTCGCGCATTTCGCTCTTGACTATATTCATCTGCTCGTCGCGGCTGGCGAGAATGGCTTTAAGCCGCTCTATGCGCAGTTGCAGCTCCCTCAATTCGTTTTCGAGTTTGGTTATCTCTAACTTAGCAAGGCGCGCCAGCCTTAAATCGAGAATTGCCTGCGCCTGCTTATCGGAAAGGGCGAACGCCTCCATAAGGCGGGTGCGCGCGACGGGCGTGCTTTCGGACGATTTGATAATTCTTATCACCTCGTCGATATTGTGCACGCCGATAATCAAGCCCTCCAAGATGTGGCAGCGGGCTTCCGCCTCTTTGAGCTCGTACTTGGTACGGCGGATTATTACCTGCCGCTGATACGCAACGTAATATTTTATCACGTCCAAAAGCCCGAGCTGCTGGGGCTTGCCGCCCGCGATTGCAACCATATTTATACCGAACGTGCACTCTAAATCGGTGTACTTGAAGAGGAAGTTGAGTATTGCGTCGACGTCGGCGTCCTTTTTGCAGTAGATAACCGCGCGCATACCCGTGCGGTCGGATTCGTCCACGATATCGGCGATGCCCGAAAGGGTCTCCTTTTTCTCCTCCTTTAAGAGCATAATCTTTCTCAAAAGGTCGGCCTTGTTGGTCTGGTAGGGAAGCTCGGTGAATATTATTTCCTTTTTGCCGTTGTCGCCGTTTTCCACCGAGTAGCGGGCGCGCAGGGTTATTCTGCCCCTGCCCGTTTCATACGCCTGTTTCAGCTCGTTTTCAATGATAAATCCGCCGGTTGAAAAATCGGGCCCAGGAATGATTTTCATCATTTCGTTGAGGGATATGCGGGGGTTATCTACGTACGCGCACACGCCGTCGATGACTTCGCCGAGGTTGTGCGTGGGTATGTTAGTGGCAAGCCCGACGGCAATTCCGTTCGCTCCGTTCACCAATAAATTGGGGTATCTTCCGGGCAAGATGTCCGGCTCCAACAAGCTGTCGTCGAAGTTGAACGAAAAGGGAACGGTTTCCTTGTCGATGTCCTTTAAAAGCTCCAAGGCGAGGGGTTCTAACCTTGCCTCGGTATATCTCATTGCCGCGGCGGGGTCGCCGTCTACCGAGCCGAAGTTGCCGTGACCGTTGACGAGGGTCATTCGCATATTGAAATCCTGCGCCATTCTGACCATCGCGTCGTATACCGAGCTGTCGCCGTGGGGGTGATATTTACCCATACAGTCGCCCACAATTCTCGCCGATTTTTTGTGCGGCTTATCGGGATTAAGCCCCATCTCCGCCATCGTGTAGAGAATGCGCCTTTGCACGGGTTTTAAGCCGTCCTCCACGCGCGGCAACGCCCTGTCCAAAATGACGAATTCGGCGTACGGCAGCATGGATTGGGGCATAACTTCTTCGAGCGGCGTGGTGAACACCTTGCCCTGCGGTATAAAGGTTTGAAAATTTTCGTCTTTCTTCTTTGCCATAAAGCCTTAATCCCCTTCGTTTGCGGTTTCCTGCTTGACTACGTTTACCTTTTCGATAAAGCCGTCAACCTTGTTGAAGTCGGCGTTTTCGGCAAGGAACTGCTTTCTGCCCTCCACCTTGTCGCCCATAAGCATTTCAATCATCTGCGCCGCCTGCGCCACGTCCTCCAGGGTAACCTGAATTAAATTGCGCGTCGCGGGGTTCATAGTGGTGTCCCAAAGCTGTTCGGCGGACATTTCGCCCAAGCCCTTATAGCGTTGCAGCGAATAACCCTTGCCCACCTTTTTAATCTTTTCGTCGAGTTCCTTGTCGTCGTAGGCGTACTCTACCACGTCCTTTTTATACACCTTGTAGAGGGGCGGCATACCGATGTAAACGTAGCCCGCCGCCACGAGCTCGCGCATATATTTAAAGAAAAACGTGAGCAGAATGCAGCGGATATGCATGCCGTCCTGGTCGGCGTCGGAGAGAATGATAACCTTTTTGTATTTGGTCTTTTCCACCTCGAACGAGCGGTTGAAGCCCGCGCCGATTGCCGAAACGAGGGTCTTTATTTCCTCGTTTTGAAGCGCCTGCAACGCCGTCTTTTTCTGCACGTTCAAAGGCTTGCCGCGCAAGGGCAGAATTGATTGGAACTGCCTCACCCTCGCCTGCTTTGCCGTGCCGCCCGCCGAATCGCCCTCCACTATGAAGAGTTCGTTCATATCCGCGTTCTTGCCCGAGCAGGGCGCGAGCTTGCCGATAAGGTTGAGCCCGTCGTTTTCCGAAGCCGCCTTGGCGACGTCCCTTTCGGCGCGGTGTTTAATCCTGTCGTCGGCGGCAAATTTCGCCTTTTTGCAAATTTCGTCAAAGGTCGCCTTGTTGCCGCGGGTGTTCATAAGGGCGGTCAAGCCCTCTATCACCGCCTTTTCCACCGCGGGACGCGCTTCTGGGTTGCCGAGTTTGGTCTTAGTCTGCCCCTCGAATTCCACGTTGTTCATCTGCACGGTGAGCACGGCGGTTAAGCCCTCGCGCACGTCGTCCACCACGAACGCGGGGTCCTTGGATTTCAAGGTGCCGTTTGCGCGGGCGCACTCGTTAACCGCCTTCAAAAGGCCGTTATGGAAGCCGATTTCGTGATAGCCGCCCTCTATCGTAGAGATGTTGTTTACGAAAGAATACAGGCTTTCGTCGTCGTTTTTGGTGTGAGAGATGGCAAATTCTATCTTGATTTTGCCCGAGGGCGCGCCCTTGACCTGAATGTCCTTTATTGCCGAATAGTACAGCGGCTGCGCGTACAGCGCCGTTTTGCCGTCGTTTAAATAATTTACGAAGTCCACCAAGCCGCCGTCGAACTTGTATGTTACGGGCTCGTGCGGGGGCAGGGGCACCTTTACGGTCACCTCGTCGCCGTCGTCGTTGGTGGTGTTTTCAAGCTTGAAAAGCTCCCTTTCGTCGCGGAAATTTATCTCCACGCCCTTGTTTAAAAACGCGAGCTCTTTAAGGCGTTTGGACACCGTGTCGTAGTTCCACTCCACCGTTTCGAACACCTCTTCGTCGGGCATAAAGCGGACGAGGGTACCCTTTTTGTCCGCCCTTTTTCCCGTGTTGGTGAGGGGCGAAACGGGAATGCCGCACAGCCACTTTTTCTGCTTTTTGTCGTAGGTGGAAGTAAAGCCCATCGTGTACACCGTTTTGCGGTACACCTCTACGTTAAGCCACTTTGAAAGGGCGTTTGTGACCGACGCGCCCACGCCGTGCAAGCCGCCCGAAAAGGCGTAGTTGCCGCTGTCGAACTTGCCGCCCGCGTGCAGCTTGGTGAATATCAGCTCCACGCCGGACATTCCGGTTTTTGTGTTTATGTCGGTAGGCATACCCCTTCCGTTATCCTCGACCGAAGCCGAGCCGTCCCTGTGCAGAACGACGGTTATTTTGTCGGCGTAGCCGTTTGCCGCCTCGTCGATGGAGTTATCGACTATTTCCCAAAGGATATGGTGCAAGCCCTTTACGCCGGTTGAACCGATGTACATACCGGGGCGCACGCGCACGGCTTCGAGCCCTTCCAAAACTTTTAAATCGTCCGCGTTGTAACTTTTTT
>N._stephensi_703_cecum__coassemble_82_pt1 | contig 16455 bp, 17 predicted proteins | sample N__stephensi_703_cecum__metabat2_low_PE_003 | metagenome-assembled genome bin N
CGGCGTTTGTAAGATTACACCGCCCTTTACCGTTATATATATTTTCTTTCCGCATTTTTCATTCTTTTCAAACACGGCCACGTCGTTTCCGTTTGCCGCGGTGGCATACGCCGCCATAAGCCCCGACGCGCCCGCACCGATTACCGCAACTTTCATAAATTTAATATAAATCACGGCGGAAACTTAAACGTAAGCTCCCGCCGCAAATAACTTTTATACAGGATAAACTTTATTTGGATTTTTCGCCATATCGGCGTCAACCCCGCTGTTTTTCGCCTTGCGCCACTTAAAGAAATTGGTTGCAACTTCGGGGAACAGCGCGTAGGACAACACGTCCTCCTCTTTTTCGTAGAAGCCGTCGGACTTAACCTTTTCGGTAAGCGTCTGCATTTCGTCCGTGAGCAAATCCGCGGGGCGGCAGGTGACGACATCTTCGCCGCCTTTGGTGCATTCCTTTAAGAGATTTTGGTTAATCTCGCCGGGCACCTTGCCGTATTTGCCGAGCAATAAGTCCTTATACTGCGCCGTAATGGTCTTATATTTGCCCATAAGCACGTTCCACACCGCCTGTGTGCCGACGATTTGACTTGACGGCGTAACCAACGGAGGATAGCCGCAATCCTTTCTCACGAGGGGAACCTCGGCAAGGCATTCGGGAAGTTTTTCCTCCTTGCCGGCCTGTTTAAGCTGGTTCATAAGGTTGGAAAGCATTCCGCCCGGAACCTGATATATCAGCGTGTTTATGTCGATTTTTCTCACCTTGGGATTTAAGAAGCCGTCCTTTTCCAGCCTTGCCGCAACGCCGTTGAAGTGTTTTATGATAGGCAAAAGCTTCTCGATTTCGATGCCCGTATCGTAAGGCGTGCCCTTTAAGGTTGCAACCAACGGTTCGGTTGCGGGGTTGGACGTGCCGTTGCCGAGCGGCGAAAGCGCGCAGTCTACTATGTCAACGCCCGCCTCGATTGCCATAAGGTTAATCATATCGCCCGTGCCGGAAGTGTTGTGCGTGTGCAGGTGCACCTTGGTTTCGGGACGGAGCTCAGCCTTAATCTTGCTTACAAGGTCGTACGCGGTGTACGGCAGCAAGAGGTTAGCCATATCCTTTATGCAGATATTGTCCGCGCCCGTATCCTCGAGCTGCTTGGCAAGTTTAACGAAATAATCGGTGGTGTGCACGGGGCTGGTGGTGTAAACTACGGTCGCCTCACATACGCATTTGCCGCCTGCGCCGTATTTCTTTATGGCTTTCATAGACGCTTCCAGATTTCTGGGGTCGTTAAGCGCGTCGAACACCCTTATTACGCCCACGCCGTTCTCTATGGATTTCTCGACGAATTTCTCCACGACGTCGTCGGCATAGTGCCTGTAACCCAACAAATTCTGTCCGCGGAGGAGCATCTGTATGGGCGTCTTTTTGAGATATTTTTTCAAGTTCCTCAGTCTGTCCCAAGGGTCTTCGTTCAAAAATCTCAGGCAACTGTCAAAGGTTGCGCCGCCCCAGGCTTCGAGAGAGTAATAGCCAATCTCGTCAAGCAAGGGCAACACCTCTTCCATTTCCTCGAATTTCATACGCGTGGCCGCCTGCGATTGGTGAGCGTCGCGCAAAATGGTATCGGTAATCAATACTTTTTTCTTTTCCATATTATATACTCCGATTAAGCGATAACTGTCTGTAATACTGCCGTAACTGCTTCCGCCGTGCCGTTGACGTTTCCGCCGAAGCACGCAAGCAACACGCCCGCCGCGATTGCCGAGCCGATTACGCCCGCAACGTTGGGCCCCATAGCGTGCATTAAAAGGTGATTTTGAGGGTCGTATTCCCTGCCGACGTCTTCGGATATTCGCGCCGCCATCGGCACCGCGGACACGCCCGCCGAACCGATGAGAGGATTGATTTTACCCTTGGTAACCTTGCACATAATCTTTGCAACCAAGAGCCCGCCTATCGTGCCGCAAATGAACGCGAACAACCCGAGGAGAATGATGTAAATGGTCTGCAATTGGAGGAACAGTTCTCCCTTTGCCTTGCAGCCGACCGCAACGCCGAGGAAAATGGTTATGGTGTTCATAAGTCCGTTCTGCGCCTGTGACGACAGCCTTTCCACCACTCCGCTTTCCCTGAACAGATTGCCGAGCATAAGCATACCCAAAAGCGGAACCGACGAGGGCAGAATTAAGCCGACGACCAAGGTTACGATTATGGGGAACAGCACCTTTTCGATTTTGCTCACCTGACGGAGCTGCTTCATCTTAATGGTGCGCTCTTTTTTCGTGGTCAAAAGCCGCATTATCGGCTTTTGTATTATGGGAATGAGCGCCATATACGAATACGCCGCGATTGCAATCATCGGTATAAAGTCGCTGGCAAGTTTACTCGTAACCATAATCGCGGTGGGTCCGTCGGCGCCGCCGATAATGGCGATTGACGCCGCTTCGGCAACCGAAAAGCCCAAAAGCACCGCAAGCATAAAGGCGATGAATATGCCGAGCTGCGCGCCCGCGCCGATTAACATGCTCTTCGGGTTGGCGATTAAGGGTCCGAAGTCGGTCATACAGCCTATCCCGAGGAATATCAGCGGAGGATAAATGACCTTATCCACGCCGAAATAGAGATACCACAAAAGCCCCCTGTCCTGCACGGCGTCGTAAGAAGTATCGACCACGCCGTCAACCACGGGGTGCGTGCCCCAGAGTACGGGCTCCGCGCCGGGTAAATTTATAAGGAACATGCCGAACGCAATCGGCAACAGTAGCATAGGTTCAAATTTTTTAACTATCGCAAGATACATTAAAACGAATGAAATCAGCAGCATTACGTAATTCTGCCAGGTTCCGTTCATAAAGCCCATATCGTTGAACAGATTAACAAAAATTTGCCCCATACCGCTACTTTCGAGTAACGAATTAAGCATTTTTCCTCCCATCAACCGATAACGGCGAGAACTGCGTTAGTTTCTACGTTTGCGCCCTTAACCACGGAAATGGAAATTTTTCCGTCGCAGGGAGCCGTGATGTCGTTATCCATCTTCATCGCTTCGAGTACGATTATGGGTTGGTCCTTTTTAACCGTATCGCCGTCGCTGACCAATATTTTTTTGATAAGTCCGGGGAAGGGCGACAACACCTTTTCACCGTTTGCGTTCACCGCCTTGGGCGTAGCCGCAGGCGCGGTCTTTTCGATTTTGGTGACTACGGGAGCGACGCTTTCGCTCTCGCCCACCTCTTCAACGCCTACCGAATAGCTCTTACCGTCGATAGTAACAACAAAATTACGCATATATATTTTTCTCCTTAAATTCTCTTAATTCTTTTAACCGTGAATTCACACTTTTGCTCGCTTTCCTGATAGTAAGCCATAATCGCCGCAACGATGGCCGCTTTCACCTCGTCGGGCACTTCGTCGCCGTCCGGTTGGTCCGCGGCGGGGACTTGCGCGCTTTTTACCTCTTCTTTCGGCTTCTTTTCGCGCTTTTTGGTCAAAAATTCCAAATTGTTGGTCTTTCTCATTATAAAGCCGACGAGCCAGATAACACCGATTATTATGATTATTCCGACGAATACGACCAAAAATCCGATTAAAGCGTACAGCGCCGCCTCGCCGAAATTATCGAAATAGAAGTTTGACGGGTCCTGCTTTTGACCCGCTTGGCTTAAATCGGGATTGCCCTGAACTATCGCCATTAAATTATTCAGCATACTTCCCTCACTTTACGAGCATCTGCAACGACGCTATAAGATATTGTCTGACGAAGGCGGGCTCGATGATGTTGTCGATATATCCGCCCTTCGCCGCGTAAATCGGGTCGGAATTTTCGTCCGCGTACTTTTCGGCGAGTTTATCCAAATCCGCCTTTCCGTCGGTTGCAAGCTCGATTTCCGCGCCCTGCGCGCCGTCGAAGAGGGCGATTTTTGCGTTGGCGAACGCGTAAGTAAAGTCGTATCCCATCGATTTTGCCGCAAACAAGGTGTAGCCCAAGCCGATTGCCTTGCCGTAAACGACCGAAATTTTGGGTTGGTCTATCCACGCCAACTCGTTGAGATAGCGGCTGACGTCGTCGGTAAACGCGCTGTTTGCAACCTCCGGCGTTTCCTTAACGCCCAACGCATTGACGAAATTTATATAGGGCAACTGCAAATTGGACGCAATCCAGGAAAAATGGCTGAGTTTTCTCATTTTACAGGGGCAAAGCTTTACACCGTCGTCGTTATCGAAAATAACCGCGGCTACAGAAATGCCGCCTATTCTTGCCAAATAGCATTTGATTTCGGGCGCGGTTCCAGCCAAAATTTCCATTGCCGTGCCCTTGTCGAACGCGCTTAAAAGCGCCTTTGCGTCGCACTTTTTATTCAAAACCGAAAGGGTTGAATTCAAATCTTCGCAATCAACCACTTTGGTCTTTGCGATTTCGTTTACCGCCTTGATTTTTTCGGAAACTTCGGCTAAATCCTTAACGACGAAGGTCGGCAAAACGGTCTTGTTCAAAGCATCCGCGCCGCCCACCTTTTCCTTGGGCAGATTTTGACCGCCAGCCGCGGTGATTACCAAGGGGCTTGTTAAGGCGAGCACTGATTTTTTATCTATGAAGAAATTGAAATCGCAGATACCCGCAAGCAACGCGATTTGCCCGTAAACTTCGCCGTTTACCACGAGGTATTGGAACACCTGCCCCGTTAAGCTCCTCGCCTTATTCAAGAGCGCGGCAATGCCTTCCAGCACGTTTACTCCCTCGCCCACGCGCACGCCCTGCGAGGAAAGCAGATAAATTACCGGAGTGCCGTTCTTTTCCGCCTGCTCCAAGCACTTCACCATTTTGTCGCAATTGGCTTTGCTTACGCCGCCGTTTAAAACTGCCGCGTTTTGCGCAACGATATAATAAGGGCAAGCGTCGATAGTAGCAAAGCCGCAAACTACGCCCTCGCCTTCGGCGGTTCCGTCATAAAATTCGCTTTCGGAAAAAGAAAAAGACGAGAGTTCGACAAAACTGCCCTTATCGGTAAGCGCGTCAATCTCCCCTCTTATTGATTTTCCCGCGGCAAAAAGTTGTTGCTTCCTTGCCTGCAATAATTTAATTTTATCCACTGAAAAACTCCTAATGACAAAATTTTACCAATACAATTTTATCAATATTAAAGCAAAAAATCAACTTATTTTTACGCGATTTTCGCAAGAAAAAACCTCCCGGAAACAATCGTCCGGAAGGCGCGCGGTCACCGCTTATTCTTTTTTCTTTTCAGCTTGAATTTGCTCTTTATGAACGCGTCGATTTTATCCGAATATTTACACACGAGATAGAAAGAAGCGACCACAAGCGCGGCGAGAATTATCCAGATAAGTATGCCCCACCAGGTGTTAAAAGGTATGAGTTGCAACGAATACGACGTGGTTACGACCGATATGGCGCGGGTTATCACGATCATAATAACAAAATACGCCCAGCTCATCGACGAAAGCCCCGCCACGAAGCACAGAATATCGTCGGGGAAGAGCGGCAAGAGAAACATTATGGACAAAAGGAGATAATCCTTGCCCTTTATTTTTTCCAGCCACTTGTCGAGGTCGTCCTTGCCGACTATCCAGCATACCGCCTTATAGCCGACGACCCTGCCGATTGCAAACGCGACGATTGAGCCCACCACTATGCCTATAAAGCTGAAAATCGACGAGCGGAGCGGTCCGAACAGCGCGACGCCGACGCCCACCGACACCGAACCGGGTATGGGCAGGATTACCACCTGCAAAAATTGGAAAAGTATGAATATAAGCACCGCAGTCGCGCCGAAGCTTGCGATGTAATCGCGCAGGGCGACTATGCTCGTAAGCTTTGAGATGATGCCCGTCGCGCTTATGACGAAAAGGACCGCCGCCACTATGTCGAGGCAGACGAGCGCGCATAAAATCAGGCGGAAAAACGCCTGTTTTCGCAACAAATAGAAAAGTACGTACAAAAACAGCAGCACCGCGAGAGTTGCGCCGGTTATCCAGGAGAGAAGCACATAATTTTTTGCAATGAACGGCAATCCCTTATAAGTAAAGCCCCACACCGCCAAAGTAAAAGCCAAAAGGGCGCAAAAAACCGCCGTGAGAATGTTTACGGCAATCTTTGCTGCGCCCCTGCTGCTTTGACATTGCGTTTTTAAATTTTCGCCATTTTTCATTACTATATTATTATGGTAATATAGCCGTTGTTTATGCCGAATGAAAATTTTTAATGGCGTCCGTCGCCAATTTATCGCAAAGGTTGTTGTATTCGTTGTCGGCGTGTCCCTTGACCTTTACGAAGGTAACCCTGTGGGTGCGCGTAAGAGATAGCAGCCGTTGCCATAAATCGACGTTTAACACCTGTTTGTTGTCCGCCTTTTTCCAGCCGTCCTTTTCCCAGGCGTAAATCCAGCCGTTATTAAAGGCGTTCACCGTATACGCGGAATCGCTGTAAAGAGTTACTTCGCAAGCCTCTTTAAGGCACTCGAGCGCGGAAATAACGGCAAAAAGCTCCATTCTGTTGTTGGTGGTGGCTTCCTCCGCGCCGGAAATGCGCTTTTCGTGTTGGTTGAACATTAAAACGGCGCCCCAGCCGCCCACTCCGGGATTGCCCGAGCACGCGCCGTCGGTATAAATAGTAACCTTTTTCATCACTCTGAAAGTTCTTTGGAGCGCTTAACGCACGCCTCCACCGCCTCGGACACAATCCCGCGGAAGTTCTTCTCTTCGAATACCTTAACCGCCTCTATGGTCGTTCCGCCCTTGCTGCAAACGCCCATAATGAGTTCTGAAAGCGACTTGTCGCAATCAAGCAGCATTTCGCAAGCACCCCACGCCGTCTGTATTGCGAGGAGCTTCGCTTCGTCCCTCGTGAGCCCTTGCTTTACGCCCGCGTCGATCAGGCTGTCGATAAAAATGAACGAATACGCGGGGCCGCTGCCGCTTATGCCCGTGATTGCGTCGAGTTTATCCTCAGTTACGCTTAGCACCCGTCCGAGCGAGGAAAACAGATTGAACACGAAATCGGTATCGTCGGTATTTCTGTTGAAATCGGTCATATCCACGCCCATCATTCCGCAACCTATCGAGCAAGGAAGATTGGGCATACAGCGCACAACCTTGACCAAGCCCACGCCGAACGAATTTTTTATCTTGTCTTTCTTCACGCCCGCCATTATGCTTATGATTTTTTGCGGGCAAACGCCGCCGAGTTCGGCTGCGACTTCGGGCAGCGATTGCGGCTTGATTGCAAGCAAAAGATATTCGCAATTTTCGGCGACGAAACGGTTGTCGTCGGTCACGCTGACGCCGAGCTCGTCGTTAATTTTATTTAGTTTATCCAAATTGACGTCGCTGACGATAATCTTTTTCGCGCGGATAAAATCGGCTTCGACAACGCCTTTTACTATGGCGTTCGCCATAAATCCGCAACCGATTACGCCGAGTTTGTATTGTTTTTTCATAAATAGGTCTCCGAAAAACAGTTGACTAAAATTTACTTATAAGATATAATTACTATCGTTGAATTTTTAGGGGAGTAGCTCAACGGTAGAGTCGCGGTCTCCAAAACCGTCGGTTGCGTGTTCGAATCGCGTCTCCCCTGCCAAATTGCACGCTTTGCCACACGGCAAGGTGTGCAATTTTAGTATTTAAATTTTCACCACCCGAATTCGATATAGTGCACGCCGCTTAAATACGCCTTAATAGCTTCCTTTCTGTCGTTTATAAGGTCGTCGGGGAGATTATTCAAATCGCACCACTCCAATTCGGAACACTTTTCGGGTTCGCAAATTCGCGGCTCGCCGCAAAAATCCGTGCATACGAAATAAGCGTTTACGTAGGTTAAATCCCACTCTTTCTCGCGCTTGTGTACTAATGTGAAAAATTCGAGCTTATCCGGTCGGACGGTTACGCCCAACTCCTCTTTTGCTTCGCGGGCGGCGGCTTCCGATATACTTTCGCCGTGTTCAACGTGACCCGAACACGACAAATCCCACTTTCCGTCCATAAAGCCCGTGTTTTGCCTGCGTTGCAGCAGGACTTTGGTCGCGCCGCCGTCGTCTTTCAAGAGCATTACGATTGCCGCGGACGGCGTTAAAAAACGTTCTTTCATCAAACTTTTACGTCGCCCTTTAAGCCCAAAACCGCCTTGTTTTGCTCCAAAATGGGGTCGATTTCGTTGCGAATGAATTCAACCGTCTGCGAAGGCGCCCTGCCGATGAACTTGCTTGCGTCGAGAATTTCGTCCAATTTGTCGTGAACGGGCGCGAAGATGCCGTCAGCCTTTATCAATTCTATCAGATTGTTTTCAAGCCCGTTTACCTTTACGTTTTTGCCCGCTTCCATAGAGAGCACCCTTATTCTCTCGTGCAGCTCCTGTCTGTTGCCGCCCGCCTTGACGCACTCCATCATGATGTTTTCGGTCGCCATAAACGGCAATTCTGCGGCGATGTGCTTTGCGATGACCTTGTCATAAACGACAAGATTTTCGCTTACGTTGAGATAAATGTTCAACACGCCGTCAAGCGCAAGGAACGCCTGCGCGATGACAATTCTTCTGTTCGCGCTGTCGTCGAGCGTCCTTTCGAACCATTGCGTGCTTGCGGTAATCGCCGCGTTCATCGGAAGCGAAACGACGTACCTTGCAAGCGAGCCCATTCTTTCGCTGCGCATGGGGTTGCGCTTATACGCCATTGCCGACGAGCCGATTTGCGACTTTTCAAAGGGCTCCTCTATTTCCTTCATATTCTGCAAAATGCGTATATCATTCGAGAATTTATAGGCGCTTTGCGCAATCTGCGAGAGCACGCAAAGAGCGTTGTAATCGAATTTCCTCGGATAAGTCTGACCGGTAACGCCGTACACCTTGTCGTAGCCGAGCTTTCCGACCACCTTGGCTTCGAGTTCCTTAATCTTTCCCTCGTCGCCGTTGAACAGCTCCATAAAGCTTGCCTGCGTGCCCGTGGTGCCCTTAACCCCCCTCAATTTGAAGCAGTTCAGCAAATTTTCGAGGTTAATATAGTCCATTTCGAGGTCCTGAAGCCACAGCGTTGCGCGCTTGCCGACCGTGGTGAGCTGCGCGGGCTGCAAATGCGTGAAGCCGAGCGTGGGCATGTCCTTATATTTAAGCGCGAATTTTTTGAGCTTGTCCATGACGTTGACGAGTTTATTCTTGATTATTTCAAGCGCGTCGCGCATTATTATAAGCTCCGAATTGCAGTCCACGAAACAACTCGTCGCGCCGAGGTGGATAATGGGCATAGCCGACTTTGCCTGCGCGCCGAAAGCCTTTACGTGCGCCATAACGTCGTGGCGCACCTCCCTTTCGTACTGTTCCGCAAGCTCGAAATTTATGCTTTCGGCATATTTCTTCATTTCGTCAACCTGCGCCTCGGTTATGTTCAGCCCGAGCTCCATTTCGGCTTCCGCAAGCGCAATCCACAGTTTTCTCCACAGCTTAAATCTCTTTTCGTCGGAAAACGCCGCCGCCATTTCCTTACTTGCGTACCGCGTAATCAAAGGGTTGGCGTAAATACTGTTGTCTGTCATACTAATCTCCGTTTTTCTTGTTTTTTGATTTTGTAATCAGATGAATAATTAAAATTACGGCGAGAACGATTGCGGCAAACGACGCCATAATGGCGCCAGTTGCGATTGCAAGCATTGCCATTAAGGTTGAAAGCGCGTTGTTTTTAACCGTGTAAAACACGATTAGCCCGACTATGAGGCAGACGGCGCCCGCCACGAATACCCCGCCCAATATTGCGGTTATTATTTTTTTGTTCATATTTTAAATTTTACGGGGCGCGGGATAGAGAGTGCCGAAAGTTTCCGCGGTGACCTTTTTCATAACCTGTTCGGTCTTGGGCTTGTCGTTGTAATCGGTTGCAACCGAAGCGATTTTATCCACGACGTCCATTCCCTCGATAACCTTGCCGAACGCCGCGTACTGCCCGTCGAGATAGGACGCGTTTGCGTGCATGATAAAGAATTGCGAACCCGCGCTGTCGGGCGAGTAGGCGCGCGCCATTGAAATTACGCCGCGCTCGTGCTTTATATCGTTGCCCTTAAAGCCGTTCATTGCAAATTCGCCTTTAATTTGATAGCCGGGGCCGCCCGTACCCACGCCGGCGGGGTCGCCGCCCTGTATCATAAAGCCTTTTATGACGCGGTGAAAGATTATTCCGTCGTAAAAGCCGTCGTTTACGAGCGAAATAAAGTTATTGACCGTGTTGGGCGCCTTTTCGGGGTAAAGCTCAATCTTAATTTTGCCCCCGTCCTGCATTTCGATAGTAACTATGGGATTTGACATGATATTACCTCTTAAAAATTATTCCTCGTATTTTTCGATTTTTACGCCCGCCTCTTCGAAAAGTTGCATGGAGAACTCGTCGGGATAGCCCTCCTTGTAGACGACGCGGGAAATTCCCGAATTTATTATGATTTTCGCGCAGATTACGCAGGGTTGGTGCGTACAATAGAGGGTGCACCCCTCCACGCTGCAACCCACCCTTGCCGCCTGAATGATGGCGTTTTGCTCGGCGTGCACCGCGTAGCAAAGCTCGTGCCGCGTTCCGCTTTCTATTCCCTGTTCCTTGCGCATGCATACGCCCTTGTCGGCGCAGCTTTTAATGCCTTGGGGCGCGCCGTTGTAGCCGGTTGCGATTACGCGCTTGTTTTTGACGATTATGGCGCCGACGTGGCGGTTCTGCTGATAGCAGCTCGACCAGCCGCCGATTTGGACAGCCATATCCATAAAACGCTTATCCCACTTATCCATAAAATCACCTTCAATAATTTTACTCACGCATTATTTTACCATAACTTAACTTAAAATGCAATTTTTTGCTTTGCACTGTTTGATTTTATTTTATTAAGTTTATAAAATTAACTGTAAAAAAAATTTATTTCGGAGGAATTTTTCTCAATGAGTATTAAGCCTTTATTCGATAAAGTAGTCGTCGAAGCGGTGAAAGCCGAAGAAAAGTCAAAGGGCGGCATTATTTTGACCGCCGCTGCGCAGGAAAAACCCGCAACCTGCCTCGTAGTCGCGGTGGGTCCCGGCGGCGTCATCGACGGGAAAGAAGTGACTATGCAGGTTAAAGTGGGCGATAAAGTTCTGCTTTCGAAGTACAGCGGAACCGAGGTTAAACTTGACGGCAAGGAATACACGATTATCCGCCAAAGCGACATTTTGGCAATCGTGGACTGATTAAAATATAAGGAGATTTTTTGTTATGGCTAAACAGATTAAATACGGCGACGAAGCCAGAAAATTGCTTGAAAACGGCGTAAACGTAATTGCGGACACGGTTAAAATAACCCTCGGCCCCAAGGGCAGAAACGTCGTTCTGGATAAAAAATACGGCGCTCCCCTCATCACCAACGACGGCGTGACGATTGCAAAGGAAATAGAGCTTGAAGACCCGTTTGAAAATATGGGCGCGCAGCTCGTGAAGGAAGTTTCCACAAAGACCAACGACGTTGCGGGCGACGGCACCACCACCGCTATGGTTCTCGCGCAGGCGATAATCCGCGAAGGGCTTAAAAATCTTGCCGCGGGCGCAAATCCCATCATTTTAAAGAAAGGCATCGCCGCGGCGGTTGACACGGTTGTGGATAAAATAAAATCCATTTCCAAGCCCGTTGAGAGCAAGCTTGCCATTTCGCAGGTCGCTTCGATTTCCGCAGGCGACGAAAAAATCGGCGAATTGATTGCAAACGCGATGGAAATCGTGGGCAAAGACGGCGTTATTACGGTTGAAGAGGGCAAATCTATGACCACCGAACTCACCACCGTTGACGGTATGCAGTTCGACAGGGGCTACGCTTCCGCCTATATGGTCACCAACACCGAAAAAATGGAAGCCGTTTTGGATAACCCCTACATTCTGATTACCGACAAGAAAATATCCGCTTTGCAGGAAATTCTGCCCGTAATCGAACCCATAGCTCAGCAGGGCGCAAGGCTTTTGATTATTGCCGAGGACGTCGAGGGCGACGCGCTCGCCGCTCTAATCGTCAACAAATTAAAGGGTGTGTTGAACTGTGTGGCTGTCAAGGCGCCCGGCTTCGGCGACAGAAGAAAGGCAATGCTCGAAGACATCGCAATCCTGACGGGCGGCACGGTTATTTCCTCCGACCTCGGCTACGAATTCAAGGACGTAACCCTGGATATGCTCGGCAGGGCGGCTCAGGTTAAGGTTGACAAGGACAACACCACCATTATCGACGGCGCGGGCGAAGCTTCCGACATCAAGGCGAGGGTTGCTTCCATAAAGGCGCAGATTGCGGAAACGACTTCCGAATACGACAAAGAGAAGTTGCAGGAAAGGCTTGCGAAACTTGCGGGAGGCGTTGCCGTCATCAACGTGGGCGCGGCGACCGAAGTTGAAATGAAAGAGAAGAAATTGCGCATAGAGGACGCGCTTGCGGCAACCAGAGCCGCGGTTGAAGAGGGCATCGTTCCCGGCGGCGGCGTTGCGCTTCTTTCCTCCACTCCCGAGCTTGCAAGGTTGGTTAAATCGCTTTCCGGCGACGAAAAGACGGGCGCAAGCATAGTCTTAAAGGCGATAGAAGAACCTATCCGCCAAATCGCGGTCAACGCTGGGCTTGACGGCTCGGTAATCGTAAATACGATTAAAAATTCCAAAAAGCCCAACCATGGCTACGACGCGCTTAAAAATCAATACGTCGATATGGTTGAAAGCGGCATTATCGACCCCACCAAGGTTGCGCGCTCGGTATTGCAGAACGCGGCGTCGGTTGCTTCCACGCTTTTGACCACCGAAAGCATTGTAACCGATATTCCCACCCCTCCCGCGCCTCCCGCACCTATGGGCGGCGGCGATATGGGCGGAATGTACTAAGAGATAAGTTGAAGTTAAAATTAATAGCCCCGCGCGGCAATCGCCGCGCGGGGCTCTTCTCACAATAAGTATTACTTCACAAGCGCGTACATTTTCATATCTCGGTGAGCGCCGTTTTTAAAGGCGTTTTTGCGCAAAATTCCCTCCAAAACAAAGCCGTTCTTTTCCAGAACGCGGCAGCTGCCCACGTTTTCAGCGAAGGGTTCGGCGTAAATCCGCACGATGTCCGTACCATCGAAAACGCGCTTGCACGCAAGACGCACTGCTTCCGTCGCTATGCCCTTACCCCAAAATTTTTCACCGATATAATAACCTACCTCGGCCGTTCTGAAATGGATATTGCCTTGCCTGAATATGCCTACGCTGCCAACAACCTCGCAGTTATAGACTATCGCAAAGCAAAAATTGCTCGCTTTGTCTGCCGAAAGGCACCAATTTATATAGGACAGCGCGTCGCCTTCCGTGTACGGATAGGGCAACCCGTCACGTAAGTTATTCAAAACGTTTTTATTATTCACCGCCGCGGAAAGCGCAGCCGCATCACTCTCACTCCATTCCCTTATCGTAACCATAATTTCAACCTCCGCCTTGCAAAAATTCTTCACAATGCGCACATTTTTAAATAAAAAATACAGATGCACGGCAAAACCACACCTCTGTATTTTGGTGCACTCAACAGGAGTTGAACCTGCATGGAGTTACCCACAAGATCCTTAGTCTTGCGCGTCTGCCAATTCCGCCATGAGTGCGTTTCATTTAAAAACATTGACATTTTATATTATTTAATTGCCAAAGTCAAGCTATTACGCCACCTTTTTTAATCAAATTATAAAAATTTTAAGCGCTAAAATCTTTTGTGATTTTTGACAATATTTCACTCGCTATGTCACGCAAATTATCAATATTGCCCGCATTATGTATGACGTAGTACTGTGCAAAATCACTAATATTGTAGTTAAATTGTGATTTTATACGCTTTTTAACACTTTCTTCGGCGACGCCGTCGCGCTGAACTACCGATAAAATTCTTTGACTTTCTTCCCTTAAAACGACCACCACGCCGTCAAATAAATCTTCATATCCGCCCTCAAACAACAGAGGCACTTCAAAAAAAACTATTCCTCTATACCTCTCCGCGCGCTTGAACGCCTCTTCAAAAATTTTGCCGTGCGTAATTTTGTTCAGCTTTGCAAGCCGCTCTTTATCGTCAAAAACGATTTGCGAAAGCTTTTCCCTGTTCAACGTTAAGTCGGCATTTATCACCTCCTCACCGAATTCGGCTACAATTTCACTCTGCAAACTGCCGCGTTCCAAAAGTTCGGCGTAAATTTTGTCGCAGGAAAAGACGGGATAGCCGCTTTGCCCGAAAAAATCGCAAGCAAGCGACTTGCCGCTCCCAATGCCGCCCGTGACGGCGATTTTTATGTTATTTTGCTTCATACCAATTCTTTCCGCAATGAACGTCCACCTTTAAGGGCACGTTTAATTTTACCGCGTTTTCCATCTCATATTTCAATATTTCCGCCGCTTGCTCGCGCTCGTTTTCAGGCGCGTCGAGCACCAGCTCGTCGTGAACTTGAAGTATCAGCTTGGTCTTTAAGCCCTTTTCTTTGAGTGATTTGTGTATATTAACCATTGCAATCTTTATAATATCCGCGCTCGACCCCTGCAACGGCATATTCATCGCCGCGCGCTCGCCAAACTGACGGAGATTGTAGTTGGTCGAATTGAGCTCCTTTATATACCTTTTCCTGCCCGTAAGCGTCGCAACGTAGCCGTACTGCTTTGCAAACGCCACGTTCGCCTCCATATATTCCTTTACGGCGGTATAGCGTTCGAAGTATTTTGCGATGTAATCCCTTGCCGTCGCAACGTCGATGCCGATATTTTTGGAAAGACCAAACTCACTGATGCCGTAAATTATGCCGAAATTGACGGCTTTTGCCTCGCGGCGCATTTTTGCGGTGACCTCGCTTAAAGGCACGCCGAACACCTGCGACGCAGTGACCGCATGCACGTCCTCGTCGGCGGCATACGCGGCGATTAGCTCCTTACAGCCCGAAAAATGTGCCAAAAGGCGCAATTCTATCTGCGAATAGTCCGCGTCGATGAAAACGTTTCCCTCGCGCGGGATAAAAACTTTCCTGATTTCCTTGCCCTCGCTCTCGCGGATTGGTATGTTTTGAAGATTGGGATTGGCGCTGGAAAGCCTGCCCGTGGCGGTTATCGTGTTGTTGTACGTGGTGTGAACGAGCCGCGTGCTGTTGTCAATCAGCGGTTTAAGCCCCTCGACGTAGGTTGAATACAGCTTCTGATGCATTCTGTAACTCAAAATCAGGCGAACCACTTCGCTTTCGCCCGCAAGCATTTCCAAAGTTTCGGCATTCGTGGAATACTTGCCCGATTTATTCTTCTTGCCGGACTTTAAGCCCAATTTTTCAAACAGCACCTCGCCGAGCTGCGACGGGGAATTTAGATTAAAGCGGATACCGCACAAATCGAATATTTTGTCGCTCAATTCGGTCATTTTTGCCGAATATTGCGCGCCTAACGCCTGCAATTGCCACTGGTCAACGGTTACGCCCGTGTGCTCCATATCGAATAAAACTTCGATTAAGGGCTTTTCCACGTCGTAATACAGGCTCAACGCGCCGTCTTTTTCGAGAGTTTGAAGATATTCCCCGTAAATTTTGCTGAACGCAAACGCCGAATATTTGTAGTCGAAGCCGTTGCTCTCGCACATATCGCGCGCGCTCTTGGTTTCGTTGAAATAGTCGGCAAGGTAATGAAGCACCGAAATATCGTCAACGTCGCACGCGGGCTTTAAGCCGCCGTCAAAGGCGTGCAAAAGGCGTTTATAGTCGTACACGACGACTTTGTTAGCTTTGTTGGCGAAAATCACGCCGAGACATTGAAGCAAATCTCTCAACGGAAAGTTGCAGCACAAGTCGTCTTCGTCGCAAGTAATATCGTAACTTTTGCCGTTAACGTATATATTTGCCGAAAGTTTTTCGTAATTTATGAAAAATTCGCCCGTTTGCGCGCACACGCTCATAACGCTTTGCTTGTCGTTGAGGGCGATAATTTCGGGGTATTCCACCTGCTTAGTATCAACCGGCGAGCCCTCGAACTGCACCGTGGTTAAAAAACTCTTAAATTCAAACTCCTTAAAAAGCTCCCTCACCTCGGAGGAAAAGCTATCGGGCACGGCGCAATTTTCTATTTTTATATCCAAGTCGCAATCGCGCTTAATAGTTGCCAATTTATACGAAAAATAAGCGCTGTCTTTGCCGTCCGCAAGTTTTTTGCGCAGAGCCGCCGACTTTATGCCGTCGATATTCTCGTAAATGCCGTCCAAACTCCCAAATTCGTCCAAAAGCTTGCGCGCGGACGTTTCGCCTATGCCGCTCACGCCGGGAATATTGTCCGATTTGTCGCCCATAAGCGCCTTTAAATCGACGACGGCGCTCGGTTTAAGCCCAATCTCACTCTCGAAATTTTCAACCGAAAGCTTTAAAAGATCGCTTACGCCGCGCTTGGTATAATAGATGTCGGTCTTTTCGTCAACCAACTGAAAGGAATCCCTGTCGCCCGTATAGATATAGC
>N._stephensi_703_cecum__coassemble_93_pt1 | contig 15468 bp, 11 predicted proteins | sample N__stephensi_703_cecum__metabat2_low_PE_003 | metagenome-assembled genome bin N
CCCGCTCGTCGCTGATTATCTCGGAATACAGCGAATTTTTTGCGTCCTGCTCCTTTGTAAGACGGTCGTTGAGCTCCTTTAAGTCAACCGCCGCGCTATTCGGTCTGTCAGTCAGTCCCTTTTCGGACTTAAAGCGTTCCGCCCTCACGCTCTCTTCCTTAACCGCCTTTTTAAGCGCCGCGTAATCGTCCATATCCTTGGAAATTATCTTAATTTTGTCCGAAATCAGTTCCAAATCAAGCTTATATTGGGCGCAGAATTGAACTATTATCTTCCTGTTTTCTGCGACGGCGGCGGTGAGATTGTTCTCGTCCGCTTCGGCGGTATTTTTCCTGCTCTTCAAATTTTCGTACGCGTCGATATCCGAGCACAACTTGGAAAGGCGGTCTACGTAGCTTCCCGCGACCACGCCGTATCCCGCAAAAAATTGATCGAGCTTTTGCTCTAACGCAAGCTTTTCTTCCCTTTTAGCCTTTATTTCAGCTTCTTCCTCTTCGCTCTTCGATTTGAGCTCGGCATAGTCCTTTAAATCGCTTAAAAATGACGCCACGGCGTAGGTTACGCCGTTTTCGAACGAATAGCCGAACGGCAGCAACTGCGCCTGAATTTCGGAATACGCGTCGTCCACCGCCTTTTTTGCGGCGATTTTTTGGGGATTTTCGCTCTGAACGCTCCTCTCCTGCACGTTTTGGCGCGCGCCCGCCTTTTTGTTGAGATATAAAAATCCGCACGCAGCAAGCCCCAAGACGCCCACAACAAGAAGCGCAACGCCAGCGGCGAGCACGAAAAATGCGGTGACTGCGCCGCCCAGCAAAAGCGCGGTGAACACGGCGGCGAGAATTAAAAACACCGTCTTGTTGCTCTTTTGCGGCTCTGCGGCAAAGCTTTCGACCGAATAGATATAATCGGGAATTTTGCCGCACTCCTCTTCCGCGCGTTTATAGCGTTCCGCCCTTTCGTTCAGCCCGTCAACTTCCTCCTGCGGCGGCAAGCGCAGCGCGAATTTTTGCAGCAAACGCCGCTCTTTATCCGAATAGCCGTCGCTTTCGGCGTCCTGCAAATCGTACGATAATTTGGCTTGCGCGTCGATATCCTTCCTCACGCCGTCAAGCGCGGGCTTTTCGGGCGCGCCGTTCGCAAATTTTGCCTGCAACGACGAATAGCGCGAAAAATCTTCCTCGGTGAAAAATTTTCTCTTTGCTTGCGCGTTTAAAGTGCGGTCGCGCTCCAACGCGTTTTCGATTGCTTCGATTTCCTCCTTTTCGGGCATACCGAAGGGATAATTGGCTTCAATCTGCCGCATTTCGCCGTTTTTTGCGGCGACGCCCGCAACCAGCGCGTCGTAATTTTCCCAATTTGCGATAACCACGTTTTCCGATTGCGCAGCGCTTATTTTATCGCTGAGCGCGCAAACGCGCCTTTCCGCCTGGTCGTAGCGCGCATATTTTTCGGCAAGGCAATCGCGTATTACCGTGGCGTTTGCTATATCCTCCGAAAGCTGGTTGAGCCGAGCCGTTGCACGCGTGATTAAGTCGTTGCCGGTTCTCGATTTTTTAAATTCCTTGCTCTTGCTCTCTAATTTCGAAAGCGCGTCCTCCAAATTAGTGTCGTCCGTGCCGCCCGCAACGAAATTGTTGAGCTTTGCGTTTATGCTGCCCGTCGAAGAAATCTCTATTTCGCTTCCCGAAATGAATATAGTGCGCTCGAACGACTGCTTGTCTATGCCGAAGATAACTTCGCCCACGGCGTCACCGGACGGCGGCTGGATTATGCCGTTGCAATACACTGTCAAGCTGTCCTTAACGTTGCTCTTTTCATCGAAAAAGCGTTCGATTTTATAGACCTTTCCGCCCGCCTCGAAAGCGACGTTGCCGCCGAACGAACCGCCCGCAAACGGATAGAAATGGCGGCGTTCGTTAAAGCCGCTGTTTGCCCTGTCCGCGTCTAAGCCGTAAAACATAGCCTTTAAAAAGGACGCGAGCGTAGTTTTTCCGTATCCGTTTTCCCTGCAAAAGGACGTGAGGTTGCCGTTAAAATTATAGTCGGCGCCGCTTATTTTACCGAAATTTTCAATGTGGCAGGAAACGAGTTTCATATTTCGATGTTACCTCCGCCGAGAGCCTTTAAGCCGATTGCGATAATTTTTTTCTTCTCCTCGTCCGAATATTCCGGATTTGCATACGCGCAGCGCACGAATTCCCCTTTTAAGGACAAATCGCCGCTGAAGCTTTTTATATCCAGCTTTTTAACCGTTTTATCCTTTACGTCCGCATACAGGCAGTCCGACCCGAGATAGGTCGCAACGTCGCTTGGCAAAATTTCGGCGTCGAAATCGGTTTCTCCCACGAGATTTATTCTGTAAATATTCTTCCTCTCGAAATTTATTTGCTCTTTCACCTTTAAGTAGGCGTTATAAGTATCCTGCGCGTCGGTTATATCCACGTCGGCTTCTATAATCGTGCGCTCGGCAAAGGGCACGAAGGCGCGCTCTATCTCCTCGCCGATATTTATCAGAATAAAGCCGTGTTTGCCCGTTTCGTCAAATCCTCTGCCTTCGAGACAGCCGCTGTATGCGTACACCCCACGGTCGTCCAATTTGCCGTTTTGGTGCCTGTGCACGTGCCCCAGCGCGAGATAGTCGATATTTTTATTGCACAGTTTTTTCAGGTTGACCTTATCCTTGCCCGAAGCGTCGCCCGCCTGCCCGTGAAGAACGACGATATTTACGTCGCTTGCATTCAGCGACAGGGTGGAATACATAGACGCCGAATTTTCGGACGAGATTTCAATGCCGGAAATTACGACGTTGCCGTACGCGTACGATTGCCATTGGCTTGAAAATGTTTTCAGGTTGGGGATAATCTCGTCGGAATAAGCCGCCGCCACGTCGTGATTGCCTTTAAGATATAAAAAATCTATTTCGGGCGTCTTTTTAATCACGCTGTAAAAGAAATCTTTATCGCGCTTAAACGGAGTGTCGCTGTCGAACACGTCGCCCGCGAGAATTATTACGCGCACCTGATTTGTGCGCGCGTACTCCACCATTCTTCTGAAAGTGTTGCGCAGTTCTTCCTTGCGCTTGTCCGCGATTTCTTTCGGGAATTTATCCATTTTCGCGCCGAGGTGCACGTCGGCGGCGTGAATAATCTTCATAGATAACCTCAAAGAGTTAATTTCTGTGATAATTATATCATAATTTGCGGCGTTCCGCAATAATTGCGGGCTTAATATTGGAATATATTCGCTCGCGAGAATGCGCACAAACGGTTAAACGTCTGGCAAACGGTTAGCGCCGCCCGCAGGAAATCCTGCGGGCGGCGCCCAATTATTCTTCATTTTCATTTCTAAGCCGCGCTTTGCGCAAAATTCAAGCTAACGCGGCTTGGGCTTTAAAAATCAGTTTCTGTTATTTGCAAAAAGCGCAAACAACCTTACGAGAAGCTCCAAAATTTCAATATACAGATATATGAGCGTGGTTACGAGCGAGAACGCGAAGTACCACTCGTACGACTTATGCGCGCCAGTCTGCACGATATAGTCGATATTCTGCAAATCCCAGAAAATCATAACGGTTGCCCAAATTACGCACACGACCGAAATTAACAGCTGCAACCACCAAATCTGCTGGAAGCTGAAAAGACCGAACAGCGATAAAAGCCCCATAATCGCCTCGACCAATACGAGGCTGATGACAACCACCATAAGCCCGCGTACGAAGCGGCTGCTCACGCGCGCCTGCGTGAATTTGTTCACCGCCAACGCGATTACGAACACGAGAGCGGTTGCGATAAACGCCGCAATCGAAAGCCCGGGGAACACCAGCGCGTCTATAAGCGCCGCAAATAAGCCCAAAAGCGCGCCTTCGAGCACGACGTAAATTATCCCGAGGAACTTTACCGTCGACGGCACGAACGCGATTACGAGCGCCATAACCACAAGCACGACTGAAACGATTGCCGTTGCCGTGATAATGGGCACGATTACCTCGAACGCCCCGTTTGCAACCGCCCACCAGAAAATTGCCTCCACCGCCACGGCGGAAATTATCGTGACGAGCGCGAAGAGCGCGGCTTTTAAATAAACGCCCTTATAGGTCGCCTGTTCGCCGCTGCCCGAAAGTTCCCCGCGCGACGCCATCTTCGCCACGCGCCTGACTGCGGGATTTCCCATACGCATAAACTTCACCTCCGATATAGTTATAAACTATTCTACACAAAGTTTAACACAATAATCAAAACATTGCAATAAAGTGCGCAAATTTTCAATCGATATAGCGGCTGTTGGCGCGGCCGCTTTGCACGGCGGCGTTTAGCTTATCCTGCAAGCTCTTGGCAACCTCTTCAACCGAATATTCGAAGGTGCCGTCTACGTTTTGCATGAGCAGCTTTGCTATTTCCTTATAAAAAACACTGCGCACGCTGTCGGCGCCGCCCTGCCAATTGGGAAGATTACGGGTGAAATCCACCGCGTTAACCGCGTTTTTGTTGAACTCGTCCAAAAGGAAAATTTGGCCACTATACTTTTCCATAACCTTTCCGCTGACGGGTATGCTGCCCGCAGAGCATTCCAGCCAACCGTCGGTTGCGTAGAAATAGCGGATAAAATCCTTGGCTACGGCAATTTTTTCGCTGTCGCCGTTGTCGAAAACTTCAAATCCCTCGCAGAAAAAGGTGCATTTGTCGCCGGGATAATTGACGAAGCCGTATTTGTCGTTTTGGTCGTTTTGCGCTTTATTGTAGTTGGAGCTGCCGAGATTGAAGTTATAAAACGCCAATTCGTCCATCTTGAACTTACTGCTGTTGTCCGACATAGTTTTGAAGTACGCGACGGGCAAATACCAGCCCTTATCCACGCCACGCTGCAGCCATTCGAAGGCTTGCATTGCGGCGGGGTCGTCAACGAAGTTGAAGTTGCCGTCGTCATCGAACAAATCACTGCCGAACGCGCGCAGTATCGTCATAATGTGCGTGTCGCCCTGATTGTCCTTGGCGTACATCATCATCGGCACGCTGCCGTCGGGCAAATTTTCGGCTAAGGTATCGAGAATTGTCGTCCACTCCTCTATCGTCCAGTGGGAAATGACGCCCTTTTCCGCGGAGGCGTATTCGTCCAAGCCGCATTGGCGCAGCATTTCCTTGTTGTAAATCAGGATATTCTGCGAAGCCATATAGGGCAGCATATACAGCTTACCGTTGAACTTTCCGTTGGTAACGTAGGTGGAATTAAGGTCCGCGAGAGCTTCCGCCGGCAATACGTCGTCCAAGGGCACGGCGTTGCCCGTGTGAATGAACGAGCTCATGTTGAAGAAGCCGTCGTACAGAATATCCACCGCGTCGTCCGTGCCGAAAGTGTTGGTTATCGCCTTTGTTTCCTCGCCCGCTTCAAACTCGACGACGTTGATTTTTACGTCCTTGCCGTATTGTTTTACGAAATCCTCGCTTGCAAGCGACATCAGCGTATACGCGTTAGTGATATCGGGACGGGCTACGCTGTTTATCGTGCTCGAGCGCGGAACCTTTATGGTTATCTCTTTAACCGTGCTCTTTGCGCAACCCGAAAGACAGGGCAGCGCGGTTGCCGCCGCCGCGAAAACTAAAGTTGAAATTACGCTTAAAATCTTTTTCATATGCGTCACTCTCCGCTTCCTCCGCCGTTTTTGTCTCTGTTTACGTGCTCCATTTTCTGCAACAGCACTTTTATGTCTATTGGTTTGGTCAAGAAGTCGTTCATACCGCTTTCGAACGCCTTTATCTGATCCTCTTTAAAGGTGTTTGCCGTGCACGCAAAGATGAGCACCGACTTTGCGTCCTCCCTTTCGAGGTTGCGGATCATGCTTGAAGCCCCGCACCCGTCGAGCACGGGCATACGCATATCCATAAGGATAACGCTTATTTCGCCGACCGCGGAGCTTTGGAAAATTTCCACCGCCTCCTCGCCGTTTGCGGCGTGCACGACGTCGAAGCCCGCGTCCTTTAAAATGTGCATAAGTATTTCGGCGTTAAGCTCGTTGTCCTCCGCAACCAACACCTTCAAAGGCTTTGCCTCCTCCGCGCTTTCGGACGGAAGCGGCTCCGCCTCTTCGTCGGAAGTGAATTTGAGATATTCGGGAATTTCCGCAATTTCCGCGGGAAGAGTAACAGTGAATTTGCTGCCCTTGCCCTGCTCGCTTTCGACCGAAATTTCACCGCCCATTGCGTCGACGAGGAGCTTGCTTATCGCCATTCCCAGACCCGTGCCCTTGGTGGAGCCCGAATTGCTGTTTCTGTCCTGCGTGAACGCGTCGAAAATTTTGGTTAAAAACTCCTTGTTCATTCCGCAACCGGTGTCCTCGCAGACGAAGGTTGTGACGACGTGCTTTTCGTCGGTTAAGCTTTGGCTTACGGTCAGCTTGATTTTTCCGCCTGCGGGCGTGAATTTCGCGGCGTTGCCGACGATATTCATAAGCACCTGTTTTACGTGCACTTCGTCGCCCAAAATGCAGGGAACCGTTATATTTACTTCGGAAATATACTCTATTTCGCGGTTCTTTATATTGTCGAACTGCATGGATTGGATTGCCTCGACCACGGCTTCGACGAGAAGCGGCTCGCGCGAGACTTCAACCTTGCCCGCCCGCAGCTTGGAAATGTCGAGAATATCGTTGATGAGCGAAAGCAGATATTTTGCCGTGCCGTGCGACTTTGACAGCCACTCCTTTATCTGGTTGTGCTTCGCAGGGTCGTCGATTGAAGTCATCATAAGATAGTTGAGCCCAACAAGTCCGTTTAAGGGCGTCCTTATTTCGTGGCTCATATTGGACAAAAATTCGCTTTGCGCCTTTTCCTGCGCGTACGCCTTTGCCGTCTTTTTCTGCATAATCATCATTACGACCATTGCGACGATGATGACCGCGACGGTTACGCACAGCGCCGTCACTATCATCCAGACGAATGAATTGGTTTGCTCGGCAAGCGCTGCGTCGTTGACCGACATGAGGAAATACCAGTCCGTGGTGGTGCCGCTTAACGGTATGCAATAGTTGAGCTCGCGCACGCCGCCGCTCTCCTGGTAGAACCAGAAAGTTTCGCCTTTGCCCATTTTTTCCTCAACCTGCGCCCTCGTCAAATCCGAACGGTCGCTGTTTTCGATAATTTCCAGCCAATTGTCGGAATTGTGGTTGGCAAAGTCCTCCCTGTCCACTATATAATCGCCGTCGAGGTTGACGACCGAGCTGTATCCGCGCACGTTGCCCTCGTCGTCGGCGTAGCTTTCGATTATGAGCCCGTCGACAATCGACGAACGCTTGGTTACGCCGATGACCGCGCGCACCTTCTTTTTGTCCGCGCCGATTTTTATTCCGTCCAGCTCTCCCCTTAGCTCGTAGGCGTAAATTACCACCTTGTCTGAATTCATTACGGGCAGGGAATCGAAGCCCGCCGCCTTGTAATTTCCGTTCTTTAAGAGCGCACCGTAATCGTAATAATCGGGCGTGTTTTCGTCCTGACGGTAGGTTATATCGGTATAGTACGAGCCGTCCTCCATCAAAAGATAAACTTTGTCGAAGGTGGATTCGTACGCCTCGTAACCGAGATATTCGTTGATGCTCCTCTTGCTCTCCAAATCTTCGGCGTTGCGCTTTAAGCGCTGACCTATGCGCGATAAATTTTTGATGTTGAACTCAACGAACATAGTAATGGTGTTTCTGTCGTGGGTTGCGATTTCGCTGATGTTGTTCAGCGTCGTCTTTTCGATAATATTGTTCGTGACAATCGAATAGACGCCCACGACAATAGCTATCGTGACCGCAACCATAAAAAATATCAATGCATATACTAATTTTTTATACCGTTTCATTGCCCAAAATCCTTTGTACGTATTATATTATAACATTTATAATCAACTAAATCAACATATGCAACCTTTTTAACAAAAAAATAAAGGTCTGCGCGGCTTTTAAAGCCGCGCAGACGCACGTTTAACTTAAAATTTATTACGTTACAATCAATTTCTCGGGTTTTTGATATTCGCCTGAGCTGCCGAGAGGCGGGCGATGGGCACGCGGTAAGGCGAGCAGGATACGTAGTTAAGCCCGATTTTGTGGCAGAATTCGATGGACGAAGGGTCGCCGCCGTGTTCGCCGCAGATACCTACGTGTAAGTCCTTTCTTTCGCCCTTGCCGAGCTTAACCGCCAATTCCATAAGCTTGCCTACGCCGACCGTATCCAGACGGGAGAACGGGTCGCTTTCGTAAATCTTGTTGGAATAGTACGAGGGCAGGAATTTGCCCGCGTCGTCGCGCGAGAAGCCGAAAGTCATCTGCGTCAAGTCGTTGGTGCCGAAGCAGAAGAACTCCGCCTCCTTTGCGATTTCGTCTGCGGTGAGAGCCGCGCGGGGGATTTCAATCATGGTGCCCACTTCGTATTTAAGGTCTACGCCGGCAGCCTTGATTACCGCGTCCGCCGTTTCAACGACCGTCTTTTTAACATACGCAAGCTCTTTCACTTCGCCTACGAGAGGTATCATAATTTCGGGAACGACCTTCCAATCCTTATGCCTCTTCTGAACGGCGATTGCCGCCTTTATGACTGCGTTGGTCTGCATAACCGCGATTTCGGGATAGGTTACGGTAAGACGGCAGCCGCGGTGACCCATCATGGGGTTGAACTCGTGCAGGTCGGAAATTATCTGCTTAATCTGCGCAACCGTTTTGCCCTGCGACTGTGCGAGCGCCTTTATATCCTCCTCGTCGGTGGGAACGAACTCGTGGAGAGGAGGGTCGAGGAAACGAATGGTTACGGGCTGACCTTCCAGCGCCTCCATAAGTCCCTCGAAGTCCGCCTGCTGCATGGGCTCGATTTTTGCGAGCGCCGCCTTTCTTTCAACGACGGTGTCAGCGCAAATCATTTCGCGGAACGCGCCAATTCTTGCGGGGTCGAAGAACATATGCTCGGTGCGGCAAAGACCGATGCCCTGCGCGCCGAACGCCGCCGCCTGCTTTGCGTCCGCGGGGGTGTCCGCGTTGGTTCTTACGCCGAGCGCCTTGTACTTATCCGCAAGCTCCATAATTCTTCCGAAGTAGCCCGAGTTGGGGTCTGCGGGAACGGTGGGGATTACGCAATCGTAAATGTTGCCGGTGGAGCCGTCGAGGGAAATTCCGTCGCCCTCGTGATATACTTTGCCCGCAAGGGTGAAGCATTTGTTTTCTTCGTCCATTTTAATGTCGCCGCAACCCGAAACGCAGCAGGTGCCCATTCCGCGGGCAACGACCGCCGCGTGCGAGGTCTGACCGCCGCGCACGGTTAAGATACCCTGCGAATACTTCATACCCTCTATGTCTTCGGGGGAAGTTTCGAGGCGGACGAGAACGACCTTTTTACCCTTTTTACCCATAAGCACCGCGTCCTCTGCGGTGAATACGATTGAGCCCGCAGCCGCGCCGGGGGAAGCCGCAATGCCTTTGCCTACCACGTTATTTTTATCGGCTTCCTTCAAAGCCTTGGGGTCGAACTGGGGGTGCAGGAGCATATCGAGCGACTTTGCGTCGATTTGCATAAGCGCTTCCTTTTCGGTAATCATACCCTCGTCGATTAAATCGCACGCGATTTTGATTGCCGCAGCAGCGGTGCGCTTGCCGTTACGGGTCTGCAACATATAGAGCTTGCCCTGCTCTATCGTGAATTCCATATCCTGCATATCGCGGTAGTGGTTTTCGAGAGTGTCGCACACCTTTAAGAACTGCTTGTACACGTCGGGGAGCACTTCCGCCATCTTGGTTATGGGCATAGGGGTGCGGACGCCTGCAACGACGTCTTCGCCCTGGGCGTTCATCAAAAATTCGCCCATAAGTCCCTTTTCGCCGGTTGCGGGGTTACGCGTGAACGCAACGCCCGTGCCGCAATCGTCGCCCATGTTGCCGAACGCCATCATCTGAACGTTTACCGCGGTACCCCAGCTGTATGGAATGTCGTGGTCCATTCTGTAAATATTTGCGCGGGGGTTGTCCCAGCTGCGGAACACCGCCTGAACCGCCGCGAAGAGCTGCTCCTTGGGGTCGTCGGGGAAATCCTTGCCGAGCTGATTTTTATACTCCGCCTTGAATTGGTTTGCGAGGGTCTTTAAGTCGTTTGCGTCGAGCTCCACGTCGAACTCAACTCCCTTCTTCTCTTTCATCTGGTCGATGAGTTTTTCGAAGTATTTCTTGCCGACCTCCATGACGACGTCGGAGAACATCTGAATAAATCTTCTGTAACAGTCCCAAGCCCAACGGGGGTTGCCCGACTTTGCGGCTATGGTGTTTACCACCTCTTCGTTAAGACCGAGGTTGAGTATCGTGTCCATCATGCCGGGCATGGAAGCGCGCGCGCCCGAACGGACGGAAACGAGAAGGGGATTTTCCTTGTCGCCGAATTTTTTGCCGCAAATTTTTTCCATCTTGTCGATATAGCTTAAAATTTCCGCCTTTATATCGGGATTGATTTGCCTGCCGTCCTCGTAATACTGTGTGCACGCCTCGGTTGAAATGGTGAACCCTTGGGGAACGGGCAGACCGATGTTGGTCATTTCCGCAAGATTGGCGCCCTTGCCGCCCAAAAGCTCTCTCATCGTTGCATTACCTTCGGTGAAAAGGTAGCAATACTTTTTTGCCATAAATCTTCCTCCTGAAAATGTTTATATTCTGACCTTTTCATTATAAACTATCCGCGCCGATATTTCAAGTACTTTATGTAAATTATTTCCATATGACGAAAAAAACTCCCGCCGTGGGAGTTTTACATCATTTCGATATATTGTTGCAGACTGTTAAGTTTGGCGTCGGTTTTGTAGGCGAGATATTGCTTTAAAAGTTTAAGCGCGCGTTTTTCGCCGTCTAAGGTTATTTCGCCGCCCTTTCCGTCGGCAACGCGCAGGGCGTTGTAGGTCGTTCCGCTCGTGCCAACGCCCGTGCCGCAATCCCAACAGGTGAACGCGCCCGCGTCCATATCGAAGCGCATTTTGATTGCCTTCGTGAGATTTGCGCCGCACTCGGTGCAATTTTCGAGAGAAACGCCGTAGCCAGACCGCCTTAGCGCCGAGAGCAAAAATTTGATAAGCACTAGTTTTTCGTCGTCCGAACACATTGCGGTGAGCGCGGAAATGCAATCGGCGAAAATTTCGGCGTTGCCGTCGCCCTCGTAGGTGAGCGCCATCGCCGTTTCACACACGGAGCAAGCCGCGTAATATTTGTTCACGTCGGTGCGCAGGTCGTAAAAGCTTTCGCATTCGCTCGCCTGCGTAACCGTGTATCTGCCGCCGCGTTCCGCCAGAATATATTCCGCAAAACAAAAGGGCTGGGCAGCAAATTTCAGCTTTGCGCCCGCCTTTTTTACCCCCTTTATGCCCGCGGTGAGTTTTCCGCGCTCCGCGGTAAGCAGAGTTAATATTTTGTCGTTTTCAAGGTAGTCTACCGCGCGAAGCATAAGCGCGTTGACCTTTACGTTATCCATAACCCGTAAGTTTACTTCTTTCCTTTCAACTCTTTATACAGCATATAATAGCTCACGGAACCCGTCTTTTCAAACATCTTCCAGGCAAGTTCCGCCGCGTCGTTATCCCTTTCCCGCATAAGCGCACCTCCTTTATATTATGGTGTGCGCATTTTGCGCGTATTATTACGGCTTCTTTTTTCCGTAGCCGAAGTTATCCATCAAAGCGGGACGGTCGCGCCAATCTTCCTTGACCTTTACGTAGGTGGTGAGGAACACTTTGGCGCCCAAAAACTTTTCCATATCCTTGCGGGCGAAGGAGCTCACCTCTTTAAGCGCCGCGCCCTGTTTGCCGATTAATATCGCCTTGTGGTTGGGCTTTTCGCAAATTATATCGAGGTTGACGTCGTACACGCCGTTTTCGCCCTTTTCGAACGAGTTGACGACCACCGCCACGCCGTGCGGAATTTCTTTATCGAATTTCAAAAGTATCTTTTCGCGCATAATTTCGGAGAGCATAAAGCGTTCGCTCTTGTCCGAAATTATATCCTCTTCGATGACCTTTCCGCCCTCGGGCAGCCGCTCGATTATCGCGTTTAAAAGCCCCTTTAAGTTTATGCCCTTGCGCGCGGAAACGGGGAACACGTCGCAATCGACCCCCTCCTCGTACAGCCGCTTTACGTCGGCGGGAATATTTTCGCGCGGCATAATGTCTATTTTTGTGTAGGCGATAATCATCGGGATTTTGCCCTTACAATACCGCTTTGCAAGCTCTATATCGCCGTCGGAAAGCCCCGCGTGCCCGTCCATTACGAACAGCACCAAATCCACGCCCTTTGCGGTGGTTTCTGTCGTCTTTTCCATCATTTGGGAGAGCGCGCTTTTCGCCTTGTATATGCCCGGAGTGTCGATGAACACGATTTGATAATCGGGCTCGGTGATTATTCCCATAATCGCGTCGCGCGTGGTTTGCGGCTTGGGGGAAACTATCGCCACCTTTTCGCCCACGAGCACGTTTACGAGCGTGGATTTGCCCGCGTTAGCCCTGCCAATAAGCGCAACGTATCCGCTCTTCATTGCTCCCTCGCTAAATTAAGTATTTTCAAAACGCGTTCCTCTTTTTCGCGCATCGCCGCCTTGTCGCCGTCGGTCATATGGTCGTAGCCCAGCAAATGGCACATTCCGTGCGTTGCAAGATAAAAAAGCTCCCTCTCGTAGGAGTGACCGTACTCCTCCGCCTGCTCCCGCGCGACGTCGGTGCAGATTGCAATCGAGCCCAAAAATAGATTTCCGTCCGCGTCCCTGTCGAACGGATAATCTTCGCCTTTCAGCTTTTTGCCGCAAATTCCTTCAAGCGTGGGAAAGGAAAGCACGTCGGTCACGCTATCGTTTTTTCTGAATTCCGCGTTTAATCTTTTAATTTCTTCCTTGCCGACGAAAATGATTTCGGCCGACAGCGGGCAGTCCGCCTGCACTTCGTCCGCAAAAGCCGCCGCAAGCGCGGAAAAATCGTATTCGTCGCAATATATTCCCAATTCAACCATATTTTAGCCGTCTTAATTCTTTTTGCCGATTTTGATTTTGGGGTAGGAAATTCTGGAATGGTACACGCCCGAGAGCGACTGCGCAATGGTGCGGCTGATAACCGTTAAATCGCGCATGGTTATGTTGCAGTCTACGAATTGGTCGAGGTTGATACGCTCCTCGATTAAGCTGCCCACGAGCGCCTCTATGCTTGCCGGCGTTCTGTTTGCAAGCGAACGGGTTGCCGCCTCCGCCGCGTCCACAATCATTATGATTGCCGCGATGCGCGACTGCGGAACGGGACCCATATACGAATAGTTCGCCATACTTATCTCGCCGTCGCTCATTTTAAGCGCCTTTGCGTAGAAATATTTTATGGGCAGCGTGCCGTGGTGCTGTATCGCTATGTCCGCAAGAAATTCGGGCAGGTGATATTTTTTGATGAGCCTTGCGCCGTCCTTGGTGTGCGAACGGATTATATCCGCGCTCATTTCGGGCGTAAGCTCGTTATGAACGTTGTAGTCCGACTGGTTTTCGGTGAACATATCGGGCTTAACCAATTTGCCCACGTCGTGATAGTAAGCCGCCGCTCTCGCAAGCTCGCTGTCCTCCCCTATCGCGTTTGCGCACGCCTCCGCAAGCTGGGAAACGACGACCGAGTGGTTGTAGGTGCCGGGTGCTTCCTCTTTGAGTTTCTTGATTAGCGGTGCGCCCGGGGAGGTTATCTCCCTAAGTCTGAACACCGTGAGTTCGGCAAACATAAGCTCGAAAAGGGGCAGAAGCACCATAAACAACAGCGTGCTGAACAGTGCGCCGAGCGCGCCGTAACCCAAAAGTATCCACTGCGTTGCGCCGTCGGTGAACAGCATTTCCATTATGCCGATTATAAGCTCAATCGGAATGAGCAGCAGGAACACGATTAAAATGCTTTGCAGGCGGGTCTTTATTCTGTGGGATACGAAAACTATCGTAGTGCCCGCACAGAAGGTCAAAATCAATCCCGCGCAATACTGCCACATTTCCGACGAGGAAAGCTCGATAAGATTAATGTTGATATCCATAACGAATATCAGAAGTGCGTTGATTATGTTTAAAAACATTGCCTGACGCCTGCCGAGAAGGGTTGCGCACATAATGGCGAAAAATCCGAACGGGCGGGCGTTGGGGTTGATGTATTTGCCGAACAAAAAGCTTAAAAACAGCGACAAATCGAGCAGGAAAAACATTTCGATAAGCTTTATTACGTTTTTAAGCACCGCGGTGTCCTCGAAATAGAGGTAACCGTACGTGAGCACGGACAAAAAGAGCACCGTAGCCACGACGAACACGACCTTGTTGGTGTTTTTGGCGATAAACGCGATTGCCTGCGAGGATTGGTTGAGCTCAATCATCAAAAAGGCGATAGCCAAAACGATAATTACGTTGAGCGCAAACATCAGCAATCCGAGGCAAGCCGCTTTTTTAGTCAATCTTGTTTTCAACTTTTTCTCTCCCGACGTTTTCCTTGTCGTATGCGCGCACTATGCGCATAACCAAAGTATTTCTTACAACGTCTTTATCAGTAAGATTTATAACCGAAATTCCTTCGACTTCTTTTAAAAGTTTGGTGGCGTGAATAAGTCCGCTCTTCTTCCCCTCGGGGAGGTCAATCTGCGAAACGTCGCCGGTAATCACCATCTTGCTTCCGTCGCCCAAACGGGTGAGGAACATCTTCATCTGTTCGCGCGTGGTGTTTTGCGCCTCGTCCAAAATTATGAACGCGTTGGAAAGCGTTCTGCCGCGCATATACGCAAGCGGCGCGATTTCAATGGCGCCCCTGTCCATAAGCTTGGTGTAGCTTTCAACGCCAAGCATTTCCTGCAACGCGTCGTATAAAGGGCGCAGATAGGGGTCCACCTTGGTCTGCAAATCGCCGGGAAGAAAGCCCAATTTTTCGCCCGCTTCCACCGCGGGGCGGGTGAGTATTATCTTTTCCGCCTGCTTTTGCTTCATCGCCTGCACGGCAAGGCACACCGCAAGATAGGTCTTGCCCGTGCCCGCGGGACCGACGCCGAACACGATTGTATTCTTTCTTATTGCGTCTACGTACGCCTTCTGACCGACCGTCTTGCACTTTACGGGCTTGCCGCGGAAGGTTACGCCGACCGTTCCCGACGAAAGCTTGGTTATATCCGCCGCCCTGCCCTCCTTGGCAAGCTCGATGCAGTATACCGTTCTGCCGCTGTCCACCCTTTCGCCGCTTTCAACCAGCACCAGGAGGTTTTTTAACACGTCCTCCGCAAGGTGCACGTTTTCCTCCGCGCCCGATATTACAATATCGAGCTGGTCAACGCGGCAAAATACTTTAAGCTCGCGCGCGATAACGTTCAAATTATCGTCGAAATTTCCCAGTATTTTGGACAGCTCGTCAACGCTTCCCGCCGTTACTCTTCTCTCGATTTCCAATAAATTTACCTCTTCGGCTTATTCCATATTTATAGCCGCCGTGACTATGTACGAAAAG
>N._stephensi_703_cecum__coassemble_96_pt1 | contig 15433 bp, 9 predicted proteins | sample N__stephensi_703_cecum__metabat2_low_PE_003 | metagenome-assembled genome bin N
TGACGTTGGCGCAGAGTTTTGCGTGAATGTAGGTGACGGTTGTATCGGTTTCGCCGTCGCCCGCCGTATTGATGACGGTTGACCAATCGTCGGCGGAATAAATATTTATAGTTTCGCCAAAGGTGATGGTTTTTTCTGCGGCGGTAGTTTCGACGACGGGGGAATTTGAGCCGCCGTTAGTTAGACAGATTGCCGCAACGCCGCCGCCGAGCGCGACTGCAAAAGCGAGGCTGACCGAGGTGACGGTAGCCTTTAACTTTTTAGTCCACTTTATACGAGACGCCTTGTTTGCCATGGTTGAATATCTCCTTTTGCGCGGGGTTTTTGGCGCGTTTATTTGCGCCGCCCGCGAGCACATGTTTTTTATTTGTTTGCGCGGTTGCCGTTGTTGGGGCGGCTGCCGCGTGTTTTTTGTTTTTGGTTTTTTTGGGGCGGCGCGCTTTTGTTTTTTGTGCGCCGCGGTTTGATTTTGTCATTGCGCGGATTTTTTATGCCGCGGTTTGATTTTGTCATTGCGAGCGTAGCGTGGCAATCCCGAATTACGAAGTCCGCGTTTCAATCGCCCGGATTGCCGCGTCGCTCTCTTCGTTCGCTCCTCGCAATGACGCTACACCGCCGTTTTTGCCCGTTTTTACTATCATATTGCGGGCGGTTACGGCGAACGGTTCGCCTATCTGCACCGTTTTTGTCCGAAAAAGTCTACTTTTTTGTAAATTCTACTGTTGACATTATTGAACTCGCGCTATATAATAAACAGTGAGATAAAGCCCTCAGGGGCATTCTTTTGCACCTCTTTTTTATTTTCCGCAAAAGTAGACATTTTTGGAAAAATTTTGATTTTTTTCAGATTTTGGGCGATTTTCGACAATTTTTTTACCCCGAAAAGCGTGCGTTATGCCGAACGGTTCGTCTATCGCTTGTAAAATTAACAAAAATTTCCGCTTGACAGAACACAGCCGTCAAGCGGATTTTGCGTGTTTTTCGGGGTTTGGCGGCTGCGCGGCGGTTTTGCAAGCCGTCCTCTTTTCCTCCCGCCCTTTGACGGCGGACGATTATATGTTAAAATTGTGGAAATATTTTACGAGAGGTGTTTTTTATGATTTACGCATACGGTCGCGTGAGCGCGGCGGACCAGAACCTTAACAGACAGATTGACAGCTTTTTGCAGTACGGCGTGAGCGAACGACATATTTTTGCGGACAAAAAATCGGGCAAGGACTTTGACAGGAAGAATTATCAGCGGCTTAAAAATACCCTCGTGCGCGGGGATTTGCTTGTGATTAAATCCATTGACAGGCTGGGGCGGAACTACGATATGATTATGGAGGAATGGGCGGACATAACAAAGAGAATTAAGGCGGATATTTTCGTGATGGATATGCCGCTTCTGGACACGCGTTGCAGCAAGGAAAATTTGACGGGGAAGCTCATTTCGGACATAGTGTTGCAGCTGCTTTCCTACGTGGCGCAAAAGGAGCGCGAGAACATCAAGGTGCGCCAAAAGGAGGGTATTGCGGCGGCGAAGAGGCGCGGCGTGCGCTTCGGCAGACCGGAAACGTGCGTGCCGGTAAATTTTTGCTTGACGGCAAGGGAATATAAGCGCGGTGACATAACCATGGCGGAGGCGCTGAAACGGACGGGATTGAAGAAATCTACCTTTTACAAAAAATTGAAGCTGGTTGACGGGGAAATTGCGTGAAATTTTTGCGCGGGGTAAGCCGTGGGGCGCGGCGTTTCAATCGCGCGGCGCGGCTGTGCGCGGGAGCGGGTGCGTACGCGTGAATTTAATTATGGCGCCCGCGCGTGGGGCGTGCCCACGCGCGGGCGTTCGCGCCGTCATTGCGAGCGTAGCGCGGCAATGACGCATTACGAAGTCCGCGTTTTCAATCTTCGGGATTGCCACGTCGGGCTATGCCCTCCCCGCAATGACACGTACCGTCGCAGCGGAAGAATTTGGCGCGGGCAAACGGCGGCTAAACGATTGACAGTTTAAAGCGCGGATTATATAATAAAAGCCGGTATGAACGTTAAGGAAAAATTCAAATTCGGCTTTGACGCGAGCAGGGCCGTTTCGATAAGCTTAAAGGTATGCGCCGCGGTTGCCGCCGTGTGCGCGCTGATACTCACCTTTACGGTAAGCGACTATTACATATTCAACCGCTTCGGCGAGTTCGGCTTCTTTTTTTGCGTGAGCCAATGGATTAAAAAGGCGGGCTTGCTGTTAATTTTGGCGGCGGTGTTTTTCAACTGCAGAAGTTGCGGCGACGCGGTTAAATACGTCCTCCCCCTCTTCCTCATTCTCAGCTGTTGCCTTTTCGGCGGCTATTTCGACGTAATCCCCCCCGCAACCACGCCCGAGCAGGAAGTGTTCAATTCGGTCAACCTCAACTTCCCGAAGTGGCTGAATATAACGCTCTTCTTTTTGCAGAACGTCGCCTACGCGGCGTGTTGCGCGCTTTTGATAGTTAAGGACGGCGTTAAGGTCAACCCCCGCTCCTTTATCTGCCTGCCCTTCGCGCTGCTGTGCACACTGCCCTTGAATATCTTCGAAAATTTCTTCGACATCAACGCAATTTCCGCAACCAGCTGGCTGAGATTTAAAAATTTCACAATCTGGCACTTCATCGCCCTCTGCGTGCTGGCGGGCTCGACGATAGGGCTGTACTACTTTCTGAAAAACAAATCGCGCGAGCAGCAGGATAAATATTTTGCGGTGATTGCTATAACCTTGCTCATTCAGTACCACAGCAAGGACAGCGTGGTTATGGGCGACGGCTACAACGTGTACAACACGGTGTTCGCCTGCCTGCCGCTGTTCATCTGCAACATCGGCGTGTATATAGCGAGCGCTTCGGTCATCTTCAAAAAACGCGCTCTGTACGCAATGGCGTTTTTCGTTCACGCCGTGGGCGCGCTTACCGTGTTCGTCTACTTTGGCAAGGACGAAATGAGCAACTACGGAATTTTTTGCAGTTACTCCATTCTCTACTTCTGCTTGACCCACTGTCTGCTGTTTGCGCTGTGCGTGTTGCCGTCGGCGTTGGGGCACTATCGGTTCAAAATCAAGGACTGCATAATTCCCCTGATTTACTACTTTGCCGTAATCGTGGTGGCGTCGCTTTCGAGCACGCTCGTCTCCTCGCTCTCCACCACCTGGCACACGGCGGACGGCGTTTATCCCTTCGCGGGCGAAAATTATATGAAGCCCAACTATGCGTTCACGCAGATTAACCCCCTGCCCTTCGAGGTGCCCAACCTTATACCCTTGGGCGGCGCTATGCAGTATCTTAATATTTTTTACGTGCTGCTGGTGTACGTGGCGTACGTTTGCCTGTTCTTTGCGTTTTACGGGGCGTACAGGGCGTTCCTCGCCATCCGCGCCGTAGTTCTCAAAAGGCTTGCGCACCGCGCCGCAGCGGGCAATTTAGGCGGCTTGGAGCAAGGCGCGGACGGAGCGACGGCGTTGCAGGCTGAAACGGCGGCAACCGAGAGCGACGGCGGTGAAGCAACCGCAACGCAAGAAACGCAAGCCGCAGCAACCGCGGCGGACGACGGCGGAGAAGCTGCCGCAACCCAAGACGAAGAAACAAACGACGCTTGATTATTTGTGAATTAAAATTAAAAAACGCGGCGGCGCATTTTTATGCGCCGCCGCGTTCAGTTTCTACCTTTTCCTTAAAATCCGTTTTCTTCGGTTGCCGACCTGTCCTTACGCTTTTTGTCGCTCGAAAGCATAAGCCCTCTTCCCGTGATGATGGGAGAGATGATAAGCCACAGCGCGGCAAGGGTTACGAGCACGTAAATAATTATGGAGCCCGCCGTACGGGGACCGGCAAACACCCAACCGACGAGGTTGAAATCAAATATGCCGAAAAGCCCCCAATTGAACGCGCCGATAAGCACCAGCACGTAGCAAAGAATGTTGAGAAAAATCATACAAAGCTCTCCTTTAAATTTTAGCTATGTACTTAGTTTGCCCCAAACTTAGGCGTTTATGCCCGTAAATTTTTACTTATTTTTGCCTGTTTTTTGGCAATTGACCCCCACATATGCCCCAACTAACGCTATTTCAGCGGGTCCGCGCAGATGAACGCGCCAATCCTCATCGTGTCCTTTACAACCTTGACTTTGTCGCTTATTTCCACGCCGCCGACCATCAAAACTTCGCTTCCGTCGCACACCAAAGGGAGGGTTGCGCGCAGGCTTTGGGGTATCTTTTTGTCGGTCAGATAGTCTGATAAGCTGTTGCTTCCGCCCCCGAATTTGGTGAATTTATCCCCCGCCCTTTTAAAGCGTATCACCGCGGTCGGCGGAATTGCGTCGAGGTCGAATTTCAGCGTTTTTACGGGCACGTCGTACGCGCCGCGTATGCGCTCCGCCGTCTCGTCGGCGTACCTCCAATATTCGAGGCACGCCACGCAGCCCGCGTATTCGGTCGCCTCGCTGTCGTCGAGATTTTGCAAAAACGGCACGCCCGCGCTTTCGCAATCAACCGCGCCGTCCTCCACTATCGCAACGCCCTGCTCCTCCTTGACGGCGGTCAGCCCGAGGAACCCGAACGCCTTTCCGTTGTCCGCCGATTGCAGCGAAAACAGCCGCTCCAACTGCTCGGCGGTGTAGTCCTTGCGCCCGTACGCTCCCGCGATTATTGCGTGCGCGGCGCGCTTAAAAATCACCCTTTCCGCGCACGGCGATATTACGTAGCCGAAAGTCGGGCGGCGCACGGTAATCTTTTCCGCCTGCCTTGAAAGATACTCCTCGTCCTCGGCGGCAAGGCGCGAAAAGCGGTATATCGCCCGCACCGCGCCGGGCGCCGCCTCCTGCAAGGCGGGCAACACGCTGCGCCGTATTTTATTGCGCGTGTAGGCGTCGGTCAGATTGGTTGCGTCCACGACGAACGGCACGCCGTTTTGCTCAACGTACGCGTCAATTTCCTCGCGCGTGCAGGCAATCATCGGCCTTATGAGCTTCATCGCGGGCAAGTCGGTTATGCCCGCCATTCCCGCCAGTCCGCTGCCCCTTGCAAGATTGAACAGCACCGTTTCGGCGTTGTCGTTCATATGATGCGCGGTGGCGATAAAATCGGCAAAGCCGCCCTCAATCACCTCTTTATAGCATTTAAGTCGCCACTTGCGCGCGCCGTTTTCGTCGGTAAAACGCCCCTCTTCCGCCGCAAATTTGTGCAGAAAAATGCCGTTATCCCCGCAATATGCCTCAACGAACGCGCTGTCGCGCCTGCTTTCCTCTCCCCTTATACCGTGGTCGCAGTTGAGCGCGGACAGGGTAATTCCGTGCTCCTTTGCGTGCACTAAAAGATAGTGGAGCAGAGCCATACTGTCCGCCCCGCCCGAAACGGCAACGCATATTCTCTTGCCGGCATAAGGTGATAAATTCAAATTCATAAGCTATCCGCCCGCGCGCAAATTTACGCGCGCATTACTTTATTTTTGCCACTCCCGTCCTTACCGCCTCTTCGGCGACCGCCTTAGCAACCGCCTCGTGCGCGCGCTTGTCGTAAGCGTAGGGAAGAATGTAATCGCGGCTGAGCTGCCCCTTTTCTACGCACGCCGCAATCCCGCGCGAAGCCGCCATCATCATCTCGAAGTTGACCGTCCTCGCCCGCACGTCCAGCGCGCCGCGGAACAGCCCCGGAAACACCAGAACGTTGTTAATCTGGTTGGGATATTCCGACGAGCCCGTGCCGTGAATGAACGCACCCGCCTCCTTTGCGTCCGCAACCGAAATTTCTGGCACGGGGTTGGCAAGCGTGAAAAGTATGGGCTTGTCCGCCATGGAGCGCACCATTTCCTTGGTCACGCAATTCGCCGCCGAAACGCCGATAAACACGTCCGCGCCTACCATCGCGTCGGAAAGCGTTCCCTTTAAAAACGCGCGGTTGGTTATCTTTGCAAGCGCCTGTTGCGCGGGGTTGAAGCGTTGGTCGCCCTCGCAGATAACGCCCGCCTTGTCGCACGCGATAACGTCCTTTACGCCGAAGCGCAGCAAAAACTTTGCAATGGATATGCCCGCGGCTCCCGCGCCGTTAATCACCACCTTAACCTCGTCCATCTTCTTTTCGGCAAGGGTCAGGGCGTTTATCAAAGCCGCCGCAACCACTATCGCCGTGCCGTGCTGGTCGTCGTGGAAAACGGGAATGTCCAGCTCCTCTTTCAGCCTCGTTTCAATCTCGAAGCACCGCGGCGCGGAAATATCTTCGAGGTTAATCCCCCCGAAGCTCCCCGCAAGCAGCTTTATGGTCTTTATTATCTCCTCCGTATCCTTGGAGCGAATGCAAAGAGGATAGGCGTCAACTCCGCCGAACGCCTTGAAAAGCGCGCATTTGCCCTCCATAACGGGCATTCCCGCCTCGGGACCTATATCTCCCAAGCCGAGTATCGCCGTGCCGTCGGTGATTACGGGCACCGTATTCCAGCGCCTCGTCAGCTCGAAGCTCTTTTCGGGGTCTTTCTGTATCGCAAGGCAGGGCTCGGCAACGCCCGGCGTGTAGGCGAGGGAAAGCTTTTCCCTGCTATCAACCTCCACTCTCGGCACTATTTCAATCTTGCCCTTCCACTCCGCGTGTTTTATAAGCGATTGTTCTCTGTAATTCATCTCTTCTTCTCCTTGGTATGGTTCAAGAACAATTATAATCTTTCTTTCACACCGTTGCAAGCGTTTTTATAAATTCGGGGCAAAAGAAAAACTCTCCCCCGCAAGCTACGGAAAAGAGCGTTCTACATATTCACTCAAAATTTAATCGGCTGTAAAAGCAAAAAAATAAAAGTGTTATATTAAGTTTTAATTACGACATTCCCTCGAAGATGAGTTTGTCCGCTACGAGCGCGATGAACTCCGAATTGGTGGGGCGTTCGTTGCCTATGTACACGCGCACGCCGAAAATAGAATTTATCGCCTCTATCCTTCCTCTGTTCCAAGCCACTTCTATCGCGTGGCGTATTGCTCTTTCAACCTTGCTTGCGGTAGTCTTGAACCTTAACCCGATTTCAGGGTACAATTTCTTGGTAACGTTGTTTATAATGGTAGGGTCGTCAATCGTCATCTTAATACCCTCTCTCAGGTATTGATAGCCCATAATGTGCGGAGGTATTCCAATCGAAATGAAGATGTTGCTTATCTTTTCGTCAAGCGAAGTAACCCTCCTCTTATCGCGCGCCTGCGTGGCCACGAGGTATTCCCCCGACTGCTCGTCCAGCACCTCTTTCACCCTTTCGCACACCGTCGCGCACGGAACGGGCTTGACGAAGTAATACTTCGCGCCGCGCGCAATCGCCTTGCTTACGAGTTTGTCGTCGGAAAATCCCGACACCACGAAGACGCTGCACGACGGCAATGTCTCCCTCACGTGCCTCATCACGCCAAATCCGTCCTCACCGCTCAAAACGGTGTCCAGCAGCACCACGTCGGGCTTGAATTTATTTATCAGCCCTATGCCTGCGCTGCCGCTGTTGCTCACCCCGCACACGCTGAAATCGGTCTGCTCCTCAAAACATTCCTTCAACTCGCGCAGGAACTCCTCGTTGCTTTCTAAAATTACCATTTTATGCATTTAGCAACAAAATCCTCCTTTTTGTTTATTGTGAAGATATTATACTCCACAATATCGCAACGGTCAAGACAAAACAGTACAATATTACAAGATATATTTACATTATTTTATCATATTTTACAAAATAATGTCGAAATATGTCAATAACGGCAAGTTTTCCGCAGTCGGGCAAGAAAAAGACGGGGCGCGATAAGTGCAAAATTTTGACTTAAAACCGCCCCGTCTCCACGAAAAATGTATATTTTTATCGCCAATGTATAAAATTTGTTCCGAAAAATTTTAGCTATTTTAACAATTATTCATTTCAATCATTTTATCGACAAACGGCAAAATGTCGTCAGGCAATTCGGTTGTTCTCAAATATTTTAAAATTAAATTCACGCACTGTCTATGCAGGCATTCATATCCTTCGGAAATATTATTTCTTGACACGTCCAATTTAATGTCCGAGCCAATATAATTAATACACCCCATCGCTTCCAATGCCGCAGGTATATAAACTTGCACACCTCTAAAATCTCTCACATATATATCTTTATAGTAGAAATAAAATGCAGCGTCCCCATCAAAGTTTCTAAACCGCGGATACGGCGCCGACGTACGCAACGAGCAGCCTTCAAGATAAACGTATTTACCGTCGTTAACAAAGATACTGAAATCCCTATCAATATCAAGTAATTCCTCATAAAACGGCAAACCGCTGTTTTTTATAATTTTTTTAATTTGCAAAAAATCCTCGTCGTCCGGTCCATAGTAAAATAACGGGAAAGGAAAACTACATCTGTTCTTTACAATCATCATCAACTCTTGCCCGCTTTCCTTAGCCAGCGCAACTATTTCATCAGCCTTCCTATACATTTCCTTTTTACTTTTTCGTATCTCCGCATAGGCTTCCTCATCTATAATAGCGTACGTGAAATACGTATAATAGCCATCGGCAAGTTTAGCCGCTTCCTCGAATTTTTCTTCGTCCTGATTGTAATAATATATTTTTTTCTTTTGTAAACTATGAGCGCCTCTTTTGTATTCGTTTTTTCCGGGACAAACCATAACTTTCCCTTGAAGTTTGTCCGAAAAATCCGAACAATTTATTTCGGTTACTTTTGATTTCTTTTTCTTATTCTTTATCAATAGTCCTTCAATCTTTTCTTCGCATCTGTTCTTAATTTCAATCTCTTCTTTACTGTCAAAATTTTTGATATAAATAGGTATTTCAGTATAAAAATAATTTTCAAGAAATGCTTTCAGTTTATCTATAGATTCAAACACTTGGAAAAACTGGTCGTAATCCAACGTTATTTCGGTACCGTAAAAAATCGGCGTCTCTTCAATCTTAGTTACGACGTATTCGCTGCTTTTCTCAAGTTCAATCTGATAAACGTTACTGCTTTTATAATGTTTCGTCTTTACGTTTACGTTATCCGAAAGTAAAAAACACGCCAAAAAACCTATTCCGTATTGACCGATAGGCTTGTAATTAAAAGCGTTAAATAAATACTCGTCGGATTTATAATAAGACTTTCCCACGTTTAGGAAATGATTTTTGACTATATCCAACGTCATTCCTATGCCGGTATCTTTAACTTTAACGAACCCTGCTTCTTGCGAAATTATAATTTTAATCGACGGCTTGGCAAGCGAATTAAATTCGTCGCCCGCCTCGTTCATTAGCTTGCACGCGTCTATTGAATTTTGAATTATTTCCCTAAGCCCCAGTCTGCAGTCGCCGTAGATATTACGCCCCATCAAAAGTTCCGTTATCGCAGAATAATCGAGATTTAAACGCAAATCCGAATACTGAAAGCCGTCAGTCTGAACGCAATCCGCAATTTTTGTACTCAAATTCAATTTATATTTTTCGGTTGCGTCTTTAACGTTCAATAAACCATCGGCATTTTCTAATTCAACTTTTAAATCATCAATATATTTGAGGTATTTTCTATGAATTTTTGGATTTGAACTTTTTCCGTCAAAGTAAATTTGCATCTTGCCGTCGAGATACTGTTTAAGTTTCTTTTGATTTTGAATAATGAAATGCTTTTCCCACTCTTCACGGCTAAACCCCGAAATACCCATAGTGGCATACCACAATATGGGAGTGCGCTGCTTATCTAAATCGAGATAATCGGCAATTCTTAAAAGAACCGCAATATATTGAGGATTATAGGTATAATCTCCCTTAGTCGATTCATTGCGCATCCGTTTTAAGTAACCGTATTCCTCGCCATGTGCTTGGCATATATCGGCAATATCGTCAATATAAGAATAATTACCGTTAACCAATAAAATATTTTTTAAGTTTTGACCGTTAAAATCATAATCAAGAAACTCTCTAATTCTTGCTGCATGCGTTAATCTTACAATTTCTTTAATAGCCTCCCGCTCGTTTTTCTTTACAGACATAACTCCTTCGAAGGTTAAAGAATTTGTATATTTAATTCTGTTTGCTTTTATCTCCTCTTCATCGCACTGCCGGACAAACATACCTATATCGTGCAGCATAGCGCATAAAATAATCAAGGTCAGCTCTAAAGCGTTAAAGCTCTGCGCTCGTTCTTTAGCCTTATCGTCTATACCAAACGCAAGCTCCTCCATATATTTTGCCACTCTTAATCCGTGGTTCATATCGTGCATGGTATACTCGTCATAAAACCTTGAAATACCATTTATTGTTTCACTGACAATCTCATAAACTTGCTCAACTTGCGCCGACAATTTATTATCCGTCTTAGACAGAACTTCAAAGGACATTAAATCTTTTAATTCCATAAATCACCTCTTACGTAAAATTACATACGTTTATTATACCATTTCACTCCAATAAAAACAAGGAACACACAATATAATAGCACAAAAATAAATTCTTCAGCCTTCAAGCAGTCCAAGCGGAAAGCGTGGCTTATCTCCACACCCCGAATGTAACAAACGGCTCAATAACTTGCGTTGAGTACGGCGCGGATTTCGTCCTCGTCCAAAATCTTGTAGCCGCCGTCCATAACGAGCGTGCCCTTAACCATACCGTCGAGCATATCCCTGGTTGCGCCGAGGTCGGTGATATTCATAACGAGCCCAATCTTTTTCATCCACGCTTCCATTGCCTGCAAGCCCTCTTCGGCAATTTGCGTTTGACTTTTTCCCACGGGATTTACGTTCCACACATTCACCGCATAGCGCGCAAACTTCGCCGTTCCGTAAGGCAGAATATGGCGGTAGTACGGCATAGTTACGGCGGAAAGGGTCATTCCGTGGGTGGCGTTCGTGTACGCGCCGACCGATTGCCCAAGCATATGCACCATCCAATCGGTCGTCTTGCCCTTTGCAACGAGGGTGTTTAAAGCCCAGGTCGCCGTCCACATAATGTTGCTTCTCGCCCCGTAGTCGGTGGGATTTTCTACGGCGATGTTCGCGCTGTGAATGAGCGAGCGCAAAAGCCCCTCCATAATATAGTCGCTCGTGTTGTCGTCCGTGCCCGAAAAATACTGCTCCAAAATGTGCGACATAATGTCGTAAATGCCCGCAATCATCTGATATTTGGGAAGAGTGTAGGTAAATTCGGGGTTGAGTATGGAGAATTTGGGGAATACTTTTTCGCCGAAAACGTGCCCGATTTTGAGCTTCTGGTCGTGATTTGTTATGACAGAGCCGCCGTTCATCTCGCTGCCCGTGCCGACCATAGTGAGAACGCAGCCTACGGGCACGATTTCGCAATCGGGCTCCTCGAAGCGGATATAGTATTTATCCCAAACGTCGCTTTCCTTGCAGTTTACGCAGACGGAGACGGCTTTCGCATAGTCGCAAACGCTTCCGCCGCCGACCGCCAATATAAAGTCGGCCTTTGCCTTTCTTGCGCGGTCAATGCCCTCGTACAGCTTTTCGGTCGTGGGGTTGGGCATAACGCCCGCGTCCTCGTAAACGCTCTTGCCGCACTCCTTTAAGATTGCGACGACCTTATCGTAAATTCCGTTTTTCTTAATAGAGCCGCCGCCGTAAACGAGCAATACGTTTTTGCCGTATTTGGGCAATTCCTCTTTAAGACCGTTCAGCGCGTCTTTGCCGAAATAGAGCTTAGTGGGGTTGCAGTAAGTAAAATTTCCTAACATAAAATATCTCCTATTCTATTATTTTTTTAATGCTTCTTCTTCCAGTCCTTGATTTCTTCAAGGCGGGCTTTGAATTTGGCTTCTACGCCGTCGTCCGTGGGGAAATAATATTCCTTCCCCAAAAGGCTGTCCGGCAGGCATTGCATATTGGTCAGCTTGTCCGTCGTGTCGTGCGCGTATTGATAGCCCTTTCCGTACTCAAGCTCCTTCATAAGCTTTGTCGGCGCGTTGCGTATAACCGGCGGCACGGGCTCGGCAAGCATAGTTAAGGCGTCCTTTTTTGCCATTCCGTAGGCGACGTAAAGCGCGTTGGACTTGGGCGCAAGCGACATATAGACCACGGCTTGGGTCAGATGCACGGTGCATTCGGGCATTCCGATAAAATGGCACGCCTGATACGCCGCGACTGCAATTTCCAGAGCGCGCGGGTCGGCAAGCCCTACGTCCTCGCTCGCAAAGCGCGTCACGCGACGCGCAATATATAGCGGGTCCTCGCCCGCTTCCAGCATTCGCGCAAGCCAGTACACGGCGGCGTCGGGGTCGGAATTGCGCATGGATTTATGCAAAGCCGAAATCAGGTTATAGTGCTCCTCGCCCGTCTTGTCGTACAAAAGCGACTTCTTTTGCGTGCACTGCTCGATAATTTCCTGCGTTACGACAGTTTTGTCGCCGGTAAACTCGCCGTTTAAAACAGCCATCTCCAAGGTGGACAGCGCGCTGCGCGCGTCGCCGTTGGCGAACGAGGCAATCATTTCAAGGCAATCGCCGGATATTTCAACCGCCTGCTTGCCGAAGCCCCGCTCGTCCTCCACCGCGCGGCGCAGAAGCTGCGCGAGTTCTTCGGTCTTTAACGCTTGCAGCACGAAAACTTTACAGCGCGACAAAAGCGCGCCGTTTACCTCGAACGAGGGATTTTCGGTGGTTGCGCCGATTAAAATTATGCTTCCCTTTTCCACGAACGGCAAAAACGCGTCCTGCTGCGCCTTGTTAAAGCGGTGTATCTCGTCAACGAACAGTATGGTCTTTCCGCCGAAACGGCGCGATTTTTCCGCCTGTTCCATCACCTGTTTAATCTCTTTAATTCCGCTCGTCACCGCGGAAAAATCTATAAAATTGGCTCTCGTCCTGTTTGCGATTATGCGCGCAAGCGTGGTCTTGCCAACGCCGGGAGGGCCCCAGAAAATCATAGAGCCTATTTGGTCGCTTTCAATGAGGCGGCGCAAAACTTTTCCCTCGCCGAGCAAATGCTTTTGCCCGCAAAATTCGTCTATCGTCTGCGGGCGAAGCCTTGCCGCAAGCGGTTGCATATCGTCGTTTTCAAAAAGCGTTCGCTGTTCTGTCATATTCGCACCTGTTTCCGTGCGTATATTATAACACCGTCGCTCTCCCAACGCAAGCGCTATCGGCAACATTAGTTTTATAAGGGGGCTCCCTCTCGCATAATATCCGCCTGCATGCATATAGCGCGCATAATATATTGTATCAAACTTATATATTGCGACACTTGCATTTTTACTTAAAATATGCTACATTTATTGTGACACACTTCTTAATATTACGGAAAAGCAAACGCTTACCGTAAAAAGTTTTCTCTTAGCTTTTAAGAAAAATTGTCCTAAACGTTGGGAAGTGCGTTTTTTGCGCGTGTTAACTTATAACCACGCCCTTTTTATCGGAGGTTCATTATGGCTGATAAATCAACGAAAAATAGTACTGCAAAGCCGTCTGAAAAATCTGCGGCATCGACAAAGCCCGCGGCAACCAAGCCCGCTACCGCTAATTCTGCAAATGCGGCTAAGCCCGCGGCGACTGTAAAGCCCGCGAATACTTCCACGCCCAAAACTTCGGGTATAGCCGGCAGCGCGGCGGGCAAGCAAACGACTGCGGCGGCAACCGCGTCCGGAAAAGCAGTCCATAAAATAAACGCTACGGCAACCAAGCCGACCGCCACGGTTAAGTCCGCTACCACCAACTCTGCAAGCGCGGCAAAGCCCGCGGCAACCGCAAAGCCCGCGAATACTTCCGCGCCCAAAACTTCGGGTATAGCCGGCAGTGCGGCGAACAAGCAAACGCCCGCGGCGGCAAAAACTGCGGCAACCAAGCCGACCGCCACGGTTAAGCCTACGGAAACTGTAAGAACTGCGGCGGCAACCCAAACGGCAACCCCGACAAAGTCTGCGCAAAAGACTGAAAAAACTTCCGCGGCAAAGCCCGAAAAGAGCAAAAAGGAAAAGCTTGACGGCGGCAAGTCCGAGGCGGTCGCGGTTGCCAAAAAGCCGTTCGGCATCAAGGCGATAATTATAACCGCCGTGTCGCTCGTTTTGGTGGTTGCGATAATCTTGGGTTCGGTGCTGGGCGCAAAGTCCTGCCGCCGCCCGAAGGATATTGCCGACCCCGACGACGGGATTAACACCGGCGACAATTCGGGCAATACCGGCAACACGGGCGGCGATAACGGTTATATCGCGCCCGATTTAAATCCCGGATTTGTCACCGACGTAAATCACGAATATACCCCGCCCGATTTCGGATATGGCGATATCGAGGATACCGAAGAATTCGTCATGCCCGATTTGGCGAGTATGGCTAACGTTTTGAGCACGGCGTATACCCAATCCGCGATAATGCCGTACTATGCGGAGTGGCTGGACACGAACTATCCCCGCCCCCAAAACGTGCCCGAAGGAAACGAGGGGCTGGAAAAATATCCCGTTTTCGGCACTCTCTTCAACGGCGAAAGCGCAGCTCTTAAGCAGGCAGTTTTCAACGAAAATTTGAAATTGACTTCGGGAGCGACCTCGTTTTACGGTGACGCCGATATGGACGACTGGCCGTTTTACAATATGATGGACGAAAACGGCAATCTGTTGAAAAACGGGGCGGAAACGGGTATGTGTTTATACAAGCATACCGCGGCAAACGGAAATTACTTCGGCGACGTTTCCGACGACGAGCCCGCCGTCGTCAAGCATTTTATAATGAACGGCAAAACATACGGCACTATCGTTACGGGGCTGTACGCGCCAGCAGGCGAAGTCGTAAAGGTTGAAATGCCAGCGTCGAGTTTGCGCGACAGGAATATTTACATATCCGTCGGGCAGATTACGGGAAGCGGCAGGGCGAACGTAATCGGCGCGGGAACCTCGAAAAAATTCGTGCGTATGCCCATTATTTCCAACCGCTTCGTAATGAATAAGAGCACGAGCTTTTACGACGAGGAGACCGACACGTACGCTTGCTACGTGGGCTCCCATTTGGGCGGACCCATATATATGATGCTGACCAACAGCGCGAGCAAGTCGGATACGAGCGAATTCGATATAACCGTTTCCGGCGCGGTAAATTACAGGCACTATATCCACGGCGTAACCACCGAAGAGGAATTCGAATACGTAAGTAAATCGTCCGCGCCGTACTTCGATATGGAAGTGAGCTGGATGCACGGCGTCCGCCATTCGGGTCCGCTGAAATACGCAAGCATGTATGACTACGAGCAGCTGAAAAACGTTGCCGTGCTGTGGGAAAATTTCGGGCTCGTATCCAACCAGTTCGACAACTGGTGCCAAACCTACGGAAATATCGTGTATACTTACGACGATTACGTTACGGCGGGCGCGGCGGTTGCAATTACCGCACACCGCACGGTAGACGCGCCGTATAGCTGGCTTACCAACGCGTTGAATTACGAATATTTCGTAACGAACGGCAGCTGGGGTAATTTGCACGAATACAATCACCATTATCAGAAATTCGGATTATCGGGTGA
>N._stephensi_703_cecum__coassemble_102_pt1 | contig 14644 bp, 7 predicted proteins | sample N__stephensi_703_cecum__metabat2_low_PE_003 | metagenome-assembled genome bin N
GCCTTCGGTTCCGTAGACCGACGCTTTATCCAATTGAGCTAAGGATGCATATTTGATATTTAGTTGTTTTGACCTTCGGTTCCGTAGACCGACGCTCTATCCAGTTGAGCTATGGATGCGTATTATTTTCCGCTTAGAAAGCTTAATTATTTTACTAAATATTTCTTACGTTGTCAATCACTTTTAAAACAGTTTGATAAAAATTTGACCGCTCGCAAAAAATCATTCCGTATAAAATCATTCGCCCCGCGCCGAAAGGCGCGGGGCGGACTTTAATTTAAGTTTCAGTTTGCAAAATTGCGCGCGACCGCTTAAAAAATTGCGCTTGACGGCTTAAAACAAAGCCGTCAGTTGGTCAGCAGGAAGAGCGCGACGAACAGCGCCGCAATTACCCAGGTGACGACCGAAATTTCCTTAATTTTTCCCGTGAAAATCTTTATAATCACGCAGGAAATTATGCCCACGCCTATGCCGAATGAAATGGAGTAGCCGAACGCCATAACCGCAATGGTCAAAAATGCGGGCAGCGCGGTTGCGGGCTGAGCCCAGTCGATATTTTTCACCGACGACATCATCAGCACGCCCACCCAAATCAAAGCCGCGGCCGTGGCGCAGTCGGGAATAATTTGCGCTATCGGGCTCAAAAAGGTTGCCAAAAGGAAGCAGATTGCGGTTATCAGTGCGGCAAATCCCGTTCTGCCGCCCGCCGCCACGCCGGAGGAAGCCTCCACGTAGGTGGTAACCGTGGTCGCGCCGCACACCGAGCCCACGCAGGTGGCAATCGCGTCGGTCAGCATACATTGGTTAAGGCGCAGGGGCACGCCCTCTTCGTCAATCAGCCCGCCCTTACTGCACGCGCCGTAAAGGGTGCCAAGCGTGTCGAACATATCTATCATACAGAGGGAGAGGGCGGAGGTGAGAATTAGCACGACGAGCGTGCCGCCGTTGTTGCCGTCCTTTGCAAGATAGCCCGAAAAATTAAAGCCGTTTGCAAAAATCTGACCCGCCGAATTCTTCCCCCAATAGCCGAACGCGGTGAAAGGATTGGTGAATTTTAATCCGGAAAACAGATTTAAGCACCCCTCGTCGCCCCAGGCGCAGCCAAGGCCTGCAAGCGCAAAGTAAACGGCGGTGGTGCCCAGCATACCCCAAAGTATGCCGCCGTTAACCTTTTTGGCGCACAGCACGGCGATTGCGATAACGCCCAGAAGCGCAAGCGCCGCCGACACCGTGCCAAGATAGTCCAGCTTTCCGCTCAACACGTTGAAGGAGGTGAAGCTTATCGACCCCTCGGAAAGATTGACCAGCCCCGCGTTGTTAAAGCCGATGAACGCGATAAACATTCCTATGCCGACGGGGATTGAAATTTTAACCTCGTCGGGTATGGCTTTCAAAATCTTCTTTCTCAGCCCCGTGGCGGTTAAAAGAATGAAAATTAAGCCGTCCAGCATAACGAAAATCATCGCGTTGGCGTAGGTCAGACCTATGCCGTCGGCAAGCAGCGTGCCCGTAACGTACACCGTCGCGCCCAGCCCCGAAGCCTGCGCAAGCGGCATTTTGGCAAGCAACGCCATAAGCGTGGTGCCGATTATCGCGCCGAGGGCGGTGGCGACGTATACCGCGCCGAATTCCACCGAGCTTCCGTACATTTTGGGAACGACCAACAGCGCGTACACCATGGATAAAAAGGTGGTAATTCCCGCAATAATTTCGGTCTTGTACGAAGAGCCGCTTTGCGTAATGCCGAAAAATTTATCCAATCTTCCCATTTTCTTTACCGCCGCAGTCCCGCCCGCTTCCGAGGTTGCGCCGTCCGCGTGTGCCGACAAGTCCGCGCCGTCAGCCGCAATTTGCGTTTCGGGCTGTTCTTCGGGTTGCAAATTATTCTCGTTTTCTTCCATATTTCTCACCGTTTCAGTTTTTCTTTTCGTAAATTTCGCGCTTTAAAACGCCTATGTAGGGCAAGCTGCGGTACTGCTGCGCGTAGTCCAGCCCGTATCCCACGATGAATTCGTCGCCGATTTCATAGCACGAAAAATCGGCTTTAATGGGCACCTTTCTGCGCGCGGGCTTGTCGAAGAGGGTGACCACGGTGAACGACTTTGCGCCGCGCCCCAAAATCAAATCTCTCATTCTTAAAAGCGTGTGACCCGAATCCACTATGTCTTCCACCAAAATTACGTCCCTGCCCTGAACCGAAGCGGCAAGGTCCATAACTATTTTGGGCATGCCCGAGCTTTCGGACGAGTTGCCGTAGGACGACACCGTCATAAAGTCGAGCTGCACCGGCGTATTCATTGCGCGGACTACGTCGCAAAAGAAAAACACGCTTCCCTTTAAAACGCTTATCGCAAGGGGAGGAGTTTGCGTTCCCTCAAATTTTGCGTCAAGCCACGTCGCCGCCTCTTTAACCTTTTGCGCAATCTGCTCTTCGGTCAAAACTACGCATTCCAAGTCTTTGTTCATATTTCCCTCCTCATTCGTTTACGTGTGCATTATAACATATAAATAATTTAATTTCAAGGATAACGGTGGGGTATGCGCAAAGTTTACGCATATGCGTTGCGGCGCAAGCTTAGCTGCGGCAACTTTTCAGCTTTGCCGTTGACTTGACGGGCGCGGAAGCTTTTCAGGTGTTCGAATGCAGCTGGGACGACAGCTTGGAGAACGCGTTCGGGGACAAGGCGGGCGTGCTGGACGGTTACGAGCCGCCGTACAGAAACTTTAACGGCATAACCAGCAAATTCGGCGCGCACTTCATCTTGAAGATTGATAAAATTTTGATGAAGCCCAAATATTACGACGCGATTATAAACGGGGTTACGGGCAAGAGTTTCCCCGCGGTGCCCGTCGATTACGGTTATAGGGACAGCACCAATTTCTGGTATTCCAAATTCGTAAAGCCCGTGCCCGAAAAAATTCAGGCGAAGGAGGGGGACGTTAAGTCGGTAATATATGCCGCCGAACGCATAGACCCGTCGGTAAAATTCACGCCCGAAGCGTGCGCAAAGCTCACCAAAATACCCCGATATTCTTAAAAGCCGCGCTCACGCAAATGGTGCAAATCGCCAAGGAGGAGGGCATTTCGTTGGTGGACGAAGCCGCGCTGGAAATAATTAACGACAAGCGCCGCAAAGAGAAGAAAAAGTAATTTTGAGCGGTAGACCATGATGTAAAAAAGGAATGGGTGGAAGAAGACGCCCCGCGGCGCGTTTATATGCGCGCCGCGGGGCAAATATCGATACAGAGTTTAGTTGCAGGTCGTCTGTCGTTTGTGGGAGCGGTTGTTTGCAAATGTTTGCGCCCCGCCGAAAAACGATTGACTTTTAAAGTGCCGTTTGATAAAATACCATTCGTATTCGCAGCGTAGCGGAATTGAGCGGCGGCAAAAGTGGTAAGCGCTATGCGCTCCAATGCGACGAATGCGGCGGTCTTGTAAGGAGCGACAGCGACGGAATAGCGATTGCTGCGTAGCCAATCGCGTCAAACCGTTTAATTTTGTGCCTGTGAATAGCTTACGGCTATTCCAAAACAAAATTATTAAAATTAAATAAAAATGGAGAGATGGCAGAGCGGTCGAATGCGGCGGTCTTGAAAACCGTTGATGGGCAACTATCCGGGGGTTCAAATCCCTCTCTCTCCGCCATAAGCAACCTGAACCGAGAAAAATGCGGCTCAGGTCTTTTTATATCACGCGCCCGCCTAAATAGCCAAGGATATTGGTCACGTAAAAACAGGACCCGGAAATCCGAGCCCTGTTTTTGTTTGTTTTTACTTTTTGTTTTTGGGTGAAGCAGGTTTTTCCGCGGGCTTTTCAGCTTGCTTGGTCGCCGTAGGCTTAGCCGTTGCCGCGGGCTTTTCCGCAGCTTTTGCCGCAGGGGCGGTCTTAGCCGTCGTTGCAGGCTTTGCCGCGGTAGTGGTCTTGTTTGCCGCGCTGCCCGCTATACCGGAGGACTTGGGAGCGGCTGTCGCAGTCTTGTTTGCCGCGCTGCCCGCTATACCGGAGGACTTGGGAGCGGCTGTCGCAGTTTTGCCTGCCGCGCTGCCCGCTATGCCTGAGGACTTTGCCGTATTAGCCGCGCTGCCCGCTATGCCCGAAGATTTGGGAGCGGCTGTCGCAGTCTTGCTTGCCGCCGCAGGAGCCGACTTAGCCGCAGCCGCGGGCTTGGCGGTAGGGGTGGCGTCGATGACGGTTGTCTTGCCCTTAGCCGGAGTTGCCGTAGTAGCAGGCTTAGCCGCCGCAGTTTTTGTCGCAGCCGCCGTTTTAGCGGTAGAAGCGGTCGCCGCAGTTTTTGTCGCAGCCGCGGGCGTTTCAACCGGTTTGGTTGCCGCCGTATTTGCCGCGGGCTTAGCTGCCGCCGTATTTGCCGAATTCGCAGGCTTTTCGTCTTGCGCTGCGCCTTTGCTCTCCTTGGAGGGAGCCGCTTTCTTTTGCGCGGACTTCTTTTCGGGAGCGGGCTTGGGTGCGTCGGGCTTTTGCTTTTTCTTCTTTAACACTATAATAACCGCAACCGCCGCGCCGCCCAAAACGACCACGACCGCAACTATTATTCCCACGATAAGCCCCGTTTTAGAGCCGCCTTTATTATCATCGCCGCCGTTGCCGGAAACGTCGGAAGAGCCGGAGTTGTCGGGCGTGTTGGGATTATCGGTCGATCCAGGTGTGTTGGGCGTATCGGAGCCGCCGTTGCCGGAATTGTCGGGATTATCGGGGTCGGACGGAACCTCTACGTCGTTATAAACAGCTACTATTTGCGTATCTTCCAGAACGATGAGCTTTGCGCCGCTTGCGTAGACTACGCCGTTTACTTCCCAGTGCGAAAATTCCTTGCCGGCGGGAGCGTTAAGCGGTGCGGCAAGCGACTGCGACCAGCCGATTTTTTCACGCGAAGTTTGCTCGGTAAGCGTGCCGTCGTCCGCCAACTGCTTGAAGGTTACGCTTATTTTTTCAATCTCGGTATATACCGCATTTATCTGAGTGTCCTGCGTTACGTCGAAAAGGTCGCCCGCCTTGTATTCCACGCCGCCTATCTCCCAATGAGAGAAGATTTTATCGACGCCGTTTTCCGTGATTTCGACCGACTTGGGAGCGGGCAACGTGAACTTTCTCGAATTGCCGTATTCGTAAGTATCTTGGTCGGCTGCGCCTGCGGCGGTCTTTTGGTTAAGGGTTACGGTGCGGGCTACGTCGTATTTAGCCTCAATTTGCGTTGCTTGGGTAACCGTTATCGTTTCGCCCGCCTCGTGCCTTTCGGTGTTTCCGTCAACCGTGACGTCGAAGTGGGAGAACGCCTTGCCGTCGGGCGTTGCGCTCGGCTGCGCAAGATACACGCTGGAATTTGCCGCGTATTTGTACTGGGTGGTGGTAAGGGCGTTGCCTACGTAATCTTTTACGGTTACGGTTATCTCTCCGTCCGTTTCCCCGCTCGTCGCCTTAGCGACTGCCGCGGTCGCCGTAAACGCTTCGGTTACGGTAATCCGGTCGCCCGGATAGTACTTTACGCCGTTTACGTCCCAATACAGGAACTCGTTGCCGGGATTTACGTCGGGCTTCGTAAAGGTGTGCGTTGCGTTAAACGCATATGTGAGCTCGGTGTTTACCGTTTCGACTATCGTATCCTTTACGGTTCCGTCTTCGTTATAAAGCGCGCCCTTGTTGACCGCAAGCGTAACCGTTAAGTCGTTCGCGGTGTTAACCTGCGCGAACACGGCGACTATCTCGCTGTCGCGGGTTACCGTGTAGGTAGAGCCGGCGTAGTACTTTACGTTGTTTATAAGCCAATACTTAAATTCTCTTCCAAGCGAGCGGTTCGCCGGTTCCAGCGTAATTTGCGCGCCGTTTGCGTAAGTTTCGGTAGTTTCGTCGTCCTCAACTATTGTAGTTACAGTCCAGCTGTCGGTGTATACCGCCGTCGCAACGAAATCGCGCGTGACCTTTAAGGTCTGGTTGGGTTGATACTTTTTGCCGTCTATCTCCCAATGCGAGAACACCTTGCCGAAGATGTTGGGGGGAGAGGTGAGCGTTACCGAGCCGTTGTATTCGTACTGCGCCGTCGTTTCGATGCCCTCGATTACGGTGACTACGGTGTGCAGGCGCTTTATTACCGCGTTGAACACCGTGTCGCGTTCAATCAAAACGCCCTCGGCATAGGCGTAATAATTGCCGTCGGAGCAATCCCAGCCGAACACGACCTCGTTGTCCTTGGTCTTCATCGGCAGGTAGTAGGTTACGCCCTGTTTTAACGTATATTTTTCCGAATAGGTGCCGTATATAAGCGTTACCGTGCAGTAGTTTTTAACCACAGCCGTCGCGGTAAAGTCGCCCGTGACGGGCACGGATTGACCGACGGAATATTCCTCGCCGCCTATCGTGTACTTTTCTATGTACGTGCCTGCGGGCAAATCTTCAAATCTGTCCGGCAGGGTGAAGCTGCCGTAGGGCACTTCGCTCTGGAAGCTTTCTGCTCCGTACTTTATGGTAACGTTGGCGGTGGTGGGATAAGCGACTATTCCGACCTGATAAACGTATTCCGCCCTGCCGTTATATACGGGATAGGTTTTTGCGGGTTCGGTAATTATTTCGCGGGCTATGCCCGTAACCGCATCACACAGCTTCAAGCCCTCTAAGGGAATGGTCTTGGAAACGCGTATCTCGCTTTCGGAGAAGTCGCTTAAAGCGTCGTGAAGCTCGAAGCTTGTAGCGGGAGAGGTGCCGTAGTTTTTGAAAATCATGCCGCACACCTTTACGCCCGCAAGCCGTGTAGTGCCGCAGTACATATAAATCGCGTCGCCCATGACCGCCTCGTTGTCCTGTACGGTGCAGTCGGTGAGCCTTAGGTATCTGCCGCTGGCTGCCGCCGAGTACACGCCGCCGCCGTTCTGGGTTGCGGTGTTGTTTTTAATCTGCGCGTTGTTTAATAGGGTGGTTTTCTCTGCGTAAACGCCGCCGCCGTTTGCCGCGCGGTTGCCGCTTATAACTACTTCGGGGTACGCACTGCTTACCTGATAGCACTGGAACGTGGCGTCTCCGTTGCCCGCGTAAATTCCGCCGCCGTTGCCCGTCGCAACGTTGCCGGTTACGGTAAGCTTGCCGCGCACGCCGATATCTACGTAGCTGGTCGTATAAATTCCGCCGCCGTTTGCCGCGCTGTTGTCTTTAATCGTAACGTTATTAAAGTCCATATACGTGCCGCTTTCGGATACAATCGCGCCGCCGTTGCCCGTATTTATATTGTTTTGCAGGGTTATGTTGGTTAAAGTTATCCGTCCGAATTTTCCTGCCTGGGTTCTTATAAGCGAGCCGCTCTGCGAAAATTTGCCGCCGTCCAAAATTATGGGCGCCGTAGCCGAGCCTATGTTTGCATGCCACACCATATTGATTAAGTGTCCGGGCGCATTCTTGGTTATCGTAACGCTTTCAACGCCGGCGTCGGGAAGGATAACGATGCCGTTTGATCTGCTTATATTTATATTGCCGTCCTCGAAATCCTTTAAAAGATATATGGTTATCGCGTCGCTGCCGCTTGTGTTATTCGCCGCGTTTACCGCCGCCGAGAGGGTGTCGTAGTAAGTGTCGCCTATTCTGCAAACGTTGGTCTGCACGGAGGTGTGGGGGCTCACCGGTTCGGGATCGCCCGTGTGGTTGAAGAGCCTGTCGTACGCGTATACCCTGTATTGCGGGGTTGAGCTGCCGTAAGCGTAGGTGTCGTTAAAGCTCGTGCCGTCGGTTACGCCCATAACTTTCCATTCGCCGTTGATATAGCTCTGAATTTCATAGCAAAGGTGCGCTTCGGAGTTTTGAGGCGTGGGCAAAAGCAACGTGTAGCTGCCAGACGAGCCCATAATTTTAAGAGGCGCCACCGTCTGCGAAGAATTGTAGCAGCTGCCCCAATCCTCGAGCGGTTTGTCGTGCGCTCTTATCTGGCGGTATTGCCCGTTGTTTACGTACCAATATTTTTTATTGGTGTTCTTAATTTTTCCCCTTGCTTTTGCGTCGTTCATCGCGTTGTTAAACGCCTGCGACGCGCCCGCTTTGGTGAACTTTTGGCTCTTGTTGAGGTTGAAATAGAAGCCGAACCGCTCGAAATACGAGCTGCAGTCCTCGCCGATGGCGAGGGAGGAGTAGTAGCACAGCCTTTCGACGCTGTTAGTAATCGCTTTGTCTAAGTCAGTTGAGTTGTATTCGAAGTTATACAGCTGTTGCAGCCTTGCCCAATAACCGGGGCAGGCGCCCTCCAATATCCACCAGAAGTCGCAGTTGCTGTTGTCGTTGTACCAATAATTTCCTACGTAGCCTGAAAAATCGGAGGCGAGATTTTTTGAAACGTTGGTCACGTTAATTCTGTCGGCTATACTTCCGTCGATCATATACACGTTGTATATCGCCCACATATTGTTGGTGACTTCGGCTATCTTCATTCGCTTGTTGTCAAGCTGATGTCCCATCTCGTGATAGAACGCCCAACCGACCGTCCACTTCTGAACCATTGCGGGGAAGGTGGCGCTGTCGATAATGCCTATGTGCTCCCAAGCGGCAAAGGCGTACATGCCCGCGTACGGCTGAACCGAACGGTAATTGCACCTTATGTGTAAATTCCTCTCGTCGTAATGCTCCTCGTCCTTGTCGAATACTACGCCGCCGAATTTAAGCGTGTCTATCGTATACGTGCGCCACTTATCAATATTGTACTGCGGCGACGTTCCGTTCTTTACGTAGGAATTGTACGCAAGCGTTGCCGAGCACGAAAGTATTACGTTGTTCGTGACCGCCTCGAATGCGTCTATCGTAATAGACGTGTCCTTGGGGTCGTTCAGCCTTTCGTAATAGTCCTTTAAGATAACCCTGAACGTTCCCTCGTCGTCGCCGTCGTGGAACACGGGGTAAACGTAGCCGCCCTCGAAGTACAGCTTTACGTTAGAGGATTGCTGCGCGGGGGTGTAGGGGTTGATTATATGTATGGGTCCGCCCGCCGCAACCGCCTGCGTATAACTGCCGCCCGATTTAAAGTTGGGGAATACTATCTCGTTTTTGCCCCTGTGCAGCTCGTACGTTCTAAGCCAGCTGTTCCAGGCGCCGTAAATCTGCGTAAACGCAACCTGTGGCAAGGGGTCGCCCTCGTCGGCTTCAACGTAAATGGTTATCGTTTCGCCCGTGGTGCCGCCTATGCCGATAACCTGCCTGTTAGTGCCAAAGCTCGACATTTGCAGAGTGCCCGTGCAGTAACCCTGCAAATCGCCGTATTGCTCTATGGGATTTTTGGCGTTGGGGTCGGTGGAAAATTCCCTGTAAGGGTCTTTTCTCATGGAGCCCGTAAGTATTGCTTCGGCTCTGTCGATTATGGGCTTTAAAGCCTGCTCGTAGTTTGAAAGGTACTTTGCTTCCTCGCGCATTTCGTTGATATCGTCAATAGTTATGCCGTCACTGATTTCGTACTGCGCGTAGTCGGTGAAAACGCCGTTTATTCTCGCAATCATCGCCTCGGCAGCCTCGCTGTTGGATTTGACGAGATAAATTTCGCCCGTGGAGACGACGGGATTTCCGTTTGCGATTTCCGAGAAGGTGGTAAGCTTTGTAAATTCAAGCTCAAGTTTCTTGCAGGTTACTGCCTCGGGGAAAGCGAAGTCGGCGTGCGTCCAGTCGCTGCCGGGGGTTCCTATAAAGGTGTAAACTGTCTTTTCGCCGTCGCTATCGGTCACCGTCACCGTAAATTCGGTGGGGAAGCCGCTGAAATTGCGCCCGTTTGTGCGGGTGTAGTAAGAGCAGGCGTAAACTATGTTGCTTATCGTCTGCGGGGTGTTCATAGTAAGCGTAACCTTGTTGGTGAATTCGTCGGTGTTGTAGGATTCCGAGGTCCAATAGGTAGAAGCGCTCTTGTCAAAGGCGTTTGAAATAGTGCCGCCGCCGTTCGCCCTAATCTTCATTTCGTCCGAAGATACGCCGTTGTAGGAAAGATACGCCGCGTCCGCGTGGTTGCCGGTGCCTTTCTTGGTTATATAAATGCCCTCGTTGGACTTGAAGAGGGTGAAGTCCCTTACGACGGCGACCGCCCTGCCGCTTTCAACTTCCGAAAAGACGCTTACCTCCGCGAATTCGATTATTATCCTGTCGCAATCCACGCCCTTGGGCAGCGAGAACACGACCGTTTCCGAAAAGTTTTCCTCGGGCTCGCTCACGCAGGTGCCGACGAGCGCGTAGTTGTCGTTGCCGTTCGCCGCGTAAATATTGAGCGTGGTGGGATAGCCGCTGAAATGACGCCCGTCGTCGCGCGAATAGAACGACGACTTGTACATCAGGTCTTTAAATTTCAGCGTTTCGGTAAATTTTACGACGATGCGGTTTTTAAATTCTTCGGTATTCGCCTGCTGCGAAGTCCAATACGTGCCGATGTTGTTGTCGAACGCGTTGTTGATTGTGCCGCCGCCGTTGCACGATTTTTCGGCAATCATAGAGCTCGTAATCTGGAATAAATTCTTATATTCCGAGTTATTGAACTGCGAGTTCACGTTGGTTGTGCTGCCGAGAGTGCCGTCGTTCGCGCTCGCCACGGTAATTTCCGGCGCCGCGTCGTCCGCGTAGGCGTAGCCGACCGCGCACCACGTTGCCAATGCAAGCAACGCCGCGGTTAAACAACATAAAAACGGAAGTAAAAAACGTCTTACAGTTGAATACATAATAAAAAACTCCGTAAAAGATATAAGATATATATATTTTATTATATAATCATAAAGTTTAGAGGTCAAGATAAATTTAGCCTTTGAGAAAGTTTACATAATATGGAAACGCCGAAAAAAACTACCTTAACCGATTTTCCGGTTAAGGTAGTTTGCTTTTTTACGATAAGTTTTATAAAATCAGTTTGATTTTTATTCCCCGACGAGGAGGTTGCGGGGGGATATCTTTCTGATTTTCAAGGAGAGCAGGCAGGCGAACGCAAAGGCGAACAGGATAAGCCCCAAGCCAGCGATTACGCTGAAAGCGACGGGCACGCCGAACGTACATTTTACGATGCCCATAGAGCTTAAAAACAGCGACAAAAGCGGGTTGATGACCAGACAGCCGACTACTATGCCGACCACGGTTGAGAGAATGACCGCGGGCATAAACGACAGCGCCGTCTGCAGGATAAGCTGCCTTGTGGTGAAGCCGAGCGACTTATAAATTCCGTAGTCGCGCATTTTATTCGTGAGCATTGTGCGCACCAGAAGGTACAAAACGAACGCGATTATTATCGCCGAAAGCGCCAAAATCGCAATTACGATGACCGTCATAAGCGAAACGTAAACGGAGGCGGCGCCGTCTATGGTGGTTTTTACGTTGATGACGCCGTTGACGCCGCCCGTGAATTTATCCTTAATTTCCTCGTTGAAAGCGTCTATATCAACGCCGTCTTTAAGGTTGAGGTAATAGCTTGCGTTGGTGACCTCGCCCAACCGCTCGTAGCCTTCCCTCGTCAAAAGGCAGTCCCTGCCGAGGTTGTTCGTAACCTGAGTAAGTCCGCATATAAGGTACGTTTCCGTCTTGCCGTTTGCGGTAATTTCAATCTCTTCGCCAACCTTAAAGTTCTTTTCGTTTGCATACTTTGCGCCGAGGGCAATTTCGTTTGAGTATTTGGGGAACCTGCCCTTAAACACCACGCTTTGGTTGTTAACCTGCGAAAAATCGTCGCACATGGTTACCATAAGTTCGGCGCCGCCCGCGTGTGAAGCGGTGACGGAATTGTACAGATAAATTTTTTCCACGCGCCCGTCGGCGTTCATCGTCTGCAAAAATTCGTCCTCGGTTTCAGCCTGCACGCTTATGCAGCTGTCTGCAGATTCGCCGGCAATCAAATCCAAAAACGGCTGGGTGTCCATAATTATGTTTTCGGTCATCAGTCCCGAGAACACTACGACGAGCGACAAAACGAGCATCGTAATGCATACGGTCACGTTATTCTTTATGCCCGAAAGGGTAGTTTTGAGCGCGAGCGCGAGATTTACGGGCGCTTTCGTCTTTTCGAGCGGAACGCGATTTTTCTTGAAGTTGTGCGTCTGCACGCCCGAACGGAGCGCGACTATCGGCTCAATCTTTTTAATTCTGCGCGCCGACAGCCAGACGGCGAGCGCGACCGTGCCGCCCAAAATCAGGAGCGAAATCAATATGGGCAATGGTAAAAATCTCATTGCGTAGGGTATGCCAGTCTGCGCAATCATCATAGAGTTGACTGCGGGGAACGCGGCGTAGGATATCGCCGAGCCTATGAGCGCCGCAATGAGCGTAAGTCCCAAAAACTGCAACAAAAGAGAGCAGATGAGCTGCTTAGAGGTGTAGCCCACCGCTTTGAGCGCGCCCAGATTTTTGATGTTGACCTGAATGTAATTTATTATGTTGGAAACTATTACGACGACGGCGATTAAGAGCACTAAAAACGCCATAACGCTGACAATGCCCGAGGCTATGCCCTGCGAGATGTAGCGCGACTGCGACACGGTGTCGTAGCAGTTGCTCGCCATCTGCGCGCCGGAGAAACGCTCGGAAACGGAAGATTTAAGCTTGGCTTCATAGTTCATGTTTGCCGAAGCGTCGTTGAGGCGCACCGAGCAGAGCGTCGCTTCGGGGGCGTACCCCGAATTTTGCAGTTCCGCGTATTTATCCGCGGTTAAAATAATCTGCATCAGCGCGCAGTTGTGCGAGCCGAGCATAACGCTGTTGAAAAAGCCGCAAACGGTGTACTCAACCGAATTGCTGCCGATTGTAAGTTCAATCGTTTTACCTATGGCGACGTCGTCCGCTTTATATAGCATAGGCAGATAAACGCCGCTCGTCAAATCGCCTTCCTCGACTATCTCGGCTTTGCCTACGGCGCGGTTCAACGCCGTTTGCTTGTCGGTAAACACGAGGGTGCTGTTCATCTCGCCGCCGTTGTAGGTGAGCGAGCCCGCCGTGCTTAAACAGTCGTTCAACCCGTACTCTTTAACGCGGTCGTCGCCGTCAAGCGTCTGCGCCAAAAAGGCGCGCGCCCCGCCGTCCTTGTCCTCTACGGTAAGAGTTACGTGCTCGGCGTTCAATTTTTTGTGATATCTGTCGAAGTTGGCGTGATAGTCCGTGGACAGCATAAGCCAAAGATTTAATAGAAGCGCCGCGAGAAAGACGAGCACGACGATCGCCGCCGTCTGCCCCTTGGCTTTGCGCATATTGGAGCGGGCGATAAGAAATAATTTTCTCATTTTACCACCCCATTTCTTTCAAGAATGCGGAAAGCTTTTCGTGCCGCTTTTCGTCGCCGTGGGAGTATTTTCCCAGGTCGCACTCGCCCAGAATAACGCCGTCCTTTAAGTATAAAATGCGGTTGCCGCGACGGGCGGAACGCATATCGTGGGTTACCATAACCACGCTCTGTCCTTGCTCGTTGAATTTGGTAAGGGTGTCCAGAACGTCAAGACCCGTTTTGGAGTTGAGCGCGCCCGTGGGTTCGTCCGCAAACAGAATTTCGGGGCTGTTGATGAGCGCGCGGACGATGCCTACGCGCTGCGCCTGACCGCCCGATATTTGCGTGGGGAATTTACTTTGCGTTTCCTCGTCTATATCCACCGCGGCAAACAGCTCCTTCGCGCGGGCAACGAGCGCCTTTTTGTCCTTGTTTACAAGCAAGCCCGCGGCAAGCACGTTGTCCATAACCGACATGCCGTCGATTAAATAAATCTGCTGAAAGACGAAGCCGCAGTGGTCGCGGCGGAACACCGCCAAGCCGTCCTGAGATAAATCGGTGATAACCTTGTCGCCGAAAGAAATGGTGCCCAGGGTGGGCGTATCCATACCCGAAAGGGCGTACATAAGCGTGGATTTACCCGCGCCGCTCGCGCCCATAATTACGGTAAAGTCGCCCTTATAAAGCTCCAAATCTACGTTTTTAAGAACGTGTTGCTGCTGTCCTCCGTTGGAGAAGGTCTTGCTTAAATTTTCAGTTTTGAGAAGCGTCTGTTTCATAAAATTTCTCCTTTACCCCCGTAATATACCGCAACCAATCCTTAAATGACTTTAATAAATTCTTAAATATTTCTTAATTATTTCCGCTTATGGGTATGGAGACCGTAATTTTCAATCCGTGCGTTCCGTTTTCGATATTCAGTTCGCCCAGCATTTCTTTCATAAAATAGTCGGATATATAAAGCCCCAAGCCCGCGCCCTCTTCGTTTGCCGCGTTGCTTCCGCGCTTAAACTTTTCTTTGAGGGTGGGCAGCTCGCCCGCCTGAACGCCGCCGCCGAAATCTTCTATCGTAACGTTTACGCGCTTTTCGGTTCTCTGCGCGGTGACGGCAATTTCGGTCTTTGCGTATTTATAGGAGTTTGCGAAGATATTGTCGAACACCTGTTGCAGACGCAAGCCGTCGGCGTACACCAGACATTCGGGAATATCAGGAATGGTTGCGCGGCGCAGATAGTCGGCGTTTTCAAGCATAAATTTTATGCGCTTGCTTTCGATTGTCGCAGGGGTTACGGTAAGCTGTTGCAATTCTTCGAGCGTGGCGGTAAACAGGTTGGTGACCAGCGCGTTTATCTGGTCGGCTTTGCCTATGACCTGCGTATAGTTCGCCCTGTCCTTTTCATTCTCCGCAAGGGCAAGCCCGACCTCGGAAACGGCTTTAATGCTTGCAACCGGCGTCT
>N._stephensi_703_cecum__coassemble_103_pt1 | contig 14617 bp, 14 predicted proteins | sample N__stephensi_703_cecum__metabat2_low_PE_003 | metagenome-assembled genome bin N
CTTAAAATCTAATTTTACCTTATAAATTTACGGTCTCAACCCCATTCCGCCCTCTAAGGTGAGCGTTTCGCCCGTGAGATACTTAAAGTCGGGGTGCGCAAGCTGCACGCACACTCTGCCAATCTCCTTTTCGGGGTCGCCGTAGTGCCCCATTGGCGGCATTTTTACGTTCGCCTTAAACGCTTCAGGATAATTCTTTTCAAACTGTTCGAGCTGCGCCGTCCAGGCTATGGGACAGATTACGTTCACGTTTATGCCGTCCTTGCCCCACTCTGTTGCCGCCACGCGCGAAAGCCCGCGGATACCCTCCTTTGCCGCCGCGTAGGCGCACTGGCCGTAGTTGCCGAACAGCCCCGCGCCGCTTGCAAAGTTGATAACCGTGCCCTTGCTCTCCTTTAAATAGGGATAGCACGCTTTCATATAGTGGAAAGTTGCGTACAGTCCGCTGTAAATCGCTAAATTGAATTGGTCGGTGGTGTGGTCGGCGAGGGTTACGCCCGAAGCCGAAGCCTGCGCGTTGTTTATCAGCACGTCCACGCGCCCGAATTGCTTGACCGCCGCTTTAACCACTTCGTCGCACACGCTTTGGTTGTCGCTCTCTGCGTTTACATCGGCTGAAATTGCAAGCACTTTAACGCCGTATTCGCCCTCCAACGCCGTCTTTGCGTCGGTCAGTTTTTTAACGTTTCTGCCCGTAATCACAAGGTTGGCGCCCTCCTTTGCGTACGCCGTGGCGATGCCGTAGCCGATTGAGCCGCATCTTCCGTCGCTGAGCGTTGCATAGCCCGCGCCCGTAATTATTGCCGTTTTACCCGTCAAAAATCCCATTTTAATTCTCCTTATTATGCCTTTCAAGCACTTTATTTATCTCTTCAATCACGCGTTCTAAACCCAAGCGCGTCTTTGCCGAAGTGGGGATAATCGCGTCCCTGCCACAGGTGTACGCGGTTGCAAGCGCCGAAAGCGACTTTTGAAGCTGCGCCTTAGAGAGCTTGTCCGCCTTGGTTGCCACTATCGTGAACGGCATAAGCCGCCCGTACAAAAAGTTAACCATAACTCTATCGTCTGTGGTTGGCTCGTGACGAATATCGCACAGCGCAAACACGTGCGCAACGCCCTGTTCGTTCTCGAAGAAATCGTCCAGAAGCTTCGCCCACTTGTCCTTTTCGCCCTTGCTGACCTTTGCGTAGCCGTAGCCCGGCAAATCCGCCAGAATAAAGGCGCCGAAATCGAAGTAGTTTACGAGGCGGGTGCGCCCCGGCTCCTGCGAAACTTTTGCAAGTTTTTTTTGATTGGCGAGCATATTTATGAACGAGCTCTTGCCGACGTTGGACTTGCCGCACACGGCGATTATCGGCTTGTCGGCGGTGATAAACTGCGCCTTGCTTGCCGCGCTGGTGATAAATTTTGCGTTTTGGTATGTATTCATAACCTGCCCCCTTTCTTACTTTCCCGCCTCGCACTTATTGCAAACGTCGCCGCAAATCCAACGACGAATAAAAGGAACACTGCGCTGAACGCAAGCCGTAGCGCGCACCAGTTTTTTTTCGCTTTTTACGAACAGACAGTCGTTAGGGTCGTTCGGATTACAGGCAATTTCAACCTCCGTTCCAATCCTGTCCGGATTGCTCGTAGAAGAAACTCTGTCCTTTATGGTGTACGTAACGCCGTCAACCTCGAATTCAACCACCGAAGCTACGGTTGAATAGTGGTCGGCGCCGGTTCCCGGAACGATTTTTTTATCTGTCACGACGGCTTGAATATGTGTATATTCGCCAAGCTTGCGCCCGACTTCGACCGCGTGCAATTTTCCGGTTATCGCCAATGCAACGGCTATCAAAATTGCGACGAGAAAAATCAAAAATACGCCGCTGCGGAACTGTTTTTTCACGATTGACCCCGTACTATATGCCGATTATCGCGTTTTTGAACACGTCTCCTACGCTATCTACGGGGATAAAATTGACGCTTTCCCTGACGACTTCGGGCACCTCTTCAAGGTCCTTTAAGTTGTCCTGCGGGATAATCACGTCCTTCACGCCGATGCGGTAGGCTGCAAGGGTCTTTTCCTTTAAGCCGCCGATGGGAAGCACACGCCCGCGCAGGGTAATTTCGCCCGTCATCGCCACGTCGCGGCGCACGGGTTTTTTGATGAACGCCGAAAGTATCGCCGTCGCCATGGTTATGCCCGCGCTCGGTCCGTCCTTGGGGGTTGCGCCCTCGGGCACGTGCACGTGGATATCCGTGCTTTCGAACTGTTCGTCGCTCAGCCCGTAGCTGACCGCGTTGGAGCGGATATAACTTATCGCCGCGCGGGCGCTCTCCTTCATCACGTCGCCGAGCTTTCCGGTCAGGAGCACGTCGCCCTTGCCGTGCATTGCCGAAACTTCAATGGTCAGCGTGGTGCCGCCCACCGACGTCCAGGCAAGCCCCGTCGCCGCGCCGACGAGGTCGGTCTTGGGCATTTCGTCGCCCGCCTCGAAGCGAGCCGCGCCGAGATACTCCGCCACCTTTTCCGCCGTAATCTTTTTGTCGTATTTTTGTTTGTTCGCCTTTTTAACCGCCACTTTGCGGCACACCGCGTCGATTTGGCGTTCGAGCGAGCGCACGCCCGCTTCGCGCGTGTAGCCGTCGATAACCGCGTCCAGTCCGTCGTCGGAAAAGGTCAAATCCTTTGCTTTCAAGCCGTTTGCCTCAACCTTTTTGGGCACGAGGTAGCGCTTTGCAATCTCCCTCTTCTCCTGACGGGTATAGCCCGAAAGCTGGATTATTTCCATTCTGTCCAAAAGCGGCGCGGGAATTGTGGACGCGTCGTTTGCGGTGGTGATGAACAGCACCTTTGAAAGGTCGTACGGCACCTCCAAATATCTGTCGCGGAAGGTGGAGTTCTGCGCGGGGTCCAAAACTTCTAAAAGCGCGCTCGACGGGTCGCCGTGAACGCTGTCCGACGAAAGCTTGTCTATTTCGTCCAACAAAAACACGGGATTTACGGAGCCGGCGTTTTTAATAGCCGTGATTATGCGCCCGGGCATTGCGCCGACGTAGGTCTTTCTGTGTCCCCTTATCTCCGCTTCGTCGCGCACGCCGCCCAAGCTCATTCGCACGAATTTTCTGCCGAGAGCGCGCGCAACCGAGGTTGCAATCGAGGTTTTGCCCACGCCGGGAGGCCCCACGAGGCACAGAATGGGCGCGTTCATACCGTCGGTGAGTTTGAGCACCGCTAAATATTCGGTTATGCGCTCCTTTATCTTATCCAGACCGTAGTGGTCCTCGTTTAAAATTTTCACTGCGTCGGATAACTCCTCCGTGTCCTTGGTGGAGCTTTGCCATTCGAGGTCCAAAAGCCAGTCTATATAATTTCTCAAAACGTTGTAATCGGGCGAGGAGGTCTGCAAACGGGTCATACGCGAAAGCTCTTTAAGCGCCTTTTCCTCCACTTCCGCGGGCATCCCCTTTTGCTTGATTTTTTCCTCTAATTCAAGCTTCTCGTTTTCGTCGTCGCCGAGCTCGGTGTGTATCGCTTTCAGCTGCTCGCGCAGATAAAAGTCCTTTTGCCCCTTTTCGATGTTGCGCTTTACGGTCGCGCTTATCTTCTTTTCCAGCTTCGAAATTTCAAGCTCGTCCACTATAAAGCGGTACAGCAAATCGAACTTTTCGCTGAGCTTGTCCTTTTCCAAAATGGTCTGCAAATTGGCGGCGGAAAGCTTTATGGTGCTTGCCGCCGTATACAAAAATTCTTCCCTGTTTTCGCCGTTTTTTATGACCGAGGTCACTTCCTCGCCGATAAGGCGGTTGCTCGGGCTCTCCAAAATTTCGGTCATCGCATAGCGCGCGGTTCGAAAATACGCCTCTACAAGGTCGCTGTCGTCCGAAATTACGGGCGCGCTTTCGCCGACGGCAAAGAGCGAATTGCCCTCGGTATGCACCCCCTTAACGCGCACGCGAGCAACACCCTTGCCCGTAACGCGCACCCTGTTTGAGGGCAGATTTGAAACGCGCGTTATGGTGAAGAGCGTGCCGTATTCGTACAAATCCTCTCCCGAAACGTCCTCGGCGCTTTCGTCGCGCTGGGTTACGGCGATGAGCTGCTTGCCGTTGTCGAGCGCGCATTTAACCGCCGCGAGCGTTGCAAGCCTGCCCGCGTCGAACGAAGTTGCAACGAAAGGAAGCGCCACTCTGCCGCGCAGCGCGACCACCGGAAGATACTTCTCTTCTACTGACATAAAATCTCCTTAATTCAAGCATATTACGGCGCCAATTGCCGAATACGCCACCCGCAAACGCCGTCCGTTTGCCTGAAAAATTGCAAAAACGGGGAAGCCTTGGCTCCCCCGAAAACAAGATTATGCGCTCTTTTTATAAACTATACGGGGTTCTGCCCTGTCGGTAATGCACTTTTGGGTGACGATGACCTCTTCCACGTTCTTTTCGGAGGGCACCTTATACATAACCGACGTCATAAAGCCCTCGATTATGGTGCGAAGCCCCCTCGCGCCCGTTTTGAGTTTTATTGCCGTGCGCGCGATTTCCGCCACCGCATCGTCCTCCACCGTCAGCTTTACGCCGTCGAGAGCCATAAGTTTTTGATATTGCTTGATGATTGCGTTTTTGGGTTCGGTTAAGATGTTTACGAGCGCGGCTTCGTCCAAGGGGTGCAGGGCGACCACTATGGGCACGCGCCCGACGAATTCGGGAATGAGCCCGAATTTGGTTAAATCCTGCGGCTTTACGTCTTCAAGCGACTTATAAACGTCCGCCTCCTCGTTCTTCACTTCGCCGCCGAAGCCGAGCGACGCGGTGTCCTTACGCGCCTGCACGATTTTATCCAGTCCAACGAACGCGCCGCCGCAGATGAACAAAATGTTGGTGGTGTCAATTCTCAGACACTCCTGCTGGGGGTGCTTTCTGCCGCCCTGCGGGGGAACGTTCGCCACCGTGCTCTCGATAATTTTGAGGAGCGCCTGCTGCACGCCCTCGCCGGACACGTCGCGGGTTATCGAAACGTTTTCGCTCTTCCGCGCGATTTTGTCAATCTCGTCGATATAAATTATCCCGCGTTCCGCCTTTTCAACGTTATAGTCGGCGTTCTGGATAAGCTTTAACAGAATGTTCTCCACGTCCTCACCGACGTAGCCCGCCTCGGTTAAGGTGGTTGCGTCGGTTGCCGCGAAGGGCACGTTTAAAATTCTTGCAAGGGTGCGCGCCAGCAGCGTTTTGCCGCAGCCGGTGGGACCTAATAGGAGAATATTGCTCTTTTCAATCTCCACGTCGTCAAGGTCGCCGTCGCCCTTACACGCGTTGTTTATGCGCTTGTAGTGGTTGTATACCGCCACCGAAAGCACCTTTTTCGCCTCGTCCTGACCGACGATGTATTTATCGAGTTCCTGCTTTATTTCGTTGGGTTTTTTGAGGGGCACGGGCTCGACCGATTGGTCGGACGTGTCCTTAATCATATCCCTGCAAATCTCCACGCACTCGTCGCAGATAAAAGCGTCGTTCTGCCCCGCGATGAGCCTCTTCACCAAATCCTCGGGCTTTCCGCAGAACGAACAAAATTTTTGACCGTTTTTCATTGAATACTCCCACGCGCACGCAACTTTGCGGCGCAAGCGGCGCTTATTTTTGCGCCTAAACAGTTATTGCCCTGTTTTTAAAAAATTATCTCTTAAAAAAAACTTTATCGATAAGCCCGTAACTCATCGCCTCTTCCGCGGAGAGATAGTTATCCCTGTCGGTGTCGCGCTCGATTTGTTCGATGGGCTTGCCCGTGTTTGCGGCAAGAATTGTGTTCAGCTTCTTTTTGGTGCGCAAAATGTGCTCGGCCGCGATTTTAATGTCGCTTGCCTGCCCCTGCGCGCCGCCGAGGGGCTGGTGTATCATAATTTCACTGTTGGGTAGGGCGAACCTCTTGCCCTTTGCGCCGCTGGATAAAAGGAACGCGCCCATAGAAGCCGCCATTCCGATGCAGATTGTGGAAACGTCGCACTTGATATAATTCATAGTGTCGTAAATCGCAAGACCCGCCGACACCGAGCCGCCGGGGCTGTTGATGTAAAGGTTTATATCCTTTGCGGGGTCCTTTGCTTCGAGGTAGATGAGCTGCGCAACCACGGTGTTTGCCACCGCGTCGTCAATCTCGCCGCTCAAAAAGATAATTCTGTCTTCAAGCAATCTCGAGTAAATGTCGTACGAACGCTCTCCCCTCGACGTCTGTTCCACGATGTAGGGAATAAGCGCGTTTCTCTCGTTAGTCATAAAAATTCACTCCTTCCGCCCGATTTCGGGCGATTATATAAATTTAAGCGGCGGCAAAGCCGCAAGAGCCGAGCCGCCGCAAAAACACGATTTTTGCTTTACGCTACAAGTTTGTTGTTAGCCGAAAGGAACTCGAACAACTTGGTTATTACTATATCGTTGGCAATATATTCAACCCTTCTCGCGTCCAAGGTCTTTTTATATTCCTCGAAGTCCTTATCGACCGACGCAGCCTGCTCTTTAATCTTCGCGTCAATCTCTTCAACGGTAGCCGTAATGTTTTCTTCCTTGATAATCTTTTCGATTACGAGCTGCGAAAGCACCCTCGCCCTCGCCTGTCCCGCGAATTGCGAGCGGAACTGCTCCATCGTCTGACCCATATACTGGATATAATCGGTGAGCTGCAAGCCCTGATAAGAAAGCCTGTTTGCAAAGTCGCGCACTATGCCGTCGGTTTCGCCGTCTATCATCGCCTGCGGAATTTCGCATTCGCAGGTTGCGCAAATCGCTTCTAAAATGCTGTTTTCGGTCTGGTCGCGGCTGTCGTTTGCGGCTTTGTTTTCAAGGCGGGTCTTTACCCTTGCCATATAGTCCGCAACCGTTTCGCTGCCCGCGTGTTTTTTAACGTACGCGTCGGTCAGTTCGGGAAGCTCCCTGCCCTTTATGGAATGAAGCTTGATGTGGAAGGTTGCGTCCTTGTCCCTTAAATTTTCAGCCTGATAGTCGGCGGGGAACCTTACGACGATATCCCTTTCGTCGCCGATTTTCATTCCGACCACCTGCTCTTCGAAGCCGGGAATGAACGAGCCGCTGCCGAGCTCCAAATCGTAATGCTCCATAGAGCCGCCCGCAAAGAATTCGCCGTCTACCGCGCCCGCAAAGTCGATGTTTACGGTGTCGCCGTTTTGGCAAGCCCTGTCGGTTATATCAACGCTCTTCGCTTCCCTTAAAAGAATTTTCTCCGCTTCGGTCTTTATTTCCTCTTCGGTCACTTTATATTCATACTTTTTTATTTCCAATCCCTTATAGCTGCCGATTTTAATTTCGGGCTTTACGGGAACGATTGCCGTAAGCACCACCTCATCGTCGGTGAGCTCGTCAACCGACAGGTCGGGCGCGCCCACCGCGGTGAAATTCGCGCTCTCCTTTTCGATAATCGCGGGATAGTGCTCGGAATAGAGCACGTTGAACGCTTCGTCGAAGAAGACGCCCTTTCCGTAATAATTTTCGATTACGGGCTTGGGAGCTTTGCCCTTTCTGAACCCGGGCACGGAATATTTTCCGCGCGTGCGGAGGTACGCCTTGTCAACCGCGCCCTTCCATTCGTCACCCGTAAAGGTGATTACGAGTTTAACCGTACTTTTTTCCGCTGCTTCAAATGTGTAATTCATTAGATGTTCTCCTGATTGAAATGCCAAAAATTTCGATACGCATTATATTTTAACACAATACTTTAATTTTGAAAAGCGTTTTTAAAGCCGTTTATAATTTACTTTTCAATTTTTTTGAAGTATAATGTGAGAAATAAACTTGCAAAAAGGTGCGACTATGCCGCAGGACGCGTTTACCCTTAAATACGTTACGAAGGAGCTTGCAGATAAATTTACCGGCGGAAAGATTTCAAAAATAAATCAACCCGCCAAGGATTTGCTCTCCTTTTTAATATACACCCGCGAGGGCACGGTTAAACTCGACGCCGACCTTTCGGCGAAATATTGCAGGGTGAGCGCGGGCGAAAGCGTGGAATATCCCAACCCCAAGGTTGCGCCCAATTTTTGCATGCTGCTGCGAAAACACCTGCAAAACGCGGAGATAACCGAGGTTGCGCAGGCCGGCTTCGAGCGGGTTTTGTACTTCGGCCTGAAATGCTTTTCGGAATTCGAAGTGACCGAAATGCGGCTGTACTTTGAAATTATGGGCAAGTACTCCAACGCGGTGCTTACGCGAAACGGAACGGTGGTCGGCGCGCTTAAAACGGCTTCTTTGGAAACGGGCGCGAGGCGCGTTACTTTGAGCGGCGCGAAATACGAGCTGCCGCAAAAGCAGGACAAAGCCGACCCCACTAACCTTGAAGAGCTTGAAAGCGCGTTCGCGTCAAAGCAGGGCGACGCGGCGAAATTCATCGCCGACCGCGTGGCGGGCGTAGCCTATTCCACGGCGACCGACGCGGTGCAGAAATTCGGCGAAAATATCACGGCGCGGCAGCTTTACGGATATATAAACGACGAGGCTTGCTCCCCCTGCGTTGCGTTTGGCGAGGACGGCGTTTGCGACTTTAAGGCGAGGCTTTCAGGCAGCTGCGAGCCGCGCGCAAGCATATTGCAGGCGCAGGCGGAATTTTACCAGTCCGCCGTGCAAAAAAAGAGGTTCGCCGACGCGAAGAGGCGGCTTTTATCCGCGCTTTCTTCGGCGCGCAAAAAGGTTGAAAAGCGCATTGCGCAGACCCGCGAAAAGCTTGAAGAATGCGCCCATTCGGAGCAAACAAAGCTGAAAGGCGAGCTGATTACCGCCAACATATATGCCATTGAACGCGGTTTAAGCAAATTCGAGGCGGAAAATTATTACGACCCCGACGGCGGAAAAATAACCATCGAGCTCGACCCCCGCCTCACACCCCCGCAGAACGCGCAGAAGTACTTTAAAAGATACGCGAAGCTTAAACGAACGGCGCTCAATTTGAACGCGCAGCAAGCCGAAAATGAGGCGAGAGCGAACTATTTGGACAGCATTGCCGAAAGCTTGAACAGTGCCGAAAATTTATGCGATTTGCGGGAAATCGAAGAGGAGCTTATATCCCTTTCCCTGTTGCCCGCGCACGACAAGGCAGGCAAAAACAAGGGCAAAATCAAGCGGGAGGAAAGCCCGTACAGAACCTATCTGTGCGACGGCTTTACGATAATTTGCGGGCGCAACAACGCGCAGAACGACAGGCTTACAAAGGGGCTTGCCCCCGCCGACCTGTGGCTGCACGTTAAGACCTTCCACTCCTCCCACGTCGCAATTCTGACGGGCGGAAAAGAGGCGAGCGAGAGCGCGGTTAAGTGCGCCGCCGAGATTTGCGCCTACTATTCCGAGGCGCGCGGGCGCGACAAGGTCGCCGTGGATTTTACCCTGAAAAGATACGTTAAAAAGCCCAACGGCGCGCACCTTGGATTTGCGACCTACACCGACTTTAAAACAATAATAATTGCGCCAAACGCGCACGCGGAGGAAAGAACCGATGAGTGAAGAGAACCAAAACAAAATTGAAAACGGCGCGGCAAACGACGAAAAAGAAAAGCCGGCGGTTGAGGAAAACACCGCCGCAGAAAACGGCACGGAAAACGGCGCGCCCGAAAGCAACAAATATCTGTTTATGTATATAGCGTTAGGCTGCTTTTTGCTGGGCTGCGTTTTGTTCGCGCTGTCGTTTTTCATTCACGGCGCGGGCGTTTATCTGCTGATTTCGAGCATGATTTCCGAGCTTGCGTGCCTTTCGTTTATCAACGCGCAGAAGCGCAAGGTGATGACCGCGGCGTGCAGGGTTACGCAGATACTTGCGTACGTAATTATGTTTGCCGCCGTCATAGTATTCGTTTTGGGCACAATAACGAGCGGCGCGCAGAACGCGTGAAAGGGGTATAAAACGGGGCGTTGCGGCAATACTAAATGCAAATGGAAGAAATTTGCAACGCGCTTTCCGCACTGCTTTGCCAATCGGGCACGGGCGGATATAAAATATATTACGAAGAAGAATTGCTGGAAGCTATCCCAGAGGACGTGCGCAACCGCGAAACGCTTGAAGCGGCGATGAAAAATCTTGCCGAAGGCGGCTTCGTGGACGTTAAATACGCGCGCGGGAGCGCGTTTTGCGTGGCGGCGCTGAAAAGATACGAGAAACGGGAAATTGAAGATAGCGAACCCGAAATTATTAGGATTGAGGAGCCCGCCCCCTCCCCCGCGTTCAATTTGAAGAGGGCGTGCGCGGCGATGGCGCTATTCTCCTTTTTGGGGGGCGCGATAGGCGGAACGCTTGCCGCCGTTTTGGGGGCGGTGCTGTAAAATGACCCGCTACGAAAACGACGTTATGCGCGCGGTGTACTGCCTGTGCGACGGCACGGACGGGTGCCTGATTTCGCCGCTTGACATAATGAGCATACTGCCGGAAAGGAAAAATTACAATCAGGACAGGCTTGACGACGCGCTTGCCGCGCTGCAAATCGACGGATATTTGGACGTGATTTCATCCGAAAGAAAGGGCGAAAAGATGTACGTAATTTCGCTGAAAGAGAGCGGATTGGCGTACCGCCGCAACGAGCGGCAGAAGAGAAAGGACGTTTTATACAAAATTTTTCTTGCAATGATAGGCGCGACCGCCACCTTTATTTTCGGCTTGATTTTAAAGGCTGTTTTCGGCGGTTGAAGCACGGTTAAACTCACGGATTTTGGCGGTTGATTTACGGATTTTTGGGCGACTAAACGCGGATTGCCCCCGTAATATGCCCGATTTAAGACAATTTTAAAGCCGCCGCGCGATTTTATCGCGCGGCGGCTTAGTCGTTCTAAGAATTTACCCTCCTTATACCGTCTCTCCGTTTAGAAGCGAGCAAGACAAGGCGCGGGAGGAAAACTTGAAGGAGCATACACAGAAGTATGTGACTGAGAGTTGCCGCACCGCAACGCAGTATTGCGAAGCTTATAAGCGGAGAATTTATTTTTCAAGGAAGGCAACCATTGCCTTATGCATACTGTACAAATCCGCCTTGGAGATTACCTCGTAAGGCGCGTGCATTGAGAGCACGGGCACGCCCATATCGCAGGTGTCTATGCCGAGGTTGGCGATGAACATTGCAACCGTGCCGCCTCCGCCAACATCGATTTTTCCGAGCTCGCCCGTCTGCCAGATAACGCCCGCGTCGTCGAACGCGTCGCGGAGATAGCTCACCATTTCGGCGGAAGCGTCGTTGGTGGAATTTTTGCCGCGCGCGCCGTGATATTTTGTGAGCGAAGCGCCGCAGTTTATGTAGGACGCGTTACGCTTTTCGTACACATCGGAATAGGCGGGGTCGTAAGCGGCGGTGACGTCGGCGGATACGCACTTAGAGCGGTAGCGCACCACCACGGGGTCCGCGCCCAAAGCGCGGGAAATACACTCGATTAAATCGAGAATAACGCGCGACTGCATTCCGGTGACGCCGTTGCTGCCCGTTTCCTCCTTGTCGGCGAACACGGCGATGAGCGTATCCTTGGAGTTACAGTCGAAGAGCGCCGTCATTTCGGGATAGGCGCACACCTTGTCGTCGTGGCCGTAGCCCGAGATTAGTGCCCTGTCAAGACCTACGTCGCGCGGCTTGCCCGCGGGGACGAAGCACAGCTCGCTCGTCTGGAAGTCTATTTCGGTTATGCCGTATTTTTCGTGCAGAAGCTTTAAAGCCGCGCTCTTCACTCCCTCCTCTTCGTCGCCGTCGGGAATGGAGGTGAGCACCGCGTTTAAGCTTTCGCCCTTAATCGCCGTGCCGAGGGGCTTTGCGCTCTGCTCCTGCGCGAGGTGGGGCAAAAGGTCGGATATGTAGAACACGGGGTCGTCCTCGTCCTCGCCGACGCAGACGTCCACGCGCTTGCCGCCGGGCAGGCACGCCACGCCGTGCAGAGCCAGTGGAATGGTCAGCCACTGATACTTCTTTATTCCGCCGTAGTAGTGCGTTTTAAGATACGCCAGCCCGCCGTCCTCAAACACGGGATTGGGCTTTAAATCGAGGCGGGGGCTATCCACGTGCGCCGCCATAATTTTTACGCCGTGTTTTTCCACGTCGTTGGTGCCCACGCGCACGATAAATATGTTTTTATCGCGGTTGATAAAGTACAGCTTGTCGCCCGCCTTTACCTTGTCGCCGAACGTATAGGGCTTATATCCCCTCTCTTCGGCAAGGCGCTTGGCGGTTGCGGTTGCGCCGCGCTCGGTCTTGGAAGTGAAGAGGAACTTTTTATATCCCTCCGCATAGGCGAAGATTTCTTCGAGTTCCTTTTTATCCGCTTCCTTATAATAGTTTTTACGCTTGTATTCGAATTCCATAATATTTTTCTCCTTTTCCACACGCAATTATAATCTTATAGTCAAGTTTTGTCAATATGCAAAACGGCGGCTTTTTATAAAATATTTTTCACTTAATTTTAACTTAGATATTTACTATTTAGTTTTTTTAGTATATAATTGTATATAGTATGGAAAAAAAAGGTAACGCCGCGAAAAAACTTGCGGCGCTGGGCGTGTTGACGGCGTTAAGCTTAATAACCTTTCTCATCGAGAACCTCTTCCCTCCGCTGATTATTCCGGGGGCGAAGCTGGGGCTTGCCAACACCTTTTCATTCCTCGCGCTTATAATGTTTTCGCCGTGGGAGGCGTTTGCCGTGGTGTGCGTGCGCACGCTTCTGGGCGCGATTTTCGCGGGGAATATTTCCGCCGTGATGTACAGCTTTACGGGCGGTATGGTGTCTATGGCGGTCAGCTCGCTGCTTATGTACTGCGTTCACCCCAAAATTTCGGTGATATGCGTAAGCGTGATTGCTGCGGCTTTGCACAACTTCACGCAAAATTTGGTGTTCGTTGCCGTTTCGGGCACGCCCCTCGCGCTTTATTACGCGCCGTATTTAATTTTACTCGGCGTGCTTTCGGGCGCGTTTATAGGCACGGTGGTCACGCTGGTTATAAAGCGCGTGCCGTCGTCCGCCTTTGCAAAGTTTTATAAATGATTAAAATGAGGAGAAATCCCAAAATAAATTAACGTAGCAAGCAAAATCACACTTTTGCGCAGCGCGGCACAATTTGCAGCTTCGCTGTCTCGATAGGTGAATTTTTGCAATTTCTGATTATATGAGTGCTACATTTATAATTGCAAAAAGAGGGCAACGCCCTTAAATTCGCAGAAAATATCGGCTGTCGCCAAGACGAGATTTTTGCGAGAAATCTAGATATAGGAGGAAAAAATTGAAAGCAATAAAAGGAAAACTCTTTTTTGCGGGAATTCACGTTAAGGACAGAAAAAGCCTTGCGTGCGGGCAAAAAACGGAAGTTTTGCCGGAGCCGCAGGAGGCGTACATCTCCCTTTCGCAGTCGCTCGGCAAGCCCGCTAAGCTAATCGTGGAAAAGGGTGCGAAAGTTAAGGAGGGCGAGCCGATTGCAAGAGCGGACGGCGCGATTTCTTCCGACGTGTTCGCAAGCATTGCGGGCGAGGTTACGGACGTTAAGCAACTGGTCGGCGCAAACGGCGGCACGGAAACGTACGTGGTGATAAAGGGCGACGGTTCGGGCGAAAAGGAGTACCTCCCCCCTTTGAGCGACCCCTCGGCGGACGAGATTAAATCGCGCATTAAGGACTGCGGCATCGTAGGTCTTGGCGGCGCGGGCTTCCCCGCGGCGGTTAAGGTTGCGCCGAGAACGCCGGTGGACACGCTTATTTTAAACGGCGCGGAGTGCGAGCCGTATTTGACCTGCGACCACAGGCTTATGCTTGAACACCCCGACGAAATTGCCAAGGGCGCGAGATATATCGCCAAGGCGCTGGGCGTGGACAAGATTATAATAGGCATAGAAGCCAACAAGCCCGATTGCATCGAAGTATTTGAAAAGTACGACGATATTCAGCCCGTAATACTCAAAAAACAGTACCCGATGGGAAGCGAAAAGCACTTGATTTACGTTACCACGGGCAGAAAAGTGGGCATTGGCAAGCTGCCCGCGGACAGCGGCGTGGTGGTGCAGAACGTTGCCACCGCCTTCGCCGTGTGCGAGGCGGTCGAAAAGGGCAAGCCCCTGTACGAAAAGGTTTTAACCGTTTCTGGCACTGCCGTTAAAGAGCCGAAGAACCTGCTTGTAAGGGTCGGAACTTCCGTCAAGGAAATAGTTGAATATTGCGGCGGGGAAGCCGCTAGCCCCAAAAAAGTAGTGCAAGGCGGTCCCATGATGGGCGTTGCGCTTGCCGGCTACGACAATTATACGCACAAGACCACTTCGGGAATTTTGCTTCTTTCCGAAAAAGAGGCGACGGCAGAAGAACCTACCCCCTGCCTCAACTGCGGAATGTGCGCGGACGTTTGCCCCATGCACCTTATGCCGATGAACACGGCGTTCTACTCGGCGGCGGGCGACTTCGAGGCGGCGCAGAAGTACGGTAACACCTTATCCTGTATAGAGTGCGGAGCGTGCGAATATATCTGCCCCGCTAAGCGCCCTTTAATTCAGGCAATAAGAAAGACGAAGGCTGAACTTCGTAAAAAGAATTAAGGAGAGATAAGAAAAATGGATAACAGTATCGTAATTTCTACTCCTCCCCACGTTAAATCGAAGAGAACGACGCGCGGCATTATGCTGGACGTGTGCATCGCG
>N._stephensi_703_cecum__coassemble_107_pt1 | contig 14395 bp, 17 predicted proteins | sample N__stephensi_703_cecum__metabat2_low_PE_003 | metagenome-assembled genome bin N
ATACTTTTTATATATTTAACGGGTTGCCGTCCAAATCCTTAAATGTAAACGCGCCGTCTGCGTAAAGAATGTATCCGCGGCGGCTGCCCTCCTTGGGGAGGGATACCGAGCCGGGGTTAAGGTGCAAATATCCGCCCTCCTCAACGCGATTGAGCGGCACGTGCGTGTGCCCCGTCAAGTAGACGTCGCCCTTGGAAAGTGGCGGCACCGCCCTGTGCCCGTGCGAAAGGGTCAGCTTCTTTTGCCCGTCCCAAATTTCGGCGTAGTCTGACGAGACGTTGAAATTAAGCACCATCTGGTCCACCTCGCTGTCGCAGTTGCCGCGCACGGCGATTATTTTGTCCGCAAGCGGATTGAGCATTTCGCACACCCTTTGCGGCGCGTATTGGTCGGGCAAGGGGTTGCGCGGGCCGTGATAGAGCACGTCGCCCAATAGCGCCAGCCTGTCCGCGCCCTCGCGCACGAATTGCTCCAACAATTTTTCGCACCACTTTGCGGAACCGTGTATATCCGACGCAATCAAAATTTTCATATTTTTTCTCCTTGCATAAATAATATCACAAAAGCGCGCGGGTAGCAACTAAACGAGGGGCGCCAAAAGATATAGCGCCGAGCGCAGCGTCCGCACGGCCGCGCACCTCTTTTTTACCGTCAATTTCGCGCTCACGGCAAGGGTGGCGGTAAAGTCGCGCACCAGCGCGTAGGCAAGCTCCTCGCCGCCGAACACCGCGCATTCGTAGTTTAAGCGCATGGAGCGGAAGTCGAAGTTATAGCTTCCCAAAAGCGCGCGGTCGTCGCACACCACGCCTTTAAAGTGCATAAAGCCGGGGGTGTAGGTAAAAATCTGCACGCCCTTTTCGGCAAGGCGTTCGCAGTAAGTGCGGGTTATCGCGTAGGTCAGCTTCTTGTCGGGAACGTGCGGAATGATGATTTTAACGTCCACGCCCCTGCCCGCGGCAAAGGAGAGGGCGTCGCCCAATTTTTCGCCCATACAGAGGTAGGGGGTGAATATATACGCCCGCACCTTCGCGCCGTACAGCATCTGCGCCAAAAAGTCCTCGTACGCGCCGCCCGCGTGCTCGGGTTCGTCAATCACGGGGGTAAGGGTTATGTTTTCGGTCTTTCCGCCGTATTCCTCGGGTATAGGCGAGTCGTCGAAAGCGGATAAAAACACGTCGCGGTACACGGCGGCAATCCGCCCGAAAAACAGCGCGCCGCCGTCCTTCCAATGCCCGTGCGGGGAGGAGAGGTTGGCGTATTCGTCGGCAATATTCACGCCGCCCAAAAACACGCTTTCGCCGTCAATGACCGCAATTTTGCGGTGGTCGCGGAAGTTGAGGCGGGAAACGGGGAAGGGCATAAGTTTATTGAACGCCTTAATGCCCGCGCCCGCTTTTTTTAGCGCTTTAAAGTCGCGTTTGGGCGCGCGCAACGCGCTTCCCAGCCCGTCGTAAATTATCTTCACCTCCACGCCGCGGGCAAGCGCTTCTGTAAGCTTTTTGTTCAAAAGCCCCCATATATGCCCCTTTGAAATGATGTAAAATTCCAGATACACGTATTTTTTCGCGGTGGAAACGAGGGTTATCAGCCTGTCCAAAAACTTTGCGCCGTCGTCGAAATATTCAAACGAGGTGCACGTCGATTGCGGCAGCAGCCGCCTGCAACCGCACTTGCGGCAACGGCTCGCGCAGGACAAAAAGTAGAGTATCGCGCCGCCCACGGGGAAAATTATGATTAGGGTAAGCCAGCCGCTCCTGAATTCGGACGGACTGTTGCCGAATAAGAGGCACGCCGCCGCGACCAGCGAAAGGGTGTAGGCAAGCGCGATTGCCGCCGCCGCGGGCAGAAGCGAGTGGATATATATGCACAAAAAAATAATTGCGGCAGTGAGCGCCGCAATTAAGGTTATGCAAATAAAGAACCGTGAAAATACAAATTTAACAAAGCGCATTATGTATCGGGCGCTCAGTTGCCCGTAAAATCACAATATCAGCTTCAAAACGGTCATTTTGCCGTCCTGCGCGGGCTTTTCCGCGCGCTCGGAAAGCAACGCCAACGGGTCGAAATCTTTCAGCACTTCCTTTTTGAAGTAGCTCAAATCAATCGCGCCGTGCACCAGCATATTTATCGCCGTTTCGGTGTAGCCGTAGCCGTCGGATACCGAATATATGCGCAAATTCTTCTCGAAGAGAGGCGCGGTGTCCATCGGGAAGTTGACCGTGCTGAACCCGCCCAAAACCATATCTTTCTTCCTTGCAAGCACGCTTGCGGGAACCGAAAGGGTGAGCTTGCAGTTGGAGGTGTAAATCGCCGCGTCGCAAAGGCTGCCGCTCGTCGCCGTAAGTATGTTCGATTTAAGGTTGTCGTCCGCGGCAAAGGTGAAAAATACGCCGCTCTTTTGCAGCCTTTCGATATTTTGAGCGTAGTTGTCTATAACGATAGGCACCAATTTGTGATAGAGCGCGATTTGCGCCAAAATCGAGCCGAGGAAGCCCGCGCCGACGATAGCCACGCGGTTGCCCGTGGTAAGGTTGAGCTTATCGTATATATTTTCTGCCAAAGCCACGTTTTCTATGCAGAGCGCAAGCATATCGTCCACGCTGTCGGGTATAACCGAAACTTCGGAATAATCGCACACCACGAAGTCGCGCAAAAAACCGTCAAAGTCGCGCCCCGCAACGAGGGGAGAGGTGCATTCGCCCTTGTTTCCGCTCTTGCAGGCGTAGCATTTGCCGCAGGGGCGCACGGCGTTTAAATACACGCGCGAGCCTCTGTTTATGCCGTAACAGTTTTCGCCGAGCTCGGTGACTATGCCTATGGCAATTCTGCCAATAGTTTTGGGGTAGGTTATTTTGGTTGCGCCGCTGAAAAGGTGCACGTCGTAGCTCGACAGCAAAACGTGCGTAACCTTAACTTTAACCTGGGTTGCGCCCACTTCGCTTTCAACCTGATTTTGATTTTCAAGCATCTTCTGCCCGATTAGTACCCAATTATCCATACAAGGGTATTATACGACAACCTCGCCTTTAAAGCAACCCTTTGCGCAAAAATCGTAATATTTATTTTTTTAAGCAGATGAAAGAAAATAGCGAGAATGGGCAAAAATCAATTGACTTATGCCGTTATTTTATTTATAATAGTTTAGCATTTATCAAGAAATTAACAGCGAGGTGAAGATATGAAGCCCGATATACATCCCGATTATCACGAAGTAACGGTTGTTTGCGCGTGCGGCGCTACCTTTAAAACGGGTACTACCAAAAACGTGGAAACATTAAAAGTGGATATCTGCAACAAGTGCCATCCTTTCTTTACCGGCAAGCAGAAGCTTGTCGATACGGGCGGTCGTGTTGATAAGTTCAAGAAAAGATACAACATCTGACAGAAATGCGGCTTCAACGTGGTTATTTGAAGCCGCATTTTATTTAACCGCGCACCGTTGCGGCAATTTTTCCATTGGTAACTATTATGGCAAAGAAAGAGAAAAAGCAAAAACCTATATGTTCTACCGTCGGCGGGCAAGCCGTTATGGAGGGCGTGATGATGATGGGCAAAAGCTCGTATTGCACCGCCGTCCGCGACCCCGACGGCAATATTCAGGTGGAAAAAAAGAGAATAAAGCGTTCAAAGCACGCAAAGCGCGCGTCAAAAATCCCCTTCGTGCGCGGCGTGGTGAATATGGTTACTTCGCTTATACGCGGAATAAACGCGCTTATGCGTTCGGCGCAGGTGTACGGCTCCGACGACGAAGAGCCGGGGCGCGTTGAAAAGTGGTTCGCGGAAAAGTTGAAGCTCAACCTTATGCACGTTGTAACCGTAATCGGCGTAATTCTGGGCTTTGCGCTTGCCATAGTGTTCTTTATGTGGCTGCCGCGCACGCTGGTTAGCGCGCTGGATAAATATCTTTGGGAAGATTTAATCGGCTCGGTGTGGGAATACGTCATGCTCGGCATATTCAAGCTGATAATATTCCTCGCCTATCTCGGGCTGGTGATGATTTTAAAGGATATACGCAGGCTGTATAAATACCACGGCGCGGAGCACAAGACCATAAACTGTTACGAGAGGGGAATGGAGCTTACGCCCGAAAACGTGATGAGCTGTTCGCGCATACACGACAGGTGCGGCACTTCTTTCCTGTTTATAGTAATCATAATAAATATCGTCGTTATCGGCGTGGTCAGCTGGGCGTTGCGCGTCGGCACGATTGAAAACAAGGCGCTGCGCACGCTTGCAACCCTCGGCATAGAGCTGGTGCTTCTGCCCGTAATCGCGGGCATTTCGTACGAGGTGTTAAAGCTTCTCGCGCACTTCCACGGACCCATATCCAAGGTGTTTAAATCACCCGGAATGCTTCTTCAAAAGGTGTTCACCACGCGCGAACCCGAAATAGAGATGGTGGAGGTGGCAATCGCCGCGTTTAACGCCGCAATGGAAATGGACGCCGACCCCGAATTGCCCGAAAGCTACTTCGTAACGGGCGGGCTGCTTTCCGAAATGCTTGCCGACACCAAAAAGAAATTTGCCGAAAAGCAAATCGACGAGAGCGACGCGGAGTGGATTTACGCCATAGTCTTGGGCGTATCCCGCAGCGAGCTTGCCAACCAGCGCGTAATAAAGCCCAGCGAAACGCGCAAGCTCAACGAAATTATCGAAAAGCGCCTCACGGGCAGACCGCTTTGGTATATAATCGGCGACGTTGACTTTTACGACTGTAAAATCAAGGTGGACGAAAGGGCGCTCATTCCCCGCCCCGAAACAGAAATACTCGCCCAGCAGGTGGTTAACACCGTCGAAGAGGGCGACAAGGTGCTGGATATGTGCACGGGAAGCGGCTGCATTGCCGTTTCGGTCGCGCACCACTGCAAGAACAAAAAGATACAAATTACGGCTGCCGACGTTTCGGACGCGGCGATTATGCTCGCAAGGGAAAACGCCAACTACAATTCGGTGGACGTGAATTTCGTGCAGAGCGACCTGTTTTCGCACGTGCACGGAAGATTTAACATAATCGTCTGCAACCCGCCCTATATAAAGAGCGGCGAAATTGCAACCTTGCAGAGAGAAGTAAAGGACTACGAGCCGCACATTGCGCTCGACGGCGGCGACGACGGCTTAGATTTTTACAGGCGGCTTTCAAAGGAAGTCACGCGCTTTATCACCCGAGGAGGACTTTTAATGCTCGAAGTGGGCGAGGGTCAGGCGGAAGAGGTGCTTAAACTCTTCGAAAAGCGCGAATACGCAATGGTGGTCAAGGATTTTGCGGGCGTGGACCGTTTCTTAAAGATTGCATTTTAATTCAAATAATACCGCAATATTACCTTCCCCTTTGGGGGAAGGTGTCTTAACCGAATAGGTTAAGACGGATGAGGGGTTAGTAGGTAGTAAAGAGCCAACCCCTCATTCGTCATTTTCTCGTGCCTCGAAAATGCCACCTTCCCCCTAATGGGAAGGTAAAAATAGAGAATATTATCGGCTATAATATATGAACACTAACAAAATTCAAGAAATTTACGACAGATATAATTCGCTCACGGAAAAGCTTTCCGACCCGTCAATCCCCGCGGGCAGCGAGGAGTGGACGAAGATTGCCAAGGAGCAGTCCGAACTTTCCGAAACCGCGGCAAAATACGAGGAATATCTTGCCGAAGAGAGAAAACTTAATCAGGCGGAGGAGGCGATTAAGACCGAAACCGACCCCGAAATGAGGGAGCTTTTGAACGAGGAAGTGTATTCCTGCAAACGCCGCCTCGAAGAGATTGAGGGAGAGCTGAAAATTCTGCTTCTTCCCAAGGACAAGAACGACGACAGAAACTGCATAATGGAGATACGCGGCGGCGCGGGCGGCGACGAAGCGGCGCTGTTTGCCGCCGAATTGTACCGTATGTATTTAAGCTATTGCGAGCGGCACCGCCTCAAAGTCGAGGTGGTGGACGAAAATTCGACCGAGCTCGGCGGAATAAAGGAAATCGTGCTCAACGTATCCGGTAAGGACGCGTATAAGCAGTTGAAGTTCGAAAGCGGCGTGCACCGCGTTCAGCGCGTGCCCGAAACCGAATCCCAGGGCAGGGTGCACACCTCTACGGCGACGGTCGCCGTTCTGCCCGAAGCGGAGGACGTGGACGTGGAGATACGCGAAGAGGACGTGCGCGTGGACGTGTACCGTTCGTCGGGCGCGGGCGGGCAAAAGGTGAACAAGACCGAAACGGCAATCCGCCTCACGCACTTTCCCACGGGCATAGTCGTCACCTGTCAGGACGAGCGCAGCCAGCTGAAAAACAAGGACAAGGCGTATAAGGTGCTGCGTTCGCGCCTGTACGATTACTACAACAACATCACCCGCGGAGAGCAGGACGCGGCGCGCAAGTCGCTGGTCGGGCGGGGCGACAGGTCGGAAAGAATTCGCACCTACAACTTCCCGCAGGGGCGCGTGACCGACCACCGCATAGGGCTTTCGCTCTATTCTCTCGACAGCTTTATTATGGGCGACATCGAGGAGATGACCGAGGCGCTCGCCGTTGCCGAACGCGAAAGATTGCTCGCCGGCGACGTGGAATAACGGCGGGAATAGGCAAACGCGGAGGGCAATAAACGCCGCGGGGTATTGACAAAACTTAACCGCCGTTGTATAATTTTTCTATGAAAAACAATCAGTCTAAAGAGGACTATCTCGAAGCCATACTGCTTTTATCGGGCGAGCTTGACAACGTGCACCAGATAGAGGTTGCGCGCAAGATGGGCGTTTCGCAGCCGGCGGTGCAAAAGGCGCTTAAAATTTTGAAAAGCGAGGGGTATATAGATACCGACGGCTTGCACATACATCTCACCGAGGGCGGAAAAAATTACGCGGAGCGGGTGTATCACAGGCACTGCACAATCCGTAAGTTTTTGATGATGCACGGGGTTAACGAAGAGGACGCCGACGCCGACGCGTGCGAAATGGAGCACTGCGTTTCCGCCGCCACTTTCGCCGCAATGGAAAGGTTCGTGGAAGAGAAAAAATAAAAAATAGGAATATTTGGGAAAGCCCCGCGGCGCGTTGCGCCGCGGGGCTGAAATATTTTACAATTTCATTCCACTTCGTAAACGTTGCAAATTTTGCCGCCGTCAATTTCCACGGCAAAATATTTCACGCGGAACAGGTTGCCCTTTTCGGGATAAACGAGCCCCGCGGCTTTAATCTCTCCGTGCCTTTCAAAAAACTTGGAGTAGGGAATTGTAACGTCCACGAACTCCCCCAAAAAGGAGGGCAGGTCGGTGGCGGCGCTCTTCAAATCGTCGCTTAAATATCTCGCAAAGTCGCCGTGGGTTAAAACGCTTTCAAAGAAAGCAAAGTGCATATTGTCCTCGGTCGGCGGCACGCATTCGCGCGTTGAGCTCGACAAAAGGGTCATATTTTCGCCGTCGTAGGAAAATTCGCAGTCGGCTTTGCACCCCGCGCAGGTGTTAAAGTTAACGCAAATCTTCAAATTTTCGCCGCATTCGTAGCTTTCGGCAGGGTTGTAAAACACCCGCTTCCCGCTTTCGCCTATCACGCACAGGCACCCGTCGCCCCTCACGGTCAGCACGGGCCGCCCGCCCACGCTTTCCTCCGAAAAGGTCGCGCCTTTAAACGACGGCGACAGCTCGTAAAGGCGGCATTCCCGCCCCTCGCAATTTAAATACAACTTGCCGCAGTTAAAAAACATAGTCACAAGGTTGCCGCAAAATTTGGTCTGCGCAACCACTTCAAGCTTTTTGTCGCGCGGCTCGAACCGCTTTAAATATATCACCGCGTCGCCGTCCGAAAGATAGACGTCGGCAAAGGCGGGGGGATTTTCAAAAAAATTCGCGTCTATAAAAAATGCGACCTGATTGAATTCGCCGTCGGGCACGACCTCGGCAAGCACGCGGTCGCCGCCGTCCATATCCACAAAGCGTTCAAAGCCGTCTATTATGCCCAAATACGCCCCGTTCAGTTTAAGCGCGGCGGCGCGGGCGGACAAAAAATAAATGCGCATAGGCCAAAATTTTAATTAAATATATACTCCTTTTAATTAAATAATGTATTAAACAATTATTTTATGTCAATAATCCTTGCGGACAACTTAAATTTTCAAGGAGGCGTTATGGAAAAGATTAACGGCTACACCAAGGAAGAGGCGCAGAGTTTGGTTAAATACGTTTGCGAGGGCAAAGGACAGGGCAAAACGTTGACGCGCATATTCGAAGAATACGCGGCAAAGACGGGCAGAGCAAGGGGCAGCGTGCGCAATTATTACTACGCCCTTTTAAAGAGCACCCAAAACGACGAGGTGAAAAAGATTTTGCAGGGAACCGATTTGAAAGCGGAGGATATCCGCCCTTTCACCGACGAGGAAACCGACAAAATTCTGCGCGCAATTTTGCAGCAGAAGAGCAAGGGCATATCCGTGCGCCGCGCCGTGCTCAACCTTGCGGAGGGCGACGATAAGCTTATGCTTCGCTATCAAAACAAATACCGCAACGTTATGAGCAAGCAGCCCGAAAGAATTGCAAGGCTGATGGCGGAGGCGGGCTATCCCGTAGGCGACGACGGCAGAAAGGCGATTGAAAACAAAATTAACGATTTGTACGACGAGCTGAACATGGGCTTGAAAGAGGAGAACAAACGCCTCACGGAAATAATAAAAAAGCTCACCGACGAAAATTTCCTGTTAAAACTGCAAATAAAAAATTTGAGTAATTGAAAGAGGGAAAAGAAGATGAAAAGCGCCCGCGCGGCTTAAAAAGCCGCGCGGGCGTTAATTTTAATGAACCGCAATATGAGCTTCCCTTTAGGGGGAGGCTCCGCGTAGCGGTGGTGAGGGGTAGGTTGGATAAAACGGGCTAACCCCTCATTCGTCACAACCTTAGCGGCTGTGCTACCTTCCCCCTGAGGGGAAGGTCGTAATAAGGGAAAGTTGCGATATTTATTTTTCTTGACAATCGCGCGGGCGCGTAGTATAATCGGCGCGTAAGAGATGTTCCTTGCATAACCATCTCCCGCCGCGCTTTTAACGCCGCGCGGCAATAAAAAACAAGGGGTAAACAATATGAAAATCAACTTTAAGGAAGAGGTTAAGGAGTTCAGGCTCTTGCTCTCTTCCGTGCCCGCATTCACGTTTACGGTATTCGTGCTGTCGGTCGTTGCGATGAACCTTCTTGCCAACAAGAGCCTCGACACCGGCACCCAATATCTGGCGCTTGACTGCGGGATTATTCTTTCCTGGGCTTCCTTTTTGTCGATGGATATGATAACCAAACGCTTCGGACCCAAAGCCGCAACCCAAATTTCGCTGGTCGCGGTGGCGGTAAATCTCGCGCTGTGCCTGATATTTTTTATCGCAAGCGTAATCCCCGGCAGCTGGGGCGAGGCGTACGGCGGCGAAGCGCAAGTTTCCGCGATTAACGGCGCGCTGGACGGCACTTTCGGCGGCACCTGGTACGTTTTGTTGGGCAGCACGGTTGCGTTTTGCGCGTCGGCTGTTATCAACAACACGCTCAACTTCGGCGTGGGCAAGCTCTTCAAAAAAAATCCCGACGGGTTGGGCGCGTATATCCTGCGCTCCTACGTTTCCACCGCCGCGGCGCAGTTTGCCGACAATCTGATTTTCGCGCTCATCGTCAGCCGCGCGTTTTTCGGGTGGTCGTGGGTGCAGTGCATAACCTGCGCGGTTACGGGAATGCTCGTCGAGCTTGCGTGCGAGGCGGCGTTTTCGCCCCTCGGCTATCTCGCGCTTAAAAGGTGGGAGGCGCGCGGCGCGGGAAGGGAATATCTCGACTATATAAAGACGAAAAAGGAGAGCAAGAATGAAAGCGTTGATAACGGGAACGTCTGACGGCATAGGAAGAGCGGTCGCGCAAAAGTTTTTGGCCGAGGGGTGGGAGGTAGCCGGCATAGACGTCGCCCCCGCGCCGTTCGTCAAAGCAGGCTATACGCACGTTATCGCGGACATATCCGCGGGCGAATTGCCCGAAATTGCGGGCGTAAACGCGCTTATAAACAACGCGGGCGTGCAAAACACGGGCAGGGACGTCGAGGTGAATTTGAAAGCAACGATGCGCGTGACCGAAAAATACGCCTTTCAAGGGGATATAAAAAGCGTGCTTTTCATCGCCTCGGCAAGCGCGACGACTGGCGCGGAATTTCCCGAATACGCGGCAAGCAAGGGCGGCGTGGTGGCGTATATGAAAAACGTTGCAATGCGCCTTGCGGAGTTTGGCGCAATGGCAAACAGTTTATCCCCGGGCGGCGTGCTCACCCAATCCAACGCGCGAGTGATGAACGATAGGCGTATGTGGGAGGAGATTATGTCGCTCACTCCCTTAAAAAAATGGGCGACCGAAGAGGAGATTGCGGAGTTTGCCTACTTTTTAATTGCGGTCAACAAATCGATGACCGCGCAGGATATTTTGGTGGACAACGGCGAAAGCTCCAACTTCAAGTTCGTGTGGTAAAAGGTTAAAGTACATACAAATTTTTACATTCATAACGGCGCGCGTATCCTCCCATACTAAGCGTAAGGGGGCAAATTCAGCCCCTCGGAGAGGTATGAGAATGGAAAAGTTTATTTTCGGTCTCGCCGTAGGTATGGCGGGCGGCGCCTTGCTCGTGGCAAACAACTGTAAGCTGAGAAATCTTGTAAAGAAGAACCAAGAGGACGTTATGAAGAAGGCTGAGCAGTATATTGACCAGAAGCTCGAAGATTTGGGCTGCAAGTGCGACGGCGAACAACAAAGCGGAGAGTAAGATTATTCCGCTTTAAAGTTTAAAGGGGAGCGCGGCTGCGCGTTTTAAAGCGCAGCCGCGCTCTTGACTTTTTTCTCGTCGATTTTTTTCTTGGGGCGAAAAATAAATCCGACGAATTTGAGGGCGCCACTCTCTCTTCTTTGCGCTTTTCCCGTTTTTCTCTTAAATTATGTGCGCGATTATTATTGAAAAATTTGCGGCGGCGTGATATACTATAATGCGAGAATGAGTAAAGGGGCATACCGTGGAGAGATACGTTGCGTTCGATATAGGCGATAAGCGCATTGGCGTTGCAATATCCGACCCGTTCAATACCTACGCCCTGCCGTCCTTTACCTATCACCGCAAGGGCTTTAATGAGGACGTGGCGGAGCTGGCGCGCGTTGCCAGGGAAAAGGGCGCGACGACCATCGTCTGCGGCTTGCCCGTAAATTTCGACGGCACGCCCGCGTTGCAGACCCAAAAGACCGAACGTTTCATCTCCGCGCTCAAAGAGGCGTGCGCAATCCCCGTCGTGTGCGAGGACGAGCGCTTCACCACCGTTATGGCGCACGAAACGCTAATCTCGGAGGGAATGCGGCGCGAAAAGCGAAAATCTTACGTGGACGCGCTCGCCGCGGCAAATATTCTCGACGGCTACTTGCAAAAATTAAAAAAATAAGGAGAACTGATTATGGCAGAGGAAAAGAACCCTTCCGCAGAGGAATTGGAGGAAGAGGACGTTATCGAATTGGTTGACGACGACAATAACGTCATAAAATTCAGACTTTTGGACGTCACCGAATACAAGGGAGAAAAGTACGCCCTTTTGCTTGCCGCCGAGCCCAACGACGCGGTTGCCGAGGACGAAGTGGCTATATTCCGCTATAAGGAAGAGGAGCAGCTGCTCGAACCCATCGAGGACGACGCGCTGCTTGAAGAAGTGTTCGAATTTTATCAGAACGAATACGACGAAGAGGAATAAAAATTTTTCTCCGCATTGAGTTGACTTTGAATAAATTACATTATATAATCTTTCACGGAAAAAATATTTTTGTAAGGAGAAATTTTTATGAAGAAAGTTTTTAAAGCCGCGCTTGCGGTTGTGGCAGTCGTTATCCTTGCGTGCGCATTCGCAGGTTGTACGGCGAACGTCAGCGGAAAGACCTACGTTTATTCCGAAGTCAAGATGTCGGTACCCAGCGACGCTTCGGACGTCGAGAAGGGCATTGCAGACATCGCCAAGGGCGCAACCGAAGCGATTTACAAGAACGCTAAGTTCACTTTCGGCGAGGACGGCAACGTGACCGGCTACGCGGTAGGCACCTGGAAGCAGGAAGGCAAGACCGTCACCGTTACGGGCGCGCCCGGATACACCTTTACCGTTAAGGGCAGCAAGCTCGAATTGGGCGGCAAAGAGGGCAACTACGAATTCGTAGTCGTTTTCGTGAAAGAGTAATTTAAAATAAGGGAATTTTAATGCCGCGGCAAGTTTGCCGCGGCATTATGTTTTAAAATAGCAAGTAAAAGTGCTTTACAAGCGCAAAACTTTGTGCTAAAATATCAAAGCTATAAAAATTCACACCCGTATGGCGGGCTGTCCGTGGCGGAAAAATTCTTTTCAATTCCGCTAATTCAGCCCTTTGTGCAACGCTTGCGTTTGACTTGCGATTGGTCGGTCTTGGATAGAAGCAATTAAGAGACTTGGCAGCGGCGACACGCTTGTGTTTGACTTGCGATTGGTCGGTCTTGGATAGAAGCAATTAAGAGACTTGGGTCAAGCGGCACGCTTGCGGGGAGGTTTAACGGAGGTTTAATATGGCAGTTATCACTATGAAGCAGCTCCTCGAAGCGGGCGTACACTTCGGTCACCAGACCAGAAAGTGGAACCCCAAGATGAGCAAGTACATCTATGCGGCGCGCAACGACATTCACATCATCGACTTGCAGCTTACCGTGGGCTTGGTTGAAGAAGCGTACAAATTCGTATGCGACACCGTAAAAGAGGGCAAGACCGTTCTCTTCGTCGGCACCAAAAAGCAGGCGCAGGAAGCCATCAAGGAAGAGGCAGAGCGTTGCGGGCAGTACTACGTAAATTCCCGTTGGCTGGGCGGCACGCTCACCAACTTCAAGACTATCCGTTCGCGTATCGAAAGAATGGTTAAGCTTGAAAAGATGGAAGAAAACGGCGAGTTCGAGCTTCTTCCCAAAAAGGAAGTTGCAAAGCTCAAAGAGGAAATGGAAAAGTTGCAGACCAACCTGGGCGGCATAAGGGATATGGGCAAGATGCCCGGCGTTATGTTCGTGGTTGACCCTCACAACGAGGACATCGCGGTTGCCGAAGCGAGAAAGCTGAATATTCCCATCGTCGCAATCACCGACACCAACTGCGACCCCGATTTAATCGACTACGTTATCCCCGGCAACGACGACGCAATCCGCGCCGTTAAGCTGATTGCAAGCGTTATCGCAAACGCGGTAATCGAGGCAAATCAGGGCGAGGCGTACTCGGTTGAAGAGGACGACGCGGCTGAACCCGTTGCGGAGCCCACCTCGATAGAAGAAGTGGTTGAAGCGGCGGAAGAGACCAAGGCTGAATAAGCCGACTAATTCGGAACAAGGAGATTAAAGATGAGTTTCACTGCAAAAGACGTAATGACTTTGAGAGATAAGAGCGGCGCGGGTATGCTCGACTGCAAAAAGGCGCTCACCGACGCCGACGGAGATATGGACAAGGCTGCCGAGCTCTTGAGAGAGAGAGGCATTGCAAAGGCGGTCAAAAAGGAAAGCCGTATCGCGGCGGAAGGCGCTGTCGGCGCATACGTTTGCGCTAAGTGCGGCGTTGGCGTTCTTTTAGAAATCAATTGCGAGAGCGACTTCGTTTCCAAGGGCGAAAAATTCCACGGGATTGTGGGCGCGGTGGCAAAGGTTATCGCGGAAAATAAGCCCGCGGACGTTGACGCGCTTCTTGCCTGCCCCTTAGACGGCGCAACCGTAAAGGATTATATCACGGGCGCAACCGCGGTTATCGGCGAAAAAATCGCTATCCGCAGATTTGAAATTTACGAGACTGCGGGTAAGGTTGAAACTTATATCCATATGGGCGGCAAGGTCGGCGTTATGGTTGAGGCGGTGGACTTCACCGCGGGCAGCGAGGAAACGTTGCACGACGTAGCCCTTCAAATCGCGGCAAGCAAGCCCTCTTACGTGACCGAAGCGGAAGTGCCCGCCGAGGTTGTGGAAAAGGAAAAGGAAATTATGCTCGTCCAGATGCAGAACGACGAGAAGAACGCAAAGAAGCCCAAGGAGATTTTGGAAAAAATCGTTATGGGCAAAATCGGCAAGTTCTATTCCGAAAACTGCCTTTTAAAGCAGGCGTTCGTAAAGGACGACAGCCAGACGGTGGAACAGGTCATCGGCAAAAAGTTCAAAGTGGCGCGTTTCGTCCGTTGGGAAATGGGCGAGGGCATCGAGAAGAAGCAGGAAAACTTGCAGGATGAAGTGGCGAAGCAAGTTGAGGCAATGAAGAAAGCGTAACTCCGTTTATACAGCTTCTCGCGGCATAAACTTCGCATCTCGTCGTCGCGCTTACGTTTTGGCTAAGTCATTTACGTCTGTGTAAACTCCTGTCGCCAAATCCGCGCGCTCCTTGACCTGCTTGTTTCT
>N._stephensi_703_cecum__coassemble_108_pt1 | contig 14348 bp, 7 predicted proteins | sample N__stephensi_703_cecum__metabat2_low_PE_003 | metagenome-assembled genome bin N
TTTGGATATGTTCCCCTACCCATCGGGCGCGGGGCTGCACGTCGGTCACCCCGAGGGCTACACCGCAACCGACGTCATTGCGAGAATGAAGCGTATGCAGGGCTTTAACGTTTTGCACCCCATCGGCTTCGACAGCTTCGGCTTGCCCGCCGAACAGTACGCCATAAAAACGGGCAACCACCCCGGCGGCTTTACCGAAAAGAATATCGAAAACTTTACAAAGCAGCTTAAAATGCTGGGGCTGACCTACGACTGGTCGCAGACCGTTTCCACCTGCGACCCCTCCTACTATAAATGGACGCAGTGGCTCTTCAAGCAGCTCGTGAAAGAGGGCTTGGCGCGTTACGTCGAAACGCCCGTTAACTGGTGCGAAGAGCTGGGCACCGTGCTTGCCAACGACGAAATTATCGACGGAAAGAGCGAACGCGGCGGCTATCCCGTGGTGCGCAAAAATATGAAGCAATGGGTTATCGACATACCCAAATACGCCGAAAGACTGTTGGAAGGGCTCGACGAGCTCGATTGGGCGGAACCCTCCAAGACGGCGCAGAGAAATTGGATAGGCAAGTCGGTCGGCGCGAAGATTGACTTTAAAGTTGACGGCACGGAGCGCTCCTTTACCGTTTTCACCACCCGTTGCGACACGCTTTTCGGCGCGACCTACTGCGTTTTGGCGCCCGAGCACGAGCTTGTGGATAAGATAACTACGCCAGAAAGACGCGGGGAAATCGAGGCTTACAAAAAGGCGTGCGCAAGCAAATCCGAACTCGAAAGAACAGAACTCAACAAGGAAAAGATGGGCGCGTTTACGGGCGCTTACGCAATCAACCCCGCAAACGGCAATAAAATTCCCGTGTATATTTCCGATTACGTGCTCACCTCCTACGGCACGGGCGCGATTATGGCGGTGCCCGCGCACGATACGCGCGATTACGAATTTGCAAAAAAATTCAATCTGCCCATAATCGAAGTGCTTGCGGGCGGCGATATTGAAAAAGAAGCCTACACCGAGGACGGCTTGCACGTTAACAGCGGCTTTTTGGACGGCTTGAACAAGCAGGACGCAATTAGCAAGATGATTGCGTGGCTTGAAGAAAACAAACTGGGAAAGAAAGCGGTCAGCTATAAGCTGCGCGAATGGATTTTCGCGCGCCAGCGCTATTGGGGCGAACCGCTGCCCGTAATTCACCTGGAAAACGGCGAGGACGTGCTTTTGCCCGACGAACTGCTCCCCTTGATTTTGCCCGAAATGGACGATTACAAGGCGCACGGCGGCAACGCGCCCCTGGAAAACGCAAAGGATTGGGTTAACGTTACAGTAAACGGCGTTAAGGGCAAGCGAGAAACGACCACTATGCCAGGTTCCGCCGGCTCGAGCTGGTATTTCCTCCGCTACTGCGACCCTCACAACGACAGCGTCTTTGCCGATTACGACCTTATGAAGCATTGGTTGCCCGTGGACTTCTATTGCGGCGGCAAGGAGCATTTGGTCGGGCATCTTCTGTACGCGCGCTTCTTCACCAACTTTTTGTTCGACAAAGGGCTCGTACCCTACAAAGAGCCGTTCACCAAACTGTTCCACCAGGGTATGATTTTGGGCGAAAACGGTGAAAAAATGTCAAAATCCCTGGGAAACGTCGTCAATCCCGACGATATCGTGCGCGATTACGGCGCGGATGTTTTGCGTATGTACGAAATGTTTATGGGACCGGTTGCCGACACCAAGCCCTGGAACACGGCAAACATAGAGGGCGTTAAAAAATTTATCGACAGAATTTACCGCCTGTACTACGAAAGCGACGTAATTTCCCCCGCGCCCAACAAAAATCTGGAAAAGCTTTACCACCAAACGGTTAAAAAGGTCGGCGAGGATTATTTGGCGCTCAAAGTGAACACCGCCATTTCCCAGATGATGATTTTCGTCAACGCAGTATATAAGGAAATTGCGGAAGGCAGGAATTTCCCGCTCGAATATGCGGAGGGGCTTATAAAGCTTCTCAATCCCGTTATCCCTTTCCTCACCGAGGAAATTTGGGCGACGACCTTGAAGCACGGCGACACGATTGCTTACGAAAGCTGGCCGGCTTACGACGAGGGCAAGTGCGGCGAGGACAGCTTTGAATACGCAGTGCAGATAAACAGCAGGATTAAGACCAAAAAGTCCTACCCCTCCGATTTAAGCGCAAAGGAAATCGAGGCGCTCGTAAAGGCTGACGAAGAGATTATCGCCTTGCTCGAAGGCAGGCAGATTAAAAAATTGATAGTAGTTCCTAAAAGACTGATAAACATTATCGTCTGATTTGCGCGACTAGCGCACGGAATTTAAGCTGAAATACAAGAAAATACGCGCCGCAAGCGTTCGCTTGCGGCGCGTTTAATTACATTCATTACAACATGCGGCGCACCCCATATAATATAATCAAAAAAATCACTTCGCGAGTTTATTTAAAATTCTCTCCAAGGCGTATTTGCCGTGCTCGTAGGTGAGCCCGCCCTGAAAATAGGCGACGTACGGCGGCTTGACCGGTCCGTCGGCGGAAAGTTCGATTGACGCGCCCGAAACGAAAGTGCCCGCCGCCATGATTATTTTATCGTCGTAGCCGGGCATATCCCACGGCTCGCAGGTAACGTAGCTGTCCACGGGGGACGCGTACTGCACTTCCCTTATAAAGTCAATCATTTTGTCCGCGGCGTCGAATTGAATGCAACGGGTTATATCGTGCGGGATTTTGTCGATTGCGGGATAGTTTTTATACCCGAGTTCGGTCATTGCCGTTCCGATTAAAAGCGAACATTTCAGCGCCTGCGCAACCGTGTGCGGTGCCATAAACAGCCCCTGATATAAATATTGGTAGCCGGGCGCGTACGAGCCGACCTCCAGCCCGATTGACGGCGCGGTAAATCTGCGCCCAATTCTTTCGATTAAATCGGCGTTTCCGACAATATAGCCGCCCGTAGGCGCAAGCCCGCCGCCCGCGTTTTTGATGAGCGACCCCACGCAAATATCGGCGCCGACCTCGGTCGGTTCCCTCGTTTCAACGAATTCGCCGTAGCAATTATCAACGAAAATTGTGCCGTTATAGCCGATTTTTTGTAAATATTTGCAAATTTCTTCTATTTGTTCGCAGGAAAACGCCTCCCTCAACTCGTACCCGCGCGAACGCTGGATATAGACGACTTTCACGGATTGGTCAATTTTGCCTGCAATCGCGGGCAAGTCGAATTGATTATCGGGCGTAAGGTCGCAGCAGACGAAATTGACGCCCAAATCCTTTAAAGAACCTATGCCGTCGCCGAAAATGACGGGGCGGATTGTGTCGTATGGCATGCCGGAAACGCACAAAAGCGTGTCGCCGCACCCCAGTAGCCCGAAGAGCGCGACCGAAAGCGAATGGGTGCCGGAGAGAAGATGCGGCGAAACTATGCCGCTCTGCGCCCCAAAGACGTCGGCGTAAAGCTTCCCGAGGGTATCCCTGCCCTCGTCGCCGTAGCCGTATCCAGTCGTTCCCGCAAAGTGGCGGATTGCGATATTATTTTTTCTGAAAGCCTCGATTACTTTTTTTTGGTTGAAATACGCAATTTTTTCAACCTCCGAAAATTGGCGTAAAAGTTTTTGCTCGCACTTATCAATAAAATTATTAACGTCCATCGTTCAATAACTCCAACACTTTTTCCGCGCGCGCCTCGCGGTAGTCCAGCCAAACAATTCCTTTTAATTTTTTGAAAAAAGTGAACTGTCTTTTCGCGTAATGGCGCGTATTTTTCTTGATTATGTCACGCATAGTACTATCGTTAAGCCCATTTTTCAAGCCTTCGACCACCTCTTTATAGCCAATTGCTTGCATAGATTGACAATTTTTGTCAATACCAACACTTAACAGTCTTTTCACCTCGTCAATCAGTCCAGAGTTAAACATAACGTCCACGCGGCAGTCAATCCGCTTATATAGCGCCTCTCTCGGATAGTCTATCGCCACCGCAAGATAGTCGTATCTCGGCTTCAACTCGTCGTTTTGCTCCGATTTTTTCTTGCCGCTCACTTCGTATATCTCGAGCGCGCGAATTACCCTCTTCACATCGTTTACGTGCAATTTTTCCGCGCTCTCCGGGTCGACTTCCTTTAAAAGCGAAAACAGGTGCCCCTTTCCCTTCTCTTCCAAGAGCGCCTCGTAGCGCGCCCGCACGGTTAAATCTGCCTTTACGTTGCCGTACCCCAATTTGTAGAGAATAGAATTGACGTAAAAGCCCGTACCGCCGCAAATTATCGGCGTTTTGCCCTCGTTTAGCAGCCCGTCAACAATGGGAAGCGCCGCCTCTTCGTAGTCGGACACCGAAAAATTTTCGTTTGCGCCAACCACGTCGATTAAATGGTGCTTGACTCCCTGCATTTCGGCAACCGTGGGCTTGGCGGTGCCGATATTCAAGCCGCGGTACACGAGCTGGCTGTCGGCGGAAATTATCTCCGTATTCAGTTTTTTGGCGCAATCAATCGCAAGCGAAGTTTTGCCCGTGGCGGTCGCGCCGCAAATTACGAGAACGCGTTTCAAAAGTTATACCTTCCTTTTAAACATTTTCTCGATTTCGGTTTTGGTCAATTTAACGCACACGGGTCTGCCGTGAGGGCATTTTAAGCCCATATTGCCGCGTAGCATTGAAAATAACTTGTCGCGCTCGCCGTCGGTGAGCACTTCGCCGCCCTTAACCGCGTGTTTGCACGCAGTCTGCGCGATTTTGTCCTTTAAAATATCGACCAAAGTAATCTCTTTCAATTCGTCCACGTTCGAAAGCAATTCTTCGAAGAACGACTTCGGGTCGATATCGGGCAGGTCCGCGGGCAATTCGTTCACTCTGTAAGAATTGGTTCCGAACGCCTCCACCGTAAAGCCCATTTGCCAAAGCGCAACGAGATTTTTTTCGATGAATTGCTTTTCGTCGGGATTGACCAAGAAGATATAGGGAACCAGCAGCCCCTGTTTATTGAGCGGATGGTCGCTTATTTTCTGCTTTAATTGGTCGTACAGCAGCCTTTCGTGCGCCGCGTGCTGGTCGATTATGTAAACGTCGTCCTTTATTTCATACATTAAATATGTATTGAAGAGCGAGCCCTTGTATTTGCATTGCCTGTATAAAATTTCTTCCTGCACCGCCTTCTGCCTTGCTTCGGCTTCGCGCAGTTTCCCCACGTACATCGGTCCGTGGTCGCCGCTGCAAAATGAAAAGGTGTCCTCAATCTTCTGATTTGCGCGGTCATACAGTTTTTTCGGTGCCGCCTGCTCTTCAATTTTTGAAAAGTCGGGCTGTTCGTAGTTTTCGTACGGGGTGTAGTCGAACCCTTCGTCACGGCGCGGAAGCTGCGGCTTTTCGGGCTGTTTTGCCTTGGTAAATTGCTCAATGCCCGCAACGTCGCTGAAATCCTTGTCGTAAATCTTTTCGGGTTGCGCAAACTCCGCGGCGTAGGAAATGCGTTCGGGCTTAACGCTTTCGTAAGTATTAGTATTTTCGCCGCTTTTATCAGAAATTACGAAATCCGCCGCCTTAACCGTGCCGTCGAGTATTCCAGAAATTACCTTGTAAATCGTGCCGTAAATCAGCTGCGTATCCACGAAGCGCACGTCCGCCTTGTTGGGGTGAACGTTTACGTCAACGAAATCGTCGGGAACCTGGATATTTAAAACGTAAAACGGATATTGCCTTTTCATCGCGTACGCCGAGTAGGCGTTTTGGATTGCGCTTGAAATTATGGCGTTTTCTATGTGCCTGCCGTTTAAATACACCTTTTGGTAGGTCTTATTGGACTTAAAAAAGTTCTGATTGCTTATAAAGCCGCTTATCTTCAAGTCGTTGCGGTCGGCGCTTATTTTAAAGCAATTTGGAAGTACGTTTGCGCCGTAAACTTGCGTAATCGCCTCTTCGAGCCCGCCGCCGTACGATTGCAGGCACAATTTTCCGTCGATATAATACTTGAACGAAATTTCGGGGTAGCCCAAAACGTAGCGCGTCACGTAATTGGTTATATCGCTCTCTTCCTTTTTGTCCGACTTCATAAATTTAAATCTGACGGGCGTGTTGAAGAAGAATTTTCTCACTGAAATTTTCGTGCCACTGCTGCTGGTTGCGGCGGGAGAAACGCGGCAAACGTAGTCGCCGTCGCACTCCACTTTGTGCCCCTCTTTTCCCTCAACCGCGGAAATCATCTCAACGCAGGAAATCGCCGCAATCGTCGCCAACGCTTCGCCACGGAAGCCGAGGGTGTGAATGTGCGAAATATCGTCAATCGCGGTAATTTTGCTCGTCGCGTGCGGAATAAACGCCGCGCGCAAATCGTCCTCTTCAATGCCGCAACCGTTGTCGGTTATTTCGATTAAATCCTTGCCTCCGCGCTCTATGCGGATTTCAATTTCGGTCGCACCCGCATCAATCGAGTTTTCCACGAGTTCCTTAACCGCGGAATACGGGCGGTCGATGACCTCGCCCGCGGCAATTCTGTTGCACAGTTCTTCGGAAAGTATGTTAATTTTTCCCATTTATTTCACCTTTTCAACCAAATCGGTCAATATCATAAACGCCTGCATCGGCGATAAATTGTTTAAATCAACCTCTTTTACTATCTTTTCGACTTCCGAAAGCTGCTTTTCGGGCTGTTGCTCTTCCAAGTCGTCAATCGCGGCGTCGGCATTCAGTTCGCCGCTTTCAACCGCCTTTAAAATCTTTTTAGCCCTGTCGGTAACGCAGGCGGGCACGCCGGCAAGCGAAGCGACCTCTATGCCGAAGCTCCTGTTTGCGCCGCCGCGCATAATTTTGCGAAGGAAAATAATGGTGCCGTTAAAATCCTTAACCGCAATTTTATAATTTTTCACACCCTGCATTCGGTCTTCGAGCTGCAGCAGCTCGTGATAATGGGTTGCAAACAGCGTCTTTGCGCCGATTTTTTGGGTAATATGCTCTATTACCGCCCAGGCGATTGAAAGCCCGTCGTAAGTGCTCGTACCCCTTCCGACCTCGTCCAAAATAAGCAGGCTGTGCTTGGTTGCGTTTTGTAAAATCGAGGCAACCTCTATCATTTCAACCATAAAGGTCGACTGGTCGAAAATAAGGTTGTCGCTTGCTCCCACCCTCGTAAAAATTCTGTCGATAATGGGAATTTGCGCCGATTTTGCGGGCACGAAGCAGCCGACGTGCGCCATAACCGCGCAGATTGCGTTTTGCCGCATATATGTGCTTTTGCCCGCCATATTGGGACCGGTTATTATGAGCGTGCGGTTGTCGCCCTCGTCGAGATAGGTGTCGTTGGCAATAAATTTTTCCTTGGAAATCGCCTCCACCACGGGGTGCCTGCCGTCCTTTATAATCATCGCCTCGCCGCTGTCCATGATTGACGGGCGCACGTAATTTCTGCTTTTCGAAACTTCGGCGAACGACGCGAGCACGTCAAGCCGCGCAATATTTTCGGCAATGCGCTTTAAAACGCCGATTGAAGCGGTCAATTTATCCAGAATATCCCTGTAAAGTTGCTCTTCCAGGCGCAACATTTTATCGTCGCCGGATAAAATCTTCACTTCCAGCTCCTTCAATTCGTCGGTAAAATATCTCTCGGCGTTGGAGAGCGTCTGGCGGCGGTGATAGTGCGTGGGCACCTTGTCCTTAAAGGATTTTGACACCTCAATATAATAGCCGAAAACGCGGTTGTAGCCGATTTTTAGCGTTCTGATGCCGGTTACGTCGCGTTCCCTCGTCTCCATTTCCGAAAGCACGGCAACCGAATTTTTCTTAAAGTCGCGCAGCCCGTCGAGTTCGGCGCAGTAGCCGCGCTTTATGTATCCGCCGTCCTTAACCGTGGCGGGCGTGTTTTCGTCGGTTATCGCGGAATTTAGCAAATTCGCAAGGTCGGTAAGGTCAACGAGCCCCTTTGAAACGTCGTTCAAAACCTTGGAAGTGAAGCCCGAAAGCTTGAATTTTATGTTGGGAATTATCAGGAGCGATTGGGCGAGCGTGAGGCAATCCCTAGGCATCATCTTGTTGTTGGAAATTCTGCCCGCCAGCCTCTCCACGTCCTTGACCTGCTTTAAAAGTTCGGTTAAGCCCACCCTTACGACCGTCGAATTGAACAGCTCCTCCACGCCGTCAAGGCGGTAATTCACGTCGTTTACGCTGTTTAAGGGTGAAATTATCAGGTTGGCAAGCAGCCTTGCGCCCATCGGCGTGCAAGTTTTATCGAGCACCCACAAGAGCGAACCGTATTTTTTGCCCTCGCCGAGATTTTTGACGATTTCGAGATTTCTGATTGCCGTATTGTCGAGCTGCATGCACGACGATAAGCTGACGTATTTAACGCTGTCGATGTTGGTAAGCGAATGCTTCTGCGTTTCCTTTAAGAACTCAATCAGCGCGCCAGCAGCGCAAATCGCGCCCTTTTTGCCGTTTATTGAAAACGCCGAGAGCGACGAAACGTTGAACTGCTCCAAGAGGCGGCTGTTCGCGGCGGCGTATTCGTAAGCCCACGCGTGATACGAGGAAAACGCCGGCAAAACGCCGCGCGCCACTTCGGGATAATCCTTTGCCGCAAACAGCATTTCGTCGTTTGAAAGTATCTCCTTAACGCCGATTTTTACGAGGTGCACGATTGCGTCCTTTACGCAGTTTTCCCCGAAAAATTCGGTTGCGCACAGCTCGCCCGTGGTTATGTCCGACCAGGCGATTGCCGCCTTATCGCCGCTTTTAAACGCCGAGCAAACGTAGTTATTGGCGCTTGCAACCAAGGTGTCGTCGTCGGTTACGGTGCCGGGCGTGACTATTCTCACGACGTCGCGCTTGACCAATTCCTTGGTTGTGGACGGGTCCTCGAGCTGCTCGCACACCGCCACCTTTTCGCCGCTTTCGATGAGCTTGGAAATGTATGCGTCCGCCGCGTGATAGGGCACGCCGCACATCGGCGCGCGCTGCTTTTCGCCGCAGTCCCTGCCCGTTAAGGTAAGCTCCAGAATGGACGACGCCTTGATTGCGTCGTCGAAAAACATTTCGTAAAAGTCGCCCAAACGGAACAAAATTATACAATCGCGGTACCTGTCCTTGATGGATAAGTACTGTTTCATCATTTCAGTCATCTTATTTTTTCCTAAATTAAATCGCCGAAGAGCGAAACGCCGTTCGCCTTGTTTATCTTAACGTTTACAAAATTTCCTATCTCGTTTTTGCCGCTTTCAAAATACACCATTCTTCCGTGTTCGCTTCTGCCGAGATATAAGCCGCGCTTAGGGTCGAAATCCTCGCATAAAACTTCCACCGTTTTGCCCACGTCGCGCTTGGAATGCTCGCGCGTTTGGCTGTTGACGAGTTCGACGAGGCGCATAATTCTGTCCTTTGACGTCTCTTCGGGTATCTGCCCGTCCATTTCCGCCGCCTTTGTGCCGTCTCTTTTGGAATACACGAAGGTGAACGCCGAGGCGTAGTCTACCGCCTTGACCAAATCCATAGTCTTTAAAAAATCTTCCTCCGTTTCGGTGGGAAAGCCGACGATTATATCGGTCGTAATCGCGCAATCGGGCACGTATTTTTTTAAAATTTCAACCTTTTTTATGTAATCCTGCGCGGTATAGCGCCTGTTCATAAGGCTTAAAATTCTGTCCGAGCCGCTCTGCACGGGCAAATGCACGCAAGGGCAGATTTTGGGGTTGTCAGCGATAACTTTGGCAAGCTCCTCCGAAAAATCCTTGGGGTGGCTGGTCATAAATCTCAGCCTGAACTTTCCCTCAATCTTCGCAACCTCGTCCAAGAGCCGGTAAAAGGGAATGTCCACGCCGCCGTTGCCGTAAGAATTTACGTTCTGACCGAGCAAGGTTATCTCCTTATATCCCTCGCCCACGAGCGCCTTTACTTCGTTTATGATATTTTCCGATTTCCTGCTTCTCTCTCTTCCACGGACGTAGGGAACTATGCAATACGAACAGAAGTTGTTGCAGCCGTAGGTTATGTTTACCCAGGCGTTGGGATAGCTCGTCCTCAGCGGCTTGTCGCTTTCCTCTATGCGTCCGTCGTACTCCTCTATTTCGATTATCGCCTTTTTGCGCTTTTGCTTTTCGGTTACGTAATCTTTCAGCTTATTCAGGTTGTGCGTGCCGAAAATTATATCGACGTAGGGGAACTTTTCGTGTAAATTCCCCGCCTTGTTCATCTGTTGTGTGAGGCACCCGCCCACCGCGATAATCATATCGCGCTTTGCCGCCTTTAATTTTTTGAGCATACCGATGTTTCCGTATGCGTGATTTTCGGCGTTTTCTCTTATGCAACAGGTGTTAAACACGACTATATCGGCGGCTTCGATGTCGTTGCAGCTCTTATATCCGAGGTCGCTGAGTATTCCCGCAATCTTCTCGGATTCGTGCACGTTCATCTGGCAGCCGTACGTCACTATGTGGTAAAACTTATCCATAGTAACAATTATAACTTTTTTAAACTTAATTTTCAATTAAAATGCAATAAATATTTAAATTTATGGATACTAAAAGTAATGAGAAAGGCACTGAAAATTCTACTTATCATAGGCGTAATACTGCTTTCGCTGATAATAATTGCGTTTACCGCGTTTTTTGCGATAACCGCGGGAGTTAAGCTCGACCCCGATAAACTCGTGGACTACGACAAAACGATAACCGTGTTCGACGACGAGGGAAATAAAATCGAGGACGCCTCGCTCACAACCGGACAGAAAAGCGTGAAGATTGAAAATTTAAACGACGACACGATAAACGCGTTCGTCGCTTCGGAGGACAGAAATTTTTTTAAACACAACGGCTTGAATTACAAGCGCATAATAAAGGCGACCTATAAAAATCTGATATCGCGCTCGTTTAAGGAGGGCGCTTCCACCATCAGCCAGCAGCTCGTAAAAAACACTCACTTAAACAACGACAAGACCATAACGAGAAAACTGAAAGAGATTAAACTGACCAAACAGCTTGAAAGAAAATATTCCAAAAATCAAATTTTGGAGATGTATTTAAACACCATTTACTTCGGCCACAACTGCTTCGGCTTGCAGAGCGCCGCCAACTTCTACTTCGATAAATCCGCGGACGAGCTCAATTTGGAACAGAGCGCGACGATAGTCGGTCTGCTTGCTTCGCCGAACAATTATTCCCCCTTTAAAAATCCAGAAAAGTGCTTAAAAAGACGAAATTCCACCCTGAAAAGTATGCTTGAATGCGGTTATATTGACGAAAGCGTATACGAAAGCACCTCCGCGCTGCCTTTAAGCGCGACCAAAAACGAAAAGGGCGAGCGCAACGGCGACTACCTGCATCAGGTGTTCGAGGAATTCGAAGCGCTGGAAATCGACCCCTATTTTTACGCGGGCGAACTGAAAGTTAAGACCTATTTGAACCAAGGCGTGCAGAACGCGATTGAGAGCGCAACCGCGGAGTGCGACTATTCGATTTTCGCGCGCAACTCCGAGGGCGGCGTCGTGGGATTTAAGTCGAGTATCGGCAACGCGGCACGGCAAATCGGCTCGACAGCCAAGCCGCTGTTCGTGTACGCGCCCGCAATCGAGATGAAAAAAGTGAACGTTTTTACCAAAATTTTGGACGAGCGCATAGATTACGGCGGCTATTCGCCCGAAAATTACGACAAAAAGTACCACGGAAAGGTTACCGTAGCCGAAAGCATTCAGCAAAGCTATAACGTGCCCGCCGTGAAAACTTTAAACGCTTTGGATATGGACGAGGTGCAAAAATACGCCAAAAATATGGGTATCGACCTTGAAAACGAGGACAAAAATCTGTCGCTTGCACTTGGCGGGATGAAGAACGGCTTGACCTTAAAGCAACTGTGCGACGGCTATTCCACCTTTCAGAACGGCGGAAATTTTGCAAAATCGCGCTTTATAAGCGAAATCTGCGACAAAAACGGCAAAATTTTATATAAAAACCAACCGCAACAAAGCAGAGTGTTTTCACAGGGCACCGCGTCGCTCATAAACGGCGTGCTGCGCGACACCGCAAAGGTCGGCACCGCGAAAAAGCTGAAAGATTTCGGCTTTGACGTGGCGTGCAAGACGGGCACCTGCGGCAACGCCGAGGGCAACACCGACGCGTATTCGGTTGCCTACACCTCTTCGCTCTGTCTCGGCGTGTGGCTCGGCGACAAGGACAATAAAAGATTGGATATAACCGGCGGCAGGGATTGCTGCAACGTGACCAAGCAAATTTTTGAGGAAATTTATAAGGACAGCTCCCCCGCGCCGCTCGACACAACTTCCGGAACGACCGAAATAGAGATTGACGGGGACGAATATGAAAGCAACGACAAAATTTTACTTTGCGATAAAATTGCGCCAAAATTAAACCGCCTTGCCGTGCGCTGCCTTTCGGATAATCTCCCTAAGGAAACTTCCTCGCGCTTCACAAGCCCCGCAGTGAGAAAGCCAACCATTACAGTCAATTCTGACACTGTAACCCTATCATTATGTCAGACAAAGTACTATTCATATTTGATAAAACGCACAAATAGTGGTAAAACAGACAATATTTATGACGGAAGCTGGAAGGAGAGCATAACCGACGCGCCGGGCGACGGCGAATACGAATACACGGTTACCCCCTACTACGTAAGCGGAAACGATGTGTTTTACGGCGAGGAAATCACCCTGCCGCGCGTTATCGTGCGCGCCTCAAGCAAGGATAAAATCCCCGACATCGTATACAAAGATTGGTATAACCAATAAAAATCAAGGCTCCGCGCGCTTTGCGGAGCCTTTAAATTATATCTTTACAATTTCGAGCGTTGCCAACGCTTCGTTTATCAGCCCTTCGACATCAAGCTTCGCCTCTTCCTCCAACACGTCGGGGATTTTGGGGTGTATAACCGGGTGCTTTGGCAAAAATACCGTGCAGCAATCCTCGTAAGGGCGGATTGAAACGTCGAACGCCCCCATCATTCTGCTTCTTTCGATAATTTCGTTTTTGTCGAAGCCGCAAAGCGGGCGCAAAACGGGCAAGCTTTCGATAACGCTGCCCGACGAAGTCATTCCCTCTATCGTTTGGCTTGCCACCTGCCCTAAACTTTCGCCGGTAATCAGGCATTGCGCGCCGCATTTTTTCGCCAATCTTTCGGCAATTCTCATCATAAAGCGGCGCAAAATAGTTACCATATAGTCGCCGTTGCACTTTTTGTGTATTTCTTCCTGTACGTGTGTCACCTTAACCACGTTAAGCGTCGTTCCGCAGGAATATTCGGACAGCACTTTTGCAAGTTCTTCCACCTTTTCGCGCGCCTGCATATTTGTATAAGGGTAGCTGTGAAAATGAACGCATTCGATTTTCATTCCGCGCTTAGCCATCATATAGCCCGCCACGGGGCTGTCAATGCCGCCGGAAATTAGCAACATTCCCTTTCCGGCAGTGCCAACGGGCAGACCGCCAACGCCGCTTATTAAATCGGAAAACACCAAACTCGTGCCGTTTTCGCGCACGTCAACGCCGATTATTTTGTCGGGACTATGCACGTCTACGCGCAATTTATGGTTAAAATCCAACATTCTGCCGCCGATTTCGGCGCTAATCTGCATAGAATTCAGCGCGAAAGTCTTGTCAGCCCTGTGCGTTTCAATTTTAAAGGTGCCGCTTTCGGGATTAAAGGTCTTTGCCGCCTCGAAAATGTCGTCAAGGTTAGTTTTAACTTTCAGCGCAACGCTTAACGTGTGCACGCCGAATACGTTTTTGATTTTGCCCAGAATAAAGTCGGTTTGATCCTCGGCAAAGCCATCGATTACGTATCTTCCCGATTGCTTGCGCATTTCGTGCTTAACGCCCTTCAACGCCTTTTCCATATTTTCGGCAAAAACACGCTCGAAAAATCCGCGGTTGTTGCCCTTCAAATGTATTTCGCAATATCTTACGATGATGACCTTTTCCATTTTACTCCATAATTTCCTTTCTGCGCTTGACCGTTTCATTGAGAATTTCCGCCGCCCGCACGACCTCGTCAACCGTGTTTTCGGGGCTGAAACTTATCCTCAAAACGCCGTCCGCCTCGCTTTCGCCTATGCCGCAAGCCAAAATGACGCGCGAATATCTCTTTTTGCTGTTGGACGAGCACGCCGAACCGGTTCCGATAATCAGCCCTTGGTCGTCGGCTTCGTGCATGATAATTTCGCCGCGCACGCCGCGGGCAATCAGGCACAAAATGTACGGCGATTGCCCCTCGATTTGCGTAAACAAGCCGCCGTCCAGCCTCTTTAACATAATTTCTTTGAGTTCGCGCGCTCTTGCAAAATTTTCGCCGATTTGCGAATATCTCTTGACTGCGGCGTATTCGAGCATTTTTATGCCGAAAACGTTTTCAGTGCCGCTTCT
>N._stephensi_703_cecum__coassemble_115_pt1 | contig 13488 bp, 11 predicted proteins | sample N__stephensi_703_cecum__metabat2_low_PE_003 | metagenome-assembled genome bin N
TTTTTAAAAAAATAAACGCTTACGCATTTTTCATTATATCACGCCAAATTTTACTTTTCAATACCCCGATTATAATTTTTTTAACGCTTTTGTCACAAAAAGGGGAGTGCAAAAAATATATTGAACATTGGCGTGCCGTTCGTTTCCCCGCGCCGCGTCAAAAAATTGTTAAATAAAAAATTATTTAATAAATTGTAAATAAAGACTTGACGGGGGGGGTAGGTATGCTACAATTATTTTGAATAAACTTTAAGGGCGTATTTTGCTGTTCATAAGTATATTCAATCAGCTTAAAAGGAGCATATTTTATGAAAAAAATGAAAAAGGCACTCATGGGCGTAACCGCCCTCGTAATGGCGTTTTCTATGACGGCGCTCACGGCTTGCGGCGGCGACAAGAGTAACAACGGCACGGACGACAACAATCAGAACCAGACCGACACCGGTAACACCGGAAATACGGGCAACACCGGAAACACCGGTGACACGGGTAATACCGGCAACACCGGAAATACCGGCGACACGGGTAACACAGGCAACACAGGCAACACCGGCAACGAAAATCAGGGCGGCGGCACGACCACTCCCACCGATAGCGACGCGCAAAAGGTGATGGCGGCTTTCCAGACCCAGTCGTTCAAGGCGCTCAATTTGTCATACACACTTGACGAAAAGTATTCCAAAACCAAGACGTATGTGGACGGCGTAACTCCCGAAGAGAAAGAGTATGGAAAGTTTATCATATCCAGCACGAGCAAGATGAACGTTACGACTTTCGAAGCGGATCTTACTTCCTATTCTTATGAAGCGGAAGTTGAGAGCGACTGGACGACGGTCGTTGACGAAAACGAAGGCGAGGGCTACGAATACGCCTTTATCCGCGGCGGCAGAATGTTTACTGCGGGCAGCGAAGAAGAAGTTACCGATATGAGCGAGCTCACCCTGCGCAGCACGGGCGGCGTAATGCCCGCGCAAATGCTTGCAATGCTCGGCATGATACCCGAGGACGGCGTTCCCGCGCAGCTCTTGGCTCCCTTAACAATGCTCATCAACCTCGGCGAAGTGTACGAGGGCGCAACCTATGCGGATAAAAAGCTTACGCTCAACTTCAACAAAATCGCTTACAATATGTATAACGAGGTGGTCGAAGTCGTGGAGGGGCTTGACGAGGACAGCACGGTCGGCGACTTGATTGCTTCCGAGCCCGTCAAGAATTTAATTCAGTCGCTTACCTACGGAATGACCGCAAGCGATATCAAGGACGCGGTCGTTGGCTATCTCACACCCGAAGACGGCGAAGAGGACGAAACGGTTGCGGCGTTCCTCGAAGTTATGCCCGAATTCACCGAGGGAGAGGGCGTTTATGAATATCTCGTAAAGGCAATCGCTTCCGAAGATTTGACGGCAACGCTTTCGGCAATGTTCGGATTATCCGCGTTCCTGCCCGAGGGCGTAACCGTTGCGGACTTTAAAGTTTCCGAGCTCGTAAGCATACTCGTGAATATCTTCAACAGCCGTGACGACGCAGGCAACAATTCCAATAAGGAGGAAGACGTTACTCAGAGCGGCAGTCAGGGTGGCGACGTCGATAACGACAACCAAGGCATTTCCCTGCAAGAAGAAGCTCCCGCGGAGGGCGGCATTCCCACCCTTACGGTTGAGGACGCAAAGGAAATGATTTTGGGCGTGCTCGAAAATATGCTCACCGTAACCGAGGACAAAATCACCATTTCCATGGGCGAGGACGGCGACTTTGAATTTACCGCGCTAGAACTCGTGTTCAACGTAAACGACAATTACGAGGTTACCTCCGTTGCCATGAACGCGGACTACGTTTACACTTACAGCTACGAAAGTATGATGTCGGGAATAGGTCTTGAACCCGAGGTCTATGCAACCAACGAAGAAAAAACCACGAACAAAATCACGGCAACCTTGGAGTTCGCCGCCGACGAATATACCCTCGCCGACGTTGACGACAACACGGTTGAAGTAATCACTATGAAGTTTGAGAACGGCACGTATTATTCTGAGGAGCCTCTTCTTGCAATATTTGATACCGAAAGTCAAAATGAGCTGCTTGTTTACGCTGGCGCAACCTATAATAACGGCAAAATAACCGAAGTTGCGGCGTACATTCAGGAAAGCGCGACCGAATATACCAAAGTTGACGGCGTTTATGACGGCGAAGAGGAAGAGGGCACTTTGACGATTGACCTTTCGGATATTCCCCTTGACGGTCTTGAAGGCAACGTTGAGTTGACCGGCGAAATCACTTTCAACGTTAGTATGGATATGAAATACGCCTATATCGAGGACGACGATTACCATGGTGAGATTATGATTTACCTTGAACCTGGCGCGTTTGAGCATCAAGATAACGTTTGGGTAAGCGGTCCCTGGATTTATATCGAGAAGGACAGGAACGTGACCGAAACGACGGTTGGCGAAATTCTCGAAGCCGACGCCGAAGCCGAAACCGAGGAGTAATTTAAAACGACGCAGTTTTCTCTTAACTGAAAGCTAAATTAAAAAAAGGTTAGCCCCGCGCGATTTTATCGCGCGGGGCTTTTCTATTGCAATTTTTCCCGCGGGGCTTTTGCGTTGCGGGGGGCGTGCCTTGCGGCGGGCGCGGAAGCGGGAAATTCCGCGCATTATAATAAATATGAAAGAAAAATGAAAATAAGTGGAAATATATATTGCAATTTTTTGCGCGATATGGTAAAATTTTCTCACAATGCGGATATGTTTGTTTTATCGTTTAAGCTTTAACGCAAGCAATGCGCAAATATACTAAAAGAGGTTGGGAAAAGTGGATACAATCTATTTGCTCTTAATCATCGTGGGCGCTGCCGTCATTCTGGCGTGCGCGTGCGCGGCTCTCAACTATTTCACAACGAAAAAGTTGAAAGAGGGAACTGACAGAATGCAGGAAATCGCGTCGGCAATTCGCGTAGGCGCGGGTGCGTTCATCAAGTACGAATACAAAATCGTCGCAATCATCGGCTCGGTCGTCGCGGCAATTCTGATTATATTCGTAAGCTGGCAGACGGGCATTGCGTTTATAATCGGCGCTTGCGTGTCGGCGGCGGCAGGCTTCGTGGGTATGAAAATAGCGACCTACGCCAACGTGCGCGTTACCAACGCGGCGAACGAAACGCGCGACACGGGCAAGACCTTGAAAGTGGCTTTCAAGGGCGGCTCGGTTATGGGTCTTTGCGTTGCGGGCTTCGCGCTGTTGGGCGCGCTGCTCGTGTTTGCAATCTTCGGCATCGGTTGCCACCAGATTAAGGACGTGACGGGCGAAACGACGGCAATGTGGACCAACTGGACCAAATTGGAAGCGGGCTTTACGATGACCCTTTCGGGCTATGCGCTGGGCTGCTCCATAATCGCCCTCTTCAACCGCGTAGGCGGCGGCATTTACACCAAGGCGGCGGATATGGGCGCGGATTTGGTCGGCAAGACCGAGGCGCACATTCCCGAGGACGACCCCCGCAACCCCGCGACGATTGCCGATAACGTAGGCGACAACGTGGGCGACGTTGCAGGCTTGGGCAGCGACCTTTTGGAAAGCTTCGTCGGCGCAATGCTTTCGGGCGTAATACTTGCGTGCGAGCTGTTCGCGCACAACCTGGGTGCGATTAGCGCGGCTCTTTTAAACAGACTTATGCTTTTCCCCATGGTGTTCGCAGGGTGCGGGCTTATCGGCTGCGTGGTCGGCATTTTCTATCTGCTGTTCGTACCGTTGAAGAAAAACACGAACGTACATATGCAACTCAACATTGCAACCTGGATATCCGCGGGTATTTCGGTGGTTGCGTGCTTCCTTCTAAGCTTCTTTATGTTCCAGGGCTACGACTTTGCGAAGATTTTAAGCTTTAAGGCGGGCAACCTTTCGCCTTGGATAGCGGCGGTTCTCGGCATTGCGGCAGGCATTATAATCGGTATCATTTCCGAATACTACACCAGCTACGACTACAAGCCCACCAAGGGCATTGCAAAGTCCTCCAAGGAGGGCGCGGCGCTCACTATCACCGAGGGTATGGCGACCGGTATGATAAGCTGTATGCTTCCCGTCGTCGTTCTCGGCGTGGCAATTGTAGGCGCGTATCTCGTATGCGGAATGTACGGCATTGCGTGCGCGGCAATCGGCATGCTTTCGTTCGTTGCGGCAACCGTTTCGGTCGATACCTACGGACCTATCTCCGACAACGCGGGCGGCATTGCGGAAATGTCTTTCCTCGACCCCGAAGTGCGTGAAATTACCGACCAGCTCGACGCGGTCGGCAACACCACGGCGGCAATCGGCAAGGGCTTTGCAATCGGCTCGGCTTCGTTTGCAACCATTTCGCTTCTGTGCTCCTATCTGTACGCGTTCGGCGGCGTGGATATACTCGGCAACATTCTGCTCAACATCGCAAATCCTTTAACGCTCGTCGGCGGCATAGTCGGCGCGGCAATACCCTTTATGTTCTCGGGTATGCTCATTCAGGCGGTTGCAAAGGCTGCAAGGCACATGGTTGACGAAGTGCGCAGACAGTTCAGGGAAATCCCCGGAATTTTGGAGGGCACGGCTAAGCCCGACTATAAGACCTGTATCGAAATCTCTTCGCAGGGCTCCATTAAGCAGATGACCGTACCTTGCCTCATCGCAATTATTATCCCCGTTGCGGGCGGCTTCATTTTCGGACCGCAATTCGTGGGCGGCTTGCTCATCGGCGCAATTATCGCGGCAATTATGCTTGCAATATATACCGGCAACGCGGGCGGCGCATGGGATAACGCGAAGAAGTATATCGAAAGCGGCGGCATTGAGGGCGCAAAGAAGGGCGAAGAGGGCTACGACGCGGCGCACGACGCTGCCGTCGTCGGCGACACCGTCGGCGACCCCTTAAAGGACACCGTAGGACCTTCCCTCGATATTCTCATCAAGATTATGTCCACCATTTCGCTCGTAATGGTCGTGCTTTTCAGCAAATACAATCTCTTCGGCGAAGTGTTCGGGTTAATTTAATCTAAGTAATTTATCAGCCGCGGGGCGTTCGCCCCGCGGCTTTTTTTTACGCGATTTTCACAATTCTATTTTGACATTTACGCATTGGCATAATATAATGAATAAAACGGGGTAAAACTTATAGAATAGGGTTGAGCCCGATTTAAGGAATTTTTAAAATGAAAAAAAAGATTATTGCGGGAACATTAACCGCCGCCCTGCTGTCGCTCGGCGTGCTTGCAGGCTGTACTAACGAAGCCGTGGGAATAAGCGCCATCGAAAAGTCGGGCAGCGTGGGGCTGGTGGATTACTACACCATAACCTACACCGACGGCACCACGTCGCAATTCACCGTCACCAACGGCAAGGACGGCGCCGACGCGCAGGAAGTTACGGCGGAGGACGTTTATGCCACCTATAAGCAGGTGTACAACGACGACGAGCTGACCTTTGCGCAGTTCTGCGACAGATATTTGAGCGTGAACGACAACAGCGCCGCAGCGTTAAACGCGTGCCTGCGCTCCTGCCTTAAAGTGTACAGCGTGTTCAGCGAAAGGACGTATACCTACGGACCCGTTAAGCCCGCGTGCTACTGCGGCTCGGGCGTGGTGTACAAAATGGAGGAAGACTTCACCTATTTCGTCACCAACTATCACGTGGTGTACGATTACAGCGCGGTGGGCTCCACCAAAATTTCCACCGAAATCAGCGCGTATATGTACGGCAGCGAATCCGCGCCCGACTTAAATTCGGCGGGCACGGCGTACGAATACGACGACTACGCAATTTCCTGCCAATATATAGGCGGGTCTATCGACTACGACGTGGCGGTTATACGCGCCAAGACCGAGGACGTTTTAAAGATAAATCCGCAGGTCGTGCCCGTGGCGGTAAATTTGGAATATAACGTGGGAGACAACACCTTTGCCGTGGGCAACCCCGGCGACCTGGGGCTGAGCGTTACGGAGGGAATTATAAGCGTGGACAGCGAATATACAACTCTTGCGATTGACAACGTAAAGCGTTCGTACCGATCTATACGCACCGACACCGCGCTCACTCACGGAAGCTCGGGCGGCGGGCTCTTCAATATGGCGGGCGAGCTGATCGGACTGAACAACTCGGGCAGCACCTCGACCGAAAGTATGAATTACGCCATTCCCGCAAGCATTTTAAAGGGCGTGGCGGACGGCGTAATCCATTACTACAACGCAAACGGCGCGGTGGGGTACTATAAAACGCAGCTGGGCATAAGGTCCGTGTCCAACAATTCGCGCTACGTTTACGACGCCGACACCGGCAAGGGGCGCATTACCGAGGACGTGACGGTCACCGAGGTGACCGCGGGCAGCCTCGCCTCCTCGCTGGGATTGCAGGTTGACGATGTTATAAGGTCGGTGACCGTCAACGGCGAAACGACCGAAATTACCCGCCAATTCCAGATTGCAGACCTGTTGCTTTCGGTGCGCGCGGGCGATAAAATCCGCGTGGGCTACGAGCGCGACGGCGAAGATAAAGCCTCGCCTGAGGTGACCGTAACAAAGGATAATCTGGTTGCCGTAAACTGATTTAACAGATGAAAACGGGGCGCCGCCCGCGCGTAAAACGCGCGGGCGGCGCCAAAATACCTTTATTTGGCTGCAAGCGCAAGTTTTCCGTCAAAAGCTTTGCATTTTTACCGCCGTTATGCTAAAATTACTTTAAAGCGAAAAATTTTTTAAAGGAGAGTGGATATGGAAGACGTGAAAAAGACGCTCTATTCGGGCGTGCAACCCACCAACAACCTGACAATCGGCAATTATTTGGGCACTCTCCAAAGCTGGCGCGGCTTGCAGGAGCAGTACGACTGTATCTTCGCCGTTGCCAATATGCACGCAATCACCGTCAGGCAGAACCCCGCGGAATTGAGGCAAAAGACCCTTTCCTTAATCGCCCTCTTCTTGGCGTGCGGCGTAGACCCCGAAAGGAGCATAGTATACGTGCAGTCGCACGTGCCCTGCCACGCCGAGCTGTGCTGGGCGCTTAATACCTTCACTTACGTAGGCGAAATGGAGCGCATGACCCAATTCAAGGATAAATCCGCGCGCCACGCCGACAACATAAATATGGGGCTTATGGACTATCCCGTCCTGATGGCGGCGGACATTTTGCTCTATCAGACCGACCTCGTGCCCGTCGGCATAGACCAAAGGCAACACCTTGAAATCACGCGCGATATCGCGCAGCGCTTCAACAACGCGTATTCGCCCACGTTCAAGGTGCCGGAGGGGCTGTACCCCAAGCTCGGCGCAAAAATCGCCGACTTGCAGGACCCGACAAAAAAGATGTCCAAATCGGCGGAAAATCCCAACGGCTCGGTGTTCCTCTCGGACGACAGGGATACGATTATGCGCAAGTTCAAGCGCGCCGTAACCGACAGCGACAACAGCGTGAAGTACGACCCCGAAAACAAGGCGGGCGTAAGCAACCTTATAACAATTTACTGCGCCTTTTCCGGCAAGACGGTGGAGCAGGCGGAAAGGGAGTTTGCGGGCACGGGCTACGGCGACTTAAAGGCGGCGGTGGGCGAAGTGGTGGCGGATAAACTCGCGCCCCTCCAAGCCGAGCAAAAGCGTTTGCTTGCCGATAAGGATTACTTGGACGGCGTCATGAAAAACGGCGCGGAGCGCGCGTTTGCAATCGCCCGCCGCACGCTCTCCAAGGTGTACAAAAAAATAGGGCTGCTTAATTAAGAATTAAGAGGGTAGAATAATGCCCTATTGTGACCTTCCCCTTTGGGTGAAGGTGGCACTTTCGTAACGAAGTGAGAAAGCGACGAATGAAGGGTTAGTCTGTTTTTATCTAACCAACCCCTCACCACCGCTACGCTAACGCTCTGCGGAGCCTCCCCCTAAGGTGAAGCTCATATTGCGGAACAATTCATTTTCTAAAAATAATTACGTTGCTACCCAAATTCGTCGGATTTATTTTGCGCCGCAAGCAAAATAAATCCGACGAGAGAGAATTATATGTTTGGCTATATCAACCCCGACGCTCCGTATCTTTTCAAGAAGGACGAAAATTTATATAAAGCCGTATACTGCGGTATGTGCAAGTCGATAGGCAAGGGCTGCGGAAGCTTTCCCAAAACCGCCCTCACCTACGATATTGCGTTCGTTTCCGCGCTGTTGCATAACATTTCGGGGTGCGACGTAAAGATAGAAAAGCGGCGTTGCGCGCTGCACCTTATCAGGCGCAGATTTATGGCTAAGCCCGACGATATATCCGTGTTGCTGGGTTGCGTAAACACCGCGCTTGCATATTATAAACTACTCGACGATAAGCTCGACGGGGACAAAAAGGGAATGTTTTCCTTTCTGTATAAGCGCGGCTTTAAGAGGGCGTTAAAGCGCCACCCCGAAGTTGCGCGCATAATAAGGGAACAGACCGATTTGCAGCGCGGCGTCGAAAGCCGCAAAAGCGCGGTCATCGACGAGGCGTGCGAGCCCACCGCCGTTATGATGCAAAGGCTTTCGGCGTACGTCCTCGGGGAATACTCCACGGACGATACGGAAAAACTAATGTACGATATTGGCAAGTGGGTGTATCTTGCCGACGCGCTGGACGACTACGACAAGGACGTGAAAAAGGGCAGATACAACGTTTTGCACAACGCGTTCGGCGGCGCGACCAAGCGCGAGGCGGTAGAGGGCAACCTCGAAGAGATTAACTTTCTGTTCAATTCCCTGTTCGCCGATATGCGCGTCCGCCTCGGGGCAATAAAATTTTATTTCAATCACGACTTAACCGACAATATAATTTTAAGGGGTATTCCGCTTGCAACCCGCCGTTTAGTGCACGGCAAATGCGGAGAAGGAAAGAGGGTCAATGAACAGACAAAATCTTGAACTTTTGGGGCTTGAAGAGGGCGCGACCAGACAACAGGTGGAAGAGGCGTATAGAGCCTTGCGCGCAAAACTTTTGGAGGACCGTTTTTTGGACGGCGAAGCGGGCAACGAGGCGGCGAAAAAGCTCACGCAGGTTGAAGCCGCGTACGAGGAGCTCCTCGCCGAAATGGACGAACGTTTGGCGGGCGGCGAAGGCGACAGCCCCGCGTTCTCCAAGGTGGAGGAGCTGATAAAGGCGGGCGACTTGCAGGAGGCGCAGCGCCAGCTCGACCGCTTCAACGAGCGCGGCGCGCAGTGGCACTATCTGCAATCGGTGGTGTTTTACCGTAAAAATTGGATAAACGAAAGCAAAAAACAGCTTGAAATCGCAATGCGCCTCGACGGCGACAACCAAAAATATAAGCAGGCGTACGACAAGTTAAACGAAAAGATTGCGTTCGATAATTCCAACCAAAATCCCAACAACGGGCAGCCCTACAACGCGCAGGATATGAATTCTGCGTATTCCGACAACCAGATGGGCGGCAGCTTCTGCTCCTCGTGCGTGGAGTGTTGTGCGCTGAATGCTTGCATCAACTGCTTGTGCAGCGGCTGCTGCCGTTAATTTCTCCGTTTATAAGCGTCGCATTTCGTCGTTGCGTTCCGCGCCGCCTCGGTCACGTACTTCTGTGTACGCTCCCTTCGGTCGGTGCTCACGCGCCTTGAACTGCTCGCTTCTAACCGGAGGGACAAGCTTGGACGGTGACTTCGTATTAGTCGTGTCATTGCGAGGAGGGCATAGCCCGACGTGGCAATCCAGAGGATAGTTGCGCGGACTTCGTAATTCGGGATTATACTTCGTGCGACCGCGTAAACGCGGGCGGGCACGTCGCTTCGCTCCTCATAATGACGCTTAAACACAAGTTTGCATTCGCAAAATGCTAATTTTATGCCTAAAAATAAAAATTCAAAATCTTTCGAAATAGCGCTTTCCGGCATATCCTGCGCGGCGGCGGTAATCTTCCTTGCGCTGGGCATACTCAGCGGCTGGTTGCTCGCCACGGGATATTTTATCGGCGTAATCGCGCTCATGGTGCCGCTATCAAAGGGCTATATAAAGGGTGATTTGTTCGCCTATATCGGCACGTGCATACTCACCGTAATTATGGGCGCGGCGGCAAAATTTTGGGATATCGTGCCGTTTATTATGTTCTTCGGGCTTCACCCGCTTATCAACGCGCTCATCGAAAGGAGCAAATTCAACAAGTGGATATTTCTGCCCGTCAAGGCGCTGTGGTTCGACGCAACCTTAATCGTCGGCTACTATCTCGTCTACGGCGGCGTTATGGGCGGCACGCTCTTTCCCGATAACGTTTACGAAATAATCAACAGATATATTTTCCTTTTCATCTTCACGGCGGGCACGCTAATCGGGGTCGTTTACGATATTTTGGCTATGCGCTGTCAGCGCGTGGTCAACGCCCTCGTTTACAGAATAAGAAAGTAATTTTATCTCAAAAAAATTTATATGGAAAAGAACGGAGAATACATAGGGGAAGTCCTCTCTCTCGGCAGCGAGGGAGAGGGCGTTATAAAATTGGACGGTTGCACGGCGTTCGTGCCCTTCTGCCTTAAAGGCGAAAGGGTGAGCTTCCGCGCGCTTAAAGTGGGCGGCGGCGTGGCGTACGGCAAGCTTTCGGAGGTGCACTCCGTTTCGGACGACAGGGTAACGCCCGTCTGCCCGCATTTCGAAAAGTGCGGCGGTTGCCAGCTTCAGCACGCGGCGTATTCCGCGCAGCTCGACTTCAAGCGCGCCCTCGTGCAAAACTGCCTGAATAAAATCGCGGGGATAAGCGCGGAAGTCAACCCCACGGTTGCAAGCAAGCGGCAATACGGCTATCGCAACAAACTCGCGCTGCCAGTCGGCGTGGACGAAAACGGCGCGCTTGCGGTGGGATTTTACGCGCCGCGCTCGCACAGAATTGTGCCCGTAAATTCCTGCGCGTTGCAGGCGGAGTGGTCGGGCGCGCTCATTCGCACCGTGACCGAATTTATAAAAGAGAATAATCTGCGCGGCTACGACGAAGCGACGGGCAAGGGCGACGTGCGCCACCTCGTCGCGCGGGAAGTGGACGGAAAGGCGGTGATAACCGTGGTTGCCACGCGCGCAATAGACCTTTCGCCTTTCGCTGCAAAGCTCGCCGCAATTTTTAAAAAATTTACCCTCTGGCTCAACGTCAACACCTCCAAGGGCAACGCAATTTTAGGCAAAGAGTGGCACATATGCCGCGGCGAAGGCTATTTTTACGGCGAGGACGGGGGCATTAAGTTCAAGGCGGGCGCAAACACCTTTTTGCAGGTGAACGACGACGTGCGCGCAAAGCTCTACCGCGCGGTGCTAGACGCGGTCAAGGACAAGGATGCGGCGGCGGTCGATTTGTACAGCGGCGGCGGAATGCTCACCGCAATGCTCGCAAAGGAGTGCAGGGCGGCTTACGGCGTCGAAATCGTGCCCGAAGCCGTGGCGTGCGCGGACGAATTAAAGCGGCTGAACGGGCTTGATGATAAAATGTTCAATTTTTGCGGCGCCGTGGAGGAGCGCATCGGCGAGGTGTTTACCTTGACGGCGGGCTTAAAGCGCACCGTCGTGTGCGACCCGCCCCGCAAGGGAATGGAGCGCTCGGTGGTCAGAGCGATACTCAAAAGCGGCGCGGACAAGGTGGTGCTGGTGTCTTGCAACCCCGCAACGCTCGCGCGCGACCTCGGGCTCTTGACGGGAAGTTTAATTGAGGTTGACGGGCAGCTCGTCAAAAACGCGCGCTATGCCGGAGACGGCTGCGCACAAAGCTGCGCGGGCGATAATATGCGCGGCGAAAAAGAAGACGGTGATATGCGTGAAGAAAAAGAGGACGGCCGTTATCGAATAATTTCAATCACCCCGTTCGATATGTTCCCCCAAACAAAACACGTCGAAACGTTGGTTGTGCTGGGAAGGGCGTAAGAATTTACGCGGAGATTATTTAAGGTATAAAGTGCGGCGTTTGGGCAAACACTAAGTGTATGGGAAGAAAAAACAGTAAAAAGATTATCAAAGAAGTTTTCGACGGCGCGATTAGCGCCAACGAATGCACGGGGGCGCTGCAAAATATTTCGGTAGACCCCGAAGAGGTCGCCCGCTTCCACGCCGAATACGTGGGTGAAAAGAAGAGCAGGGTGAATAAGTGAAAAAAGGGCGCGGGCAGAAATTTTTTCTGCCCGCGCCCTTCGTCTTTAAAATAAATTCAAATCAAGCCGTTTTTGAGGTTATAGCTCCCCGCCCTGTCCTTTGCGGGTTGCCCGTTTACAACCAAAGCGTAAATTTTGCGGCTCTTGGTCACCGCGTCGCAAAGGGTCGCGCTCTGCGGGCGGATTGCCGCCGCAAAGTAATAATCGTACAGATAACATCTCACGTAGCGGTGCACCGCGGCGCACGCGCTGGTGAAATTTTTTATGGGCGCGAGGTCGAACTGAACCATTCCCGAAACGCCGTCGCGCAGGAGGGTGAGCTTGTCGCCGCCGATTAAAAGCTCGAACCGTGCGTCGCCCGCGGCGGTAAGCAGCCCCGCGCCGCTTTTAAACTGTTCGGCAACGAACGCGCGCAGGGCAAGGGTGCTCGATTTTCTCAAATTAAATTCAAGCGACAAAATTATCACGAAGAGAACCACTATCGCGCCGACGAGAATGAAGAAGAGAATTTGCGCCCAATCGCCGCGCTCCCAGCGCCCCGTGAGCGAAGCCCACACCGTTATTGCGATTGCAAGCGCGGTCAGCACGCACATAAGCACGTTCGTGAGCAGCGACGACCGCTGCAATTTTTTGAGCTGCGCCTGAATTTCGGGCGACGATAAATCTGTCATTTGACCAATCCCTTTTTTACGTAATAATTTTTGGCGCAATTGCCCTTCGGCTTGCCGCCCTCTATAACGGTCAGTTCAAGCGGCGTTTTGCCCGTTTGGTCGCAAACGGTAACCCTTTCGTATTCGCCCTCCGCGCGCGTGCAGTAGTAAGCCTGCAAAAACTCTAAAATTTTCGTGCCGGTTGCCGAGTAGACCGAGGGGAGAGATTTGAGCGCGGTCAAATCGAATTCAATCTTGCCCCGTCCGTTTGCGGCGTTAAGCCCGCCCGCAAGGGGATTTATTATAATCTCGCCCGTAACGTCCGTGCGGGTCACGGTCAGAATATCGCCCTCGTAGCTCACGGCAAATGCGGCGCGCCCGTCTCCGTGCAAAAATTCCCCGCGCGATAAAAATGCGCCGGCAACCGCCGAACATATTGCATAATTTATCTTTTCGCCGCACACCCGCACGAAAAATATGAGAAAGAGAACGTATAAAACGACGAATACGCCTATTTGCGCGTAGAGCGAAATATACAGCCCCCAATTGCCGTCTGCCTCGTGCGAGAGCGCGGAGACTATCAGCGCTTCAATCACTATCACTAAGAAAAATAGGATATTCAGCCCGTTTAATACGCGCTTGCGTGAAATTAACGCCGCCAATTGACCGCCGTCGAATTTAACCATAGTTAAATGATATAGCCATTTTAATAAAAAGTCAAGCCAAAGCCGCGGGAATAAAAAGGCGGGCGG
>N._stephensi_703_cecum__coassemble_118_pt1 | contig 13104 bp, 9 predicted proteins | sample N__stephensi_703_cecum__metabat2_low_PE_003 | metagenome-assembled genome bin N
TACGATGGGCACGGTTGCATATCTGCACGCAATCATCTGCGAAAGTCCGCAAGGTTCCGACTTGGAGGGCATAAGGAAAATATCCGAACCGGAATAAATTTTCCTCGAAAGGTCGCCGTTGAACACGATGTTTGCGCTAACCTTGTCGGGATATCTCCTTGCAAGGTCGCGGAAGAAAGACTCGTACTGATAGTCGCCCGTGCCGAGAATGACGAGCTGAACGTCGTCCTGCAACACTTCCTCTATGACGTTGGTGACCAAATCCAGCCCCTTGTGCGAAACGAGGCGGGAAATCATCGAAATGACGGGGACGTCGGGCTTTTCGGGAAGATTGAGCATCTTTTGAAGCTCCTTTTTGCATACCGCTTTGCCCGCCATATCGTCCGGCGTGAAGTTTGCGAACAGATGACTGTCGAGTTCGCAATTATATCCCTTGTCGTCGATACCGTTTAAAATACCGCGCAGCTTGAAGGAATTGTTCCTTATTATGGGGTCGAGACCGTGCGCATAATAAGGGTCCTTTATCTCCTCCGCATACTTGGGGCTTACCGTCGAAAATCTTTCGCTGACCTCGATTGCGCCCTTCATAAGGTTGATTGAATTGTTGTATTCCACCAAATACTGGTATTTGCCGTAAATATCGAACAGCGACGAGAGAATATCGAGTGAATATTGCCCCTGATATTCTATGTTGTGAATGGTGAAAAGGGAACGGATAAACTGATATTCCTGCCTGAAACAGTAGTTGGTCTTTAAGTAAATCGCCGCAAGCGCCGCCTGCCAGTCGTGGCAATGCATGACCTCGGGATAGAAATTGAGGAAAGGCATAATTTCCAGCACCGCTCTCGAAAAGAACGCGAACCTTTCGCCGTCGTCGAAATATCCGTAGCAGCCGGGGCGCTTGAAGTAAAATTCATTGTCTATAAAGTAGAAAATCACTCCGTCTTTCTCGTAAGAGAAAATGCCGCAGTATTGATTACGCCACGCAAGGTGCACGTATAAATTTCCGAGATAGGTAAATTTGTCCCTGTATTCCTTTTTGATGTCCGAATAGAGAGGAATTACCACCCTCACGTCAAACTTTCCCGTGGTTGCAAGCGCCGTGGAAAGCGAGCCGATAACTTCGGCAAGCCCTCCCGTCTGGATAAAGGGCGTAGCCTCGGAAGCGACGAAAAGAATTTTTTTCTTTTCAGCCGTCTGCACCTGTTTTTCAGCCGCCTTGGGCGCGGTCTTTTTCTCCGCAGGTTTGGCTGCCGCCTTTGCCGTTGTCTTTTTAGCCGTCGTTTTAGTCGTAGTAGTTGCCATTATTTTCCCCCGAATACCTTTAAATGTGCGAACCCTTGTTTACGAAGTAGGGCTTTTGTTCAACGCCCGCCAAGGTTACGCCGTTTCCTATGGAGCAGTCCTTGTCGCTTACGACGTACGCAAGATTGCAGTTTTCGCCGATTGCGTTTTCGCTCATAATAATGCAGTTTTTAAGGTGCGTGCCCTTGCCGACCTTTACGTTGCGGAAGAGGATACAGTTTTCAACCGTGCCCTCAACGAGGCAACCGTCGTGAATAAGCGAATTGGACACCTTTGCCGTTGCGGTTATCTTTGCGGGAGGCGCGTCGTTTACCTTGGTATAGACGTCCCTGTCGCCGAAAATTTCCTGCCTGATGCCCTTGTCGAGCAAGGCCATATTCGACTTATAATAAGATTGCAGGCTGTCAATATTGCTGTAATAACCGCCGAGTTTATAGCCGTAAATCTTGCTGCTCTTTATTCCGGGGAGGATTATATCCTTGGAAAAGCTGGTAAGTCCCCTTGCAATCGCCGTCTGCAACAGCGACAAAAGATACGAAGTGCGCGCGACGAACACGTTTATATAGTGTTTCTTCACGCCCTTGCTCTTTACGTTTATATCGACCGATTTAACCCTTCCGTCGCTTTCGGTTTCGAAAGTTATGTAAGAGGAGTTGCCTCCGCAGTCGTGCTCGTGATATACCATGGTGATATCGGCGTTGTTTGCAACGTGCTGCTCTATTACCTTGCTGTAATCGAGCTTATACACCGCGTCGCTGTCAGCAAGGACGACGAAGTCCTCCTTTGCCTTCTTTAAGAACGCGGTTGCGCCTTTCAACGCTTCAAGTCTGTTTTTATATAAAATTTCGCTCTCGTCGCTGTACGGAGGAAGCAAAATCAATCCGCCCTCCTTTCTCGCCAAATCCCACTCTTTGCCGGAGCCGAGGTGGTCCATAAGCGACTGGTAGTTGTTCTTGGTTAAAAGGCCGACTGTGGTTATGCCCGAGTTTACCATATTGGAGAGAGCAAAATCCACGAGGCGGTATCTTCCGCCGTAAGGAATGGAGCCCTTTGCCCTTATTCTCGTGAGTTCGGGCACGTGTTCGTCGTTAATACTTGAAAAAATTACGCCAACGGTTGAAGCCATTTTCTTTCCCCCCTTAAATGTCCTTATCCACTATTTCGCCGGCGTCAATCTTTCCGCCGTCGGAAACGGTTATGCCGCGCCCTAACACGGTTATGCCGTTAGTTTTGCCTTCCACTTTGCACGCCTGGCTCTTTTCCGCGCCGACGGTAGCCTTTGCGCCGATGGTCACTTCTTCGTCGATAATCGAGTAGTTGACCTTTGCGCCAGCCTTTACGACGATGTTGCCCATAAGCACGCTGTCCTGAACGACCGCGCCCTTTTCAATTACGCAATTGGTGCCGACAACCGAATTTATAACGCTGCCCTCAACCTCGCAACCGTTTGCAATCATGGAGTTTGCAACGTCGCCCGTAACGTACGCGGGGGGCGCGAGGGGACTTCTCGAATGGATTATTCTGTCGCTGTCGCGCAGTTCGAAGTTAGGCACTTCGCCGAGCAAATCCATATTGGCTTCCAAGAGCGAAGTTATGGTACCCACGTCTTTCCAATAGCCCTCGAAGCGGTAGGAATACATCTTCTCGCCCGCGTTGAGCATTGCGGGAAGCACGTTTTTGCCGAAGTCCTTTTCGGAATTGGAGTCCTGCTCGTCAAGTTCGAGATACTTGAAGAGTTTGGACGCCGTGAATATGTATATACCCATAGACGCCAAGTCGCTCTTGGGTTGCTTGGGTTTTTCTTCGAATTCGTAAATCGTGCCGTCGGGATTGGTATTTAAAATACCGAACCTCGAAGCCTCCTTCATGGGTACTTTCATGCAGGCAATCGTGCAGTCCGCGCCCGCCTCCTTGTGCGCCGCAAGCATCTTATCGTAGTCCATCTTATAGATGTGGTCGCCCGAAAGAATGAGCACGTATTCGGGGTCGTACATCTTCATAAAGCGGATATTCTGATAAATCGCGTTGGCGGTGCCTTTATACCAAGATGTGTCTTTCTTGGCTTCGTAAGGCGAAAGGATATGCACGCCGCCGAAGGTTCTGTCCAAATCCCACGGCTGGCCGTTGCCGACGTATTCGTTTAAAACGAGCGGCTGATACTGCGTGAGCACGCCTACCGTATCGATACCCGAATTGATACAGTTGGACAGCGGAAAGTCGATAATTCTGTACTTTGCGCCGAACGACACCGCGGGCTTTGCAATATTGCTGGTTAACGCGTACAGTCTGCTACCCTGTCCGCCCGCAAGCAACATTGCGACACATTCTTTTTTTCTTAGCATTGATAAAATCCCCCAAAAATAATTTATTTTTCTTTTATGAAATATAAACAACACAGCTTTGGAATATTTAGCGTGAGCGAATATTCTTTGCCGTGACTTTCCCTCTTTTTGGTTTCTACAATTCTCTTTTTAAATCCGCCGTCGCCGCCGAAACGCGCGCTGTCGGAATTGAGAACCAACCGGTATTTGCCTTTATGTTGCCCGAACCTATATTCGAGCTGGTCAATTCCCGAAAAATTGAATACGCAGAGTAGGCAATTTCCGTCCTTGTCGTAGCGGTTGAAGGCGAGGACGTTGTTTATCACGTCGTCCACCACCAGCCATTCGAAGCCCTCCCAATCCCTTTCGATTTCGAAAAGGGGGCGGCAACCGCCGTAAAAATAATTGATTGCCTTTACGTATACGGTCATCTTGCGGTGCAATTCGAATTTTTTTAGGAAGAATTCAACGCCCGACTTATAATCCCATTCGCTGAACTGCGCCACCTCGTAGCCCATAAAGTTGAGTTTTTTGCCGGGGTGCGCGTACATAAAGCCGAGTAGCGTGCGCATGGTTGCAAACTTGTCCGCATATTCGCCGGACATCTTATTGACGATGGAGCCTTTAACGTGCACCACCTCGTCGTGGGAGAGCGGCAACACGTAGTTTTCGCCAAGCGAATACATCATTGAAAAGGTGATTTTCTGGTGGTGATAGTGCCTGTACAGCGGGTCTTGCCGGCAATAGAACAGCACGTCGTTCATCCAACCCATATTCCACTTGAAATCGAAGCCCAGCCCGCCCTCTTCAACGGGCGAAGTAACCTTGGGATAAGCCGTGGATTCCTCGGCGACCGTAATCGCGCCTTTGAAATTTTCTTTTATTTTCGCGTTGAATTTTTTTATGAATTCTATCGCGTTCAAATTGCGGTTGTCGCCGTAAATATTGGGCGTCCACTGCCCCGCCGCTTTGTCGTAGTCGAGATACAGCATTGCGGCGACCGCGTCCACCCTCAGTCCGTCCACCGCGAAAACATCGAGGAAATACGCCGCGGAAGAGAGAAGAAAGCTGTCCACCCCGCCTCTGCCGAAATCGAACTTTCTCGTTCCCCAGCCGCTGTGCTCCATATCGTCCCAAAGGGGACATTCGTACAGGGGTTGTCCGTCGAATTCGTAGAGGGCGAAATCGTCCTTTGGAAAGTGCGCGGGCACCCAATCCAAAATTACGCCTATGCCGTTTTTATGGAATTCGTCTATTAAATCCGCAAAATCCTGCGGGGTGCCAAGCCTTGCGGTTACGCAGAAATATCCCGTCACCTGATAGCCCCAGGAGCCGTCGAACGGATATTCGGTTACGGGCATAAACTCCACGTGGGTATAGCCCATACTTTTAACGTACGCAACCAACTCGCGTTTGAGCTCTGTAAAAGACAGATAACTTCCGTCCTTTTTGCGCTTCCATGAAAGTAAATTTACTTCGTAAATATTTACGGGCTTTTCGCACGTGGGTATTTGTACGCGCGCGTTCTTTTTGAGCCGCGTATAGACGACCGAGGCGTCGGACCTTGGAAAATCGGAGCAAAACGAATACGGGTCCGCCTTTAAAATTTTCCTGCCGTCGAAGGTGGTTATGCAAAACTTATACCTATCGCCCTCGTTTGCGCAAAGCGCCGCTTCGAAACTTTCGCCGTCGCACAGTTTTTCCATAAGGTTTTCGCCGTCGCGCCAACCGTTGAAGTCGCCAACCACGCTCACCTTTTGCGCGTGCGGAGCCCAGACGCGGAACGCATACTTTCCGCCGCCTGAGCCGTGACAGCCGAAAAATTCGTACGCCCTTATTTCCTCTCCGCTATGGAACGGTTTAAGTTTTTCCAATTCAGCCATATTATACCTTTATAAGTTTAACACACGGGTAAAAAATTTTCAAGACCGAATTTAAAAAAACAGTAAAAAAATATGTAACTTTGCGTCAATCGTTTTTCAGCTGCACGGTCACTGCCGACAGCTTGCCGTCGGGCGACAGGGTTACGTACGCGTTTGCAAGCGCGCGGAAGGTCATTCCGTCCGCGTTGGCATTGCCGAAACGCAGTAAATTTTTCTCCCCGTCGTACGCCGCGGCGGAGGAAATCAGTCCGTGATAATTACACCCCGCGATAAACGCGCACCCACGCTTTTCGGCGCGGATTACCCCGTCAGCGCAGGCGGGAACGTCCATCCGCGCTTTGGGAAGAGCGGCAAGATTTAATCCGCCGCACTCCACTCCCGCAAGGGAGCCGCCGTCCGCCTTAAACAGCACTTTAAATCCGGGCGAGGACGACACGACGGCGAACAGGTCGCCCTGCGCCTCCCGTCCGTCCGCCCACACGGTGTAAAGGCGGCCGCTTTCCGCGTCGTACCGGACTTTATCTTTCGGCGGCGCGGAAAATTCGCCCCAAAACAAGTATGACATTATTTTACTGGTAGTCCACCACGTCAATCCATCTGCGGAGGAATTCGTCCTCTTCCGCCTTTGCCTTTGTAAGGCGCGAAGCCGCCACGATGGGTATCCACTTCTGCACGTATTGCTTTGCGGTGTCGCTCTTGGCGCAATATAATTTGAGGTATTTTTCCGCAAGCTGCTCTTTCCCTTCGAGGTAGAACATAAGGTAGGTCCTTGCAACGTCGGCTGACGCGTTGCCCTGCGTTGCGTGCGCCCAGTCGATGATATAGGGCGTGCCGTCGGCGGTAATTATTATGTTGCTCGGGTGGAAGTCGCCGTGGCAGAGGTTATAGTGCTTTGGCAGGGAATCCAGACGCGTATGCAAATCGTAGCGCGTGGTTGCGTCGAGGTCCGCCATACTTATCCTCGAATTCATTTTGTCCTTTAATTTGTTGAGCATGGGCACGCGCTTTGAAAGCACCGTCCTTTGAAGCTCGACGAAAAGCTCGAGATATTCGTCCTCCTTTTCGGGGTGCGTTTTCATAAGTTCGGTCAGGGTTGTGCCCTCGATGTAGTCCATTATTATCGACCACTTGCCGTCAACGACCTCTATGGATTTGATTTTGGGAATGTTCAAATCGGTCTCTTCAACCCTCGCCTGATTGAGCGCTTCGTTCAAAATTCCCGCTTTGGTGTATTCCTCCCCGAACACCTTTACGAAGCCGTCTTCGCTGATGAACAGCTCCTTGCCGAGGTGGGTTTTTACAAATTGCTTTGAAGCCATAATATTTTCTCCTTATCCTTATCAGTTTTTGCCGTAATACGCTTTGAGGTACATATCCTTGATTTCGCTCATAAGCGGATAGCGGGGATTTGCGCCCGTGCACTGGTCGTCGAACGCCTGCTCTACCATATCGTCGAGACGGTCTAGGAAATCCTTTTCATCTACGCCGTATTCTTTAATGGTCTTTTTAATGCCCACCTTTTCTTTCAGCTCGTCGATTGCGGCGATTAAATTGTTCAGTTTTTCGTTGTCGTCCTTGCCGCTTATACCCAAAAATTCTGCGACTTCGGCATATTTTTTGAGCGTTTTGGGGTGGTCGTACTGGCTGAACGTACCCATTTTGGTGGGAACCTCCGCCGCGTTGAAGCGCAGAACGTAGTCAATCAGCAGCGCGTTTGCCACGCCGTGGGGCAAATGGTGGAACGAACCGAGCTTATGCGCCATCGAGTGGCACACGCCGAGGAACGCGTTTGCGAAAGCCATACCCGCCATGGTCGCGGCGTTCGCCATCTTCTCCCTCGCCTCGTAGTCGGCCTGCCCGTTTTCGTACGCGCGGGGAAGATATTCGAAAATAACTTTGAGCGCCTGCTTCGCAAGTCCGTCGGTATAGTCGGTTGCAAGCATTGAAGCGATTGCCTCCAACGCGTGGGTGACCGCGTCGATACCCGAGGCCGCCGTAAGCCCCTTGGGCGCCGACATATGCAAATCGGTGTCGATAATCGCCATATCGGGCAAAAGCTCGTAGTCGGCAAGGGGATATTTAATGCCGCTCTTTTCGTCGGTGATTACCGCAAACGGCGTAACCTCCGAGCCCGTGCCCGCCGAGGTGGGAATTGCGACGAAATACGCCTTTTCTCCGAGTTTGGGGAAGGTGTATACGCGCTTTCTTATGTCCATAAAGCGCATAGCCATATCCATAAAGTCGGCTTCGGGGTGTTCGTAAAGCACCCACATAATCTTTGCCGCGTCCATTGCCGAGCCGCCGCCGAGCGCGATTATTACGTCGGGTCCGAACGCCGACATAAGCGCCGCGCCCTCCTTTGCGCTTGCAAGCGTGGGGTCGGGCTCTACGTTGAAGAAAGTGGAATGCTCTATGCCGATTTCTTCGAGCTTTGCGGTTATGCACTTTGTAAAGCCGTTTTTATAGAGGAAGCTGTCGGTTACGATAAACGCCCTCTTCTTGCCCATAACCGTCTTTAATTCGTCCAACGCAACAGGCAGACAGCCGCGCTTTAAATACACCTTTTCGGGCGCCCTGAACCACAACATATTTTCTCTCCTTTCCGCAACCGTTTTAATGTTTATCAAGTGCTTTACGCTCACGTTTTCGCTCGTCGAATTGCCGCCCCAGGAGCCGCAGCCGAGGGTGAGCGACGGCGCGAGCATAAAGTTGTATATGTCGCCTATGCCTCCCTGCGACGAGGGTGTGTTGACGAGAATACGGCAGGTTTTCATCGCGCTGCGGAACTTTTCGAGTTTTTCCTTGCACGCACCCGCGTCGATATAAATCGAGGAGGTGTGACCGTAGCCGCCGTCCGCAATCAGTCTTTCAGCCTTGGCGACCGCGTCGTCGAAAGTCTTTGCCTTGTACATTGCAAGCACGGGCGAAAGTTTTTCGTGAGCGAATTCTTCGGATAATTCCACGCTCTCCACTTCGCCTATGAGTATCTTCGCGTTTTCGGGAACCTTTACCCCCGCGAGCGACGCGATTTTATATGCGCTCTGCCCCACTATTTTTGCGTTGAGCGCGCCGTTGATGATTATGGTCTTTCTCACCTTGTCGAGCTCTTCGGGCTTTAAGATATAGCAGCCCCTGTCGGCAAATTCTTTTCTTACCTGCTTATAAATCTTTTCCGCAACTATTACGGACTGCTCGGAAGCGCAAATCATTCCGTTATCGAAAGTTTTGGAATGAATGACCGAGCTCACGGCGAGGGTTATATCCGCGCTCTCGTCGATTATCGCGGGAGTGTTGCCCGCGCCGACGCCGATTGCGGGCTTGCCGCTGGAATACGCCGCCCTTACCATACCGGGGCCGCCGGTTGCCAAAATGGTATCAACCGAGCCCATCAAAATATTGGTCATTTCGAGAGAGGGAACGTCAATCCAGCTTATAATTCCCTCGGGCGCGCCCGCCTCCACCGCCGCTTCGTACACGACCTTTGCCGCGGCAATGGTCGATTTTTTCGCTCTCGGGTGCGGGCTGATTATACAGCCGTTGCGCGTTTTTAAGCACATTAAAGTTTTAAATATCGCGGTAGACGTGGGGTTTGTGGTGGGAATAACCGCGCCGATAATTCCTATCGGTTCGGCGATTTTGGTTACGCCGTACGCCTTATCCTCCTCGATAACGCCGCAGGTCTTTACGTTTCTGTATTTGTTGAAGATATATTCGGCGGCATAGTGGTTTTTAATTACCTTATCTTCCACTATGCCCATTCCCGTTTCCTCGACGGCAAGTTTTGCAAGCGATACCCTCGCCTTGTTTGCGGCGCTTGCGCATGCAAGGAAAATTTTATCGACCTGTTCCTGCGTAAAGGCTGCGTAAATTTGCTGCGCAGCCCTGACGCGTTTGATTTCCGCTTCCAGCTTTTCAACGCTGTCGCAGACGCCGTAAGTTTTAACTTCCATAAAAATTTTACTCCTGTCAACGGGCGGGATTTTAAGCAAAAACGCCCGTTATTTTTCACTGTATAGTATATCAAATTTTCGCGTTTTAAGTCAATGATCGTCAAGTCGTTGATATAAAATATCAAAAATGTTAAATAGTAAAAACGCTTTGTAAGTTTTGCACAACGCGAAGATTTATTTTTGACAAATAAGATTACCTCTCCCGCTTTTCGCTTGACATAGAAATATTATTCCGCTATAATTGCTATGCTTTGCGGCGCTTAGGTGCGCTGCATATGCGCGGATATGGCGGAATTGGCAGACGCGCAGGTTTCAGGTTCCTGTGGGCGACCGTGCAGGTTCAACTCCTGTTATCCGCACCAAGACGATTAAATCCGAACCCAATGCTGTAATAAGCGAGCGGTTCGGATTTATTTTTTATAGCGTGAGCAATCAATCGGTATGCGGACTTGCTAAAACACTATAAACGTGCTATAATGTATCAGCTCAAACAGAGCGATAAACAGTAATTTAACGGTGTGTATTCAATGAAAAAAATATCAGAAATTGAGAAAAATATTTTTTCTTTAAATGGTTCAAAAATCGAGTATAGTTGTTTGATTGAAAATGGTATACAATTTTTTAATTTTAAAGACTTTAATAAAATATTTGGCAAGTATTCGCCGTGCAAATTATTGTACACCTTAACCGAATGTAAAGTTCCAGAAAATTGTTTCTATGCATATTATTTCATTCCAACAGAAAAACCAGAAAATTATAATATGTTTTATAAATATGATACTGGGATGATACCTACAGAATTTTTGGTTTTTATCGGTTCTTCGGATAAAACAACTGCCGAATACGTTGTTCCAATTTTTCCTCCTTACATAGATGCTCAAATTTCCGACAAATTATTTTCAAAAATATTAAAATAATATAAAAACAAAACTTACAATTTGTCGGGATAATCAAAGACATGCGAAACTGTAAATTTGGCAGATTGGGAGACGACGATGAACAATCGGCTTAAATTACTTTTAATAGTTATGCCCGTCAGTTTTTTAATGTTCGGGCTGACCGTACTTTTGTATTTAATCGACCCCGAATTCGAACCGACCGCCTTTATCGTATCGTCATAGGAAAATTATACGCCGCGCGGCTTTATAAGCCGCGCGGCGTTTCGCATTCACACCTTGAACGGGAAGAAATATTCCCGCTGTTTTTTTATGCGCACCTTGCCGTTTAAAAAATCGGTGAGCGCGCGGTTGAACTCCTCTTCGTCGTTCTTTTTTACCGAAACCGTAAAGTAAGCGCCGTCGGCGTAGTCGGTGGAAAGCACGTTGCAGTCGTTGCCCGAAAAAAAGCGGGTTGCCGCCGTCACTTCGGGATAATCGAAAATATACAGGCTTTCCGCGCAGAGCTGATACTCCACCCTTTGCGCCTTTGCAAGATTTTCGGCAACGCAGCCAGAGTACGCGCGCAAAAGCCCGCCTGCGCCGAGCTTTACGCCACCGAAATAGCGCGTTACCACCGCCGCCGTCTGGCGGAGATTGTTGGCTTTTAACACCTCTAACATGGGCATACCCGCCGTACCCTGCGGCTCGCCGTCATCGGAAAAGCGCAGATTATTGCCGAGGTCGTCGCAGATATACGCGTAGCAATTGTGGGTTGCGTCGGCAAATTTTTTGGAAATTTCCGCAACGAACGCCCGCGCCTCTTCCTCGCCCTCCACGTGACGGACGGTGGTTATGAATTTTGATTTTTCTATCGTCTTTTCCGTGACCGTTTCACCCGACACGGACAAATATTTTTCCGCCATAATTTACAAAAGGTTTATTTTAACGTGCACCTTTTTGCCCTTGTGGAGGATATCACCGCTGCATACGGGCGCGTTTATGTCGGTCACCTTTTCTTCGTTTATAGAAACGCCTCCCTGTTGAATAAGCCTGCGCGCTTCGCCGTTGCTTGCGCAGATACCAGCCGCGACGAGCACGGGGATAATCGTCGGAACTTCAACCTTTATATCCTTTACGGGAAGATTTTCGGTGGAGCCGCCGAACGCCGCCTTTGCCTGCGACAGGGCGGTTGCCGCCTTCTCTTCGCCGTGCACGAGTTTGGTAAGCTCGAACGCGAGAATTTCCTTTTTCTCGTTTATGCGGCTTGCCTCCCACTTCTCCATTTCGCGGATTTTTTCCATCGGAATAAAGGTGAGCATTTTGATACACTTCATAACGTCCGCGTCGTCGACGTTGCGCCAATACTGATAGAATTCGTAGGGCGAGGTTTTGTTTTCGTCCAGCCAGACGGCGCCCTTTGCCGTTTTGCCCATCTTTTTACCCTCGCTGTTCAAAAGCAAGGTGATGGTCATTGCGTACGCGTCCTTGCCAGTCTTTTTGCGGATAAGCTCGGTGCCGCCGAGCATATTCGACCACTGGTCGTCGCCGCCGAATTGCATATTGCAACCGTACGCCCGATGTAAGTGATAGAAATCGTACGACTGCATAATCATATAGTTAAATTCGAGGAAGCTCAGTCCCTTTTCCATACGCTGCTTATAGCACTCGGCGCGGAGCATATTGTTGACCGAGAAGCACGCGCCGACGTCGCGCAAAAGCTCGATATAATTGAGCTTTAAGAGCCAATCGGCGTTGTTAACCATAATCGCCTTGTCGTCGCCGAATTCGATGAAGCGCTCCATTTGCCTTTTAAAGCAGGCGCAGTTGTGCTCGATTGTTTCGGGCGTTAAAACGTTGCGCATATCGGTTCTGCCCGACGGGTCGCCTACGTAGCCCGTGCCGCCGCCGATTAACACGACGGGCTTGTTGCCCGCCATTTGCAATCTTTTCATGAGGCAGAGCGCCATAAAGTGCCCCACGTGCAGACTGTCCGCCGTAGGGTCGAAGCCGATGTAAAAGCGCGCCCCGCCGCCGTTAATAAGTTCGCGTATTTCCTTTTCGTCCGTGACCTGCGCGATAAGTCCGCGCTCCTTTAACTCTTCGAAAATTTCCATTGTGCACCTTTTGCCGGATTTTTGCTTAATTATAGCAACAACGCGGCGCATTTGCAAACGTTTGCGCTTTAATCGGTGAAAAAATCTTCCTTGTTGAGATTTTGGCGTGATTTTTCAATCGCGCGCTTTTCAATGCGCGAAACGTACGAGCGGGAAATGCCCAGCTTTTTGGCTACTTCCCTCTGCGGCATAGGCACGCCGTCCTCCAAGCCGTAGCGCATGCAGATTATGGTGTATTCGCGCATATTCAAAATTCCCTTTAAAAGCGAGATGAATTTTTCGCGCTGGATTGATTTTTCCACGCGGGAAAATACGTTTTCCTCCTTTTCCGCAAGCAAATCCATAACGGTCAGCTCGTTGCCGTCCTTGTCGGTGCCGACGGGGTCGTTGATTGACACGCAGTTTTTGTGCTTTTTGCTGGAACGGATAAGCATGAGAATTTCGTTTTCTATGCACCGCGCGGTGTACGTGGCAAGCTGGGTGCCCTTGCCCTCCTGATAGGTGTTGATTGCCTTTATGAGCCCTATCGAGCCCACCGACAGCAAATCGTCGGTTTCGGCGGAGCCCGAATATTTTTTCACTATGTGCGCCACGAGCCGCATATTGTGCTTTACGAGCAAATCCTTAGCCTCCTTGTCGCCCGCCCGCGCAAG
>N._stephensi_703_cecum__coassemble_121_pt1 | contig 13021 bp, 10 predicted proteins | sample N__stephensi_703_cecum__metabat2_low_PE_003 | metagenome-assembled genome bin N
TAATACACTACGTTTGTAAAGAAAGTCCAAAATTTTTTAAACGCGAACGGAAACATTATGTACGCGTCGTACTCTTTATCGCGCGATTGAAAGTATCTCAGCGCGGGATTTACCAAAACGTCAACCACAATTCCCAGCACGACGCCCGTTAAAAGCATCAGATTTTCCCTGTTGGTTATGAACGAGCCGAGCCCCATACCTATCAGATAATACACGCACGCGGCGAACCACCACTTTATGAATATCGCCTTTATCCAGGTGGGCACGCGCGAAAGCTTATCGAGTTTGTAAGGATTGAACTGTTTCGAAGTTTTTTTGTATTCGGTCTCCTCGCCCTGTTCGGTCGCCGTTTTGCCTATGCACTCTTCCACGTTATAGGTTACGGGCGCCGCGTCGTCGGGCGTTTCTCCCTTTAATGCGGCAACCAACTCGTCCACTTTATCGACCTTTAAGTCGTAAAAGTCCTCGATTGTGGTTTCCTTATTCTTTTTTTTCTTTTTAGACATTAAATAACCTATTTATGATTGTAACCGACAATTTTCATTGCCGGTTACATGCAATTTCTATTTGTAAAAAATCAGTCCTGCAAATCGATTTCTTGCATATTGCTTGCAGCGGACTCCAGCTTAACGCTTGTGTTAATCTTCATTATCAGCTTTCTGTAAAGGGGAAGCGTGAGAAGAATTATAATGAACACACCGAGGAGTACCACGTGCGCGATGCTCAGCGTTAAGGTGCTGTTAATGAGTTTGCCCGCGTGCTCTCCGGCGAGGTTCATATCTACGTACTGTTCGATGTAGAAAGGCTTCATCAGCACGTAATACGCGATTTCGCAAGCTATCATGGCAACCGCCATAACCAGCATAAGCACGAGCATAAGTATATTTATGTTGAGCTTAACGCCGCCCTCTTCCATCGTGAACACGATTTTGCTGTTGGGTTTTTTGAGCTTGGGGAAGGTGTTGAGGAACGCAACCAAAATCAAAATGGAGAACAGCGTGTTGACGAACACCATCAAGCCGACCCATTCAACCCTCTCCGCGTACATTATTATCGCCTCGGAGAAGCTTGCCAAAGTGAGCAAATTGTAAATGGTTACGACGAAAAGGAAGAAGAAAGCAATTTTTTGCGGCTTACGCTTTAAGCCGACCGCTCTCTTTCTGAAAAATTCCTTTGCCTTTGCGCCGAAAGAAGCCTTGCCGTTCTGCTCGGGTTCCGTAGGCTCGGAGTTTTGCTCGGCAACTACGACTTCGGGCGTTTCGACTTCTTTGGTCTCAACGTCGGCTGCCGTCGTTTCAACTACAACGTTTTCATTCTCTGCCATTGCCGTTCCTCCTTAAACGATTGCCTTAGTCGTTTCTTTATCGAAGAAGTGCATCTTCTCCTTATCGAACCCGACGGTAATTCTGTCGCCAAATTTATACGACGTCCACTGGGGTATCTTGCAGACTACTATCTGCTTGTCTACAATTTTGCCGTGAACCAAGGTGTTCATACCCAAGTTTTCGTTGTTGGTAACGGTGAAAGGTATAGAGCCGTTCATCGTCATATTCTCGGGTCTTACGCCGAGAATGACTTCCTTGCCCTCGTAATCTTTCAACTGTTGCACCTGCTCCGTGCTGAGAGGATACGAGAACAACTCTCCGACGAATTTTCCGCCCTCAACCTTGCCCTCGAACATATTCATGGGAGGAAGTCCTATGAAAGTTGCAACGAAAGTGTTTGCGGGGTGCTCGTACAAGTCGATAGGCTTGCCTATCTGCTGAACGTGACCCATGGACATACACACTATCCTGTCCGCCAAAGTAAGAGCTTCGGTCTGGTCGTGCGTAACGTACATCATGGTTGCGTTCAACTTTTTATGGAGAAGCATTATTTCACGGCGCATCGAACCGCGGAGCTTTGCGTCGAGGTTGGAAAGGGGTTCGTCAAAGAGGAACACCTTGGGGTTACGGACGATTGCTCTTCCCATCGCAACGCGCTGGCGCTGACCGCCCGAGAGCTGCTTGGGTTTTTTGTTGAGCTGCGTCTTTAAGTCGAGTATCTCGGCAGCCGCCATAACCTTTCTGTGGATAACTTCCTTGTTCTCCTTGCGGAGCACCAACGAAAACGCCATGTTTTCGTAAATCGTCATATGTCCGTACAGAGCGTAGTTCTGGAACACCATCGCTATATCTCTGTCCTTGGGCGGAAGTCTCGTACAATCCTTGCCGTCGATGATAAGCTGACCGCTCGAAATGTCTTCAAGACCCGCAACCATTCTCAAAGTCGTGGATTTGCCGCAACCGGAAGGGCCTACCAATACGATGAATTCGCCGTCGTTTACGTCGAGATTGAAATCCCACACCGCCTGCACGCCGTTATCGTAAATCTTTTCAATATGCTGTAAATGTACTTCGGGCATTATTCCACCTCCGTTTTATCGGCGGACAACTCAGCCGTTTCTGTAACGTTAACTTCTGCAACGGGAGCCGCGGGAGCCTCCTCTGCAAGCGCCGCGTCGAGGTCAACTGCGCCGCGCGCCAAATCCGCATTGTATTTTTCAAGGCGGTTAATATTGATAAATCCCGTTACGCCCGCCGCTATCAGCGAAGCCGCCGAAGCCGCCAGGCACGCAACGAGCACCACAAAAGTGCCTGCGTTCAAGATGTATTTGCCGGTCACCAGCTTGGTGCTAATCGTCTTCATGGGATAGCCGAAGATACGGATAATCTGTATCGCGGCGATAACCCATACGACGTAGCAGAATTTTTTGTTATATCCCTTCAACTCTTCGGAAGAGAGGAATATCGCAAGCAAAAGCACGAGGTTCAATATAACCGAAATACCGGTTAAATAGGTATATACGGGCTCGCCTGTCATAAACACCTCTTTGATGTTCTTGGCAATCTGAGCGTACATTACCATAAAGTAAACGCACATAAAGGCTATTCCGAGTAGCGCAAGGTTACCGGAAATTTTGTTCCTTTTATAGCGCATGATATCATTCTGAATTATAGGGTTCTTATTTTTCATTACGCCACCTCCTCGGTAAGTTGTTTGCCGGAAAGAAGTTGCTTCTCGCCCTTCATAAGTTCACGCTTCCAGACGAGATTTAAAATCAAGCCTACGCAACCGAGTATTACGAGCGCGTACACCACGTAGCCCAACGCAAAGTTCCAAGTGGACGTTACGTAGGAAATGGTTTCCCACTCTTCCGCTACGGCTTGATATCTCGCATTCAATGCGGGGTCGTTGATTATCGCATTAAATCTGCCAAGGAAAATCGAATTTTGCACGAGAACGTAAATAGATACGCCAAAATCGACCAGACAGACGGCGCCCGTAGCAACGTAATTGGAAATATAATAATTTCTTCTCTTATTGGTTGCGGTTATGTAGAGTATAGCCGCCATAACTATCATAACGATAGAAAGAATTAAAAGAGCGGTATTGAAAGGCTGAACGTCAACGTAGAGCCTCTGCGCCGTTTCAAATTCAGGGTCGTAGGCGGGTTGCCCACTCTCCTTTTGAACCGACAAGCCTATATTTGCAAGGCCGCCGCTGCAATAAATAAAGCAGTAAACTGCCGATAATGCGCCCAAAATGAGCATTACGAGGCACATTATCTTTTGGAATTTCATTTGAGTTTTCATTACACTCCCCCAAATTTTTTGTGCGGCGCCCGCACCCGAAAGTACGGGCGCACACAAATTGCCTTTTTACGTTACGATAAGTTCAATTAGAAGGTTACTACGACGCCCTGCTGGTTGTAAGTTCCGGTATATCCGTTGAAGATAATGTGGTGGAAGATGCTGTAGAACGCTTTGCTGTCACCTTTCTTGGTGCCGCTCAGATAGAGCAAATCCTGCTGCGTGGAAGCGTTGAGGTTAGCGCTCTGAGCCGAGGTAAGAGGAAGTCCGGTAGGAACAACCGTGTACCAAGGATTGGTGGTAGGAATGAGTTCGGGGTGCTTAATGGTGCCGTTTGCAAGGCTTACGGAAACTCTGGTTGCCGCTTCGGATGCTCTCTTAGCAGTAAGCTGGTTCTCGAACGACTGGTCCTTAACGCCCATAGGAAGGGTTGAGCCGAGTACTTTACGAGCGTAGTTGGTGAAGTTACCGCGAGCCGAGAACGTAGCGTTTACGCCCGTCGTCGAAACGAAGCTGTCATACAGTTCGGTCGTTACGGTAGGGGTCATCTTGCCCTTGTAAAGAGTACCGGTGTAAAGTTCGTTGTTGAATGCGAAGTACTTATCCTGATAATCCTTGTTAACCACGTACTGTCCGCCAACCTTGGTTGCAACGGTAGAGATGTCTACGCCCGTCACCTTGGTGCCGTACCAGGTGCCGTTGGGGTTAGTGTTGCCGGCGGTAGACTGAGGTCCGTAGGTGGAGATAATCTGACCGTCGTTGGAGAACAGATAGTCGATGAAAGTAAGAACCGCATTGAGCTTGTTGGTATCGTTCTTTACGGAGTTAGCCACGATAAGACCGGAGGTCTTGGTTGCACGCCAGCTCTCGGTAAATCTCATAATGGTGTCTTTTGTGCCGTCGCCGTCGTCGTCCCAACGGGATACGGGGTTACTGATTGCAGCGAAGAGATAATCGTCGTCGTCAGTAACGTCGAACATCTGCGTCGTCTGGGTCTGCGAATAGTCGTAAATCATAAAGCCCTTGCCGGGTTTATCCTTGCAGTCGCCCTTGAGCGCACTAGCGTCGGGAGAGCCGTTTACGTAGTCCGCAATGAGACCTTCCTGAGCAAGAAGCGCGAAGTTTTCAAGTGCCTGATAGAAGGTAGCGCTGCCGCGCATATCCTTCAAGGTGCCGTCTGCGTCGATATAGGTGTATTCGTATCTGGAATCCGCGCCTCTCTCGCCGTAGAGCTGAGCTACGAGACGGATGATGTCGGGAGTTCTGTCGTTGGTGTTGTCACGAGGGAAGATGCCGTTTGCTTCCAAAGAGCCAAGGCCGAGGTTTTCGGAGTTGGTCTTTACGATACGGAGCATTGCAACGAGGTCGTCAACGTCCCAAGCTGCGCTGTAACCGTTGAAGAGGTCGGAACGCTTGCTGTACGCAGCCTTGTTGCCGTCGTCCGCGTTCTTATAAGCAACGTCGATATACGCTCTGTAAAGGGTTGCGAGCTGCTTACCGGTAGCTTCGTTGTTCTTTGCGATTGCCGCGTTCATAATGTCAACGATGTTGCCGCTGTCGCCGGAATAAGCTTCGCCTGCGATTGCTTCGTATGCAGCGCCGAGGTCGGTGCTGGTCTTCTTAGCAGCCTTCAAAGCTTCGTCGTAATCTTTTTTGAGGTTGAAAGTTGCGCCGGTTGCGTCCTTGGTGGTTTCTACTACTATCTGCTTGCCCGTGCCCATATAGCCGGAAACTTTTGCCTCTTCTGCGCAAGCAGCCTTGTAGGTGTCGCCGTCCTTGGAAAGGTCTTTGTCGAGCAGGTCAACAACCCAGTCCTGACGAATGATGCAATATCTTTCGATATCGTCGTTACCGTCGAAGTAAGGAGCAACGTAGAGCTTCTTGCCCGAACCGTCGGTCGTGCTCATGCCGTCCTGCAACAGCGAAAGGTAAACGATGGGGTTGTTCTCGAGGAACGCCTTGAAGTTGGGCATCTGGTCGAGATAATCGCCAAGATTGAGGATATCGTCGTTGGCGTTGGACGAAGCAACCGCCTTAGAAAGGTCGGCAGTAGCGATAACCGCGTCGGTTCCCCACTCCTGGTTATCTTTCAAATCGCCGAGGTTAGCGCTCGTGGATTTGCCGGCATAGCCGCCGTCAACGAAAGTGATGTTGAGTTGGTCCTGCAAAGCCTTAAACGCGGGCTTAAGAGCGCCGGTAGACGCGGTGTAGCCGCCGGGAAGGCTTACGTTACCGGTAACGGTGCCGTAGAACGCGCCGGTATCGGCGGAGTTGTGACCGATTGCTATACCGATTTCGGTACCGCTCGTATAGCTGAGGCCGGGACCGTTTTCACTTGCAGCGCTGGTCTGACCTTTAAGATAGTTCCAGTAGCTGCTTGCCGTAGACCAAGCAGCCGCGTTGATGCTGGTTCTCGTAGCAAGATTATAGGTGCTGGAATTAAGTCTGGTTACGAAAGCCGTAGCGTTCTCGCTGGGAGCCGCGTCCCAAGCACCGCCGCTTACGTTGGTCTCGGTATTGCCGCTTCCGCCGCCGCAACCTACAACGCCAAACGCCATTGTTCCTGCCATTACCGCGGATACCGCAATAGTAGCGATTTTGAGTTTTTTGTTCATTATTTTTCTCCTTATTTTATTTTCTTTATTTATATAATGCGGGGATACCGTATTATTCTGAACCTCTATTAGTATTATTCTTTTACGCCGCCCATATTTACGCCCTTCGCGAAGTACTTCTGAATGAAAGGATAAATTACGAGAATGGGGATTATCGCGCAGACGACCATCGCGTAAACGACCGACACAGCCGAATAGGTGTGCGTGCCGTACAGCTCCGTGCTGCCGCCGAACTGGGAGTTCCAGGTGTTTTCGGTTTCACCTGCAACGTACTTCGTGGTACCGGTCAGCTGCGTCCACTCGTCTATGTACCATCTGATGTACACCTGTATGGGCCAGGAATATTTCTGTCCTTCGCCCATTACTTTCTGTGCCCAGAAGTAACCGTTCCAACGGGAAATTCCGAAGAAGAGTGCAACCGTTGCGATGGTAGCTTTGCTCATTGGAATGTATACCTGCCAAAGCACCTGCATTTCGGTAGCGCCGTCAATTCTCGCCGCCTCCTCAATCTCGGAGGGAACGCCCTCGAAAGAGTTTCTGAGAAGGATTATGTTGGTTGCGTTCATACCCATCGCGATAACTACCGTCCACTTCAAGTCGGTAACGCCGATGCCGGCGAATATCGAAGCGGTCTGCTGATAGTTAAGGAACTGGGGAACGATACCTGCGGAGAACCACATCGTGAAAACGAGGAAGAAGTTAAATCCGTGTCTGCCCATCAATCTCTTTTTGGAGAGCGCGTACGCGCCGAGAATGGAATAAACGAGACACCATATGGTACCGATACCGGTCAAGAACAGCGTGTTGGAGTAGTTAACCCAGAAACGCGAGTCTACAACGACCTGTTTGAACGCGTTAATCTGGAAGCCGACCGGCCAAAGGATAACTTTACCGGTATCCAGCGCGTTCATGCTACTCATCGAAGAGCTGAGGGCGTATATCAGAGGATACACGCACATAATAGCGAATACTATAAGGAAGAAGTAAGACACTATTTTGAAAATCAGCTCGGATACTTCCATTTTTCTTTTCATAAAGCCTTTACCTCCCTATTAGTACAGCGACACGTCGGAAGCCTTGCGCGAGATGGCGTTTGCGCCGATAACCAAAATCATACCGATTAAGTTATTGAGCATTTCCGCCGCCATACCGTACGCCCTGCCGTTCGTGATGCCGCCTTCGCCTTCCTGCGACCAGCTGTTGGACAAGGTTGAAACAACCTGAGCCACTTCGTAGTTGCCGCTTTGGAGCAACAGGTAAATCTTTTCGTAACCTACGGAAAGAAGGGAACCTATCTTCATTATCAACATTATAACGACCGTTGAAAGGATGCTGGGGATAACGACGTATCTCATCTGCGCCATCTTGCCCGCGCCGTCTATCTGCGCCGCCTCGTAAGAGGTGGGCGAAACGGCGATTACCGCGGCGAAGAATACGATGGAGTCGTAGCCCGCATGCTCCCACAAATCGGTTATTATATATATAGGTCTATAATACTGCGTGGTATTTATAAGACCGTTTTTAACGTCTTCCGCACTCGCACCGAACGCCTGGAACACACGCGACAAAAGACCTGCAACCTGGTCCGTGCCGCCCGTTACGGTCTGGGATTTACGGAACAACATAATTGCAAGCGTGGTAACGATAACCGTCGAAAGGAATTTAGGAAGGTATGCGCACACCTGTAACACGCTACGCGTAACGTTGCTGCGTACTTCGTTGAAGAACAGCGCGAGAATTATAGGTGTGGGGAACCCGAACAACAGACCGTAGAACGCAGTTATGAACGTGTTTCTGAATGCGTTCCAGAATTGCGGCGAAATATTTTTGTCGCCGCCCAGCAACTGCCCGAAGAACTGCAAGCCTATCCACCACTGGTCGTTTACTCTGTCTGCCGTGCTCGGATTGCGGAAACATCCCGTCAATTCGTACATGGGCATATACTTCCAGAGGAAATAGACCAAAATCATGGGTACAAGCATTAAATAAAGACGCCAGTCGAGAAGAATGGTTCTGCCCATTTCTTTCCAACGGTTCTTTTCGACTTCGTCCCTTACCTGCTGCTCCTTCGGGATATAATATTGCCCGAATTCGTCGCATTCAAGGAAGTCGTCATACCTGAGTTTGAACATTTAAGCCCCCTCCATATCCTTTTATTTTATAAAAAAATTATAAAATTTTGATATCCTGATTATTTTTGATAAATCACTGTCCGTCCAGCTGCGATAACTCGTCTGTCTCCGACGGTTCCTCTTCCGCCTCTTCGGCCTGGTCGTGTCCGTCGTTTTCTTTGAGCTCCCTCAGCGAACGGGCGTTGAAATTTATCGCCCTGTCATATTCGTCCATTGCGACGAGCTGCCGCAAGTCGTCCTCGTTAAGCTCGGTATAGCCGTTCCAGCGGTACTCCTCCGCGCGTTTTATCGTGTCGCGCTCCTTCTGTACCTTGAAAAGATATTTTTTCTGGTCCACTAGCATACCGTCGAGTTTGCGCAAAATCAGAAGTCCGAGAACCGCAAACGCAAGATTGAGAGCCTCCGCCGTGAGCATTCCCACGAAAATTTCGCCGAAATTTTTGCCGAAGAACAGCGCAATCAGCGCACGCCCCAACACGTAAAGGATAAATCCGACCGCCGCGTAGAGTATCGTAAGTATCCAGGAAGAAGTTATCTTTTCCTTGGGAATAACCAGAAACGCCAGCCACACGAGGCAGATAAACGCGTTTCCTATCGCGTAGGTTGCAAACTGCCAACCCTCCGCGCCGTTCATCCAGCAGTAGATAAGTCCGTCCGCCACCGGAAACAGAACGCCCAACCAATTCCAACGGATTAGAACGATTAAAGTGACCAGCGACATTACCGATATCGAGAACAACATTCCGCTGAACCACTGACGGACGGCGAACACGTTGATAACTTCGCAGACGCACATAATCAATAAAAACAGCATAACGTCGGCTAATTTATATTGACCGTAAGAAATACGCCCGTTCGTTACTTTGTTACTCATATCGTTTCAATCAAACAATTTTGACCACTGTAAATTGTTGCATTATCACATTTAGCTTTCTCATTATAACACGGTCAAATATAAAAATCAATACTTTTTTTAATTGTTTCACAAAAAAAATTGTGTTACAATACGGGTAACCAAAGGAGCGCGCTACCATGAATATTCTTTACGTTTCGCCCGATGACGATTTGGCGTTTATTTTGTCAAATTTGCGCCAACCCACCACAATATATATGAAAAAGGGCGTTTATCGCTGCAAAGCGGTGATTTCCTGCGACGACGTTACGCTTATCGGCGAAGGGCGTGAAACAACGGTTATCACCTACGACGACTGCGCGAAAAAGACGCACGCGGACGGCAGGGAATACAACACGTTCCGCACTTTCACAGTGTGTGTAACGGGTGAAAGGGTTGTGATGGACAACCTCACCGTCGAAAACTCCAACGACGCCCCCGAAGCCGTCGGGCAGTGCGTGGCGCTGTCGGTCAACGCCAAAGTTTTTCACGCAAGGCGGGTCGATTTAAAGTCCACGCAGGACACACTGTTCACCGCGCCCTTCCCCGACGACCTCGTTATACGGTATTCGGGATTGACCGGCGATAAGACCTATTACGACGGATTTATTCCGCGCGAGCAGCTTTATATGGAGGGCGAAAGCTTCCATTGGTTCGAAAATTGCCGTATTTACGGCACGGTAGACTTCATCTTCGGCGGCGCCCGCGCATTGTTTGAAAACTGCGAAATTATATCCAAAAGGGAAAAGCGCGGAACAGGCTTCGTCGCCGCACCCTCCCACTCGCTGTCGCAAAAGCTGGGCTATCTGTTTTTGAACTGCGCGTTTTTAAACGGCGGAGCCGGCGACGGCAGCGTCTATCTTGCAAGACCCTGGCGCGACTTCGGCAAGTGCGACTTTATTAACTGCGCCGTAGGAAGCCACGTATCGCCCCTTTTGTTCGACAAGTGGAACGACACCTACCGCGACAAGACGGCGCGCTTTGGGCACTTCGGCTTGACTGGCGGGAATTTTACCCCGGTGCCCTGGTGCAGGCAATACGACCAAACGCAAGCAAATGATATTATAAATAGTTTTACCACGCTTAAAAACAAGTATTTTGGGGAATAAGCGATAATAATGAGAAAAACGAAGCCGCGCGGGCAGCGTGTCGCCGCAGCCGAATTCTTTAATGACTTTTGCAAAACACAAACTCGTCACAACAAAACTGAAAATCCGCGCGGCGATTAAATCGCCGCGCGGATTTATTGTTATCACACCAAAATTCGTCCCTCTTTGAAGAAACGAGCAAGAGCAGGAGCGGCGTTCTTTGACCGACAGGAGTGTACACGGACGTACACGACTGAGGCAAAGGTTGCCGCGACGAACTATTGCGACGTTTATTTAAAGAGAAGTTATTTAAAAGCCGAAGTATTCCTGCGCGTTGTTATAGCACACGTCCTCCACAATCTTGCCCAACGTTTCAAGCTCGCTTGCGGGATACTGCCCGCTTTCGACGAGGTTGCCAAGCATATTGCAAAGTATTCTTCTGTAATACTCGTGGCGGGGATATGCGAGGAAAGAGCGGCTGTCGGTAAGCATACCCACCGATTGCGCAACCAAGCCAACCTGCATAAGCGTTTCGAGGTTGGTCTTCATGCCGTCCTGCTGGTCGAGGAACCACCACGCCGTGCCTACCTGCACCCTGCCCTTTACGCCCTCTTTTTGGAAGCAGCCCGCCAGAACGGTGAGCGCGTAGTTGTCGCGCGGGTTGAGGCAATAGAGTATGGTCTTGGGCAGCGCGTCCTGTCCGTCGAGCTCGCCCAAGAGCGCGGAAAGCTTTTCCATATACACCGCGTCCTCGATTGCGTCGAAGCCCGTGTCGGGTCCGATTTTTGCAAGCATACTCTTGGAGTTGTTGCGCAGCGCGCCGATATGATACTGCTGAACCCAGCCGTATTTTTTGTACTGCTTGCCGAGGAAAATAAGAACATATCCCTTATACTTGTCCTGCTCCTCCACCGAAATATGCTCGCCTTTCATACCCTTTAAGAATATGGCGTTCGCCTCCTCGTAGGTGGCGGGCGCGTAGCAAACTACGTCCAGCGCGTGGTCGGAAAGGCGGGAACCCATTTCGTCGAAGTATTTAATTCTGTCCGCAAGCGCGTCGCACAAATCTTCGAGGGTCTTTATTGGCTTGCCGACTACGCCAGCAAGCTGATTAACCCAGCTTGCGAACCAGGAAAGCTCGACGTTGATTGCCTTGTCGGGGCGGAACGCGGGGCGCACCTTGACCTTTAAAGTCTTGTCCCCGTTCATCTTCTTGTGCCATTCGAGGCTATCGACGGGGTCGTCGGTGGTGCACACCGTTTTGACGTTGAATTTATACATCATCTCGCGCGCGGTGAGCGTTTCGAGCACCTTATTCGCCTTTTTCCAAATCTTTTCGGCGTTGGCGGGATTGATTATATCGTCGATGCCGAAATATCTCTGCATTTCGAGGTGCGACCAATGATATAAGGGGTTGCCCACGAAATAGGGCATACTCTCGACGAACTGCATATATTTTTTGTAGTCGTCGTCGGGGCCGGAAATGCTGTCCTCCTCGTATCCCCTTGCGCGGAGGGCGCGCCACTTGTAGTGGTCGCCGTATCTGTCGCCCGCGCCCAGCCACACTTCGGTTAAATTACGGAATTTTTTGTCCTCGTAAATTTCCTTGGGTTGCAGGTGGCAGTGATAGTCGATTATAGGCATCTTTTCCGCATGGTCGTGATACAGCTTCTTAGCCGTTTCGGTTTCGAGCAGAAAGTCTTTATCCATAAATTTTTTCATTTTTTTACTCCTGATTGTTAAGGCTAAGCCCTTGTTTTAAGCCTTCCCCTTAGGGGGAAGGTGGCACTGCCACAAAGGCAGTGACGAATGAGGGGTTAGTTGGTTTTTACGGACCAACCCCTCACCACCGCTACGCTAACGCTGCGCGGAGCCTCCCCCTAAGGGGAAGCTATATTGAGGATTACAGCGTAACGCCTGTTTTGAATATTGCAATTTCCTTGGTGTTATTCAATTCGTTTCTGGTCTTTTTGCCGTTGGCGACTTCCACGATTAAATCGATGAATTTTTCAAGCTGGGTGTCGAAATCGGTGTCGAGCACCGCGCCCGCGTTGAAATCAATCCAATTGGGCTTGGATTTGGCAAGCTCGGAATTGGTTGCGATTTTTATGGTGGGAACGAAGCCGCCGAAAGGCGTGCCGCGCCCCGTCGTGAACAGCACCATATGGCAGCCCGCCGCCGCAATGTTGGTAACGGCGCACATATCGTTGCCCGGTCCGTTCAAGAGGTTGAGCCCCTTGCTGGTGACGTAGCCGTCGTCGAACACGACGTCGTTGACGGGCCCCGAGCCCGACTTTTGCGTGCACCCGCAGGACTTGTCCTCCAAGGTGGTTATGCCGCCCGCCTTGTTGCCCGGGGAGGGATTTTCACCCACGGGCTGACCGTTGGCGCGGAAATAATCCTTAAAGTCGTTTATGAGCTTGACCGCCTTTTCAAAGGTTGCCCTGTCCTTGCAACGGTTCATAAGCTGCTGCTCGGCGCCGAACATTTCGGGTACTTCGGAGAGAACCGAGGTTCCGCCGACCGAAACGATATAATCGGAAAAATATCCAACGAGAGGATTGGCGGTTATGCCGCTCAATCCGTCGCTTCCGCCGCACTTCAATCCGACTTTAAGGCAGGATATGTCCTTTTCAACCCTCTTGTCGGTCTTTACGACGGC
>N._stephensi_703_cecum__coassemble_128_pt1 | contig 12650 bp, 11 predicted proteins | sample N__stephensi_703_cecum__metabat2_low_PE_003 | metagenome-assembled genome bin N
GTCTTTTTAATCGCAAGCGTTCTGGGCGCGGCGTTGGCGTTCCGACTGAATATGAAGGGCGACGGGAAGTAAAAAATTTAATGAAAAACGGCGGAAAAATCACTCCGCCGTTTGCGCGTTTTTTTGCCTTATAAATCGATTACCCCCGACATATGCGGGGGTTAATTTAATTTTACGCGAAAAATCCGTCCAAATTGAAGTATTCGTCCAGATATTCGCGCGTGTTAAAGCACATTTCCTTAAACAGCGCAAAGCTCTGCTCCCGCGTGAGTGAAGAGCACAGCGGCTGCGCGGCGAACGCCTGATAAATCTTGTTTAAATCGCGCTCCTTTATGCCCTCGTAAACGCAGTCGATGTTCGCGCAGTTGTACCGCACGAGGTTGAGCGCCGCCAAGGGGAGGGGATTTGCCGTTACCGGCTTGACCTGACCGTTGGAGAACACGCAATTCGTTTCGACAATCGAGCCGAGCGGCATTTGCGGCATTTGCCCGCGGTTGGGCATATTTACGTTGGAAACTATCGTGGAAAAGCCCATAACCGCTTTCATTAAATCGACGGCGATTTCGTCAGACTTGACCACTTCGAACTTCTTCCTGCCCGCCGCCATTTCAACCGTTTCGGCAACGCGCGCCCTTTGGTCGTTTTCGCGCCAATCGACCGAGGTCAGGTTGAACTTCCATTCTTTCACCGTTTCTGGGTCTTTCAAGTACCAGTTGTTGTTCAAAAATTCCACAAGGTGCCTGTCGCCCGCGGCGGCAAGCGCGCCGTATTTTTTAAACAAATCCATCTTCACGGCGTTGCCGTAAGCAAACGGGTCGGTCAAAAAGCCGAAGCGCGCGCCCTCCTTTTCGTAATAGCCCGCTTTCATAAATTTTTCGTCGAATTCGGGCAGGAGGGAGAGGATATCGAGGTCGCCGTATTTTGCTTCGGTTATCCAGGTGAAGTGATTTATGCCGCTCGCGTCGGTGTAAATATCGCTGCGGGTCGCCTTAATTCCCTTAAGCTCTTTGAGCACGCAGCACAAAAATTCCTGCGCGTGGAACACCTCGTGGCAGCAACCGAACGCCTTTATCTGCGGGAAAACGTCGTAAAGCGTCTTGGTGCAAATGCTCATCGGGTTGGTGAAGTTTATGACCCACGCTTCCGGGCAAATTTGCTTAATTTTCTCGGCAAAGCCCTCGTACAGCGGCACGGTGCGCATCGCGCGCAAAACGCCTCCGGGGCCGACCGTGTCGCCCACCGACTGAAAAATTCCGTACTTTTCGGGCGCGTGCACGTCGCTGCGCATTTCCTTAAAGGTGGCGGGAAGAATGGAAATTACCACGAAGTCCGCGCCGTCAAGCGCGCCGTCGAGCGCGTCGTAAACGACGTAGTCGAATTTGGATTTCGTGCGCGGGTCGGCGTTAATAAAGCCGCCAATTTTAGCGTTTCTCTCCGCCGCGGGCTTGTCAATGTCGTACAGCGCAAGCTCTCCCGAAAGCCCCTCGGCAACCGCAAGGTCGCTCATAAACACGCGCGCCCACATCTTGGAGCCGCCGCCGATATAGCATATTTTTATGCGCTTTTGCGTCACCATTTTTTCAATTACCCCCTTAATATGCCTCAATTACCGTCGTTTTGGTGCGCCGCAATGCGCTCTTCGGCGGCTTTAAAATACCTGTCGTACGCCTTTTTGCAGTACTTTTCGTGCCCGTTCTTTTCGTTCGGGTCGCCGTCCTCGAAGGAATACGCCCCGTGCACCTTCCAGCCGTTCAAAAGCCCAATGCTTATGCAGTCTTTCGGGCAGAAGAACGAACACCTTGCGCAGATGTAGCAGTTGCCGCCGAAACGCGGCTTGCCGTTCTTCATCTTTATGTTGCCGGCGGGGCAGTTCTTTGCGCACAGCCCGCAGCCTACGCAGTCCTTTTTCGCCCTGTAACCAACGCCGATTAAGTGCGCGCCCCAGTGCTCGCAGCGCAGCACCCACGCCAGAAAGCCGCCCATAAAAATCTTCTTTTCGCGCCTTTCCACGCCGTTTAAAATATCGGCGCAGTCGATGGGCGCAAGCTTTTTCGCCGTCTCCCACATAACGTACGCCATATGGTCGGTGTGACGGAAAATCATATTGTACGGCATTACGTACTGATATTCGTTTTTGACCTCGTATCCGCGCTTTTTGAGAATTTTTTTGAGCTTTAAGGAGGATACGCGGCTCATTTTTACGGGCTCGCCGGAGGTCTTTAAAATAAACGCCCCCGTCTTTTGTTTCTTGCGCTTCTTTTTGGGGAGCGACTTCGCCCACTTTAAAATTATTTGCGGCGCGTTGAACGAATGAATGGGATAGCCCACGCCCAAAAGGTCGAAAGCCGAAAAATCGACCTCCTCCTTTAAGGGGAGCTCGAAGAGGGTGCACTCCGCGCCGTGCGCGTCGAAGTACTCCTTATATTTATCCGCAACCTTTCGCGTGTTGCCCGTGCCGGAAAAATAGACGATTGCAATTTTCATTATTTTTTCAGTTTGTCGGCGTGCGCCTTAAAGTTTTCGTCAAAGTAGTAAACGTTGTCCTCGCCTTTTTCGTGGCTGTCGTACCAGATGCGCGCGAAAATGCGGTCGGTCTTTGCAAGACGGTCAAAATCCCACACCCAGCCGCTGTACAGCGGGTGTATCCAGTGACCCGCGCGCAAAACGGTGTAAACGTTTGCGGCAAATTTTTCGCCGTCCGCCGTTTCCCACTCCATATCCTTGTAGAGGTCGCCGTCGAAGCTTTCCGCCGTAAGGCACTTTCCGCCGTGCGCTTCGGCAACCGAAATCAAATCCTCGGCGCAAATTTCGCTGTCCGCCTTGTCAACGTCGTAGCCGTAGGCTTCGATATTTTCCTCGCGCGTCATCGGCACGGGGTCGGGAATGTCGGTGGGGAGTTCAACGTCTTTCCAGCTGAGTTTTTTGCGCGCGTAAAACTTTTCGCTGCCGCCGAAGTAGGCAATCGCCCTTGCCTCGTCGCCCTTTTTGACCCAGTGCGAGGGGGAGTTGGCGTCCCTCAAAAGGCGCTTGAACAAAAACGCGGAGATGAGGGGACGGGGAACGAATTTGCCCATCGTGTAAATTTTGTTTCTGCGCTTCATTTCCAGCCAGAAATCCGCGCAGGACTGACCGCGGAAGTGCAAATAATTTTCCAGCTCGTCGCTGTCGTAATACCACATTCCGTGGAAGTTTCTGGTGGCGTTGTACCAGGGCTTGAAGAAGTGCTTAAAGCTGCCGCCGATAATTTTAAAGCCCTCGTCGTAGGTGCCGTAGCCGTAGGTGCGGCAATCCTTGCCGCCGCCTATGTTATACACCCTCTTCCAAAATTCTTTGGGCATAGTGCCGTCTTTAACCCGCTTTAAAAGGTTCAAAAGCGCGGTGCCGCTGTCGCGCACGGTCGCCCACTCCAAGGGCGCGTCAACCGGCGTGTGAAACATAAGCCCGTCGTGCACGTTGTCCTTGAACATATTGTAGTGGAGCATTGCCGTCTGCCTTAAAACGACCCACCTTTCAACCTTCGATTGAAGCACGGCGTATTCGCCTAAAATTTTGGTTGCGCTGTACAGCTCGAACGGGCCGGAAACGAGGGGCTCGCCCACGCGTCCGTACTTATGCGCGCCGCAACGGTTGCCGTATACCGCAACCGAGGAAATGTGCACGAGGGTGGGTTGATTTTCCTTTACGCTCTCAATCGCCGCAATCAGCTTTTTAACGCCGGTAACGTTGCACGCAATCGTCCCTTTTGGGTTGCTGTCCGACTTGGGAGGAATGACCGCGCAAACGTTAAACACAATTTCGCAGTCCTTTATAAGCTCTTTGCACGCCTTTTCGTCGTCTATGCTGCCGTAAACGACCTGTATTTTGTGCGCAATCGCTTGATTGTGCTTTATTATCTTTTTCGCCTTTTTTTTGCTGCGGCACAAAATTTTAATGACGTCCGCTGTTGCGGGCGAAAGGTTAAGCGCCCACAAAAAATGTCCGCCCATATTGCCGGAAGTGCCGGTAATCGCAATGGTCATAATTTATATTCTCCTTGGTATAAGGTGCGGCGCAAAAATATGCCGCCAATCTTCATAATTATAACACTATTTGTAATATAAATCAATTACATCGCCCATATTTTTTCACTCGGCTCTCATCTTTGTGCGTTTTACGTTGTTGAAATTTATTTTTCAGCGTGCTACAATTTTTATATAAAATATAAAGGACTTGATTATGGACGGATGGGAGAGGGATAAAATAAGCTTGAATTTACGGCGCGAGGCGGCGGAGCACGTTGAAGAGTGCTACCGCGATTTGGGCTGGCAGGTGGACGGCGTAAGGGAGGATAAAAGCGACGAGGGTATGCTCACGGTCGATTTTTTCCGTCCGCACAAGATAGACAATAAGGACGAGCTGCAGCTTTTGCAGGTGCGGCTGGATATCGCGCTCAACGATATAGGCAAAAACGTTGCCCGCCGCTCCCTCCGCGCAATGTGGACGGGGTTGGTTCTCGGCATAGCCACGCTCGCATTTTTGTTGCAGGGCGTTATGATGCTCGTTCTTTTTTCGGGCGCGGCGGCAATCGCTTTCGGCGTAATTGCCTGCGCCTGCGGCGTAGCTTGCGGCGCGCTGTGCACCGTATTTACCGTAAAACTCTACAAGATAGACTGCGCGAAGAGCGAAAGATATATAGAAGTTAAGACGGGCGAGATTGGGGAGATATGCGCCCGCGCAAAATTTTTAAGAGGTGAAGTCGGTGAGTAAAAGGTCGGAAAAGGCGAAAAAAAGGCCCGAAAAGTCGCAAAAAATGCGCTCGTACGACAGCGCGATAGTCAAAATAAAGGCGGAAAAGAAGTCGCTCGGCTCCATAAAGACGGTCGTAACCGCCCTTTTAATACTGTTGCAGACGGTAATTTTAATCACGCTGTACTTCGAGCTTGCGCAAATTTTCAAGTGGTATTTGGTTCTTTCTCTCGTTTTAAGCATACTTTGCTGTCTTTACACGCTGGCTTCGGAGCGCAGCCCGTCCTCTAAGGCGGTGTGGATATTCATCATCCTGTTCTTTTTCTACGTCGGGTACATACTGTTTATCCTTTCGGACGAAAAGTTCTTTTTCCGCAAGTCGAAGAGGCGGTATAAAAAGGTGTTTGCCCGCGCAAAGCAGTTCGTAACCGACACGGGCGACGCGGCTTGCGCAGACCCGAGGGGCAGGCAGGACTGCGCCTTTTTGAAAAATGCGGGCGGCTTTAACGCCTACCGCGGCACGGATATGAAGTATTTCCCCTCGGGCACGCAGTTTTTCGACGACGTGCTGGAAAAGCTCGAAGAGGCGCAGGACTTCGTCTTTTTGGAATTTTTCATAATTTCGGACGGAAAGCTGTTTGAAAGATTTTTCGACGTGCTGTCGCGCAAGGCGCAAAGCGGCGTCAACGTCTGCGTGATTTACGACGATATGGGTAGCCACCGCACGCTTTCGTTAAAGAGCAAATTGAGAATGAAAAAGTGCGGAATTCACCTTATGTCCTTTAACAGGCTGATACCCGTAATAGACGTGGGGCTGAACTACCGCGACCACCGTAAAATCGTGGTTATCGACGGCAAAGTCGCCTACACGGGCGGCGCCAACCTTGCCGACGAATACACCAACGACAAGCGAATGTACGGCTATTGGAAAGACGAGGGCGTGCGCATTTGCGGCGCGGCGGTGGACGGCTTAACGCTGATATTCTTGCGGCAGTGGGAATTTTTGACGAGGAAGGAAGCGGACTACGCGCGGTATTTCAACCGCGCCGAGGCAACCGCAAACGAGGCGACTTGCGTGCCGTTTGCAAGCGGGCCGGATATGAATTCGCCGATAGGCAAGGATTTGTACTTAAACGTAATCGCCAAGGCGCAGGAAAGGCTGTATATTATGACGCCCTATCTCGTGCCGGACGACGCTGTTTCGGACGTGCTCGCCAACAAGGCGCAGAGCGGCGTGGACGTGAGAATTATTCTGCCCGACGTGCCCGACAAGGCTGTCGTTTACAAGGTCACCTTAAACAACGCAAAGCGCCTTGCGGAACGGGGCGTAAAAATCTGCCTGATGAAGGACAGCTTCGTGCACAGCAAGGTGGTTCTGTCCGATTATTGCGCAGTTATCGGCTCGATAAATATCGATATGCGCAGCTTCTATCAACAGTCCGAAAGCGCGCTGTACACCGACGACAAGGAGGTTATGGCGCAGGTTGCGGCGGATTTCGAGGGCGCGTTTAGGGAGTGCCGCTCGCTGGAAGAGCGCGGAAACGCAACCATGGGCCGCGCGCTGGCTGGCATTTTAAACATAATTTCCCCGTTGATGTAACCGCGCAAAAACACGGCAAACAAATGTGCAAACTGTGCACAAAAAAGCGGCAAAAATAACTTAAAAATAAAATTACCCCCGTAATATGCTTGAATTAAGCACGCTGCGGGGGATTATTTTTGCCGTTTTTTAAGTCTTTTAATAGCTTCTCGCGCCGAATATTGCGGTGCCGAGGCGTATCATATTGCTGCCGCACTCTAAGCACAGCTTATAGTCGCCGCTCATTCCCATAGAAAGGTATTCCATATTCGGGTCGGCGGCTTTCAGCTCGTCGAATTTCTCTCTCATAAGGCGGGCGAGGTGATAAAGGCGCGCCTCGTCGTCGGTGTCGGGGAGCATTGCCATAAGCCCTTTGACATTCAGCGCGGGCATTGCGCTCAGCTTTTCGTGCGCCTCGTCGGCTTGGGCTAAGTCGAAGCCCGATTTGCTCTCTTCGTTGCCGATATTTATCTGGATTAACACGTTGGAAGTTATGCCCGCCCGCTCGCCGCGCTTGGAAAGCTCTTCGGCAAGCGCGTATCTGTCGAGGGAGTGGTAGAGGTCCACCTTCCCGATTAAATACTTCACTTTATTGGTTTGCAAATGCCCGATAAAGTGGCGCGTCGGGCTGCCCGTTATCCGGTCGTACTTTTCCCTGAATTCCTGCACGTGGTTGTCGCCGACGTCGGTTATTCCCGCGGCAACCGCGCGGTTGATGCTTTCGGGCGATTGCAGCTTGACCGCCGCAACGAGGCGCACGGGTTCGCCGTAAGCGTTTGTTTTAGGTAATCCGTCAAGTAAATTCTTTACGTTTCGTTCAATCATATTCTTTCGGCAATCAGCGCCGCCATCTCGCTCCCTTTAACCTTAATTTTTCCCTCTTCCATAATATCGGCGGTGCGGTAGCCCTCGTCAAGCGTTTTCTTTATCGCGCTTTCAACCGCCGCGCACTCGGCGGTCAGATTAAAGCTGTCGCGTAGCATCATCGCCGCCGCAAGAATGGTTGCAACGGGGTTGGCAACGTCCTTGCCCGCAATGTCGGGCGCGGAGCCGTGTATCGGTTCGTACAGCCCGCGCGTGCCGTCGCCGAGGGAAGAGGAGGCGAGCATGCCGATAGAGCCCGTCACCTGCGCCGCTTCGTCGGACAGAATGTCGCCGAAAATATTGGAGGTTACCACCACGTCGAATATCGCGGGATTTTTGACGATTTGCATCGCCGCGTTGTCCACAAGCATATCCTCGACCGTTATTTCGGGGTAATTATTGCGCGCGTATTCGTGCACCGTCTTGCGCCACAGGCGGCTGCTCTCCAAAACGTTCGCCTTGTCAACCGAAATTATTTTTTTGCTGCGCTTCATCGACAGCTCGCACGCAATGCGCGCAATGCGCTCTATTTCCTTAACCGAATACTTTTCGGTATCCCAGGCGTATTCGCCGCCGTCGCCAACTCCTTTGCCGCGCTCGCCGAAGTAAATGCCGCCCGTCAGCTCTCTGACTATGATTATTTCAATTCCCTTTTCCACAAGCTCGCGCTTTAAGGGGGAGGCGTTTGCAAGGCTCGTCCAAAGCTTGGCGGGGCGGATATTGGAGTAAAGCCCCATCGCTTTCCTTATGCCCAAAAGCCCCTTTTCGGGGCGCACGTCCACGGGCAGGTCGTCCCACTTATAGCCGCCCACCGCGCCCAAAAGCACGCTGTCGCTTTCAAGGCAGGCGTCAACCGTCTCTTGGGGGAGGGGCACGCCGCATTTATCTATCGCGCAGCCGCCTATCAGGCGGTGGGTAAAGTTGAAAGAGTAGTTGAATTTTTTGCCTACGGCGTTCAATACCTTTATTGCGCCCGCGCATATTTCGGGGCCAATTCCGTCGCCGTCAAGTACTACTACGTTATAATTCATTTTAACCTCAAAAATGCGTTAATCGGGGCATATTACGGGGGCAATTTTGCCTAAACGCCCGAAAACGCGCTCATTTTTTCGCCAAATGCGCCAATAATCCGCCGTCGTTTATTATGCCTTGAATAAATTCGGGAAAGGGCTCGGCCTGAAATTTTTCGCCCGTGGAAAGGTTATAAATCGTGCCGCTCGAAAGGTCGGCTTTAACCTTGTCGCCCGCGTTAATCGCCTTTACCGCCGCGGGGCACTCCATAATCGGCAAGCCGATGTTTATCGCGTTGCGGTAAAAAATGCGCGCAAAGGAATTGGCGACGACCAAGCTTATGCCGCTGCACTTTATGGCGAGTGGCGCGTGCTCGCGCGAGGAGCCGCAACCGAAGTTGTCGCCCGCGACTATTACGTCGCCCGCTTCGACCCTATTCACAAAGTCGGGGTCTATGTCCTCCATACAGTGCGCTTTAAGCGCGCTTTCGTTGCTGTCGTTTAAGTACCTTGCGGGGATAATAACGTCGGTGTCAACGTCGTTGCCGTATTTAAAAACTTTGCCGTCTATCCTCATTTTATTTGTCCTCCAAGTCGTAAGGGGTGCACAGCCGCCCGAGAACCGCGCTTGCCGCGGCAACGAAGGGCGAGGCGAGGTAAACTTCGCTCTTCACGTGCCCCATTCTTCCCACAAAGTTGCGGTTGGTGGTGGACACCGCGCGCTCGCCCTCCGCCAAAATTCCCATATAGCCGCCGAGGCAGGGTCCGCAGGTGGGGGTGGAAACAACCGCGCCCGCGTCGAGGAAAATGTTTATAAGCCCCTCGTCTATGCATTTGCGGTAAACGCTCTGCGTGGCGGGAATGATGATGGCGCGAACGCCGTCGGCAACCTTTTTGCCCTTTAAAATGCCCGCCGCAGCGCGCATATCTTCAATCCTGCCGTTGGTGCAGCTGCCGATGACCACCTGGTCGACGGGAATATTTCCCCACTCGGTTCTGGTGTTTTCGGGCAGGTGAGGGAACGCAACCGTGGGCTTAATAGCCGATAAATCTATATCGTAAGTCTTCTCGTACTCCGCGTCCGCGTCGGCTTCGAAAATTTTAACGGGGCGCTTAAATCTTCCGTCCATATATGCAAGCGCAACGCCGTCCACGGGGAAAATTCCGTTCTTCGCGCCCGCTTCTATTGCCATATTGCAGATTGTAAAACGGTCGTCCATCGAAAGGCGCTTTACGCCGTCGCCGCAAAATTCCATACTCTTGTACAGCGCGCCGTCTACGCCGATGAGACCGATTATATGTAAAATCACGTCCTTGCCGCACACGTATTTTTGCGGCTTGCCGGTTAGATTGAATTTAATTGCCGCAGGCACCTTGAACCAACACTTTTGGCTGAGCATTCCCGCCGCCATATCGGTGGAGCCCACGCCCGTGGAAAACGCGCCCAGCGCGCCGTAGGTGCAAGTGTGGCTGTCTGCGCCTATCACAAGGTCGCCCGCGCCCACAAGCCCCAATTCGGGCAAAAGCGCGTGCTCTATGCCCATTTTACCCACGTCGTAAAAGTTTTCAATGCCCTGCTCTTTTGCAAAGGTGCGGCAGCATTTGCACTGTTCCGCGCTCTTAACGTCCTTGTTGGGTGCAAAATGGTCCATAACGAGGGCTATTTTATCGCTTTCCTTAACCTTGTCCGCGCCCGTCTTTTTAAATTCCTTAATGGCGACGGGCCCCGTTATGTCGTTGGCGAGAACCAAGTCGAGTTCCGCCTCTATAAGCTGCCCAGCCGTCACCTTTTCAAGATTTGCGTGCGCGGCGAGTATTTTCTGCGAAAGGGTCATACCCATAAAAATTTTCTCCCCGTTTAGTTTACGAAATCGAGCATTATGTTGCCGCTTGCGGAGTAGGCGTTAAAGCTGTTTTCCGCATCGTCGTGCTGCGCGCTTTCCCTGTTGACCGTGCCTTCCTTGGAAAGGAGGGTGGTGTTGAATTGGCTTTCCCCGCCCGAAACGGTTGCCGAAATGTTGCCCTTTTCCGCTTCGAACGTGCACTCCTTGCAGTTCAGCCGCACCAGACCGATGTTTCCGCGCTTAACCCTGCATTCCATATGCATGGCAAAGGCGTTTTCGGCAAGCACGTCGCCGCTTTCAACCTGCACGAACAGCCCGCCGCGAATGGTGGAGGAGTTTATGCGCGTATCCACGCTTCCGCCCAAAATCTCCACGCTTTCGAAAGCGCAGTCGCTCAAACTCACCGCGCCGCCGTCAACGCTCACTTCCAGTTGGCTGTAAATGCCGCTCTGCACCTCGCATTCGGCGCGTTTGCCCGCAAGCTTTATAGAGGGTGTGGTGTGCGCGGGCACGAAAATTTTTATGACCTGATTTTTCAGCTTTATAAATGGCTTTTTGCGCTGGGAAATAATCAGCCCGCCGTCGCCGCACGCCACGTGCACGTTGTTTGCGTCGGGGTATTCAACCCGCATAATTTCGTCCTCGGCTTGCGCCACTATCAGCTTTGCCGAGTATAGGTCGCATTCTATTGCGTTTACGTCAGTTTCAACCGTTAAATTAAATAATTTTTCTTTCATTTGTATATCTTATGTGCGCGTATCCGCGCATATTTATCCCAAAATTTATTTTTTTGCGCCGCTTTGCCGCGCACGCTTATTTTTTGAATACAAGGTAATTTTATTTTTTGAATACCGCGCCGTCGGAGGCGGAGGTGACCGACTGCCTGTAACGCGAAAGATAGCCGTTCACCGGCTTTACGACGGGGGTGAAATTCGCCCGCCTTTGGCTTAATTCTTCTTCCGTAAGGCGCACCGAGAGGGTGCAGGAATTTATATTTATATCAATGACGTCGCCGTCCTTTAAAAGCCCGATAACGCCGCCCGCAGCCGCCTCGGGGCAAACGTGCCCGATAGCCGCGCCGCGCGTCGCGCCGGAAAATCTTCCGTCGGTAATCAGCGCCACCGTTTCGCCTAAGCCCGCGCCGACTATCGCCGAAGTGGGCGTAAGCATTTCCCTCATGCCGGGGCCGCCGAGGGGACCCTCGTAGCGGATAACCACCACGTCGCCCGCCTTGATTTTGCCGCCGGAAATGGCTTGCATTGCCTCTTCCTCGCTGTCGAAGCACCTTGCGGGGCCGCTGTGAACGAGCATTTTGGGGCTTACCGCCGATTTTTTAACCACGCAGCCGTCGGGGGCAAGGTTGCCCTTTAACACCGCCAGGCCGCCCTGCGCCGAGTAGGGGGAGGAGACGGGGCGTATAATCTCTTGGTTGCGGTTATAAGCGTTTTTAATCACCTCTTTCAAGGACTGTCCGCTCACCGTCAAAACGTCGCCGTCCAAAAGGCGCGCGTCGTAAAGCTCTTTCATCACGGCGGAAATGCCGCCCGCCTCGTGCAGCTCTTCGATGTAGTGCCCGCCCGCGGGCGCAAGACGGCAAAGGTTGGGGGTCTTTTCGCTTATACCGTTTAAAATGTCCATAGACACCTGCCCGCGCGAAAGACCCGCCTCGCGCGCGATTGCTATAAGGTGCAGCACCGTGTTGGTGGACGCGCCTATCGCCATATCCACCGTTTCCGCGTTTTTAAACGCCGCGGGGGTCATCACGTCGAGGGGGCGGATATTCTTTTCAAGCGCGTTCATCACGGCTTCGCCCGCGCGCTTTGCAAGCGCAAGCCTCGCGCTGTACACCATTGGCAGCGTGCCGTTGCCGGGCAGAGCCATGCCCAACGCCTCGCACAGGCAATTCAGGCTGTTTGCCGTGAACATTCCGCTGCAAGAGCCGCAGGTGGGGCAGGCGTTGCATTCAAAGTCTTTAAGCTCTTCGCCGTCGATTTTGCCCGCGTTAAAGGCGCCCACTTCCTCGAACATCGTGGAAAGCGAGGTCTTTTTGCCGCGCACACGCCCCGCAAGCATCGGCCCGCCCGAAACGAATACCGAGGGGATATTCACCCTCGCCGCCGCCATCAGCATGCCGGGGATAATCTTGTCGCAGTTGCCGATGAATATCGCCGCCTGAATTGCGTGCGCGCGCAATAAAATTTCGCAGCTGTCGGCGATAATTTCGCGCGAGGGGAGGGAATAACGCATTCCCTCGTGCCCCATGGCAATGCCGTCGCAAACGCCGATTGCCGGCAAAATCACGGGCTTGCCGCCCGCCGAAATAACGCCCTCGGCCGCAGCTTTTGCAATCACGTCCAGGTGCATATGCCCGGGGATAATTTCGCTTTGCGCGCAAATCACGCCCACAATCGGCTTTTGCATTTCGCCGTCGGTCCAGCCCAGCGCCCTCAAAAGCGAGCGCTGCGAACTCATATCGACGCTTTCCGAAAATATATTTTTCATTTCCGCTTTCCTTAACAAGTTTATAAATAATTAACGTAGCAAGCAAAATCACGCTTTTGCGCAGCGCGACACAATTTGCGAACCCTTTCGCCTCAGCGGTGGGAATGCCCGCGATTTGATAATATG
>N._stephensi_703_cecum__coassemble_138_pt1 | contig 12071 bp, 13 predicted proteins | sample N__stephensi_703_cecum__metabat2_low_PE_003 | metagenome-assembled genome bin N
CTACTTTAACGCCTTCCTGCTCGAAAGTGAGCTTGCCGCCACTTAAAGTCGCTTCGATGACTTCGTCCTCGCCATTAACCGAAAGAAGATACTTGCCGTCTTTTTCTTCCCAGGTGCCCTTTTGGGTGATTTTAGAACCCATATTCACTTCCATTTCCCAAGTGTTGTCGCCGTTCATTTTGAGCACGTAGGTGTCCGCGTCCACCTCTATCATACCCATATACTTTTCACCCGCCTTGATTTCCACCGTGGTGGAGCCCTCCTGCATGGTCATAGAGGAAAACTTGTACGTTCCCGCCACACCCGAGCAAGCCGACAGACACAGGCAAAGCGTAAGCACCGCTATCGCCGTAACAATTGCCGAAATAACCTTCTTCATCTTTTGTCTCCTTTTTGTCTTTCTTTTGTGTGTAATATATTACCCACTTGAACAAATTATATGTGTAATAAAGGTAAATGTCAAGCAAAAATGTGTAATATTTTTCCATAATTGGGAAGAATAGAGGTTGAAAGATATGTATAGAATTACTCAGCTTAGAGAGGAGCGCGGGCTAAGCCAACGGGCGCTCGCAAAAAAAATAGGCGCAAGCCCGAAGGCGGTTAACTTTTGGGAGAGCGGCACGGTTGAGCCCTCCGCCAAGTTTATTTGCGCGCTTGCCGACGAATTCGAGGTGACCTGCGACTATCTGCTTGCGCGCGAGGACGATTTGGGCAATGTTAACGTTATGCGCGAGCTTGACGAAAACGAGAGGCACTTGCTTGCGCTTTACGCCAAGCTTTCGCCCAAACAGCGAGAAGAAACGGTTGATTTTATAAATTTTCTGTTATCCAAAATTTGAAATGCGCATAAAAAGGCGGGCGGCAAATTTTTGCCGCCCGCCCGTTTTTTTGAGCCCGCCGCCTATCAAGCCCGTTGTATTAAGTTTTTATCAGGTGAACTGCACCAAATAATTGAAGAGGGTGTTGTAGTAGCTTCCCAAATACTTTTGAGCCACTTCGTCAGCCGCAAGCAAGGCTATGCGTTCGTTGGGGTCCTCTATCGCCAGATAGTAATCCCTGACCTGTATGTATCTTTCGAGGTAGGACAGTTCGTAATCTACGAGATAGCCCGAGCTGTCGTTTCCCTCGTCGCCCGTTTCGCCGCCCTCCGTGGGCTCTTTGAGCGACATATTGAACACCAGCTGTTCGCGTAGCACCGCCACCTGATATTCGTATTCGGCGGTCAGCTCCTTTTCGACGTCCTCGTAAAGGGTGGAATTTTCCGTGCCGTTGGCATAGGTCAGCCTCTTGTACTCTTCGAGCTCCTTTTTCAGCTTGCGCTCCAATTCGTTCTTCTTCTGTTGCGCGGTGCGCAGAAGTTTAAGCTGCACCGTTTCGAGGTTGTTCGCTTCGTATTCGGAAATGACGATTATGTCGTAAGTCATTCGGTCACCTCCCATTCGGCGGTAAGGCTGCGCAAGGTTCCGACGCCCGTGACTTTGAAGCTGAAATTCACGCCGCGCTCACCCACGTAGCTTTCGCCAAGCCCCGCGGGAGTGTGCGCCCTGCCGTCGCACAAAACTTGCACGCGCACGCCGCCCGTGCCCTCGGCAAAGATTTTTTTGAGAGTTTTGGGCTTTTGCGTGCCGAGATTTACCTCCTTAGAAAGCCAGAAACGGCTTTCGTCCTCAGCGCCCTCTTCAAGCTTGCACAGCGTCTTGTCGCGGAAGCAGTACGCCCCGTCCTCGTGGTAAAAAATAGTGTGACAGCCGTTGCCGAAAGGCGTGCATACTCCGCTTACCGCGTCGTACTCCAAAAGGCAGTTTTCGCCGCCGCGCGTGCAGATTAAGTAGATGCGCCTGCCGTCGAAGCAACGCGCGCTCTGCACCTCGTATTCGCTCCACTCAACGTCGCCGAGGTCGGGCACGAACAATTCGGGCGACGAGCCGCCATAACAGTACAGCCCCGCCCGAGTGCAGAACCAGAGCTTTCCGAGGCAGACCACGGCGGTGTGCGGATATACGCGCGGAAGCACGATATTCTCCGTGAGCTCCACGCGGAAGTTGCGCGCGTCGCCGAGCGCCTTTATGACGGTGAGCCCCGTCTCTCTTACGAGAACCAGCCTGTCGCCCACGTCCGCCATTGCCACGACGCCGCCTCCCGCGGGTTTAAGCCTTATCTCTCCCGCGCCGTCCGGGCTGTTTTCGCCGCGCTCCCAATCGTGGGCGTTAAAGCCCGACCAATAGACGAGATAGGGGTCGTTGTAGTCGCGCGCGAACACCCTGCCGCAGTGGATTGCGCCGCAATAAAATTTGTGCGCAACCGCGCCCGTGACGCTGCTGTTTTGCGCCATATAACAGCGCCTGTTGCCGCTGTAAATCAGGTATCCCCTCTCGCCGTTTTCCGAGTTGTAGGGAATTACGAACGGATAGACGTTGCTCAAAACGCCAGCCGTTTGCAGCGTTGCGTGGTTGGTGGTGTTCCACCTGAAATACTGCCCGAATTTGGTGACGAGCACGCTGAACCCCGTGCCGGGCAAGCCCGCGGCGAACCAGACGTTGGCAAGCTGGGTTTCGGGTTGGACGGGAACGGGCGAAAAGCCCGCCTTCAACCCGTCGCCGTCCTGGTAATACCCCGACTTTTCCGCGCACAGGCGAGAATTGCCGCCCACGATTTGCATACGCACCGCCGCCGTCTTTAACTTCTTGCGGGCGTACTTTGCGTGCGCTATCATATCCACCTCCTCGGCGGAATTCTGTCCCTCACGCTGCTGCGGGAAAGCAGATTTTCGATTTCGTTGCGATATTTGTTTTCCCACGCGTTGTAGCCCGCGCCGTCGCCGAGCACGAGGAAATATTCCGCCGCCATACCGTATTCCACCATTCTCTCGCCGACCGCAAAGACGGGATAGAAAAAGTCGTCGTCCTCCCCCAGCACGGGCGGCATATACTCGTAGTAAACGGTTATGGTATTTGCCGCCGCACGCAGGTAATTGGGGTATATGTGCCACTCAATTTTATCTTTCCCGTCGGTTACGCGGTTGATTTTTATGGGTCCCTTTAAAAAATTCGCAAAGGGATACGTGCCGTCGGAGGAACTCATCTGCTCTTCGGTATCCAGCGGAAAGTAGCCGCGCGCAAGCTCGTCGAGCACCGCGTTGAGATAGGTCAAAAGGACGCGTTTCAATTTCAACGCTTCGTCCGTCGGCTCACCCGCCTCGATTAAATCGGCGGCGTCGCTCCTCCCCACGAGGCGCATAGTATTCAATATTACTTCTAAAACTTTCATAGTTCCCCCTTTAAAGCTTATTGCAGGATTATCGCGCCCTGCGCGCAGGGCTTCTTGCACACGAGCTCGGCGTACTTCACCAAGGTTGCCGAATACGCCGCCTTGCCCGTCACCTGCTTTAAAATTCTTCCGCCCTCGTCTTCGAGCCACGCCCAGTCGCACAACTGGTTGAGCGCGAAGTCGTCGGTGTTCACGAAGTAAATCCTGTCGTCGGGGCAGAATTTGTCGGCGTAGACGGGCACGTCGTTGATGATTATGCTGGAATAGCCCGCCGCGATTTCGGCAGTGTTTACAATTCTGCGGGAAGAGGTCATCAGCGCCGCAATCTGCTTTCTTACCTTGTGGGAGCAGAGTATCATATTCACCTTGCCGTCCGAAGTCTCTTCGAGCGCGTCGATAACGTCCACTATTTCGCCCTCGGTCAGGCTGCTTTTAGCCACCTTTTTTACGTAGGGCTGGAAGTAATTTTCCGCGCTCTTGTCGTAGCCGTAAAGGGTAGTTCCGTCGAAGATGCCGGCAAGCCCGATTATTTCGTTGCCGGTTGCGCCCGCAATGCGCACGCTTTCGCCGCCCGCAACCGAGGAAAGGCTGTCTGCAACCGTAATCTCCCTCTTTTCAACGTCCACGGCGGTGATGACCGTATCCACGGGCGTAGCCGTGCCGACCGTCACCTTCAAGCCCGCAAAGTACGCTTTTGCGCTGTTTACGGCCAAAGTTTTGTCCGATTTTTTGGAAACGACGGTGCAGATAAGTCCGTTGCCGTCGCCGTAGAGCATACGCGCGAAGTTCGCCTTTGCGCCTGCAACCAAGCCCTCCATTTCGGCGTTTAAAAGGTTGACGAACGCGCCCGTGCTGTCGGCGGAAGCGCGCAGCGCCTTGTCCGAAATTTCAATGGTGCCGTATACGTTCTTCAAGGGCAAAGTTACGCCGTAGTATCTGTTCGTGCGGGGAGAGGGCAGCTCGCCGTCCTCCGCGCCCGCAACCACGCCCGCCATGCCGCCCTTGGCGATTGCAAGCTTTACGTCCTTGCCGAAAACGTTTTCGCCCGTCTTTTCAATCGCGTTGAAAAAGGGCGACACCTCACCGTTTAACTGTGCGTTTACCGCGTCGAGATAATAGTCCTTTAACGCCGCGTCCGCGTTTGCAATTGTAATCAATTAGTTTTCCTCCTTATTATTGAAAAGTTTGCCCGCAAGCGCGCCCGCCTCCTTCATCGTGGAGGGCTTGCGCCTGCATGCCGCCACCGCGCCGCCGCCCGTTACGAACGGCACGCCGCGGTTTTTGCTTAATCCGTCGAGATACTCCTCTATAACGGCGTTTTTAATTTCGTCGTCGAGCTCTTCCAGCGTGATTTCGCGCTTTTGCCCGATTGCCTCCTGCGAGGGAGCGTCCTCGCTTGCCGCCTGCGCGGGCGAATACGCTTCCTTGTTCGCTTCAAGCTCTTTCAGCCTCTGACTGCGTCGGGTGAATTCGGCTTCCAGCGCCTGATAGGCCTCTAACAGGGCCCTTACGTCCTTGAATTTGCCAAGTCCCGTTGCAGCCATTTCCTCTTCCGCTTCCGCGGCGTCTGCCGTCGTCGGCAAGTTAATCGTACGGTTATCCTTCATTTTTATTCCTCCGAAATTTTTTGTTTGTGAATATTCAGATGTGCGCATATGCGCTCCTCCTGTTGTTTTGTCAGCTTTTCGGTCAACAGAAAAGCCGTGTGCTCGTCAACGTGGGCGGCGTGGTCGTCGTATTGCTTAACCTCCGCGTCGCCGCCGTTTTGAGCGAATTGTTTTCCTCCGCCGCGCGTTGGCGGTGCAGTTCGGAAAGGTCGCGCACGCCCGCAAAGCCGGCGTAGCCCAACGTTTCCAGCAGCTTGTTTTTGACCGAGGGCGCCAAGCCGCCGTTTTCGCCGTTCAAAAGCCCCCTGTCCATCATCTCGTAAATTGCCGCCCTGCGGCGCGCGGGCGTCATATTTGCCTCGCTGTCCGCCTCCAAAACGACGTCGTCGCCGGTTATGTCGCTCCCCTTAAATCTCAAAAGCGAAAGCGCGTCCTTGCCCGACGAATATTTGAGAAGATGGGTTGCCGACGCGAACTGGCGGTATAGCCTCAGCACCATTTTCCCCACCGTTTTAAGCGCGGATTTAATCTGCTCGTAGCTCACGTTCAGCCTTGCGTCGTCCTGCTCGATGATTAGCTGCAATCCGGTTGCCGACGTAACCGAGGTGAACGCGTTCGCCTTTTGGGTTAAGTCGCTCGTGCCCGAAATCTTGGCAAACTCCTCTTCAAGCCTCTGCTCCTCCTCGGTAAATTCGGACGGCACCGAGCCGAGGGTGAGCATTTCGGGCTTGCTTCCGCCCTGACGGTAAACGAGAATTTTGCCGGGCATCAAGCCCTCTTCCAACAGTTCGTCGGTATCCACCGACCCCTCTTCCACGGCAATCATACCCATTGCAATGCGGTTCAAAAATTCGTGCTTTCGGTTCTTCACCGCGTTGTATGCGCGCTGGACGGGTATCAGCCTGTCCACGATGCAGGTGCCGAAGAACGACCCCGCAAGGGGCATGCAGTGCTGCGCGACGAACGGATAGGTGCGCGCGCCGTTTTCGCCGTTTACGTAGGGCATATCGCCGTCGAAGAGCAGCTTGTCGCCCGCGACTATCGTAAGCCTGCCGTTCTGCCACTGCGAATTGGGGCGCACGTATCTTTCGATTACCACTTCGTATCCGTGCTTTACCGCGCGGTTAAAGCCGCTCTTGCCCGCCGCGGCGCCCAACTTTACCGTCGCCGCCGTCTGCGCGTATTCGTCGATGTCGCGCCCCTCCACCTTGACGCCGTACGCGGTGAAAATATCGTCCGCGGGCACGGCTTTGGCATGGATTATGCTGGGTTGGTTGTACAAATTTTCCTCCGAAAGGGAATCGGGATAAATCTCGAACGGAGGCACGGTCAAAATTTTAACCTTGCCCGCCTTAACGCTCGCCCCGTCGAAAGTTTTGCCTATTTCGTTGCCCGCGTAGGAATCCCAAATCACCTTGTAAAATACCGTGCCGCACGCCTCCGACCACACCGTCGCCGCCGCGACCAACCCCTCCACGCCGCAATCCTCGCACGCGGCGGAAAGAATGGACGAAGCCACCTTTGCCGAACGCCTGTCGTCATCGTCGTCCGAAGCCGCCCTGACCGTCAGCTTGGGGCGTATCGCCGTCAGCTTGCAGCAGCGCGTGTCCACGGTGGGCGCAATGTAGTTGAACACCTTGCGCTCCTGCCAGAAATATCCGCCGCCGCTCTGCTCCAAATCGCCCAAGGGATTTACGTCGCAATATTGGTTGCCGCTTAAAAAATTCATATTGAGCTGCCAGCCGCGCTCTATTGCGCGCCTCTCCTCCTGCCTCCTTGCAAAGTCGGCTTTCACCTCGGCAACCAGCTCCGCCTCCCTCTTCGCCTTTAAATTTTCGCTTTTTTCACTCACCGTCGTTCTCCTTTAACATTTTTATCAGTTTTTCCCTCTCCTCCAAAAGCTCCCCGTCGGTCGCCTCCGCCGTTCCGTCGCCGTCCAGCAACATTTTAACCGCCTTTATATCGGGCGGAATGTCGCGCTTGGTCACCTTTCTCTTCACAAGCTTCAACTCGCCGTTATCCACCGTGAATTCCTCCACCACCTCGCTTGCGCACAGCCCCACCGCGCACTTTTCAAGCGCTTCCTTAACGCTTTCCCTCTTTTTCAATTCCCGTCCTTTTCCTCCTTATCCTCCTCATTTTGTCGGCGTAAATCGCCGCGTCCTCCCTCTTGCCGTCTTGCGCCCGCGGGCGGTTCATAAGGTAATATCTCAGCTCGTCCATGCAGTGGTCGTCGCGCTTGACGGGCGCGTCGCCGTCCGCCCAATGATACCCCGAAAATTCCTCAATCATATTCTTGCAGGTGTTGAACACGTACAAATTCGGCTTGCCGTTGCCCGCCTTTAAGTACTCCTTAACGCGGCATATACCCGCAAAAACGTCCTTGTTCACGTTGGTGTTAACGACAATTCCCTTCTCGTAGAACAGCTCGGCAACGCTCTTCGGCGAGGCGAGAGTGCGCTGGTTGGCGGCGCTGTCGATGAGGGCGGAAATTCTGCCCCTCCCGTCTGTCTTCCACCCAATTCGCGCGGATATATCCCTTATGCAACGCGCGTGCTCGTCCACGTCCATGCCCGCGCCGAAGTGTTCCGCCACCACGTAAACGTTGCCGTCCCAATCAACCGCGTACCAATGCGCCGAGAGGGGATTGTTGAGCCCGGGGTCGATTGAAATGACGTCCTGCCACTCCCTGGGCACGGCGAAGGGTTCGATAACGTGCGCCGAAAGGTCGAATTCGGGATAGACCAGCCCCGCGCCCTTGCTGAACTTTCCGTAGCGGCGGCAATCGAGCGTCGCCTCGTCCAAGCTTTCGGACAGAAGTTTAATTTCGCTCTTGCTCAGAAAAGGGTTGTCATCCCAGCTCATAAATTCGCACCACACTTCGGGGTTGTTGCGGCGATTTAAATAAATTTCGTTGTAGATAAAGGTTTCGCCTTTCAGCGGCGTCATCGTGCCGAAAATATCGCCCCGCCTGTCCATAACGCGCATCAGGCACTCCTCGTAAATATCCTTGGGCGGCTCCTCGTCGAGCCACACGAAATCGAGCGAGCTTCCCTGAAACTTTTCCCTCCCCTGGTCGCAACTTTTAAAGCCGAGCGTGGATATTCCGCCGAACACGTTTTTAATCTTTATCTGGTCTATAATTCCCCCCGCGGGATTGTCCTTTCTGCCCGAAAGCATGGTAATATCCGCAATCCAGCTCTTGGGCAGGTACTTTAAAATTTTGCTCTGCGCGACGTCGCGCTGCACCTGCTGCGAAAGCGATACCGACCACCCGAAAGCGTCCTTTCTGTTTTTGCGGTAGGGGTGAATTCCCCTCAAAATCCAAATCGCCTCCACCGCGCCGCACTCGGTCTTTCCCGAACGGTTGCCGCCGAACACCCACCTGTTTCTCTTCCTGCATTTGTGGAACGCCATCTGTTTTTTGTGCTTCTTTTTTCCCGTGTTATAGCCGTCCAAAGCGCTGCGTTCGCGCTTGCGCGCCCCAAGCTCCCTGTCAATCTCCGCAATGCGGAGCAAAATATCTTCCCTTTTCATAGACCTTTTATGACAAAATTTCCGTAAATTCTCTTGCCGCGCGGCATTAAAATTATTAAATATGAAACGCCTAACGCTTCTTATAATCTGCATAGCGCTCTCGTTCGCGCTGACCGCCGCGCAGCCCGTGTACGCCGCCGAAAACGCCTACGCGAGAGCCGCCGTGCGCGACGCGTATTTCTTCTCGGAAAAGAGTTATTCCACCTCTCTCTTCGCCGTGCCCTACACCTATTGCGTAGAGGTGCTGCGCGACGACGGGGATTGGTATTACTGCCGCTATGCAACCGATACGGGCGTGTATAAGACGTTGTACGGTTACTGCCGCAAGAGCGACTTTACGTTGGAGACGACCGCGCCCGAGGTGACCTACCTCTATAAGACGGTAACCGTAAATTATTCTGCAACGGGCGGCAACTCCACCCTGCCCGTACTCAACCAGCTTGCAATGGAAGCCGCGTACTACGGCACGTACTATTCGGGCGCTACGGTGTATTCCTACGTTTACTGCCAAGGGTCGTTCGGCTATATCGAGGGGGCGAACGACGACTACCCTTTGAACTTACCCAAGGAGGAAACGCCGTCTGACGGCGCCGTCGACCCCGCGGAGAACGGCGCGGGCGGCGGTTGGAGCACGGGGCTGATTGCCGCGGCGGTGATTTCCGCGCTTGCCGCGGCGGTAATAGTCATACTCTACTTCGCCACCCGCAAGCCCAAAGTCGAATGACCTCACCCTTCACATTCCGCCGGAACGAGGGCGTAGTACGCGCACAGAATTTTATACGCCGCGCCGTCGCCGGAAAGGATATTGAACGCCCTGCGCGAAAACTTGACGACAGCCCTGTGAATTTCCCTCTTCTGTTCGCCGCGCGCACCCGTCCGCATTGCGGCGTAAGCTTTAAGCGTTGCCGCGTCGTTCACCGTCATTTGGCAAATTACCCCGTTAAGCCTGAACCAAAGCTTTGAAAGCTGCTCCTTTGCGCTTATGATGGCAAGCATTCTTTCGGCGTAAAGCTCGCACCCGCCGTAAATATCCTGCCCCGCGGCAACCGCCGTGCGCATTATTATATTGTTAAGGGCTCTGTCAAGACTTCCGGCGCCGAAATAAAATCTCAACAGCCTTTTGATTTTCATTTTTAAGCCGTACCTCACCGTAGCAAAATAAATTTTTGCGAACAAATTACGAACATTTGTTTGCGTTTTCAAGTATATTATAACCCGTAAATATGACAGAAACAGTGCAAATAAAAAATTTTTTGTCGGAAAAATTATAATTTTGTGCGCAAAAATTTGTGAAAAAAGCGCACGCACTACTTGCAAAAGGGGCGCGTTAAACTCTTTACAATCAACTATAAAGGTGATATAATTTTAAAGTGGTGAAAGTAAGCAAAGTTTTAACGATTGCGCTTGCGGGCTTAACGCTTGCAACGATTATACCGACGGGAAGCGCCTATGCGGCGGAGAGCGATAAGACGACGGTTTATCCCTCCGAGTTCGAGCATACCCTTTCCTTCGCCTCATCCACTCTCCGTGACTACGCGATTTACGGGGATACCTTTGCTTTTGCCTACGACACTAAGATAACCGTGCTCTCCAACAATTCGGTGGGCGAGCGCGAGAGAAACGATTACACCCACGAGGCGGAAATTCTTTACATAGACTATTCCGACGACGGAAAGCTTTACTTTAAAAACGTGTCGTCGGACAGCACTTACCTTTACGGCGCGGAGGGCGGCGTTGAGCAACAGCACGAATTTCAGGACATCACGAGCTCTAAGCTCGATTTGGACAAGACCACCTTTTACACCCTGAACAACGACGGCGTGCTTACCTTTTGGAACGGCGGACAGGATACCGAGGTGGGCACGGGCTTTTCGCTGATGAAGCAATACGGCGGCTCGGTGTACGCGGTTAAGGACAACGTTCCGCACAAAATAGAGGCGAGCTCCGCCACCGCTTTGAGCTTGCAATACACCGACTATTCCGCCGCCAAGACCATTTACACGGGCGACGTTGCGGAAAAGTTGAAGAGCTCGAATTACGTTGTAAAGACGGCGATACTTGAAAAGGACTGCTATTACACGCAGATTGACCCCGACGCGATTGGCGAAACGTTTACGCCGATTATGACCAAAAAGACCGACGTGAAAAAATCCTGTCTGGTGCTCTGCGAGAGCGGCGACGCTTCGATAATTGCAACCAAAAACGGAATGTTTATCACCTCTACCGCAAATTTAAGCCCCTATTCCAACTCCGCGCCGCCAAACGATTGGCAGATAAACGCGAACGGCGAAAGGCTGGCGTACGCGGTTGAGGACGTGGGCGTTTATTCCGCCCCGTTTATGTGCGACAGCACGCGCATTGCCACCTTGAAGAGCGGCGCGGAACACTACGTTGCCGTCACCGAAAAATTTGCGCTTGACGACTTTATGGACACCGTGTTTTATAGGGTGAGCTACGTTGAGGACGGCAAGGTGATTACGGGCTTTGTGGCAAGCAAATTCCTCACCCCCTACTCCTTTGCGGCGGAGGACAAAGAGCCCGTGCAGGGCGGCGACGAAAATCCCGAATACGGCACCAACGTCGTGTCGGTCGTGTTGGCGATAGTCATAGTTGCGCTGGTGATAATCGCGGTGCTGTACGTCTTCCTCATAAACTCCAAAAAGGACAGGGACGGCGGCAAAAAGAAGAAAAAGGAAAAGCGGCAACCCGAAGAAAACGATTACGAAGAAGAGGAATAAAAATTATTAAAGGCGACCAAACGGCCGCCTTTTTTGCATCAAATCACACGAAAAAAAACAGGCGGAATATTCCGCCTGTCTTTGTTTTTCTTCACTTTGCAATTAATCCTGCATCATGAGTTCTTCGTATGCAAGATTTATCATGTCAACCGCCACTTTCAACGACGGCAGGTCGAGCACCTGCACGACCGTGGGCTTAACCTTTATCCTCGATTTGCCCTTGCTGTTCGAGTTGTTAATTCTGAACTGCTTCAACGCCTCGTTTTCAAGCATAAACTCCGCCACGGTTACGCCGCGCTTTATCAAGAGCTTGATAAGGTTGCGCTTGCCGATTTTTACCGTGATGAAATTCTTCGCAATCGCGAGCTCCGCGTCGGGCTTCTGCAATGCCTCTTCCCTCAACTCGTCGAAGAAAGAACGCTGCTCGTTTGTGAGCTCTTCGTACTGCTCGGTTATGGTCTTGCTGTCGTTGAACACAACGCCGTCGCCCTGCAAGTAAACGATATCGGGTTCACCGCTTTCGTCCACCGCCGCAACTTCCTGCATGGGTTCGGGTTGAGGTTCGGGCTGTTCTTCTGCCACTTCCTCCTCCGCGGGCTCCTCGTACACCACTTCCTCGGGCTCGGGTTCTTCCTCGTACACCTCTTCGACGTACTCTTCTTCCTCCTCGGCGGGTTGGTCACCGTTCGTCACGATGACCACCTCCACCTTGGAATTGTCTTTCTTTTGTCCGAACAGCACGCCCGTCAGCATTAGCACGAGCAACACCGCGCAAATGAGTATTATAGCTCCCTCTATGCCAAGTCCTACGTAGTATCCCGTCAAGGCTAACAATGCTTTCATCATAATCTTATCTCCTCTTCTTCTTGAATACTACGCCGCAGGCAACCGCCATTCCGGCTGCCGCCACCGCGCCGATTAC
>N._stephensi_703_cecum__coassemble_141_pt1 | contig 11882 bp, 11 predicted proteins | sample N__stephensi_703_cecum__metabat2_low_PE_003 | metagenome-assembled genome bin N
AGCGGGGACAATCTATTACTGCCAGATGTAGTGCTTCGAGATGATTCCACAAAAGAAATCTATAATGTGGAAGGTAAACTATTATCTACGATGCATCAAGGCATTGCCGAAATAGAAACTTACGATGCTATAGAAAATGAATATATAAAGCCGTATTATCCGGGATATTCTGTTCAACGTTGGGTTTCTATTTTTGGTGGACACTATGAAGGCATTCCTCATAAGAAGGTGCTTATTTATGTAAGTGCTACTGGGAAAATCTACATAAATAATGCCGCTCCTACGAATGTAAAAGCAGCGTTTAGACGAATTGGCATTGAGTGTTAGTATTTACGAAATATCAAAATATACTGATGTATTTGGTTTGCTACAAAATCAAACGGATAGCCGTATGGGAATAGTTTAACTGTTTGGTCTGCCCAAATTTTCAGTCCCCTATAATACAGTTTAGGAATTTCATTTAGGGCATCAACTATTTGTGCGTGCAGTAAATTAGTTGCTTTTTTCTTGGGTTGCATATCCTTACAAAAAATAACCAAATATCCTTTATTTTTTAAATACGTCAAGGACTTCTCTACCATACGCATTAGCGTAGGTATAAAATCTTTGGGATTCATATTTCCCAAATCAGCTTCATAATTTGTAAACGGGGTTGCTACTTTGCCATAGACATCTATGTCAGCACCCGTTTTTTCTTTTGACATCATATTCGCATACGGAGGGTCGATTAGTATCATTCCTGCTTGTTCATTATGCAATAGTTTTCTAATCGTTACCTTATCATCTAAAAGAGAATTGCTATCACCGCAAAGACAAGGTTGTATCGGTAAGCCTAAATTCTCCGCAGCGGATTTATAGGCATCGATATAAATTTGATTCAGGTCAATGCCTGCTCCTCGATGATTACAAAGACTTGCGCCCAATAATGAGCCACCAACTCCCATAAAGTAGTCAAAAACAATCTCATTTTCTTTCGTGAAAAATTGAATTAAATCTCTCATTAATTGCGGAGGTTTCGGTGTCGGGTGAATCTTCCTTATATGATGAGCGAAACCGTCCTCACCACGGGTAGAGTACCGAGTGTTAATAACCGAACAAATATAATTTGTCCATTCCGATCCTGACAAATCGTTGATGCGGTTTGTTAAACAGTATCTTTTCCCATTTGAAATTTCAATACTTACCTTGCTACCATCAACAAATACAGCATTATTGATATCAGCTTTAACCCAATTGGGAAGAGCGGCAATTTCCTGTTCCGTAAGAATATTTATAACCTTTTTAACTTCAGATTCCATAGTGTCAGTAATTTGTAATTAAGACTTCGAGAGTAGCATTATTCTTTTCCTTCAGCTGATAGCTACAGTTAGAATAATCACTATTGATAGGGTGTACATTATATTTTTTTGCCCAGGTCTGTAGAATTAGATTTTTAACTCCTTTATGTTCAAAAACGTTAGATAAAGCAAAGCGTATCCCTTGTTCATTCGCTCTATCCAGAAAAGTATATAAATCTTTTTCTTCGTCCTCGCCCCAGTCGTGGAATCCACGATTTCCATCATTATACGAACCGTTGGTAATTAAATATGGAGGGTCGCAATATATAAAATCATCTGAACCTAAACCATATAAGGGAACAGTACGAAAGTCTCTTGTATAAAATTCCAGATTTTTGCTTTTCATCGCATTCATAAACAGCAATAAATTACGCTTTGTTGTTTCGGAAAATTGGCTGCGGTTGCGCCCGAAAGGATTATTGTATTCCATTTGGTTATTAAACCTGAACTGATAGTTAAAGGAATAACATGATAGTGTAAATAAATCAATAGGGTTGCCTGTTTGATTATAATAATCACGGAAAGCCTTGTAGCCTGCTTCATTTTCCTTGCTTAATCCGTACTCATTAATCTTTTCTTGAATTCGTCTTAAAACCGTAGCTTCATCTGCGTAGCAGAAAAACCTAACCATTTCCACTATGCGGCTGTTCAAATCGTTACAAATAGTTCTACTTGCGTCCACATTAGCCGAGACATTAAATCCTCCAGCAAAGAGGTCGACAAACGTATCAATATTTTGTGGAAATAATTGTATTAACTGTGGTAACAGTTTGTATTTGCCACCAATATAGTTCATTGGGCTTTTAATAAATCGTTTTTTATCAAAACCAGAAAGAGGAATAGACTCCTGAACTACTAATCGAGTGGTAGATTCGATGGCTTGAGACTCACTTTTAATTTTTTTTCTGGCATAGAAAATGTATTCAAAGTGTTCCAGTTTCTCGTCCTGTGGCAACTTTGATTTATAGCGACTATAAGGTATTTTATATAGTTTGACTGTGTTTGAAATACAATGCGCTTCTAATATCTCAATAATTTCGTCGGCAGTTAATAGCCCGTCATCGCTGTAGCTAATTACGATATGTTTAAATTCCGCATCGGCAATCAAAGAGCTAAATGCCAACTTTACAGCTTTTTTTATGCAATAATCGGATTTTTCATTTATGTATGGTCTTACTCCCGTGACACCCTTTAATACGGGATTATCGTATTTTGCGACTGTTTCAAGGAGATGATAATTTGGTAGATATTGTCGCTCATTATAAGGAGGGTCGATGTATAAAATATCACCGCATATTTTTTTAATTAGCTCGTTGGCATCTTCGTTGTAGCAAATATTGTGCTCATCATTATCCGAAACACTCAGTTTAATAAGCTCAAAACGCTTAAACGCTCGCTTGTCCCACGATTTTAGATAGGCACCATAAGTACCTGTTATATTTGACACAAAAGGTATGCCTTCTATAAGTGCCGCCAAAAGGTATTTATATTCGTATGAATCAAGTAAAGCGTTCCTTTTCCATTCTTCTATGGTGGTTCGTATAAAATCAATTCTTCGAGCGTTTTCTTCTGTTAAATACTGACGTCCAGCAATTCCAACGGGTGAATACTCTTCAGTAATGAAGCCTGTAAAATTTGTTGTATCAGTCATCTCTAAATATGCAAATGGGTCATTTATGCCGATTTCTCTTAATTTGCTAAACTGCGGTAATGTATTATTCTCAATTGTCGCAGCTGTTAAAATGTGGGAAAAATACAGCAAATCATTACTAATGATGCGATAATAAGGCTTAAAGAAGCGAGATACAGAACCAGCCCCGGCAAATATATCGCAAAAGATGCGACTTCCGTCGGAACAGTTTTCATCGATTACTTCCTTAATTTTCTCAAGCAAGTTAGTTTTATTGCCAATAAATCTCATAGTTCTACATCCTAAAACATCCTTGTTCTTATAGAATATAGCTTTTCAAGAAAAAAGTCAAGCGGTTATTGCGTCCCAGCCAAAAGATAAAAACTTATTTGTGAGGTGTTATTGCGGTTGCTAAATACAATGGAATTTGATATAATAAAGAAAATATTATTGGCAGGGACAAAATGTGTAATTTTATAAAAGAACAAATGGATATGATAGGCAATTTTGAAAAATTTTCTCCTTCTGTCGAGAAAGATTTTTTGAAACAGCCTTATGCGGATACTTTAATAAACCATTACACATCAGTCAATGGGCTAATGGGTATTCTTAACAGTCAAAATTACGATTTACAGAATATGCATATCTTAATGACAACACAGAAGGTTCGTATATTTTTGATTTTTTAGAGCAATATTTGAAGAAAAATAAATTTCGCTATCCGACAGATTTTATGCGTGCGCTATTTCGACAAATAGATAATCCGCCGTATAATGAAATCTATGATATTAACTGCAAATATTATTTTTTATGTTGTTTTTCAAGTAATGCAGATTCGCTCCCTATGTGGAATTACTATACTAAAACACCATCAAAAGTGGGATATAATATTCAATTTGAATATAGGAATTTATATAATGCCGTATATGATTTATATGCCTCATCAGCTGATGGATTATGGTTTGAAGGCTATAAAGTAATGTATTTGCAAAAAGACCAAGAAGCTTTTTTATATGACCTTTTGAATTATACATTGAAGATATGGCAACAAGGAACGGACGATTTTGTCATTAGAATTTTTTTGAATTACCTAAATTCAGTTCGGTTTGCCTTTAAACATTATGCTTTCGAGCCAGAGCAAGAACTCCGCTTTGTAATAAAAATGGACGAGAGCTTTTACCGTTCAATAGAACTGGCTAAAAAGAAAGAAAATAAATTAATTAATTTTTATGAAAGAGACGGGATTGCCGTTCCGTATATTGAAGTGTCATTTGCAAAGGAAGATATTAAAGCAATTAAATTATCACCTCTGCTTAAAGAAGTATCTGCAGTAGAGAGCGTGTCGCTTTTATTAAATAGATTAGGATACAATACACGTAATATTTATATTAACCATTCGGATATTCCTTTAAGATTTTGAAAGGCGAAAAGCAATCCTCTGGGTGCCAAGTAGTAAATGTTGATGCTTCAACATATAGTCAAATATATAACATGTGGTGTTTCGTATCATAGCGTTTTATAAAATTAAACACCAACTAAACACCAGCAATATTCCTAAAAATGAAAACACCTCATAATATCGCCTTATATCTTGGCATATCGTGGGGTATTTTTCTTTTTATTCAATTTTTATGCGTTTCGTGAAAATGTTCGGTTTTTCTTTCCAAAAAATAACAGAAGCGCCGCCGACTTCAAGCCAACAACGCTTCCGTATGATAAGGGGGAAAATGAATGAACAATTCAAAAACGATTAATATCGTTTACAAGTATAATTATACAGCTTTATACAAAAAAGTAAAATTTATTGAGAAATTTTTTTGTGAAATTTATTTTTATTATCCTGCAACATTTTCTGTTAATTTGTAACAAAATGCGCGTTTTGCGAATGATTTTTTGTAACATTCCGCAATAAATTACATAATTCTACACAAAAGGCAGGCAATAATTGTTGAAATGAAAGTTGCTAACAAAATTATAATTATGGGCACGAGGCGCTTTTTTTGGGCGCATTTTGCAAAATATACAACCGATATGTAAAAAACCGTTTCGCTGGAACCGTACAAAACGCACGCGCAGCGCGCCACGTAGCTGTCGGGGCCGTTCTCCTGAATTATGCGCGTGAGGTATGCAAGCGACCCGCTTCCCGAAAAGGGCTTTATGAGCACGAGTTTGGAAAGCTCCGACGGCACGCCGAGGAAGCCGAACGCGGGCGAAAGCGCGTTTGACAGCGCGTCGGATAAATTCGACCGCTCGAACAGCTCGCACATAATAAAGGTTGCGGCAAGCAGCGGCGCAAGCGAAAACACGAATTTAACCGCTTCCCCCGCGCCCCGCGTAAACGAGGAGAACACGTTTACGCCCTTAATCGCGGCGTATCCTATGACCAAAATAAAAATTACGGGGATTACGTATTGCATTTTTTCGCTTTCAACCTTGCGCGCCCGCCCTTGAATTTCGTGTACGCCATAAACAGCGCGGCCCCCGTGAGCGTGGAAACGAGCGTGGCGAGAAGTGAAGGGAGCGCGATATCCGCCGCCGAAACGCTTCCCGCCGAAGCGCGCAACGCGATTACCGTAGTGGGAATGAGCTGAATGGAGGTTGCGTTTATGATGAACAGCAAATTCTGCGCAAAGTCGTTTTTGTCCTTTTCCAGCGCGTTGACCGCCTTAACCGCGTACGGCGTCGCCGCGCCGCCTATTCCCAAAAGGTTGCAGCTCACGTTCATCGTAATGTCCTTAACCGCCTCCTCGTTGTTCGTGCGGAAAATTTTGCGGCAAGGCTTAGACAAGAGGCGCGCCATCTTGTGCGTAAGGCGGCTGTCCTCCGCAACGGCGGAAAGCCCCATCCAGACGACGTAAATACAGAGGAGAGTTACCGCAAATTTTGCGGCGTTGTGCGCGCCGTCCAGCATTGCGGGCAAAAAGTCGGCGGGGGCGTACAGACACATTGCCGCCGCCGACAGCAAAAATACGACTGTAAAGATTACGTTCATATACTAATAATATTTGTCCGCGCGCCGTATTATTCTTTAAAACAATTTACATTTACCGCAATTTATGGTATATTATGCTAAGAAAATGCGAAAGGGAAAATTATGAAAAATTTTTATATAACCTCGGCAATAACCTACACCTCCGGCAAGCCCCATATCGGCAACACTTACGAAGTTATTTTATGCGACGCAATCGCGCGTTTTAAGCGTATGCAGGGCTATAACGTAATTTATCAGACGGGCACCGACGAGCACGGGCAAAAGGTGGAGCTTAAAGCCGCGGAAAAGGGAATTACGCCCAAGCAATTCGTCGACGGCGTTGCGGGCGAAATAAAATCCATCTGGGATTTGATGAACCTTTCGTACGATAAATTTATCCGCACCACCGACCCCGACCACGAGAGAGAGGTTGCGAAGATATTCAAGAAATTTTACGATAAGGGAGATATATACAAATCCTCCTACGAGGGGCTGTATTGCACCCCGTGCGAAAGTTTTTGGACGGAAAGCCAGCTCGTTGACGGCAAGTGCCCCGACTGCGGAAGAGAGGTTAAGCCCGCGAAAGAGGAGGCTTACTTCTTCAAGATGGGCAAGTACGCCGAAAGATTGGTAAAGCATATTTTAACCCACCCCGAATTCATTCAACCCGCCGCAAGGAAGAACGAGATGATGAACAACTTCCTGCTTGCAGACGAATTGGTAGGGCTTAGCGACGGGCAGCTGCTCGAACGCTGCAACGACGGCACGTTAAAGACCAAGCTGCAGGATTTGTGCGTTTCGCGCACGTCGTTCAAGTGGGGCATTCCCGTCGATTTCGACAGCCGCCACGTCGTTTACGTTTGGCTTGACGCGTTGAGCAACTATATCACGGGGCTGGGCTACGACGTGGACGAGCCCTCGCAAAAATATAAGGATTTCTGGGTGGAACCCGTGCACGTGGTGGGCAAGGATATAATAAGATTTCACACCATTTATTGGCCCATTTTTTTGATGTCGCTCGGCGAGCCGCTGCCCAAAACCGTGTTCGGGCACACCTGGCTGTTGCAGGGCGGCGACAAAATGTCTAAGTCCAAGGGCAACGTCATGTACGCCGACGACCTCGCTTCCATTTTCGGCGTGGACGCGGTGAGGTATTTCGTTTTGCACGAAATGCCGTACAATTCCGACGGAATTATAACCTGGGAGCTGGTGTGCGAAAGGGTTAATTCCGACCTTGCAAACACCCTCGGCAACCTCGTCAAGCGCACCGTATCCATGACCAACAAGTACTTCGGCGGCAGGGTCAGCCGGACCGGCGTGAAGGGCGACGTCGACGACGACCTTATAAGGGTGGCGGAAGGCGTTAAGGCGAAGGTCGAGGGCAAGATGGGCGAATATAAAATCGCCGACGCTCTGGACGAGATTTGGGCGCTTTTCAGGCGCGCCAACAAATATATCGACGAAACCGCGCCCTGGGTGCTTGCCAAGGACGAAAAAAATTATCCCCGCTTAAAGCAGGTTATGTACAACCTCTTGGAGGCGATAAATATCGGCGCGGTCCTTATAAAGCCCTTTATACCGGCGACCTGTGCGAAAATTTTGGGCGAGCTCGGCGTGGGCGAAAGGGAGTACGAAAAGTGTGCAAAATTCGGATTAACCCCCGAATATGCCGTAACCAATCAGCCTAAAACGCTGTTCGAGCGAATAAATTTCGAGGATATAAAGGGAAAAATAGAGGAAATTTGCGCGGCGCAAAGGGCGGAAGCCGCCCCCGCGGAACCCGCGGAAGAGGTTGCGCCCATAACCATAGACGACTTTGCAAAGGTGCGTATGCAGGTTGGGCTGGTCACCGCGTGCGAGGCGGTTAAAAAGAGTAAGCTTTTGCACGAAACGGTAAAGGTGGGCGGCAAGACGCTGTCCATTTTAAGCGGCATTGCCAAGCACTACACCCCCGAGGAAATGGTGGGTAAAAAGGTAATCGTCGTCACCAATCTCCCCCCGCGCGAGATGAAGGGGATTATGAGCGAGGGCATGATTGTGTGCGCCGAGGCGCCCGACGGCACACTCTCCATCGTTTCCCCCGAAAAGGATTTGCCCGACGGCAGCGTGCTTTCGTGATGTATATCGACGTTCACTGCCATTTGGATAATCAAACCTACGGCGACCTCGGCGACCTTATAAAAAGGTGCGGCGAAAACGGCGTGGGGCGCGTCGTGACGGTCGGGTTCGACTTGCCGTCCTCGCGCCTTGCCTTGGAGCTTGCCGAAAAATATCCTAACGTTTACTTCACCGCGGGCTTTCACCCGACCGAGCTTGCAAAGTACAAAGAGGGCGACCTCGACATGGTTGCAGACCTCTGCGCGCACCCCAAGTGCGTGGCGGTGGGGGAAATCGGGCTGGATTATCACTATCCCGACACCCGCAAGGAGTTGCAGCGGGAAGTGTTCGTAAATCAGCTGCGGCTGGCGGATAAGCTCGGGCTGCCCGTGCAGATACACTCGCGCGACTGCGCCGAGGATACGCTTGCCGTTTTAAGGGAAAATGAGGCTCTCCTGTCGCACGGGGCGCTTATGCACTGCTATTCACACTCCACCGAAATGGCGGAGGAATTTGCAAAGCTGGGGCTGTACTTTTCGTTCGGCGGCGCAAGCACCTGGAAGAGCAACAAAAAGGCGAAGCGCACGCTTGCCGCTTTGCCCGCGGACAGAATTCTGACCGAAACCGACAGCCCGTATATGCCCACGCAGAGCGCGTACGGCACCTTTCCCAATTCGCCGCTTTCAATTCCCGAAATTTGCGCTTGCATCGCGGATATCAGGGGGGTAACCGCGGAAATTATGCAAAAAATCGTTGAAGAAAACGCGCACGCGTTGTTCAAGAAACTAAAATAAAACACGCTGAAAGCCGAGGCTTTTGCAGCCCCGGCTTTTTTAATCTTTCGTATCCGTTTAAACGGCCGATACAATTCCCGATTTTCCTCGGGAACACTTTCAGTATGAGTGAACGGGCGGCGGATATGCGCGAGGGCGCGGAGGTAAATTATGGAAAAGGGCGAATTCAGGTCGGCGATAGCGGGCAGCGGCTTCACCTTTAAAAAGAAATACGGGCAAAATTTTATCACCGACGGCGGGCTGCTCGAAAGGATAGTGGACGGCGCGGGCGTGGATAAACGGACCACCGTAATAGAGATCGGCTGCGGCGCGGGCACGCTTACGCGGGAGATTGCCAAAAAGGCGAAATTCGTTTACGGCTACGAGATAGACCAAACGCTGCGCCCCGTTCTGTCCAAAACGCTTGCGGGCGTTGACAACGCCGAAATTATATTTAAAGATTTCACGCGCGTGCGTATAGACCAATTGGAGCAAACGCTGCCCCCCTACAAGGTGGTTGCAAATTTGCCGTACTACGTCACCACGCCGCTCATTATGGCGCTCGTGGAAAATTCGCAAAAGTGCCAATCGCTCACCGTTATGGTGCAGGAAGAGGTTGCCGACCGCCTGTGCGCAAAGGCGGGCACCGCCGACTACGGCGCGATTACCGCAAACGTGGCTCTCCGCGGCGTTTGCACCGTGCTCGAAAGGGTGGGCAGGGAAAAATTTACCCCCAGCCCCAACGTGGACAGCGCGGTGGTGAAAATCGAGCTTGCGCCCTCACGCCTCGACGTAGAGGATATAGAAGTTTACAAAAAGACTGTGCGCGCGGCGTTTTCCTCCCGCCGCAAGACCTTGGAAAACAACCTTATTAACTGCTTTTCGCTCACGCGCGAGCGGGCGGGGGAAATAATCGAAAGGTGCGGCTTTTCCCGCGGCGTGCGCGGCGAGGAGCTAACCCCGCAAAATTTCGCAACCCTTTCCAACCTTTTGCGCGGGCTTGAAAAATGATTGGGCTTGAAAAATGATTGGCGCGCTTGCTTGGGCGCGCCTAAAAACGGATTAAATTCGACCGTGATGAAAAAAGTACCGTAAATTTTATGCGGTACTGATTTTTTTTGTTCTTAAACGCTTGTCCTTTGCGTATATTAGGGTAGACACAAACTTTAAGGAGTACGCATTATGAATGAAGGATTAGAATACGCACAAATGTTGGAAATACCCGTAAGCACGGTTAACGTCGTAAAAAAGAAGAGCGTTTTTGCGCGCAAGGCAAGACCCGCGGACGACTTGAAAGACAGAGTGGTTGACAGCGTTAACGAACGCGTAGGCGATTATTCCGAGCCCTACGATATGAACGGCTACGTCCAGACCGAGGACTTAACCGCGCCCGTAAAGCAGAAAAAGAAGATGGGCGTTGCGGGCAAAGTGTTGATTGCCGAAGCCGCGGCGGCGTGTCTCATCGCGGCGGGAATTTTTTTGACCAACGTATTCGTCCCCAACACGGTAATCAACACCTTTATGGGCAGCCTGACGCAGGTTAACGCGCAGGAGGCGAGCTATAACCAGTTTAAGCTGACCTCTGTCGTTTCCGACGCGTCGGACGCGGAAATAAGCGTGACGAGCGACGGCACGCTTCGTTTCACCTCCAAGGCGACGGTCTATCCCGTCTGCGACGGCGAAGTGGCTTCCGTAACCGAAAATAACGGGCTGTACACGGTTAAAATCGCGCACACGTCGCAGTTTTGCAGCGTTATAACGGGGCTTGACACCGTTTATTCGGGCGTGGGCGAGGAGGTTAAATCCAACGTGCCGTTCGCCTACTCCAACGGCGAAAACGAGGTGCGCGTGTCTATGTACGACGGCGAAACCCAGCTGAATTGCTACACCCTTTCAGGCGCGGTGCCCGTCTGGAATTCGTGAAAATAAGCATTCACCCGCTGTTCTTTGCGGCAATGATTTTCTGCGCGCTATTCGGCGGATTGCCCACTGCGCTGATCTGCCTTGTGACCGCCCTCCTGCACGAGTGCGGTCACGTTTTTTGCGCGGCAAAAATGGGCTTTAAGTGCGAAAAAATTAAGATTATGCCCTACGGCGCGGCGGCAATGTGCGACGTGGAGGGCATACGCGCTGGCGACGAGATAAAGCTTGCGCTCGCGGGTCCCTTGGTCAACGCCGCAGTCTGCGTCGGTCTGGCGGGGCTTTGGTGGTTCTTTCCCGAAACCTACGCCTACACCGATACGGTCATGCAGGCAAACGCCGCAATGCTGGCGGTCAATCTCTTGCCCGCGTATCCGCTCGACGGCGGAAGGGTGGCGGGGTGCGCGCTGACCAAATTTTTCTCCAAAAAGGCGGCTACAATCGCTTTAAAGGCGGTCGCGGCGGCGTGCGCGGCGGCGCTTATAGTCGCGTTTTTCTTTTCGGGCTACAACCCCACGCTGCTCTTTTTCGCCGCGTTTTTAGCGTGCTCGGCGATAGAAAAACCGCCCGCAACCGAGCTGATAAATTTCTCGTCCGCGGGCAAATTGAACAGGGGTATAGAGGTGAAGTACGTCCTCTGCGGCAGGGGGCTGACTTACAAGGACGCGTTTAAAAAACTCGACGACAAAAAGTATATGGTGTTGCAGCTGTACGACGACGGCATACGCGACGAAATCACGCAGGACGAACTGTACGAGCAGGCGGCAGAGCACGGCTTTTACGACAAAGTGTTCGACTGCGTCGAGGAAAATAGCGGCGCGTTCGGCGACTATTTTTCGAGGAACGAAAGCGGAAATTTATCCGAAACGTCGCCCGAAACCACAGCCTTAACGCAGTCCTCGCCAAGCGCAATTCCCTCGTCCACCGCGCCCGAAAGCGAGCGGTAATTATAGTCGTACAAAAATTCCTGCTTCTTGTTTTTCAGCAGCGCGCGGGTGTAGGTAAAGTGGCGCTTCAAGCACCGCTCCACGCCCGTAACCGTAACCTTGGGCTCCACCTTGTTTATGCAGTCGTATAGGTAGAAGGTCTTGCTTAAAATGCGTTCGCGCGGCAATATGTTGCGGGGAATTGAAAATTTGCGGCTTATATACAGC
>N._stephensi_703_cecum__coassemble_143_pt1 | contig 11758 bp, 10 predicted proteins | sample N__stephensi_703_cecum__metabat2_low_PE_003 | metagenome-assembled genome bin N
CATCTTTAAAGGCGTGGAAACGCTTTTGTAGAACAACGACAATGGCGGCACCGCCGAGGACGTGGAAGTTGACGGACAAACGACCACGATAGTCCGTCCCGTAGCCGGCGGCTATAAATTGGTTAATTGCAGCTATCAGCTGACGGCAACCTCGACGCCGTCAACCGCCAATTTCCCCAACAGCAGCACGTCAACGCTTAAAGCCGAAAACTTCGTCTGGCGCACGGAGGACGGCGAGCAGCCGTTTGAAATAAGCGAAACCGAGCTTTCGGAGCTCGAAGATACGCTAAACGACCAAAATATCGGCGTTGGCGTAAAGGCGTTGCCCTCAGAGTAAAGGCGTTGGCGTAAAAAAATAATAAATTTAATAAAAATCCGCATAAACGTCGGGTTGTTGCACAACATAACGTTACAAGCGGTAACGCTTTAAAATATAGCCATTTATGTTTTGGGCGTTGCCGTTTAGGTTATCGTTTAATTCATAAACGGCAAGAGGGGTATTCTCGGTATGAGAATATCCCTCTTATGAATTTTTCAGGGCGCAAAACAATATTATAAAATATGCCTAAAAAGAAAATCGCAATTTTATCGGGCGTGATTTTGGCGGTGATTGTCGCCTTTATAATTTCTTCGCTTCTGATTTTTCCCAAAGCGGAAGCCGAGGAAAAGAGCGAAACTATGCAAACGCTTTCAATTTGGCAGATAGACGGCTTCGAGGGAGGCAAGGGCTCGCGCGCGCAATATCTGCAAAACACCGCCAACGCGTGCTTTAAGGGTGAAAAGGTGTACGCAACCGTAAACACGCTGTCCGCCGACGCCGCGCGCGAAAACCTCGCAAGAGGGGTTAAGCCCGATATAATTTCCTACAACGCCGCATTTTACGGCATCGAAAATTATATAAACAAAAAGGATTTCGCATTCAAAACTTGGTGCCGCGGCGGTTATTGCCTGTTGAGTTTGGACGAAAATTGCGATTTTTCGGACGTGAACGAGCAAAATACGGCGATTAACGCCGGCAAGGACAATCTTGTTGAGGCGGCGGCAACGCTGTGCGGAGTGGGCAACGCAAGCTATTTCGAGCCGACAAACGCGTATCTACAACTTATTAGCGGCAAATTTAAGTATCTTTTCGGCACCCAGCGCGATATTTACAGGCTTAAAACGCGCAACCAAAGCTTTGCGGTTAAGCCCATGACCCAATTCAATGACCTGTATCAGAACGTCTCAATTCTCTGTAATAACGCCGAAAAGTACGTAAATTGCGTTAAATTCGTCAATTATTTGACCGAAAACGCAAAAGTTGACGGGCTGGGACTGATAAGCGACGCGTGCGAAGCCGAAACGGAGGAGCTGAAAATTTTGCAAGCAGTCGCGTTCGACTACGTTTTGAATTATCCCTGCGGCAAGGACTATGTGGAAGAGATTAAAACCGCCGCAAAAAACCGCGACGCAAATAAAATAAAAACATTATTAAAGTGATTGATTAAAGTTGAGAAAAATGCTATCATATAGAAAAGGGCTTAACCGCGCTATTTTTTCACCCGACTTAAACCGTACGGAAAATTTCGATTTTTCGCGCAATACAACCTACGGATTGGGCGGAACGGCGGAATTGGCTTACTGTCCGCACACGATTTGGCAGGCAAAGGCGGTATTTGACGCGCTGAAACGTTGTAGCACGCCGTATACCGTGCTCGGCTGCGGCTCAAACGTGCTCGTATCCGATTTTGGATACGGCGGCGCGGTCATTTCAACAAAAAACTTGAGGGGAACAATAAGGCTGTCGCCCGACCGCTTGCTGTGCCTTGCGGGAACGAGAGTGGCGGAGCTGCTTGCATACTGCCGTAAGCGCAATTTGGGCGGCTTGGAGTATCTGTACGGCATTCCTGCAAGTATGGGCGGCGTTGCTTATATGAACGCGGGCGTTGGCGGCGACGTCATCGCAAACAACGTTGAAAGCGTGCGCGTTTACGACGGCAAAGACAGAGTTTTAAGCGCCGAAAACTGCAATTTTTTATATAGGCACAGTACTATGCGTGACATAAACGCGCTTATTTTGGCAATAATAGTTAAAGTAAACAGTTCAAATCCCGCAGAAATTGATAAACGCATTACATATTATATGAACCGCCGCGAGCATCTGCCCAGGGGAAAAAGTTGCGGTTGCGTTTTTAAAAATCCGCCCAATCTTTCCGCGGGCGAGTTGATTGACAGGGCGGGGCTTAAATTGGCGCGCGTCGGCGGCGCGTTCGTCAGCGACAAACACGCCTCGTTCATCATAAACGACGGCGGAACGGCAAGCGACGTGAGGGCGCTTATAAAAATAGTTAAAGAGCGCGTTTTAAGCGCATTCGGAATTTCGTTGGAGGAAGAAGTGGTGTACATAGGAGAATTTTATGATACTGACAGCTGATTATCATACTCACACGCCCTATTCCCACGGCAAAAACACCGTTTTGGAGAACGCCAACGCCGCAAAAAAGGCGGGATTGAAAGAAATTGCGATAACCGACCACGGCTTTAATCACCTTCTTTTCGGCTTGAAGAGAAAGAGATTGCCCGATTTGCGGGCGGAAATCGAGGAAGCGCAGAGGCTTACCGGCGTTAAAGTGCTGATGGGAATGGAGAGCAACTTAATTTCCCTCGACGGCTCCACGGATATGCGCGAAAGCGATTTGGACAAGTTCGATATTTACCTCTTCGGCATACACGAAGTGTTGAAATACAAGCATTTTTCTGACTTCTACAACATAATGCTAAAAAACTACACGGCGTATAAATTGGGCAAAAAGCCCTCGCAAAAGGTCATCGACAACACGACTAAGGCGTACGTTAACGCGGTTAAAAACAATCCCGTAGACGTTCTTACGCACATAAATTACAAGTGCTGCTGCAACCTTGCGGAGGTCGCCAAAGCGTGCGCCGATTACGGAACTTATATCGAAATCAACACTAAAAAACGCCACGTTTCGCCCGAAGAGATTGATTTGATGGCCTCCACGGGCGTAAGATTTGTGATAAATTCCGACGCGCACTCCGCCGACAGGGTGGGCGATACGAAAATCGCGGAAGAATTGTTGAAGGATTGCGCGCTACCCCTTGACAGAATTGATAACATAGACGGCAGATTGCCCACTTTCCGCTTTGCGGAATACAAAAAGACGCATTTTTAAAGATTATGGTTACCTTTACGGAAGAACTTAAAAATGAGATAATGAAAAGCCCGATAGAAAGCGAGAACGGTAAACTCGCCTTTTTATCGGCTTTTATTCGTACGAGCGGCAGCATTATTTCGAGCGGCGGCAAGTACGGCTTCGAGATAGTCACCGAGAGCGAAAAAACGGCTGAATTCGTCACCGACCTGGTTGAAAGTTCTTTCGGCGTGAAAATGATTGTTTCCGACGCTCGTCTGGACGTGATGAGCGGCAGGGATAAACTAAAAATAGAGTGCGTGGGCGACGAAGCGGTTGAGTTTTTGCAGAGGTTGGGCATTTTAAGCGTTTCAAAGGAGGGCGTTTCGCTCAATTTCGGCATCGGAGAGGACGTTTTCTCTTCGGAAGAGAGCAAAGCCGCCTACGTCAAGGGCGCGTTTTTGGGCGGCGGCAGCTGCACCTTGCCCGACGAACAGACCTACAGCCGCACGGGATACCACTTCGAGGTGGTGTTTTCCAACCGCCTGACGGCGAGCGATTTCAGCGAACTACTGTGCGACTTCGAAGTTCTCTCCAAAACGGTCGCCCGCAAGGACAGCGCGGTGGTCTACGTCAAGAGTAAAGAGGTCATTTCCGATTTGTTGCACGTAATGCAGGCGTATTCGTGCCTGAAAAAGCTCAACAAAATCGTGGAGCGGAAGGACGAAAGCAACAACCGCAACAGAGTGAGCAACTGTTCGGTTTCGAATATCGACAAGGCGGTAACCGCGTCGGTCGCGCAGATTAAGGCGATTGAAATAATCTCGCAGACCATAGGGTTGCAGGGCTTAAACAAAAATCTGTTCGAGGTCGCGTCGGCGCGCCTTGCAGACAAAAACGCTTCCATGCAGGAGCTTGCGGACAGGCTGGGCATATCCAAAAGCTGCATAAATCACAGAATGAGAAAAATTTCCGAGCTGGCGGCTTCGCTTAAATAATTTTACGATTAAGGGATAAAAGATGACTGAGTTCGTTCATTTGCACCTTCACACCGAGTATTCGTTGCTCGACGGTGCCTGTAAAATCGATAATTTAATAGATTATTGCAAAGAAAACGGAATAGACACCGTATGTATGACCGACCACGGAAATATGTACGGCACACTGCATTTTGCCGAAAAAGCGGCGGCGGCGGGCATTAAGTACATAGTCGGTTGCGAATTTTATATGACCAAAGATATGAACGACAAGTCCGGTAACATTGCCGAGCATTTAATTTTGCTTGCAAAGAACAAGCAAGGTTATAAAAATCTCGTGCAGCTGGACTCCATGGCGTTCGTCGACGGATTTTATTACAAGCCGAAAATAGATTATAAGGTACTGAAAGAACATTCGGAGGGGTTAATTTGCCTTTCCGCGTGCCTTGCGGGCGGAATTCCGAGGCGTTTGCTTGCTGGCGATTACGACGGTGCGAAGAGCATGGCGCTGTATTTAAAGGAAGTGTTCGGCGAGGATTTCTATATTGAAATTCAGGACCACGGCATTGCCGACGAAAGGCGCGTGCTGCCCCTTTTGGTCAAGCTTGCAAACGAAATAGGCGTGGAATTGGTGGCAACTAACGACGTGCACTATTTAAAGAAGGAAGACGCGGAAATGCAAGACGTCCTGCTGTGTATCCAGACCAAAAAGACGCTTGACGACCCCAAGCGCATGAAATTCGAAACGCAGGAATTCTATTTTAAGACGGCGGAGGAGATGAAAGCGCTGTTTCCCACGCTGCCGCAGGCGATAAGCAACACGAGGGCAATCGCCGACAAGGTGACCGAGCCCGCGTTCAACCTCGACAAAAAGGGCTATCCCATAAGGGATATGTCGCTCATTCCCGGCTACGAAGCGCCCGACGGGTTGACGCCCGAGGAATATTTGAGAAAGCTCACCGCCGAGGGTTTAGTGCGCCGCTACGGCACGGTGACCGAAAGGGAACGGGAGCGCGCCGAATACGAACTGAACGTAATCTGCAAAATGGGTTACGCCGAATATTATCTGATTGTTTGGGACTTTATAAACTGGTCCAAGGAAAACGGCATACCCGTAGGGCCGGGCAGAGGCTCGGGCGTAAGCTCAATCGTCGCCTATTCCATAGGAATAACCGACGTGGAGCCGCTGCAATACGACTTGCTGTTCGAGCGTTTTCTCAACCCCGACCGCGTTTCGATGCCCGACTTCGACATCGACTTCTGCACGGACAGACGAGAGGAAACGATTGAGTACGTGCGGCAGAAATATCACCCCGAAAACGTGTGCCAAATAGTCACTTTCGGCACAATGGCGGCGAAAAACGCCATTAAAGACGTGGGCAGGGTCATGCGCGTGCCCTATTCCGAGACAGACAGGCTGACCAAAATAATGGACGGCAAGACCTCGATAGGGGATTTGCTGGGCAGGAGGATTGCTTTCACCGAGAAAAAGGCGAAAGCCGAGCCCGACCCCGAAAAGAGGGCGGAGCTGGACGGCAAATTAGCCGAGCTTAAAGTTGCGCGCAACGCCGAATTTTGCAGTATGTATGAAAACGACCAGACGCTGCGCAGGGTTATCGACATGGCGTTGCAGCTGGAGGGAATGCCCCGCCAGACGGGCATGCACGCGGCGGGCGTAGTCATTTGCAGAAAAAAAATTGCCGACAACGTGCCGCTTTCGAGAAACGGAGAGGACATAACCACGCAATTCGTCGCAAAGGAAATAGAGGCGCTGGGAATGTTGAAAATGGACTTCCTCGCACTCGTCACCTTAACCGATATTAAAAAGTGCGTTGACTATATAAAAGAGGACGCGGGCGTCGAGGTTGACTTTACGAAAATAGGATACGGGGACGCGGGCGCATACTCGCTGATTTCCGACGGCGACACCGACGGGGTGTTCCAGCTCGAAGCCGGCGGAATGAAACGCTTTATGAAACAGCTTAAGCCCGACTGCCTCGAAGATTTGATTGCGGGCGTGTCGCTGTACCGCCCCGGTCCGATGAAATTTATCGACGACTTCTGCAAGCGCAAGCACGGCGAAGCGCCCATTGAGTACGACTGCCCTATGGAAGAGAAAATTTTAAAGGTTACCTACGGTATTCCCGTATATCAGGAACAGGTTATGCAGATTTTCCAGTATCTTGCGGGCTTCTCGCTCGGCGAGGCCGACCTCGTGCGGCGCGCGATGGGCAAGAAAGACAAAAAGACGCTGATGGCGCAAAGGGAAAAGTTCATAAACGGCGGCGTAAGCGACATCAACGGAAGTAAAATAGCCGGCTGCGTAAGCAACGGCATTCCCGCCGAAATCGCGGCAAAAATTTTCGAGGATATGAAGGGCTTCGCTTCATACGCGTTCAACAAATCGCATGCGGCGGCGTACGCAACCCTCGCGTATCAGACGGCTTGGCTCAAAAAATATTACTGCAAGGAATTTATCTGCGCGCTCTTAAATAACCGCCTGAATAAAATTGACGAAATCACCAAGTACGTCATTTACCTCAAAGAAAAGAATATGAAAGTGCTGCCGCCGAGCATAAATAAATCTAAGACGGCGTTTTCGGTTGAGGGCGACGGCGTGCGCTTCGGGCTCTCCGCACTCAAAGGCTCGGGGCAGGCGGCAATCGACGACGTTATTAAAGAGAGAAAGGAGCACGGGCTCTTCAAGGACTTCCCCGACTTTTTGATGAGATGCGCGGCGGTGGTCAATAAGCGCATAATCGAGGGCTTGATTTTGGCGGGCGCATTCGACGAATTCGGCGTGTCACGCTCGCAGCTTTACGCGGTGTACGACGATTTATACACCCGCGCGGTGGCAATTCACAAGCAAAAATCGGGCGCGCAAATCAGTCTTTTCGGCGACATTATTCAGGAGGAGGCGTTGGAGGTGGAATATCCCGACCTTCCCGAATACGATTTGATGGAAAAGCTTTCGAAAGAAAAGCTGGTGCTCGGCGTATACGTTTCGGGGCACCCGTTCGAAAGGTATATGGCGGCGTTTACCGACTGTTCGTTCAACTGTTCCGCGCTTTCCGACTTTATGGAGGACGAGGACGGCAACAGAACCTACAACCGCATTTCCGACGGCATGCAGATAACGATGGGCGGCATAATTTCCAACATACGCCGCACCACCACGCGCAGTACGGGCGCGTCGATGGCGTTTATCACGGTTGAGGATATGTTCGGCTCCTTGGAGTGCGTGGCGTTCCCCGCGATTTTCGAGAGAATAAAGGCCGTAATCGCGCCTGATAAAATAGTGCGTTTGAGGGGAAAAATCGACCTTTCAAAGGAGACAGAGCCCAGCCTTATTTTGGACGACGTCACGGAATTTGACGTTCATGCGTTCGACAATAAGGATAAAATCAGGGCGCGGCAGCGCAACTCAATTCTGTGGCTCAACGCAAGCAATCTTGACGAAGAGCAGTTCAACGATATGATTTCGATGCTCTCGAATTACGAGGGAGAGACGACCTGCGCCATCGTCCGCGGCGGAAAAAAGCTGAAACTTTCGCACGGAATTAACTATTGCAGGGGTCTGCTTGCCGAATTGATGGGATATATTTTTGAAAACGACATAAAATATGTTGATTAAATAAGCGCGAAAAGTGTTGTAATAAAATTTTTTCTTTGATATAATAGTTGCGGAAATGGATGAAGTAGTTGCGCCACGCAAAAATTAGGGGGCAAACGGGTTGACAGCCGTTGTGCGTGCGGCGTAAAATTTCGGAGGAAATTTCATGAAGAGAATTGGTTTGCTTACAAGCGGCGGCGACGCCCCCGGAATGAACGCAAGTATAAGGGCGGTCGTCAGAACCGCGCTTTACTACGGTATGGAGGTATACGGAATTCAGCGCGGATACCAAGGGCTTATCGACGACGATATGATCCCTATGGAAATGCGCTCTGTTTCGGATATAGTCCAGCGCGGCGGCACCAAGCTGAGGACGGCAAGGTGCCTCGAAATGCTCACCAAAGAGGGGCAAAAGAGGGCGGTAAAAACGCTTGAAGCGCGCAATATCGACGGCTTGGTGGTCATCGGCGGCGACGGCTCGTTCAGGGGCGCAAAGTGCCTTTCGGAGGAGTACGGCATACCCACGATAGGTATACCCGGCACCATTGACAACGACCTCGAATACACCGACTATACGCTCGGCTTCGACACCGCGGTAAACACCTGTATCGACGTTATTAACAAGCTGCGCGACACTATGACTTCGCACGAGAGAATTTCGGTTGTAGAAGTTATGGGCAGGCGTTGCGGCGACATTGCGCTGTATGCGGGAATTGCAAGCGGCGCGGAAATTATCGTCGTGCCCGAAGTCGTGTTCGATTTGGACGATATAGTTATGAGAATTAACCGCTCGCGCGCTAACGGCAAACATTCCAACATAGTCGTCGTTGCGGAGGGCGTGTGCACCGCCGACGACTTTGCAAAGCAGTTGCAGTCGGTTACGACCTATTCGGTGCGCCCCACGACGATTGGGCACATACAGCGCGGCGGCTCGCCCACGATGGCGGACAGAATGCTGGCGGCGCAGTTCGGCAACAAGGCGGTCAGGCTTTTAAAGGACGGCATAGGCAACCGCGTGGTCGGCATACGCAAAAACGAAATAATCGATATGGACATAATTGAGGCGGTAAGTATGAAGAAGAAATTTAATTACGAGCTTTACGAAACGCTTCAGATGATTTCAATGTAAACACAATTAAAGAACCGCTTACAAAAAGCGGTTTTTTTGTGGCTTCAATAAATTAAGGTAGTTTTTTATATGATTTTATGCGTAAATTTAAGCCCCTGTCTCGAAATAAATTTCGAGGTTGACAGCCTGGCGGTTGGCAGAATGCACAAGGTTATCAACCGCCGCACCTATTTTACGGGCAAGGCGATGAACGTTGCTACGGGAATTGCAAGGCTGGGCGCCGACGCGGTGGCAAGCGGCTTTATGTTCGAAGAAAACGGCAGAATGTTCGAACAGGAAATGCACAAAGAGGGCGTTACGTATAAATTCGTATGGAACAGCGGGCGCGTAAAGGAAGTGTATAAATTTATCGACAGACGCTCGATGCTCACCGAGGTCGTAGACGAGGCGACGCCCATCGACGCTGGCAACGGCGAAACTTTGATAAAACTGATTGCCGACCTCTCGAAAAACTGCAAGGCGGTGGTGTTTTCGGGAGAGCTTGCCGAGGGCTTGCACGAAGATTATATGTTCAAGCTGCTCTCTTCGGTTGCGCCGCACTGCTTAAAAGTGGTGGATACCGACGGCAACCGCCTGCCCAAGCTTTTGGATTGCGGCGTAGATCTCGTAAAGCCCAACCTGACCGAGCTTTCCCGCGCGCTGAGTATGAAAATTACCGACAAGGACAGTATGGTGAGGGCGTGCGACGCTCTCATAAAAAAGGGCGCAAAACGCGTGTTGCTCTCGCTCGGCAAGCGCGGCGCGGTTATCTGCGACGGCGAAAAACGGCTTTACTGCACCACGCTGAACGTTGCGATGAACTCGACGGCGGGCGCGGGCGACGCGATGGTTGCGGCGGCGACCAAGGCTTTAAGCGAGGGCGCTGACCTTGCCGACATTCTGCGTTGCGGCGTTGCGGCGGGCACGGCTTCGGTTACGCTTCCCGACAGCATTTCGTTTACCCGCGAAAAGTACGAGGAAATTCTGAACACGGTTACGGTAAAGGAAATTTAGGCGTTTTACTTGATTTTTTTATCAGTTTAATATAATATATAGTTACATATTAAAGGCGGTACGTAAGTATGATTTGGAACGAAGAAGGACCTTTGGAACTGTTGCAGGGCATGCCCCACGTTTTGACGGCGGAAAATCTTGCCGAAATACAGCAGGTTATCGACAACGATAAATTTTTGAACAGCCAGAGATTGAGGGGCGACCTGTGCGGAAAGTACGCGCCCTTTTGCAAGAATTGCGACAAATCCGTGCCCAAGCCCTGCGCGGTTGCGTACGTAAGAATGAAGATTAAAGAGGGTATGGAAGTGCAGATGGAGGATATTCCCGCCGAAGCCCCGCAGGAAGAGGCGGCAACCGACGGCGAAGAGAAAGCGCCCTCCAAGCGTATCCGCCTTGCCGTGGCGAGAAGAAAGCACGGTTAAGCGTTGTTTGCGCGTGATTTTAAGGCTTTGCACATAATTAAATAATAAATTCCGGCGGCGCATTTATTGCGCCGCCTTTAATTTTTATGCCGTAACCGTTTTATCTCCTTGCGAATAGTATGTATGAATGAGTAAAGGAGTGTTTATGAACCCGTTTTTAGAAAAATCAAAACCGATTATAAGCCAATTTCAGGATTGGAAGCGTCTGTATCCCAAGTCGTACGATAAAAATTCAATCGACCCGTATACTAAGACGAGAATTATACTGATGAACGGTACCGAATTCGAAGCCAATTGGTTCTCTCACCAATTTTCGCGCCACACTTGCGACACCGACCTGCGCAGGGAACTCGCGCTCGTGCGGGCGGTAGAAAAACAGCAGCAGCTTAAAATTTCGCTCTTGAAGCCCGCCAACGAAAGCCCGCTTGAACACACGATAAGTTACGAGCAGCTTGCGGTGGATTTAACCGCCGAGCTTGCAAGGCGTGAGGGCGACTGCTACGTAAAGCACGCGCTCGACTTTGCGCTTTTGGAAGATTTCGACCACCTGTACAGATATTCCAACCTCTTGGAGATGGAGCAGGGCATACACGCGGAGCGCCTCGTGGGCAGATACACCGAAATTATGCCCGCAAGGCCGACCATTGCGCACCACCGTTTCCCCATAGACAACGTGCGGCGCAGCATAAATTCAAAGACGGCGGATAAACAGACCGTGCTGTCAACCATGATAATCACCGCCGCCGAGCAGCAGACGATGAATTATTATATGAACATCACTAACCTTGCGCGCACCGAAATATCGCGCAGGCTCTATCAGGAAATCGCACTCGTCGAAGAGGAGCACGTGACGCAGTACGAGGATTTGATGGACGCCGACGCAACCTGGTTCGAAATGCTGCTTTGGCACGAATACACCGAGTGTTATCTGTATTGGTCGTGCTATATGACCGAAACTGACCCCTACGTAAAGGCGCTTTGGGAAGAAAATTTGTATATGGAAATCGAGCACCTGCACAAGGCGGCGGAGCTCTTGAAAAAATACGAGAAGAAAGAATGGCAGGAGGTTATACACGACGGGGAATTCCCCGCGCCCATTTCTCTGCACGAAAACATCGAATACGTGCGCGGAATACTCAAAAACACCGTGCAATTCACCTCGGTTTTGGAAGATTACGAAAAAATCGACCAATTGCCGACCGACGCGGATTTCTTCACCTATCAAAAAATAATCAATCCCACGACGGTCATCGTGCCCTCGCATAACGTTATTGATATGCACATAAGGCGCTACGGCAAGGACTACCGTTATCAGGTTGCGCCCAACCCCGTGCCCGAGCTTCGTTGCCGCACCTGCGACAACACTTCGGTAGGAAGAGTTGCCGGCGCCGCCGACAGCACCGACTTCGACTGCAACTGACCGTTTTAACCCGGCAAATCAATCGCACCGTAGGCGACGGCAAGCCCGTCGCCTACAAATTATATTTACCGCT
>N._stephensi_703_cecum__coassemble_145_pt1 | contig 11729 bp, 13 predicted proteins | sample N__stephensi_703_cecum__metabat2_low_PE_003 | metagenome-assembled genome bin N
AGACAGCGTTTCGACATTTAAATTTTATATTGATTATATTTTATCACTTTTAAATTTCTAAGTCAATGCTTTTACCGTTAGTTTTTAACGAAATTTGTTACGTATTAACAAATATATGCGCCGCGCAAGCCAATATGCGCGCAGCCGCCCATTTCATTTTTTATTCTGCCCCACCGTGGAGGTGTACGCCGCGCGGCAAAAATTGCCGCGCGGCGTACGTTTCTAAAATAAAAAGCACCCGCTCGGGGTGCTTGTAATAATCTTTTTTATCTCTTTGAGAACTGGGGTGCGCGGCGTGCTTTCTTCAAGCCGTACTTCTTTCTTTCCTTTACGCGGGGGTCGCGGGTGAGGAAGCCCTCTTTCTTCAACGCGGGTCTGCAATCGGGTTCGGCCTGCAACAACGCGCGGGCGATGCCCAGACGGATTGCGCCTGCCTGTCCGGTATAGCCGCCGCCGTAAACGTTAACCATAACGTCGTACTTGCCCTCTATTCCGAGAAGCGCGAGGGGCTGCTTTACCTGATACTGAATAAGACCCTGAGGGAAATAATCTTCGAAAGCTCTGTCATTTATAATTATGGTGCCTGTTCCTGCGGGAATGAGACGGACGCGGGCGATTGCCTTCTTTCTTCTGCCTGTTCCCCAAAACTGCAACTTCTTTTTCAAATTAGCCTTAGCCATAATACTTCCTACCTCTTACCTTTTAAAATAATTTAAGCACTTCGGGCTTCTGCGCGCTGTGGTTGTGTTCAGCCGTCTTGTAAACTCTCAACTTCTTTATCATATCCCTGCCCAAAGAATTTTTGGGAAGCATGCCTCTAACCGCTTCGTAAACGGCAAGGTCGCTCTTTTCAGCGAGCATCTTTTTGTAAGAAGTCTCTTTTAAGCCGCCGATATAGCCGGTGTGATATCTGTAAAACTTATCGTCGAGTTTTTTGCCGGTCAAAACGACTTTGTCGGAATTTATTATTATAACGAAATCGCCACAGTCAACGTTGGGCGTGAACGTGGGCTTATTTTTGCCGCGAAGTATTGCGGCAACCTTGGACGCAAGCCTTCCCAAAGGGACGCCCGCCGCGTCAACAACGTACCACTTTCTTTCAACTGTCTGGGCGTTTGCCATATAGGTTTTCATTGTTTTCTCCTTACCGATTTCCCCCTTGGAAATCGATACAAATTTACCGTTTTTTCTTTTATTTCAGTCAATGTAAAACTATTTTATTATTAAATGACACTGATGTCAAGCCGTTTTGCGTGCGCTAAATAAAGTTTTTTATAAATTTAAAAATTTTTTTGCACGGCAATTTAAGGGGCGGAAAATTCCCATTTTTCAGCCGCCTTGCGCAAATTCGGGCGTCAATTATTTTTGATTAAAATCGCCTTAATTCTCTTGACGCCGGCGGAAACGTTTTCCTGCTTGGCTATTTTAAAGATGCCCAAAAGCCCCGTGCGTTCGGCGTGCGGACCGCCGCAAATTTCCTTGGAAAAATCGCCTATCGTATAGGTCTTTACGACTTCGCCGTATTTGCTTTCGAAAAGTCCCGTAAAGCCCTCCTCTTTCGCCTGTTCGAGGGGCATTTCGCGCATTACGACGGGGAGGTCGGCCTTTATTACGCCGTTGACCAGCTCCTCCACCTTTGCCACCTCCTCGGGGGTGAGCTTGCGGGAGAAATTGAAGTCGAAGCGCAGCCTTTCCTCGGTTATGTTGGAGCCCTTTTGGTTAATCTCCTCCGAGCACACCTTTTTGAGCGCCGCGTGCAACAGGTGGGTTGCGGTGTGCAGGTTGGTGGTTTCCTCCTTGTGGTCGGCAAGCCCGCACGCAAACTTCTGCTCGCTGCCCGCGCGGGATTTTTCCTGATGCTCGGCAAACGCCGCGTTATAGCCGTCAACGTCCACCATCAATCCCTTTTCCGCCGCCATTTCCACCGTGATTTCCACGGGGAAGCCGTAGGTATCGTACAGGTGGAACGCCGTTACGCCGTCAATCGCGCCGCCCGCGGGCAGGGTTGCCGCCACCTTTTCGAATTCCCTTATACCCTGCGCGAGGGTCTTTGAAAACTTTGCCTCTTCCTTGTTGAGCTCTTCCTCAATCTTCGCCGCGTTTGCAACCAGCTCGGGGTAAACTTGCGCGTACTTTTCAACTATGGTCTTTGAAATTTGGTTGAGCGCGCCCTGCGGCAAGCCGATGTTTCTGCCGAAGCGCACGGCTCTTCTTATAATTCTTCTCAAAATATAGCCCTGGTCGGTGTTGGAGGGAACAATGCCCTTGGTATCGCCCAGCATAAAGGTTGCGGTGCGCACGTGGTCCAAAACGACGCGGAACGCTTTCGTGGTCTGTTCGTTTTCGCCGTAAGTATGCCCCGTGAGCTCCTCTATCTTTTCAATCGCCCTTTCGAAGATGTCGGTTTCGTACACGCTGTCCTTGCCGTTTAAAATGCACAGGGTGCGCTCCAAGCCCATTCCCGTATCGACGTTTTTCTGCGCGAGCGGCTCGTATTTGCCTTCCTCGTTCTTGTTGTACTGCATAAACACGTCGTTCCAGATTTCGAGGAAGGTGCCCTTGGGCGCGTCGTCGAACTGGTATGCCGACAGCTTGTCCGCCGCCGCGTGGTTGCGGATTATGTGCATTTCGGTGTCAGGTCCGCAGGGACCGGTCGTGCCGGCGGGTCCCCACCAGTTGCCGCTCTTGGGCAAAAAGTACACGTTTTGGGGCAATATGCCGCACTCCACCCATTTCTTCGCGCTCTCGTCGTCGCGGGGGCAGTCGCCGTCGCCCGCAAAGCAGGTAATAGCAACGTCCTCCACCGGTATGCCAAGGTATTCGGGCGAAGTCAGAAATTCGAACGACCAAGGTATCATTTCGTCCTTGAAATAATCGCCGAGCGACCAGTTGCCGAGCATTTCGAAGAAAGTGCAGTGAGAGCTGTCGCCTACCTCGTCGATATCGCCCGTACGCACGCACTTCTGCACGTCGCAAAGGCGCTTGCCCGCAGGGTGCTTTTCGCCCAGAAGATAGGGCACGAGCGGGTGCATTCCCGCCGTGGTGAACAGCACCGTGGGGTCGTTTTCGGGAATGAGCGACGCGGAAGCAATCACAGCGTGCCCCTTGCCCTTGAAGAAATCGAGATACATTTTTCTTAAACTTTCGCTTGTCAACGTTTTCATATTTTTTACCCTGATTTTTAATAATTTATTATGTTATATAAGTCACGTACCGTCATTGTGAAGCAACGGCACGACGCACGATAGTTAAGCGAACTCCGTAATTCGGAATTATCCACACCTCATAGCGGCAACAATTTTACCCCGTCATTGCGAGGCGGTTTTACCGCCGTGGCAATCCCGAATGGCACAATGCGCGGACTAAAACGGCAAAATTTCCGTCCAATCTTTATTCGCCGTTTCGACAAGTTTTTCTTTACTCGTCCTTGACCACGATTTGATTTGCTTTTCTCGCTTTATCGCCGTTTCGACGTCGTTGAATTTTTCCGCATAAACGAGCGTGTCCACGTTATATCTTTTCGTAAAGCCGTCCACCGCGCCGCTCTTATGCTCGGCTATGCGGCGCACCATATCGTTGGTAACGCCTACGTACAATACTGTTTTTCTTTTATTTGTAATAATGTAAGTATAGTATGGCATTTCACTTATTACTTCGGGATTGCCACGGTTGCTATGCAACCTCGCAATGACGCTGTATTCTTAATTGCAACACACGACGTCATTATGAAGAGTGTAGCGATGCGCCTTACCCACTAAGCAGTCACATGAAGTTCCCGCGTTCCCCGTCATTGCGAGCGAAGCGCGGCAATCCCGAATTACGAAGTCCGCACTACTACCCTTCGGTTTTGCGTATTATTTCTTAATTATCTGATAGCCGTCTTTAGCGTCCTTGACCGAATAGCCGAGGGCGTCGATTTGCGCGCGCAACGCGTCCGCCTCCGCCCAGTTTTTATCCTTTTTCGCCTGCCAGCGCCTTTGGGCAAACTCCGCAACCTCCGCGGGGATTTCCTCCGCGGGCGACTTTGCCGCCACTTCGGCAAGATACTCCTCCGCGTTCTTTTTAAACAGCCCCAGAAGCGAATAAGTTTGCCTTATCTGCCTCACGTCGTCCGCGCACGAGGGGTCGCCAGCGGCAAGCTTTGCCGCTATTTTTTTGAACAGCCCGAACAAATCGGACAGCGCGAGCGCCGTGTTAAAGTCGTCGTCCATACACTCGTCGAAGCGTTCGTCGATTTCCCCGTTGCCCTTTTCGCCCTTGCCGTACGCGCTTTCGACGGCGGATATTACGCGGTAAAACTCGGTCAAGTGCCTTTCCGCCTCGGGGAAGAGGCTGTCGGTCACGTTTATGTCGTTGCGGTAATTGGTCTGCAACAGCGCGAATTTGATTGCTTCGTTGGTGTATTTTTTGAGCAAATCTTCAAGCAACAGGCTGTTGCCAAGGCTCTTGGACATCTTCTGCCCGTTCACCTTTATCAAGCCGTTGTGCGTCCAATATTTTACGAAGCGCTTGCCCGTCAAACTCTCGGTCTGGGCGATTTCGTTTTCGTGGTGGGGGAAAATGAGGTCGCGCCCGCCTCCGTGTATGTCTATCTGGTCGCCGAACGCGGCGCGGTTCATCGCCGAGCACTCTATGTGCCAGCCCGGCCTGCCCTCGCCCCAAGGGGACTTCCAGCTTATCTCTCCCTCTTTTGCAGACTTCCACAGCGCGAAGTCGGCTGGATTTCTCTTCTCTTCGCCGTTTTCGATGCGCACTCCGTCAAGCATATCCTCCACCGAACGGTTGGAAAGGCAGCCGTAGCCCTTAAAGCCCGCCACGTCGAAATAAACGTCGCCGCAGGGGGTTGCGTAGGCGCGCCCCTTTGCAATCAGCGCGGAAATAAAGTCGATAATATTGTCAATATTCTCGGTCGCTTTCAGCCAAAGGGTAGGGTCGTCCACGTCCATTTCGCGCATGATTTTATCAATCTTTTCTATCATCGCCGCGGCATACTTGTCCGCGGGTATGCCCGTCTCCCTGCTGCGCGCGATAATCTTGTCGTCAACGTCGGTATAGTTGCGGGCGTAGGTCACCTTATACCCTTTCTTTTCGAGATACTTGCGGATTATATCGTATATAAGCGCCTGAAAGCCGTGACCGATGTGCGCCTCGCCCGACACGGTTATGCCGCAGGCGTACATCTTCACCTTGCCCTCTTCGAGCGGGGCGAATTCTTCCTTATTCCTCGTCAGAGTGTTGTATATCCGCATCGTCCTTTACCTCGCACTTAATGCCCAATTTTTCTTCTATTGCGAAAGCACGCTCGCGCAGAGCGCACAATTCCCTCAGCATAGGGTCGTCCTTTTCCTGATAGAGGTCAACCCCGTCCTTACTGCCGCCTATGCGCACTACCCTTGCAGGCACTCCCACGACGGTTGCGTGCGCGGGAACGTTCCTTAGCACCACCGCGCCCGCGCCAACCTTTGCGTAGTCGCCCACCGTTATGTTGCCGAGTATCTTTGCGCCGGCGGAAATTACGCAGTTTTCGCCCACCGTGGGGTGACGCTTGCCCGTTTCCTTGCCCGTGCCGCCGAGCGTGCAGCCCTGATACAGCACGGTGCCCGCGCCAACCTCGGCAGTTTCGCCGATGACCACGCCGTGACCGTGGTCTATGAATACCCCCGCCGCTATTTTTGCCGCGGGGTGAATTTCTATGCCCGTTTTGCGCCTTGCGCGCTGGCACACCCAATCCGCCAAAAGCTTAAAGTGAATGCGCCACAAAAAATTTGCCAGCCTGTGCCGCGAGAGCGCTTTAACCCCCGGATAGGTCAACCAAATTACCAATTTATTTCTTGCGGCAGGGTCGTTGCGCTTCGCCGCGTTTATATCCTCCCGCAGTCTTTTAAAAAACACTTGCGTCCCTCTCGTCGGTTACTCAATGCCTATTATATGCCGCCGCAACCGTTCGTGCCCGCAAATTAAATCTTGTTGGACATCTTGAACACGTCGCGCGACTTTCCTATGACGAAAATGTGGTCGCCCTCCTGAAACACGAAGTCGGGCATGGGCGACGCGTCGATGTGCTCTTCGCGCTTGATTGCGATTATGTTTATTTTAAATTTTTTGCGCACGTCCAGCTCCAATATCGACTTGCCCTCCCAAGTCCTGCTTATGGGCACCTCGAATATGGCGTAGCCGTCGGAGAGCGCGACGTAGTCGAATATATTATTGCCGTTGTGCCTTATGGCGAGCTTATCCGCCGTTTCGCCGTCGGCGTAAATAATTTCGTCCGCGCCTATTTTCTTCAATAGTTCGCACTGCACGTCGTCGCGCGCGCGGGAAGCGACGTACTTTGCGCCGAGTTTTTTCAGCGTAATCGTGGTGAGCATAGACGCTTCGAGATTGTCGCCGACCGTGACGAAGCACAAATCGAACGAGGGAATATCGAGCGCGCTCAAAACGTCCTCGTGGGTGTATTCGGCGATACGCGCGTCGGCAAAGCGCGACGCAAGGCGGGCAATTCTCTCCTCCTTGTTGTCGAGAACCATAACCTCGTGACCGAGGTCCTGCATCTTTTCAGCCAGGTGGCTGCCCAATCTTCCCATACCGATAATCAGAACCGATTTTTTCATAAATATAACCTATATAAATTTTAATTTCTTAATCTTGCCCTATCCGACGATTATTTTATCCGCCACGCGCGAGAGCGACACCGGCTTCTTTTCGCCCGAGAATATGAGCACGAGCGTAAAGCCGCCCACTCTGCCGAAATACATCAAAAGCACCAGCCACACTTTGGAAAAGGCATGCAAGCCCGCGGTTATCCCGTGCGAAAGCCCAACCGTGCCCACCGCCGAAACGACTTCGAACGCGGTCTGCTCCAAGGTTATGCCGTCGCCTATGCCCGCGCCCTCTACGGCGCAGATTAAAATCGTGCTTGCAACCGCGACGAGGATATACAGGCAGACGATTGCGCTTGCCTGATGGCTTGCGTCGCTTTCGAACCTGCGCTTATAGAGATGAATTTCGTCGTATCTCCTCGAAGTCGCCCACATCGACAGCGCGAACACCGCGAGCGTGGTCGTCTTTAAGCCACCCGCCGTAGAGCCGGGGCTGCCACCCACGAGCATAAGCGCAACCGTAAGCGCGTTGCCCGCGCCCGACATGCTGCCGTACTCAATCGTCGCAAAGCCCGCCGTGCGGGGCGTGACCGCCATAAAGAGAGCGGCTAAAATTTTAGTGCCCGCGCCCTTGTCGCCGATTGTTGCGGGGTTGTTCCACTCGAACGCCATAAACAGCGCCCAGCCGAACAAAATCAGCACGCCCGTCGTCGAAAGCACGACCTTTGAGTGGAACGAATATTTTTTGATATTCACGCCGTGGTGCACGACGTCGCCCCAGACGAAGAAGCCGACGCCGCCGACGACTATTAAAAGCATAATCACCAGGTTTACCAGCGGGTTGCTTACGAACGCCGTAAGCGAAGCCGCGCCGTTTATCCCCTCTTTCGTAACCGCGTCGGTTATGGTAAAGCCCGCGTTACAGAATGCGGAAATAGAAGTAAACACCGACTGCCAGATACCCTCGCCCCAGCCGTAGACGGGCACGAACGCGAAGCACAGGCAAAACGCGCCGAAAAATTCGAAGATGAGCGTGCCGAGCAGAATGATTTTAACGAGGCTTTTAACGCTTGCCAAATCTACGCTGCCCGCCGACTGCATGACCAATTTGCGCTGCGAAAGGCTGGTGTGTTTTTTTGCGTACAGCAAAAACAACGAAATTATGGTTATAAAGCCCAAGCCGCCCACCTGAATTAAGAGAAGGACGACCGCCTGCCCGTAGTACGTCCAATAGGTCGCCATACCCGACACGGAAAGACCGGTTACGCACGTGGCGCTCGTAGCCGTGAACAGCGCGGTTAAAAAATCAACCTTGCCGCTCCTGGTTGCAAAGGGCATACACAGCATTGCCGTTCCGAAGCAAATTATTATAAAAAAACTGAGCGCAACTATCGCGGCTGCGGGCAATTTAAACTTACGAGCTTTCAGCATAATCATAGTAATTATATAACTTTGCAAGCAAAAAATCAACTCATAATCAAGTATGCGCGCGTTTTGACTAAACAGTATCTTTTTTGAAAATTATTAACATATTATTAAAAATATTGTGATTTTACCCCAAATTTCCCTTGACTGACGGCGTTATTTATACTATAATAACTTTGAACTATTTGAAAAGTGTTAAGTTTTAACAGAGGAGTTTTGAAATGAAACGCGAAAGGATAGAGGAAATAGCCGATATTTTGGACAAACGCGGCAAAATGACGCTGGAACAGCTGGAAAAGGAGTTCCCCGCCGTTTCCCAGATGACTTTGAGGCGCGATTTGTATCAGCTTGAAGAGGACGGGCGCATAATCCGCATACGCGGCGGCGCGATGTCGGTAAAGGAAGTGCAGAAAGTATCGGGCGAGGCGTACACCAAAAAGACGACCATTAACACCGACGCAAAGATAGTGATTGCGCAGAAAGCGGCAACTCTCATAGACGAGGGCATCTCCCTCTTCCTCGACGGCGGCACCACCGCGATGTATCTTGCAAAGGAAATACCCGACATAAACTGCAACGTATTCACCAACGGCATTGCGGTTGCGATGGAGCTTGCGCAGAAAAAGAACATAAACATTACGGTCGTGGGCGGGCAGCTGATGAAAGACAACCTTTCCACCTCCTCCCCCGTCGCAAAGGAATACTTTGCCGCGACCAACTTCGAGCTGGCGATTGTTTCGGCAACCGCGTTCACCTCGCAGAACGGCTTTTCGTGCAACAACCAGATTGAGAGCGACCTTTTAAAGCAGGTGTTCCAAAAGGCGAAGCACGTGTATATGATGCTTGACAGCTCGAAAATAGGCAGGATAAATTCCTACACCTTTGCGCACATCGAGGACATTGACGTGCTGATAACCGACGACAACTTTCCCAAGGAATACAAGGTGCTGTTTGAAGAAAGCAACATAGTAGTTATGTAATTGAAAATAATGAGGAAGCCGCCCGCGCGATGAAATCGCGCGGGCGGCATTTGTTCGCTTTAATCCCGCTCCCGTCAATCAGACCATTTGTGCTTATTCAGCGTCCTATCCTTCACGTCGTCGTAAAACTCGAAATATTTGCGGCGCACGTCCTCGACGGTGTCGTCGTCCTCCAACTTCCCCAACAACTCTTCGAGCTCGTCGAAAGAAAAATCGGCAACGTTGAATTCCCCGTCGAACGCCGACGCCAGCTTCATTAAATCCCACTTAGACGTTTTCACTTCTATCCTCAATGCTTTGTAAGCAACTTATTTAAAAACGGCAGCGTCGTCAATCCGTCGACGATTAGCGACACGCCGAAAACGATTATGTGCAGTTCGGCGTATTCCTCCGGCTTATACAGCAAAAGAAACGCCACCACGACCTCCACTATGCCCTTAATTATGAAATAGGACGAGCGCATTCCGCGCGATATGCGGGAAAAGGCGTGATTGAACGCGTGCGCGCCCTCGAACAGCCCCAATATGCCCCAGACGATGGGTATAAACGTGTGCGCAAGGCTGTGCTCCAAAATGAGCATTACGCCCAACCCGATGATAATCAGCGACGACGCGGTCATATTGGATTGGGTGAACCTGTATTCCCTTTTTGCAACGGCGTATACGAACCGAACCAATCCTACCGCAGTCATTCCGCCGCCGACTATGTAGGGCAGAGCGACCTCTATGCCCATCGGCATAACCACGCACAGCACGCCCACCACCAGATAGAGCACGGCAAGAATATACTGCGCCACGCTTTCGGGGAGTTTTATGTACTTTACGACCTTTTTAACGTGCGCCTCCACCGAAAATTCCTCGATGATAAAGTCGCCGTAAGAGCCGATGTCGGTAACCGCCGTTTCGGCGTGCACGCTCTCCTCGTCCGCGCCGACGAGCGACTGCCCGCTTGCATAGCCAGAATAGGAGTATTCTTCGTCGCCGTCAACGTACGCGCTTACGTTTGCCGCGCCGTCGCCATCGTCATAACCCGAATAGGAATATTCCTCTTCGTCGGTCATATCTTCGGTCGCTTCGCTTTCAACTCCCTTCATATTTCCCCCAAAGGACGCATTTTTGCCGTCCACGCATTATATAATATCATACGCAAAGGGGATTGTCAAGACGGGCAACCGCTTGCATAAGCCCCCGCCGCGGTGGTATAATATGTAAAAGCACCGTGAAAAAAGAGGGATTTTTATGGGTCAGTATGCCGACAGGGCGAGAGAAATGTTTTTGCAGGGATACAACTGCTGTCAGGCGGTCGTGGGCGCGTTTGCCGAATTGTACGGCTTCGAGCCGGTTATCGCAATGAGAATGTGCGAGGGCTTCGGCGGAGGCTTGGGGCGTATGCGCCTGACCTGCGGCGCGGTGAACGCGATGGCTATCGTTGCGGGAATGAAGATGAGCCACGGGCAACCGGGCGATTTAAAGCGCCGCGGCGAAATTTACGCGGTGGTGAGGAAGATGGTTGAGGAATTTAAAGCCGATAACGGCACCATAGTATGCGCCGAATTGCTGGGCTTGGCGCTGCCGAAAGACAACTCGCCCACTCCTGAGGAGCGCACGCCCGACTACTACGCGCGCCGCCCCTGTCCCGACAAAATTTATCAGTGCGCCTTGCTCGTCGAAAAATATTTGGTTAACGAAAACGTGTGATTTGGCAAAAATGTTTATAAACGCGCCCGCGCGGGTTAGATAACCCGCGCGCCCCCTCTTATTCCGCAAATTTACTTTCACCCGCCTCTATGCCGATTAAAAGCCCGAACTGAAAGCCCTCCTCGTAATGCTCGTCCAATTCGTCAAGGTGAAACAACGTCGTACTTTCAATATATTCGTTAAACAGTTTCCATATTTCGGGCAGGTCCTCCAACGCCTCGCGCATTTTTTCGTAGCAGGCGTTAACCGTGTCCATACGCTCCTTCACCTTTGCGTTATCTTTAATTGCGTTAGCGTTCCCGCGTTGCCCGTACAACATTTGCATTATCGCCGTCGATTTTTTCATAGGCTATTTCTCCGTTTATTACATTTGTAATATATATTATATCTATTACATTTGAAATAGTCAAGCAAAGTTTATTACAAATGTGATAATATTATTTTGTGGAAGCTTTTAAAGATATATTAAAAGAATTGCGCGAGGCAAAAGGTCTTTCCCAATCGCAATTAGCTAAAGAAACTAATTTAAGTCAATCCGCCATTTCACTTTGGGAAGAGGGTCTAAGATACCCCAACTCGCAAGCAATAATAATTCTTGCAAAATATTTCAACGTAACGGCTGACTACCTATTGGGAATTATCACTTAAAAAAGCAAACAACGAAAACGCCCGCGCGGGTTATTTAACCCGCGCGGGCGCATTCCACAATATTCTTAACACAAAAAAATAAAAGAAGCGCGTTTGCACTTCCTTATTTTTTGAAATCCGGCAACTTCCTACTCTCCCAAGCCGTAATGGCTAAGTACCATCGGCGATAACGAGCTTAACTTCTGTGTTCGGAATGGGAACAGGTGGATCCTCGTTGCTATCGTCACCGGAATGGCTATATATGGGACTTTAAAGCCCGTTATATACAAACTTTTCGCTTTTAACGTTTGCCCGCTAAAAGCAGTTTTTCAACTCCGGTAACAACCGAACCTTGACAACTGCACAGAAGTGGGAAAGGAAAAGACAATTACTTTTGGCAA
>N._stephensi_703_cecum__coassemble_146_pt1 | contig 11691 bp, 13 predicted proteins | sample N__stephensi_703_cecum__metabat2_low_PE_003 | metagenome-assembled genome bin N
CCCCTTTTAATCAGGGCGTACGCCTATCTCTACGGCATTCCCGTCGTGCTGTGCGCGGGCGGGTGCGCGTATTTCGCCGATATTACGGGCGTAATCGCGTGCTCCAACCAGGAGGTCGCCGTGTTCGAAACTTCCCCCAAAAACTGCTACCGCGTGGTAACTTCCCGCCGCCGCGGTCTTTTTTGCGACGGCTTCGCCGACTACTGAAACAAAGCCCGCGTAAAAGCCCCGTGCAAAATAAATTTATTTTAATGTAATTAAAATCATTGTTTTTTCCTCCGCCTTAATGTATAATGTATGGGTAAAATTCTACTTCGGGAGCGAATGAGTTATGTTCAGCATGACCGGTTACGGCAGAGGCGAATACAAACGGGGCGGGCTTGAATTGACCGCGGAGATTAAAACGGTAAACAATCGCTACCTCGACATATCGGTAAAGTGCCCCAAAATATTCGTCGCAAGCGAGGAGATTATCCGCTCCCAAATCAGGGAAAAACTGACGAGGGGGCACGCCGACGTGTTCATCTCCCTGACGGACAAGCGCGAGAGGGCGAAGAGCCTTTACCTCGATATGGAGGCGGCGCGCGCGTACGTAGAGAGCGCGAAGGCGATTAAGGAAGCCTTCCCCGAGCTCAAAGACGATTTGACCGTAACTTCGCTTATGCGCCAGAGCGACGTTTTAAAGCAGGAAGAGGCAAGCGGGGCGGACGAAGAGCTTTTGGAGGCGTTAAAGAGCGCGCTTTCGCAGGCTTTGGACAAGCTGAACGCAATGCGCGAGGTTGAGGGAGCCAAGCTTTCGGCGGATATGCTCGCCCGCGTGGACACCATAGAAAAGAACGTGAAGCGCGTGGAGGAACGCGCGCCACAGGTTGCTGCGGACTATAAAAAACGCCTCGAAGAAAAGGTGCGCGCCTACACGGAAAGCGTAAATCCCGACGAGGGCAGGCTTTTGACCGAGGTCGCCGTGTTTGCGGACAAGAGCAACATAGACGAGGAGCTCACCCGCTTAAATTCCCACATCGCGCAATTTCGTCAGATTGCAAAGGAAAGGCTGGTGGGCAGAAAGCTCGATTTTTTAGTGCAGGAATTCAACCGCGAAACCAACACCATCTGTTCAAAGTCCAACGACATAACCATAACCCGCCTCGGGCTCGACCTTAAAAACGAGATAGAAAAGATAAGGGAACAGGTGCAGAACGTTGAGTAAGGGCAAGCTTTTGGTGATAAGCGGGCCATCGGGCGTGGGCAAGGGCACAATCGTAAAAGAGGTATTAAAGCGCCGCCCGCAAGCGTCGCTATCAATTTCGTGCACCACCCGCGCGCCCCGCGCAGGCGAAGAGGACGGAATAAGCTACTTTTTTATAAGCAAGCAAGAATTCGAGGACAAAATCGCGCAGGGCGGATTTTTGGAGTATTCGCAGCACTTCGGAAATTTTTACGGCACCCCCAAAACGTTCGTGGAAGAAAAGCTTTTGCAGGGCGACGTGATATTGGAAATTGAGGTGGACGGCGCGCTGAACGTGAAGAGGGTTAAGCCCGACGCGACGCTCGTGATGATAGCCCCGCCCGACGAAAAAACGCTGTATTCGCGGCTTAAAGGGCGCGGCACCGAGGACGAAGAGGTCATCGCCCGCCGAATGGACAGAATGGCGTACGAGCTGTCCAAAAGCGAATTGTACGACTACGTAATTGTTAACGACGTGCTCGACCGTGCGGTTGAGGAGGTCGTAAGGATATTGGAAAAGGAGAATTGATATTATGATTAACGAACCTGCGGTAGACACCCTTATCGACAGATTGGGTCACGACGGACAGCCCGCTTCGCGCTACGAACTGTGCGTGGTCGTGGCAAAGCGCGCGCGTCAGCTCATCGAGCGCAACAGCGTGAATAACGTAAACGAAAACCCCGGCAAGCTCAAAGAGATTGCGCTCGCGTGCGAGGAGATTGAGGACGGAAAGGTTAAGTCGGTTAAAGACTGACCCGATTGACGGGCAACGCCCGTCAATTCATTTTTAACCGCTTACTTTCCAAATTTTAAAAAAATGTTTGCAAAAGTTATCGTGGACATCGCCCACTCACAGGTGGACAAGGTATTCGAATATTCCTGCCCGCCCGGAACGCAGGTGGGTTGCAGGGTTAAGGTGCCGTTCGGCGGCAGAATTATAGAGGGGTTCGTTATCGGATTGAGCGAAACCTCTCTCTTTCCCGCCGAAAAAATTAAGCCCGTAACCGAAGTCTACGACGAACTGCCCGCCCTCGTGCCCGAATGCTTTTCGCTTATGGAGCGCATAGCCGAGCGCTACCGCGTGCCCAAAGCCGCGTCGCTGCGGCTCTTTTTGCCCACCGAAATGCGGCTCGGCAAGGTCAACCAAAGCTTCGTAAAGCGCATAAAGTGCACGGGCGCGGAAATAATTCTTTCAAAGTCCGCCAAAAAACAGGCGGAAGCGTTGGAGGAATTGAAGGCGCACGGCGATTTGGAATACGTGCCGCTCACCAAAAAATACGGCGCGGGCGCGGTTAACGCCCTCGTGGAAAAGGGCGCGGCGGAAGTCTATAAAGTAAAGCGCAACCGCACGCCCGTCGGCGAAAGCGGGGACGATAAGCGCAAAATTTTAACCCCCGCCCAGCGCGCCGCCGTCGATTATATCGAAAAATCGGGAAAGCGCGTCAATTTAATTCACGGCGTAACGGGCAGCGGCAAAACCGAAATTTATTTAAACATAATCGCCGACAAGCTGAAAGAGGGGCGCACCGCCATATTTTTGGTGCCCGAAATTTCCTTAACGCCGCAAATGCTGGCGCAGCTGAGGGCGCGCTTCGGCGGGCAGGCGGCCATACTTCACAGCGGGCTGTCCGCGGGCGAACGCTTCGACGAGTGGTGGCGTTTGCGCTCGGGCGAGGCGAAAATTGCGATAGGCGCGCGCTCGGCGGTGTTCGCGCCGCTCGAAAATATAGGCGCGATAATCATAGACGAGGAGCACGACGGGTCTTACCGTTCGGAAACGGCCCCGCGCTACTCCACGGTGGAAATAGCCAAAATGAGGGCGGAATATAACGGTTGCAAGCTCATTTTGGGCAGCGCAACGCCGTCGGTCGAAAGCTTTATTAAGGCAAACGAGGGAGAATATGGGCTGGTCACGCTCACCGAGCGCATAAACGGCAAGCCCCTGCCAGAAATCATAATCGCCGATATGCGAAAGGAGGTGAAGAGGGGCAACCCCTCCAACCTCTCCGCGGCGCTTAAAGAGGAGCTTGCGGAAACCATTTCTTCGGGCAATCAGGCGATAATCTTTCTCAACCGCCGCGGCTACGCGCAGACGGTCATCTGCACCGACTGCGGCTACGTTGCAAAGTGCCAAAATTGCGACGTAAGCCTTACTTACCACAGCGAAGAGAACTGCTTAAAGTGCCACTATTGCGGCGCAAAATACCGTATGCTTTCCGCCTGCCCCGAATGCGGCGGCACGCGTTTAAGGTACAGCGGCACGGGCACGCAGAGGGTGGTTGCCGAGCTTTCGCAGCTCTTCCCCACGGCGCGCGTGATACGAATGGACAACGACACGGTGTCCGGCAAGGACGGGCACTATAAAATACTTAAAAAATTTGCGGATAAAGAGGCTGATATTCTGGTCGGCACGCAGATGATTGCCAAGGGGCACGACTTTCCGTCGGTCACGCTGGTGGGCATTCTCGACGCGGATATGAGCCTGCATTTTTCCGATTACCGCAGCGGCGAGCGCACATTTCAGCTCATCACGCAGGTTGCGGGCAGAAGCGGGCGCGCCGGCGCAAAGGGCAAGGTCGTTCTGCAAACCTATTCGCCCGAAAATTACATACTGCGCTATGCGGTGGAGTACGACTATCCCGGATTTTTCGAAAACGAAGTGAAGATGAGAAAGGCGTCGCTCTTTCCGCCGTATTCCATAATCTGCCGCGTTATGGTGGTCGCCGAAAAGGACGCCGCCGCGTTGGAGGCGCTAAAAAAGATCTACTTTGCAATCGAGGCTCTGCGCGAGCGCGACCCGCGCGAATTCTTATTTTTAAACAAAATGCACTCGCCCATAAAGCGCATACAAAACAAGGTGCGCTATCAGGTGCTGGCGCGCATGCGCACGGATAAATTTTTGCCGGAAATTTACGGCATAGCGGTTGCAAACACGTCGGACGGGGTGCTCGTGTACGTTGAAGAAACCCCCGCCAATATGTCGTAAGAGAAAGATTTTTGCGAGAGGAAAAATAGAGGAGAATTTATGTCATACAGATACGTCGTGCAAGTAGGAGACGAAGTTTTAAGGCAAAAGTGCGCCGAGGTGCGCAAATTCGATAGTGAGCTTGCCGAGCTTTTGGACGATATGAAAGCGACGGTGCGCGCCGAGGACGGAGCGGGGCTTGCCGCGCCCCAGATTGGCGTAAGCCTGCGCGTTGTCGTCATCGACCTTGACGAGGGCTATTTCGAAATGGTCAACCCCCAAATTCTCTCCGTAAAGGGCGAACAGAGGGGGCAGGAGGGCTGCCTTTCGGTTAAGGGCAAGTACGGCGTGGTCGTCCGCCCCAACAAGGTAAAGGCGGAATACCGCGACCGTTACGGCAAAAAACACACCGTCACGGGCACGGGGCTCTTCGCCCGCTGTATGTGCCACGAATTCGACCATCTGGACGGTATTTTATATATCGACAAGGCGGAAGCGGTGTTCGACAACGAGGACAAAAAATAATGAAGATAATTTACGCGGGCTCGCCCGAATACGCGGTTGCGCCGCTTAAAGCGCTCGTAGAGGCGGGGAAAGAGGTGGTTGCCGTGGTTACACAACCCGACAGACCCACGGGCAGAAAAAAGACGCTTACGCCCACGCCCGTAAAGGAGTACGCGCAATCGGTCGGCTTGCCCGTGCTGGACTTTGAAAGAATAAGGGAGCACGCAGACGAGCTTTCCGCATTCGGCGCGGATATAATGTATACCTGCGCGTACGGTCAGCTTTTGACAGAGGAAATCTTGCGCGCGTTCAAGAGGGGTGTGTACAATTTGCACGCCTCTTTGTTGCCCTCTTTCCGCGGCGCAAGCCCCATTCAGGCGGCAATTTTGGCGGGGTGCGAATACACGGGCGTTACGGTTATGAAGACCGAGCTCGCGCTCGACTGCGGCGGAATACTGTTGGTTAAGCGCTGCAAGGTCGGCGGAAAGACCTGCGGCGAACTCTCCGCGGAGCTCTCCGCGCTGTCAGCCGAAGCTGTAATCGAGGCGGACGAAATTTTGCGCGCGGGAGAAGCGCAGCTTTTAATTCAGGACGAAGCCGCGGCAACCTACTGCAAAAAGATTTCCAAGAGCGACGCGCGCGTCGATTTTACAAGGGCGGCGGTTGAAGTCGCCAACCTTATAAACGCGATGAGCCCCTCGCCCGCGGCGTTCGCCTATCTCGGCGGCAACCCCGTAAATCTCTTAAAGGCGGAGGCTTGCGACGGCCGCGGAGAGTGCGGCGAGGTGATAGGCGCGGATAAAAACGGCGCCACCGTGGCGTGCGGAAGCGGCGCGGTTATAATCAAGTCGTTGCAGTTTGCGGGCGGCAAAGCTTTGAGCGCGGCGGACGCCGTAAACGGAAGAAAGATAAAGGCGGGCGATAAATTTGACTAACCCCCTCGTAGACCCTTATTTAGTGCTCGCAAAGGTATATAACGGGGGCAAATTCTTAAAACAGGCCATTGCGGACACCCCCGTGGAGCCTTTGAACCGCGCCCGTACTGTAAAAATCTGCTACGGCGTGCTCGACAACGATATATATTTAAACTACGTAATTTCCGCCAACGTGCAGTCAAGCCCCAAGGCGGCGGTAAAGCTGATATTAAAAATCGCGCTGTATATGCTCGAAGTTATGGGCAAGCACGACTATATGGTGGTGGACGGCGCGGTGGAGCTGACCAAAAAATTGGGCAAGGGCGGCGCGGCGGGCTTCGTAAACGCCTTCCTGCGCTCGTATAAACTGCCGCAATTGCCGCAAAACGGCGCGGAATATCTGTCGGTCAAATACTCGGTGCCGCTGTGGCTTGCAAAAAAATTGAAGAGAAGTTATAAGGCGGAGGCGGAGGAAATTCTCGCCGCGCCCGCAATCGGACAGTGCGTGCGCTTCGTGCGCGGGGAGGAAAATTATCTCTCGGCGGAGCACGTAGCAACGCCGTTTAAGGGCACGTATATCTTCCCCAACTTCACGCGGGACGGGGCGTTTTTCGCGGGGGACTACACCTTTCAGTCGGTGGGCTCGGTCGCAATTTGCGCGGCGGTTGCGCCGTGCGAAAAACTGCTTGACGCGTGCGCCGCGCCGGGCGGCAAATCGGTGCTTTTATCGGAAAAGTGCGGCGAGGTGACCGCGTGCGAGCTGCACGCCCACCGCAAGGCGCTTATAGAGGAATACGCAAAGCGCATGGGCGCGACCAACGTTACGGCGGTTCAGGCGGACGCAACCCTTTTCAATCCCGCGTACGAGGGGCAATTCGACGGCGTTTTGTGCGACGCGCCCTGTTCGGGGACGGGCGTTCTGCGCGAAAATCCCGACATAAAGCTCAACCGCAGTGAGGAGGATATCGGCGCGCTTGCCAAGGTGCAGGCGGCAATTTTAAATAACTGCGCGCGCTACGTAAAGGCGGGCGGCACGCTGTACTATTCCACCTGCTCTATCCTCCCCGAGGAAAACGACAGCGCGGCGGTCAATTTTTTAAGCGCTCACCCCGGGTTCGGGCTTTCAATCCCCGCTTCGCCGCTCGCGCACAAAAAAACGGGCTACGGGTTGCAGTTTTTGCCGCACCTTTCGCTGGGCGCGGGCTTTTATTTAACTTCGTTTAAACGCAAAAATTAAGGACTTCTTATGAAAAAATCGGGGAAGAATTATATAAAAATTCGCAAAACAGTGTACGGCGGGCAATGAAAAACATTTTACAGGACTTAAATTATTCCGAAATATGCGACTTGACCGCGGCGTGCGGTCAGCCCAAGTTCCGCGCAAAGCAGCTGTATATCGGGCTTATGCAGGGCAAAAGCATTGGCGAAATAGGAGTTTTGCCAGCAGCGTTCCGGGAGCGGCTTTTGGAAGAATACGAGGATTGCACAGTGGAAATTATTCAAACGCTCACCTCGTCAGACGGCACCGAAAAATATCTCTTCCGTCTTGCCGACGGCAACGTCGTAGAGGGCGTGCTGATGAAGTATAAATACGGCAACACGCAGTGCGTTTCCACGCAGGTGGGGTGCCGTATGGGCTGCAAATTCTGCGCAAGCACCCTGGGCGGCAGATTGCGCGATTTGACCTCGGGCGAAATTCTCTCGCAGGTGCTCGCCGTAAACGCGCTGCACCAAAGCGGAAAGACGAGGGGCGTAACCAATATCGTCCTTATGGGCAGCGGCGAGCCGTTGGATAATTATCAAAACGTAGTCAAGTTTTTGCGCTGCGTGACCGCGGAGGAGGGAATAAATATTTCCGCCCGCAATATCTCGCTTTCAACCTGCGGGCTGGTCGATAAAATGTACGCGCTTGCGGAGGAGGGGTTGCCGGTTAATTTGACCGTGTCGCTTCACTCTACAACCGACGGCGAACGCGCCCGCACCATGCCAATCGCCAACAAATGTAGCATCGCGCAGATTTTAAAGGCGTGCGAAAATTATTTTGAAAAGACGGGCAGAAGATATATCTTCGAATACGCCCTCATTGACGGCGAAAATTGCGACGAAAAGCACGCGGAGGAGTTAATCGCCCTCTTAAAGGGCAAGCCCTGCCACGTGAATTTGATACGCTTAAACGAGGTTAAGGAGCGTTCGCTTGCCGCCGCCGGCGAAAAGCAGGCGTATCGCTTTCTGTCTCTCTTGCAAAACGGCGGGCTTTCGGCAACCCTGCGCCGCCGCACTGGGGCGGATATTGGGGGCGCTTGCGGACAGCTGCGCGCTTCCTATCTCGGGTTATAAGCTTCGCATACTTCGTCGCGAAATGCTCGCCCTCGGTCACGTACTTCATTGTACGCTCCCGTCGGGACTGCGCTTCCGCTCCTTGTCTTGCTTGCTTCTAAGCCTAGGAATTGCCTAATTCAAAACAAAAATTAAAGGTAAAAATAAAATGAAAAATAAAATTATGGTTGCGCCGTCGATACTTTCCGCAGACTTTGCGGCGATGGGCGCGGCGGTTAAAAAAATTGAGGCGGCGGGCGCCGACCTCGTGCATTGCGACGTTATGGACGGCACTTTCGTCAAGCCCATAACCTTTGGCGGGCAAATGGTTAAAAATATCCGCAAAATAACCTCCCTGCCGCTCGATTGCCACCTTATGATTGAGCACCCCCAAACGCAGATAAAATTCTTTGCGGAGGCGGGCGCGGATATAATCACCGTGCACTACGAGGCGTGCGCGAAAATCTCGCCCTCGTATTTAAAGGAAACGCTCGATTTGATAAAATCCTACGGCGTAAAGTGCGGCGCGGTAATCAACCCCGACACCCCCGCGGAAAGAATTTTCGACGTTATTAAGGACTGCGATATGGTTCTCGTAATGTCGGTGTTCCCCGGCTTCGGCGGTCAAAAATTTATCCCCTCGTCGCTCGATAACGTCAAAAAGATACGCGAATATGCCCTGTCTATCGGCAAAAACGACCTCGATATAGAGATTGACGGCGGCGTAACCTGCGACAACGCGCAAATGATAAGGGCGGCGGGCGCAAACGTGCTGGTTGCGGGCTCTGCGGTGTTCGGCGCAAGCGACGCGGCGGCGGCAATCGCCGGAATAAGGGGCGAAAATTGAAGGGAATTCTGCTTTTGAACGGACTGCCCTACGCGGGCGAAATTGAAAAGGGCGGGGCGTACGTCGTGTGCTGCGACGGCGCTTACGAATGGGCGCGCGATAAGATTGAAATCGACGAAAACGTGGGCGACTTCGACAGCCTCGGCTATATCCCCGACCCGCCGCCCGCCGAAATTTTTCCCGGCGAAAAGGATTTTACCGACGGGGAAATCGCGCTTTTCAAGCTGATTGACGGCGGCGCGGAAGAGATTGAAATTTACGGCGGCTTTGGCGGCAGGGAGGACCATTTTATCGGCAACCTGCACCTATTGTACGCGGCGTTTGCGCGCGGGGTCAAGGCGCGAATGATTGGAAAAAGGTGTGAAATTTTCATTGCGGGCGGAACCGTGAAAGTGGGCGCCAATGCGGGCGAAACCTTCTCGCTGTTGCCCTTTGGCAAAACGGTGCATATAATGGGTAGTACAGGGTGCAAGTACGCTTATCCCGAAAAGATAGGCTACGGAGAGTGCAGGGGTATTTCCAACGTCGCGCTTATCCCGGACGCTACGGTGGAGCTTGCCGCGGACGACTACGCCCTGATTATTGTAAACAGGGGGAAAGTATGACCATTATCTGCATAAAGCCGCCGAAGCCCATAAGAAAAATTTTAAAGCTTATTTGTAGAAAATAATTATGCAAAAGTTTATTTACGCCGATATGCATTGCGACAGCGTTACCGTCTGTTGCGACGGCGGCGGGGATTTGTCCGATTTTTGCGGTCAGGTCAATACGACAAAACTCAACGGCTCGGGGTGCGCGGCGCAGTGCTTCGCACTCTTTACTCAGGGCGAAAACGCCGCCAAGGACTTTGAAAGGTACTTGGCGTTTTATAACGCCCAAATTGCAAAAGACCCTAAAATATTGCCCGTTTATCGCTATTCCGACCTTGTAAGCGCGCAAAAAAGCGGCAGGACGGGCGCGATACTCACGGTGGAAAACGCGGGCTTTTTGGAGGGCGACGCGCGCGGCTTTGCAAGATTAAAAAAGGCGGGCGTGCGTATGGCTTCGCTCGTGTGGAACTACGCCAACCGCTTCGCCTTTCCCAACCTTATTTTCAACGGAAATTTGCCCGACTTCACCGCGCGCGAGGAGCGGGGCTTGACCGCGGCGGGCAAGGCGGCGGTGGAGGAGATAAACGCGCAGAAAATAATTTTGGATATTTCCCACCTGTCGGACGGCGGCGTGGACGACGCGCTTGAAATTTCCCGCGCGCCCATCGTCGCAAGCCACTCCAATTGCCAAAGCGTGTGCGCGGTCAGCCGCAATCTGACCGATTGTCAAATTAAAAAAATCGCCGATAAGGGCGGCGTGGTCGGTCTGAATTTCTGCCGCGATTTTATCGGCGGAGAGGACGAGTTCGGGGCGCTGTATAACCACTACGCGCACCTCGTAAAGACGGGCGGTGAGGGCGTCGCCGCGCTGGGCAGCGACTTTGACGGAATTCCCGCCTATCCCCGCCTTGCGGACTGCTCCAAGGTTGCCGCGCTTTTAGAATACTTTTCTTCCCGCGGAGTAAGCGGTGAGGCGCTTGAAAAGCTGGCGTTTAAAAACTTCTTCCGCGTGTTTAAAGAGGTGGTCGGCTGATTTTTACGCGAATTTCACCGTACGGTGTTGCAAACGCGCCCGAACCGTGATAGAATGTATACGTTATGAAAAGATTTTTATGCGCGGCTTTGACCGCGTGCTTGGCGGCGTCAGCAGCGGCGGCGTGCGGTTGCAGCGGCGGCGAGGCGGTCGTTAATTACGAGCTCTCCCAAGACGGCACGCACTATATTGTCGGCGGCGTGAGCGGCAACCTGAACGGCTTGACCGAATACGAAATCCCCGCGTACTATTCGGAGGAGGGCGGCGCGGAGCTGCCCGTGACTGAAATAGGCGAGGGCGCGTTTTTAAACTGCAAAAGGCTTGCGTCGGTCAAGATGCCCGCCACTATAACCTCAATCGGCAAAAACGCGTTTACTTACTGCGCATTTTTCTCTGTTACCATACCCGAAAGCGTAACCTTTATCGGCTACGGCGCGTTCGGCGCGTGCACCTCGCTCACACAAATCACCGTGCCGCAAAGCGTTACTTTAATGGAAGGACACGCCTTTTACGGCTGTTCCAAGCTGCAAAAGGCGGTAGTTAAGGCGAGCGTGGAAATCATCCCCGAAAACGCCTTCTCTAACTTCGTGTACGCGGAGGGCGGCAACGCCTTTACCAATTCGTCGCTTAAAGAGGTGTATCTTTCGGATAGCGTGCAAAAAATTCACGTGACGGCGTTTAACGGCGACATTTATCTCGAAGAAATATACTTCGCGGGGAGCGAAGAGCAGTGGAACGCGGTGTACTTCTTCGATATGACCAAAAACGCGGAGACCGGCGAGTGGGAAGAGGTGAAGTACGAAAAGTCGGAAGTAATCGGCGATATGTCCGTGCACTTCAATTCGGAATTTTAACCGATAAATACAATAGAAAAAAGCGCCGAGCTGAGAGCTTGGCGCTTTTTGTTTGCAGATTAAAATTTTACGCTCTTTCCACGGTTTTAAGGCACCTCGTGCAAACGTATCCGTTTACAGTCTTGCCTTCCGCGTTGACGTAATTGACTTTCTGAACGTTCGCTTTAAACGTTCTTCTCGTTCTTCTCTTGGAGTGGCTGACGTTGTTTCCCGACGTCTGACCCTTACCGCATACGCTACATACTCTGGACATTTTATTCTTCCTCCCGCAAAGGTAATGTTAATTTTAAGGTTAAAAATAACGCCGTATAACCGATACAGCTTAATTATCATATCACGGCGTTTAAAAAAAATCAAACAAAAATGCGCGCAACGATTAAATTTTTTTAACTTTATTCAAAATAATTTTACGGCAAAACAAATAAAATACCTATAATATAGG
>N._stephensi_703_cecum__coassemble_147_pt1 | contig 11684 bp, 21 predicted proteins | sample N__stephensi_703_cecum__metabat2_low_PE_003 | metagenome-assembled genome bin N
TATAAGAAAGCGCCGCGCGGCTTAAAAAGCCGCGCGGCGCCATTCGTTCTATTCTTTACGCAAGAATGAGGTGACCCTTTACGATGAGGTAAATGAGGTCGATTACGCACAGTATCCACGCCCAACCCACGAAGAGGAAGAGAAGGAAAACTACTATGCTCACTACGTCCTTTTTGGTGAGAGCGACGCTAAGCCTTACAAGCAATTCCACTACCCATCCGATGAAGGGAAGAATGAGAAGAATAACTTTTAAAAGCGTGCTCTGACTGTTGAACCACTTATCAAACGACATAATTTTTTCTCCTTTATTTTTTTAACCGATATTATATATATGACGTTTAACAAAATAAAATGCAAGAAAAAAAGTCCGATTTTTAAATCGGACTTTTTTGTTCAACTTAATTAAATTTAAATTAACCAAGCATAAATGCATGACCTTTAACAAGTACCCAAATCAAATCTATCAACCACATAAATGTAGCACCAGGAATTATGGTAAGGATACCACCTATAATCCACAAAATGTTACCCTTTGCAACACCATTGATAACACGGCAAACACCGTAAATAATTTCAACAACGGGAATGCAAAGCAGAAGTTTGATGATAAGGGGCAAATCATTGATTGCCTTTACGATACCTTTCATACTTTTTTCTCCTTTATGTTTATTTTACTGTATATATTATATCACATATTACGCATATGTCAATAAAAATTTACAACTTTGAAAACAATGAAAAATATATATAAAATTGCCGCTTTTTGCCCTATTATTATTTTTATGCGCGAAAAAAGGCGGCGCTTTAGCCCTGCCGCCTTTCGATTTTTTAAGTTTATTATCAAGCCTGTCCCGCCTTTAAAAGCTTAAAGGCTTGCGCATAGCCGACGCGCGGCGTTACACCAACTCGATAATCGCCATTTCGGCTGCGTCGCCGCGGCGCTCGCCCAAAAGGTAGATGCGGGTGTAACCGCCGCCCTGCCCTACTTCTTCCTTGCGCTGCGCGTACTTGGGAGCGATTTCGTTGAACAGCTTCTCCATCAAGGGGTGCTGAACGTCCTTGGTTCTCGCCTTGTATTCCGACTTCTTCTCTGCAAAGCCTTTGATTTCCTGCAAGTCGCGGAGCTTAGCCATCAACGCGCGGCGCACCGCCAGCTTCTTGGGGCTGTCCTGAATGACCTTCATGGTCACTTCCTTGCCCTTTGCGTCGGTCTTGACGACCTGCTTTTCCTCGTTGAGGTCGTATACGCTCATCGCCTTGGTTATAATCTTTTCAACGTAGGGTTGAAGAGCCTTTGCCTTTGCCGCAGTCGTTTCTATTTTTCCGTACCACAACAGCTCCGAAGCCTGATTTCTGAGCATTGCGTTTCTCTGTTCTGATGTCCTTCCTAATTTTGCGGGCATGATATTAGTCCTCCTTGTTAGCTAACGAAAGTCCGTACGACTGTAACTTTAAAATTACTTCGTCCAACGACTTTCTGCCAAGGTTGCGCACCTTGAGCATTTCATCTTCGGTCTTTTTGGTCAAATCCTCAACCGTGTGGATATTTGCGCGCTTTAAGCAGTTGTACGAGCGCACCGACAAATCCATATCCTCGATTGCCATTGCCAATATCTTCTGCTGACGGTCGTCCTCGTTCTTGACGAGTATATCCATATCCTTAATGGTCTCGGAAAGGTCTACGAACAGCCCGATATGGTCCTGCATGATTTTTGCGGCGAGCGAAACGATTTCCTTTGCGGAAAACGCGCCGTTCGTCCAGACTTCAAGCACGAGTTTATCGAAATCGGTGTTCTGTCCTACCCTCGTATTTTCCACGTTGTAATTAACCTTTTTTACGGGCGTATAGATGGAATCTATGGGGATATAGTCGATGAGCTCGGTCTTGGTGTGGTCCGCGCCCTTATAGCCTCTGCCGCGTCCGATAGTTATTTCCATATCTATCTTTCCGCCCTCGTCTATGGTGCAGATGTGCTGGTCGCCGTTTATTATTTCGAGTTCGGCGTCCTGCTCTATATCGCTTGCCTTGACCTCGCAGGGACCCTCCTTGTAGAGGTGAACGACCTTTATATAGTCTTTATCGGTTATCTTTGTCTTGATTGCAAGAGTTTTTAAATTGAGAATTATCTCGGTTACGTCCTCTTTTACGCCGGCAATGGGCGAAAATTCGTGCTTTACCGAGCCGTCGAGAAATCTTATTCCCTGTGCCGCCGCGCCGGGGAGGGCAGAGAGCAATATTCTTCTAAGGCAGTTGCCTATTGTAAGACCAAAGCCCTTTTCGAGGGGTTCGACAACGACTTTTGCGTATGACTGGTTCTCACTTTCTACTACCTCGATTTTGGGTATATCTATCTCAATCATATACTACCTCCTATTTTTTATATATTACTTGGAGTACAACTCGACAATCATATGCTCTGCAATCTGGCTGTCAATATCGTCTCTTGCGGGAAGGGCGATGATTTTGCCTTCCAGCTTTTCGGGGCTGAATTCAAGCCACTTGGGAAGAGCGGCTGCTTTTGCGGATTTGATTGCCTCGAAATATTTATTGGAGGTCTTGTTCTCCTTAACGGCGATAACGTCGCCTACCTTTACGATAAAGGAGGGGATGTTTACCTTTTTGCCGTTAACGGTGAAGTGTCCGTGGTTGACAAGCTGCCTTGCCTGCGCGCGGGAAACGCCGATACCCATTCTGTAAATTACGTTGTCAAGCCTTCTTTCGAGCAATGAGAGCATATTCTCACCGGTGATGCCTTTCATTCTGTCGGCACGCTCGTAATAAGCCCTGAACTGACCTTCCTGAACGCCGTATATACGCTTAACCTTCTGCTTTTCGCGGAGCTGCTGTCCGTATTCGGATACCTTTTTTCTGCCTGCGCCGTGCACGCCGGGAGCAACGGGACGCTTTTCAAACGGGCACTTGCCGTTATAACATTTATCGCCCTTTAAAAAGAGCTTACCGCCCTCTCTTCTGCAAAGACGGCATTTTGCTTCTCTGTAAGTTGCCATATTCTATCTTGTCCTCCTTTATACTCTGCGACGCTTAGGCGGTCTGCATCCGTTGTGGGGTATGGGCGAAACGTCCGCAATGAGCGTGATTTCCAATTCGCAATTCGCAAGCGCGCGGATTGCGGATTCTCTGCCCGCACCGGGACCCTTTACGTATACTTCAACCGAACGGAGCCCGTGCTCTTTCGCGGCTTTCGCGGCGGTTTCGCAAGCCATCTGTGCTGCGAATGGAGTGCCCTTTCTGGAACCCTTGAAGCCGAGCGCGCCCGCGCTTGACTGGCTTATCGCGTTGCCCTGCATATCGGTTACGGTCACCAAAGTATTGTTGAAAGATGACTGAATGTGTACCTGACCTTTATCGACCTTTTTAAGCTCTTTACGCTTTCTCGTTACGGTCGTCTTTTTATTAGTTGATGCCATATCTCGTTAAATCCTCCCTGACCTTACTTTGCGCCCTTCTTCTTGGCTACCGTGCGGCGGGGACCCTTTCTCGTCCTCGCGTTTCTCTTGGAAGATTGTCCTCTTACGGGAAGCCCCTTTCTGTGGCGGATACCCCTGTAAGAACCTATTTCCATAAGTCTTTTAATGTTAAGCGACACTTCCGAGCGGAGTTCGCCTTCTACTCTGTAATTATGGTCGATATACTCCCTGAGCTTGGATACTGCGGTTTCGTCCAAATCCTTAACCCTCGTGTCGGGGTTAATGCCCGTCGCCGCAAGAATTTTCTTCGAGGTTGCCAACCCGATACCGTAGATATAGGTTAAGCCAATCTCTATTCTCTTCTCTCTGGGTAAATCTACACCGGCAATACGTGCCATACGATTTATTTCCTCCGTTTAATAACTTAAAATTTTAATAATAGAATATATATGAGCCGCACTTTGCCGCGTAAGCTAAAAATTTTGGAATGAAGCCCGCGCAAATATACGGAATTGTTTTTGCCGCCAAGGGGAACTTATCCCCGACGCACGCCCTTTCCGCGTTTTGCGGAAAATAAGCGAAAAAAACGGAAAAGTATGCCCGCAAGCCCGCTGAATTCAGCGCGCCGAGCAACTTTAACCGAAATGCTGCAACATACATTATATCATAGGGAATAATACATTTGCAACAAAATTTTCACCGCAAAAACGGTGAATTTTTTATTATTTTACAAAATTTCGGGGCGATTAACCCTGTCTTTGCTTGTGGCTCTTGTTCTTGGAACAGATAACCATCACCTTGCCGTTTCTTTTAATTACCTTGCACTTATCGCACATAGGCTTAACCGAAGGTCTTACTTTCATATTAGTTCTCCTTTCTCGCAAAAATCTTTTGCTGGCTACGTTTATTTAAAAAATTCTTTTTTGTTAACCTTTACTTCTCCAGGTAATGCGCCCCTTGGTCAAATCGTAAGGGCTCATTTCAAGCTTGACGTTGTCGCCCTCGATTATCCTTATATAATTGAGGCGCAACTTGCCCGAAATGTAGGCGGTTATTACGTGTCCGTTTGTGAGTTTAACCTTGAAATTTGCGTTGGGCAGGCATTCGATTACCTTGCCCTCCGTTTCGATTACGTCGTCCTTAGACAAAACTTTCAATCCTCCGATTTAACTTTCACCCGCGCCGAACCCCTTTAAAAGGTGCGCCACGTTGTTATCAAACGCTCCGTCCCGCGCAATTCCCTCGCGGAAAACGTTGCGCGGCATAAGATACAGATGCTTTAAATTTTTCTTTTTGGGTTGCGCCTGCGTGCGCGTTTTGCCGTCCGCGAGATACGCGTATTGCCCGCGCACCTCCACTATGACGTAATATTTGCCGCAATCGCGCCCCCGTTTACTTTGGACTATGCCTCCCTCTTCGGGGATTTTAACTTTCATAGCTTCCCTCAAAGGGTCAAAATTTCAACGCCGTCCTCTTTTATGAGCACCGTGTTTTCGTAGTGGGCGGCAGGCTTGCCGTCCGCCGTACGCACCGTCCAGCCGTCCTTTCTGTCGAAGTACACCTTGTACGTACCCATATTTATCATGGGCTCGATACAAATGGTCATACCAGCTTTAAGGCGCATTCCCGTGCCCTTTTTGCCGAAGTTGGGGACCGAGGGGTCCTCGTGCATTTCTCTGCCGATGCCGTGTCCGACGAGCGCCCTTACCACCGAGTAGCCGTGCATTTCCGCGTGGGTCTGCACCGCGTAGCCGATGTTGTAGAGGGGCGTGCCCGCCTTTAAATCCTCCAACGCCTTGAAAAAGCACTCCTTGGTCACCTCGACCAATCTGCGCTTGTCGCTTGCGACGTCGCCGATGAGATAGGTGCGCGCCGCGTCGCCGTGGAAGCCGTTCTTTTGGGCGGTTATGTCCACGCTGACTATGTCGCCGTCCTCGATAATCCTGTCGCCGGGAATTCCGTGCACGACCACTTCGTTGACCGACACGCAGGAGCTTGCGGGATAGCCGCAGTAACCGAGCTCGGAAGGAACGGCGCCGTTCATCGTGATGTAATTATACACCATTTCGTCCACCTCTTTGGTGGTCATACCCGCGCGGATATGCTTGCCGACGTATTCCAGCGTTTCCTTTACAATTCTGCAAGGTTCGCGCATGAGCGCTATTTCTTCGTCTGTCTTTACGGTTATCATCTGTCCACTCTTCCGTCAAGTTCTTTTACGATTTGCGAAAATACTGCCGAAGGGGGTTCTTCACCGCTTTTAACCGTCAATAATTTGCCTTGTTTTTTATAATATTCCACGAGGGGCTGCGTCTGGCTGAAATAAGTTTCCAGCCGCTTGCCAACCGTTTCGGGGTTGTCGTCCTCTCTCTGATAGAGTGCCTTGCCGCATTTTTTACAGGCGGTCGCGCCGCCGAGCGTGGATATGTGATAGCTTTCGCCGCAGCTGCAAACGCGCCTGCCGCAAATTCTGTCCATAAGAAGCGCGACGTCCACGTCGATGTTTATGCACAGGTCAACCTTTGCGAATTTATCCAACTCCTCCGCCTGAAACAGGTTGCGGGGGAAGCCGTCGAGCATAAAGCCCGCCTTGACGTCGCCGTCGTTCAACCTATTTTTGACGATTTCGCAGGTCACTTCGTCGGGCACGAGCTTGCCCGCGTCGATGTAGCTCTTTGCCACCTTGCCGATTGGCGTGCCGCCCTTTATGTTAGCCCTGAATATGTCGCCCGTGGAGATATGTACGAGACCGTACCTCTCTTCGATGAGGCTTGCCTGCGTACCTTTGCCCGCGCCGGGAGCGCCGAGTAAAATAATGTTCAAAATCCACCCCCAAAGTTAATCCCTAGGTCTATCCCTAAGTTAATCCCTCCGATTAGAAGCAAGCAAGAGCAGGAGCCCGAGGAAAACCTAAGGGAGTTTACTTAGCGTAAATGACCGAAGGTTGCCGCAGCGCGACGAACTATTGCGAAGCTTATAAGCGGAGTTATTTCAAGAAGCCTTTCTTATAGTTTTTCATCATAAGCTGCGACTGCAACTGCTTATCAAGCTCGAGCGCGCAGGATACGACGATGAGGATACCCGTGGTGGAGAATACGCTGATTAAATCGGTGGAAACGCCGACAGCCGACAATATTATCGCCAAAATGGAAGGAACGAGTGCGACTATCGTAAGATATATTGCGCCGAAAAGCGTAATTCTGTTGTTAATTTTCTTCAAGTATTCCGCGGTGGGCTTGCCGGGGCGGATACCCTGTATAAAGCCGCCGTTTTGCTGTATCGTCTTGGAAACGTCGTCGGGATTGAACTGCATCGACGCGTAGAAGAACGAAAACAGGAATATGAGCAGGCAGAGCACCACCATATAGATGAGCTGACCGTACCACGTACCGCTACCCGAGAACCACTGCGCAACTCCCGTTTCGAAGCCGGAGCCCGGCCAGAACAAGCTTGCAAGCATTGCGGGCACGCTGATAATCGCAAACGCGAAGATGAGGGGCATTACGCCCGAGCCCGATATGCGCATGGGAATGACCGACGACTGTCCGCCGTACATTCTTCTGCCCTTGACCTGTTTTGCGTATTGCACGGGAATTCTTCTTTCCGACAAATCGACCGTACATATTGCGGCGAATTCGAACACGGTGAGTATTACGAACCCTAAAACTTCCCAAAGCACTGAGGGGGTGCCCGTGAACGCCGTTACGAACTTTGCCACTATCTGGTCGCCCGCGGTGGAGATGATGCCGATGAAAATTATCAGCGAAATGCCGTTGGATATGCCGTATTCGGTTATCCTTTCGCCAATCCACATAACCAGCATAGAGCCGGCGGTGTAGATGACCGCAAGGAAAATGCCCGCAAGCCACTTTGCACCCGTAACCCCGATTGAACTTGTAGAACCGAAGAACGCGAGCTTTATTGCCATATCGTCGCCCGTGCCGCGAAGCCCGAGGTTGACGATTATGCCGATTGCCTGCGCAAGGGCAAGAATGACGGTGAGAATACGCGTTATCTGCGCGATTTTCTTTCTGCCCTCTTCACCCTGCTTTGAAAGCCTTTCGAGTGCGGGAATACCCACGCTTAGAAGTTGCACGATAATCGAGGCGTTGATGTACGGGCTTATTCCTAACGCGAACAGCGTTGCGTTCTGGAGCGAACCGCCGGAAATCGCCGACATTATGTTGAGGAACGATTGGTCGTTAATCGCGTCTTTAAACGTTGCCGCCGTTATTCCGGGTACGGGAATGTAACAGCCAAGACGGAAAATAACCAAAAGAAGCAGGGTTATCCAAATCTTCTTTCGTATTTCCTTATTCTTAAAACAATTTTTTATTGTTTCAAACATTTCTAACCTCTGCGGCGTGTCGCCGCCGCCAAAGCAGCGCGTAGCTGCCGCCTAATCTTTGATATTGCGCAGTCTTTCGATAATATTACGCGGTCTTTTTACGCAGCCTTTCCCTCGTGGGAGAAACAACCGCGATTAAGTTTAATTAGTTGCAAATAATGCAACCCGTCCCTCGCGGGAGAAGCGATAACCTCGGACGAGTTTAATTAGTTACAAGCAAGACAAGGAGCGCGCGGATTTTGCGACGGGAGCGTACACAGAAGTACGTGACCGAGCAAAAACGCAAGCGCGACACAGTATTGCGAAGTAAATAATTAAACGGTTTCGGCTTTGCCGCCCGCCTTCTCGATAGCCGCCTTAGCCGCCTCAGAGAACTTTGCCGCCTTTACGGTGAGGGCAACCTTAACCTCGCCCTTGCCGAGCACTTTAAGTCCGCCGTTGTTTTTAACCACCTTGGTGAGGCTGTGCTCTACTACGTAATCGTAGTCCACAACCGTACCCGCTGGAACGGACGCAAGCTGCGAGAGATTGACGATGAGATAGGAAGTAGCCCACTTGTTGTGGAAGCCCCTCTTGGGAATTCTTCTGTGAAGGGGCATTTGGCCGCCTTCGAAGCCGGGACGTACGCCGCCGCCCGAACGCGCCCACTGACCTTTATGGCCCTTGCCGGAGGTCTTGCCCTTGCCCGAGCCGATGCCTCTGCCTAATCTCTTGGGAGAAGTGGTCGAACCCTCTGCGGGTTGTAAAGTATCTATTCTCATAATATCTTCTCCTTATACCTCTTCTACCTTTAAAAGGTACTTCACCTTTTCGATTTGTCCCAGATTTGCGGGAGTGCTCTCCAAGGTCTTGCTCTGACGGATTTTTCTAAGCCCCAACGCAGCGACGGTAGCTTTTACCGACTTATTTTCGTTGGACGCGCTTTTAATTAACGTAATCTTAACCATAATTTCCTCCGCTTAGCCTAAAATTTCCTCAACCGTCTTACCCCTTGCGGCTGCAACGTCCTCTGGCGCTTTAAGCGCAACCAAGCCCGCAACCGCCGCCTTTACGCAGTTGATGGGGTTGTTGGTGCCGTGCGACTTGGTGCGGATATCCTTTACGCCTGCGGCTTCCATAACCGCACGGACGGGACCGCCCGCGATAACGCCGGTACCTGTTGCGGCGGGCATCATGAGAACCGAGCCTCTGCCGTACACGCCCACTACGCCGTGGGGAATGGAGGTGCCTTGAAGATTGACCTTGGTCATATTCTTCTTCGCCTGCGCGGTCGCCTTTTCGATAGCTTCGGGCACTTCCTTGGACTTTCCCATGCCGTATGCAACCGAACCGTTGCCGTCGCCGACCACTACGAGCGCGGCGAAACGCATATTTCTGCCGCCCTTAACCGTCTTGGAAACTCTGTTAACCTGTATGAGCTTCTTAATCAAGCCGTCGTCTTCTTCCCTCTTTCTGGGTCTGTCGTTTCTTCTTGCGGATTTTTCTTTCTTTTCTTCCATGGTCTTACTCCTTAGAAATTAAGTCCGGCTTCTCTTGCGCCGTCGGCTACAGCCTCTACCCTGCCCGTATAGAGGTATCCGCCCCTATCGAACACGACTGCCTTTACGCCCTTTTCGAGGGCGCGTTCCGCAACCTTTTTACCAACCAACTTTGCCGCTTCGGTCTTGGTTAAGTTTTTAACCGCGCCCTTAACTTCCTTTTCCATCGTGGAAGCCGAGCAAAGGGTTACGCCCTTAACGTCGTCGATAACCTGCACGTAAATGTGGTTAAGGCTACGATACACGCTCAATCTGGGCGTTTCCGCCGTTCCGGATACCTTTTTTCTTACTCTGGTATGACGGCGAAGTCTTTCCTGATTTTTGTCGATTTTCTTAATCATACTATCTCCTTTGAGCAATCGGTCTTATTTCAGACCTTTCCTTTCATCACCACCGCCAATCCTTTTACAAGAAGCGAGCAAGACAAGGAGCGGGAGGAAAACCCGAGGGAGCATACATAGACGTATGTGACCGAGGGTTGCCGCACCGCGACACAGTATTGCGACGCTTATCGTAAAAGCGACGGTTAAGGTGCGAAAATTATTTCTTGCCCTTGCCTCCCGTCTTACCTTCCTTACGCTCGATAACTTCGTCGCTGTACGCGATACCGTAGCCGTGGTAAGGTTCGGGTTCTCTTATGGTTCTGATGTTTGCCGCGGTCTGACCCACCAAAGTTTTGTCTATGCCCGCAACCACGATTTCGTTGGGGTTGGGGCAGGTGAGGGTTACGCCTGCGGGCTCTTCAAATTCTACGGGGTGGGAAAAGCCGACGTTAAGCACCAGCTTCTTGCCCTGCTTTGCAACCTTCCAGCCTACGCCGTTTACCTTTAAGGTCTTGGAATAACCCTCGGAAACGCCGACGACCATATTGTGCAAAAGCGCCCTGTAAAGTCCGTGTTTTGCGTCGAGCGCGGGGGTATCGCTGCCCTTTTCAACCAATGCGTGCGCGCCGTCCACCTTAATAATTATATCGCCCTCGATTTTCTGCGTGAGCGTGCCTTTGCCGCCCTTTACGGTTACGACGCCGTCCGAAAACGATACGGTTACGCCCGCGGGAATTGCAACGGGCATTTTACCTATTCTTGACATACTGCGTATTACCTCCTTACCAGATGTAGCAGAGCACTTCGCCGCCGACGTTGGCCGCCTTTGCCTGCTTATCCGTCATAACGCCCTTATTGGTCGAGATGATGGCAATACCGAGCCCGTCCATTACCTTGGGCATATTGTCAACGTTTGCGTAAACTCTGAGACCGGGTCTCGAAATTCTCTGCAATGCGTTGATTACCGACTTTTTCTTTCCTACGTATTTGAGCGTTATCACGAGTTTTCCGGAATATCCGTCCTCTACGAGCTTAACGTCCGAAATATAACCTTCTTTTAACATGATGTCGGCAATCGCCTTTTTCATGTTGGAGGAAGGAATTTCAACGGTTTCTTTGTTAACCGCAAGCGCGTTTCTTATGCGCGTGAGCATATCTGCTATGGGATCTGTCATTTTATCTTTCCTCCTTTAATTACCAGCTCGACTTTTTAACGCCGGGGATTTCGCCCTTATAAGCAAGGTTTCTGAAACAGATACGGCACACGCCGTACTTGCGAAGCACCGCGTGGGGTCTGCCGCAGATGGAGCATCTCGTATAGGCTCTCGTTTTATACTTAGCAGGCTTTTGCTGCTTGTTTATCATTGACTTCTTTGCCATATTTTCTTCTCCTTACTTCTTGAAGGGCAGACCTAACGCCCTTAAAAGCTCTCTTGCTTCTTCATCGGTCTTTGCCGTGGTTACTATACAGATGTCCATACCCCTGATTTTTTCAACCTGGTCGTACTGGATTTCGGGGAACATAAGCTGTTCCTTTACGCCCATACAGTAGTTGCCCTTTCCGTCGAAACTATCTGCGGGGACGCCGCGGAAGTCGCGCACGCGGGGAAGAGCGATGGAAACGAACTTATCGAAGAAGTCGTACATCATCTTTCCGCGAAGGGTAACTTTAAGTCCGATAGGCATGCCCTCGCGCACCTTGAAGTTTGCGACCGACTTTTTAGCCTTGCAAATTACGGGCTGCTGACCCGAAATAAGCTTCATTTCGTTCTGGGCAATCTGAATTGATTTTGCGTTGTCCTTAATATCGCCGAGACCCGAGCTTAAAATAATTTTTACAAGCTTGGGAACCTGCATCGGATTCTTATAGCCGAACTTTTCTTTAAGGGCGGGACAGATTTCCTTTTCGTAGCTTTCCAGCATTCTGGAACTGTAAACTTTATCCTGTTTAACTGCTTTCTTAGTAGCCATTTTCGCCCTCCTTATTCAGCCTTGCCTTCCGTATTTTCGGGTGCAGCAGTTTCGGCCGTTTCCGCCTTTTGGGCA